>Ga0207652_10000082_pt1 | contig 103057 bp, 107 predicted proteins | sample KBSC63BmetaG_FD_184334 | JGI IMG/M metagenome (GOLD analysis project Ga0207652, IMG submission 184334) | Corn rhizosphere microbial communities from Kellogg Biological Station, Michigan, USA - KBS C6-3B metaG (SPAdes) (version 2) | ecosystem: Host-associated > Plants > Roots > Rhizosphere ... | reverse complement strand
CTGCTCGGCTAAAAAACGTCCCGGGTGGGTCCTCCCCCTCCCACACGCCCATCCGGGCGTCCTCAAGGCCCCGCGAAAGCGGGGCCTTTTTTTGTCCCGCCCATGAAACGCAGCCCGGCTTGTTCTTGAAACAGCACCACCAGATGCAACATCCATCTCGGACTACTGCCCCTGCTACCGTTTGCCGGAGCCGTCTCTCAAACGACCGAACAAGGGCATGGGAGGTGGGGTATTCCGCCGTTACCCATGGGGGCCGAGTGTCTATTGTTGCGGTACGCGAGAGCGCCTTTCGACGCGAACGTCCGCTGCAGGCATGGCATGAACGCAGATTTGCATCAGGATAACGACCCATCTCCACTGGCTGCGCCCGCCTTCGAATGGGAATACGAGGGACGCATCGTCGTGCTCGACAACGGCGCGCGGATGCCCACCATGCCCGCGTTCGACCGGCTGATGGCGCTGAACGCGTTCGCCGTGGTGGTGCTCGACCCCGCGAGCATCCTGCACGCCAACAAGAACATCAAGGAACTGCCCGAGTTCCAGGTCTTCGGCCACGCCACGCTCGGCAGCGGCGAAGACGCCGTGCTGTATGCCTGCATGGATCCGCTGGAGAGCGCGACGCTCGAACCCGTTATTGCCGGCGACCTCTCCGAGCGGACCCGCCTGCGCCGCAAGGTCGTCGCGGAACTCCCCATCAGCACCTTGCGGCTCGACGCCATCGAGGGATTCGACTATATCGACTGGCTGCTGCTGGACGACCGCAACGACATCCTGGCCGCGTTGGAGCACGGCACCCGTGCCTTGGCCCATACCTCGCTGGTGGATATCCGCATCCCCTTCCGTGATGCATACGCGGGACAGTCGCGATTCCTGCAGGCGATTCCATGGATGCAGGCGCACGGCTTCTCCTTCCACGGCTTTGCCAACGTCGGCCACAAGAGCCTGCTTCCGGAAGGCAAGTTTTTCGCGAAGAACAAAGCCACCCGCTGGGAGTGGGCCGATGCCATCTTCCTGCCGGATGCCGCACGACTGGCCGGCATGGATGACGTGCGCACAACCAAGCTCGCCTGCGTGGCCGACCTCGCCTACGGCATGCACGACCTGGCCGCCGAGCTGCTTGGGCGGCTGGATTCCGACACTGCCTCGCGGTATCTCGACGCGCGCGGCTACGTCAGTCCGTATTTCAAGGAGCCCGACACGTTTACGCTCACCGTCGCGAATGCGCCGATTCCGTGGCAAGACTTGAAGGTCGATAATCCCCTTCCGCACGCCGAAGGGGAAACGGCATGAGCAAACGTCGCCCCGTCCACGGCAAGCCTTCGGCCGCGATCACGAAACGGCCAGTCTCGCCCGCCGCACGCAACCACCTCAAGGAAGCCGAAAGGCTGCTCGGTGCCGGCCACGCGCAGGCGGCCACGGCGCAATTCCAGCGTGCCGTCAATGCCGATCCCACCAACGCGGATCTGCGCTACAAGTTCGGCAAACACCTGCTGGACCAGCACGAACAGGAGCTCGGCATCCTCCAGCTCGAACGGGCGGTGCGGCTCGATGGCCGCGCCGCCGCTCCGTTGCTCGAACTCGGCCAAGCCTATACCGCGACGAACCGGTTCGCCGATGCACAGGTGTTGCTGGAGAAGGCTCTCGAGATCGCGGGCAAGGCTTCGCAGACGCACCTCATCTACGGCACCTTCCTGCACAAGCAGGGCAAGCTTCCGGACGCGGTCGCACACTTCCGCACGGCCTTGACGCTGATGCTGGAACACCCCGCCAAGGCGACGGTCCCGAAACGCAAGGAGGATTTCGACAAGCCGGAAATCGAACGCCTGCTGTGGACCACGTTGAGCCAGCTTGCGTTGGCCGGCGTGCACGCGTTTGCCGCGTTCGGAACCCTGCTCGGCATCGTGCGCGAGGGCGGCTTGCTGCCGTTCGACAAGGATATCGACATCGGCGTGCCGCATGGCGAGCTCGAACTCGCAACCAATTGCCTGGTGGCCAATGGATGGGCCGAAGTCCCGCACGCCTTCGCGGTGAACCCCCGCAGCTTCCTGCACCTCAAGCTGCAAGTGACCATCGATGTCACCGGTTTTGCGGTCGACCCCCAATCCGGCGCCACCTACGAAGGCATCTGGATCGAAGGGATTCCCGCCGAATGGAATCGCTTGACGCGCTGGGACACCATTGCGCTCGTGAAGGCCAACTCCCCGGACGGAAGCCCCATCTGGACGCTGCAGGATGCTGAGGGCTGGCTGCGTACGCTTTACGGTGACTGGCGCACCCCGGACCCCGATTTCGATACGATCATCGCGGCGAAGAATCTTTGCGGTTTCTCGTTGATGACGCAGTGCTATGCCTTGGGGCGGATCTATGCCCGGTGGGAAGCGGGCAACCTGCGCAAGGCCCTGGCTGCAGCGCGGCACAGTCTTCACCACCTGCCCGGCGACACCCTGCTGCGGGAGGTCGAACGGCGCCTGTCCGAAATGGTGGAAGAACCGCCGCAGCGACGGGTGACGGCGGCATGAGCAAGTGCATCGCGATCATCCTGGCGGGTGGCGGCGGCAGCCGCTCGGGTTTCACGCAGCCGAAGCAGCTCGCCAAGCTGGCCGGGCAGCCGCTGATCGCGCACACGCTCGAACGATTCCAGACGCATCCCGGCATCGACGAAATCACGATCGTCACCAGTGGCGCCTGCGCCGACCGGATCGAATCGCTGGTGTGCAGCAGCCGTTTCGACAAGGTGCGCCGGGTGCTGCTGGGCGGCGCGGAACGCCACGAGTCGTCGCTGGCGGCGATCCGCGCATACGAGGAAGACGCGCGCAACGGACCGTTGAAGCTGCTCTTCCACGACGCCGTGCGTCCGCTGATCAGCCACCGCATCATCAGCGACGTGATTGCGGCGCTCGACCATTACAACGCGGTGGACACGGCAATCCGGGCCACCGACACCGTGCTGATCGCCAATCCCGACACCGACAACCTCGAGTCGATTCCCGACCGGCGCACAGTGAGGCTGGGGCAGACTCCGCAAGGCTTCCGTTACGAGACCATCCGGAAAGCCTACGAACTGGCGGCGCGCGATCCGCAATTCCATACCACCGACGATTGCGGCGTGGTGCTGAAGTACCTGCCTGAAGAACGCATCCACGCAGTGGACGGTTCGTTCTCGAATATGAAGCTGACCTACGCCGAAGATCTTCTGCTGCTGGACAAGTTGATGCAGACGTCTGCCGGTAAACGGCTCGATGCGCAACCGGAAAACCTGCGGCTGTCGGAGCTGGCGAAACGCAGCATCGTCATCATCGGCGGGACCAGCGGCATCGGTGCGGCCATGGCGCGGCTCGCCACGGCCTATGGGGCCCACGTGCATGCGGTCGGGCGGTCGACGGGCGTGGATGTGACGCGCAGCGAATCGGTGCGCGCGACGTTCGAGCAAGCCAACCGTGCGCACGGCCGCATCGATGCCGTGGTGAATGCCGCGGCGATCCTCGATCGCAAGCCGCTGATCAACATGTCCGACGAGGACATCAGCGCGAGCGTGAACACCAACATCACCGGCGCCATCAATGTCGCGCGTGTCGCGTTCGAACACCTGCGCGCCACGCGCGGGCACCTGATGATGTTCACCTCCAGCTCGTACACCTATGGGCGCGCGTTCTACTCGACCTACAGTTCTTCCAAGGCGGCGGTCGTGAACCTGACGCAGGCGCTGTCCGACGAGTGGTCCGAGGCAGGGATCAAAGTCAACTGCGTCAATCCCGGACGCACGGCGACGCCGATGCGCACGCAGGCGTTCGGCATCGAAAGCCCGGACTCGCTGCTGGATCCCGACGATGTCGCGCGTCGCGCACTGGGCGTGCTGGTGGGCGAGACCAGCGGTCTCGTGTACGACGTCATCCAGCGCTGATCGATCCGACCCCACTTCCGTAGCGTCCTGTTTCCCGCCTGCCCTCATCCGGAGCGGGTCGCCACTTCGGCACGGGCAGCGTCGTGGACGTGCGCGGCCAACACGCGGCTCGCGTTGTCGACCCTTCCTTCGTGCGGTTCCGCGGCGAGAGCCGGATGCGTGCAATGGCTGATCGGCGACTGCAAACACGATCGTGCATGCCGACCATTTCGCGAAGCGTGCCGCAATTTCGTTGCGTGAACCTCTAAAGAAATTTTCGCTGGCGCCGAAAAACATTCACGAAGGCTGGCAGCGCGGTGATTCCGCTTGAAGCGGAGACCCGCACCGACCTTTTGAGGAATGCCGCCAGAGCGGCTCTCAATCCAACCACCCACGAAAGGATAATGTCATGGCAGTCATCAACACCAACATTACCGCTCTGATCGGCCAGCAAAACCTGACCCGCTCCCAGGGCGCCCTGCAGACCGCGATGGAACGCCTGTCGTCGGGCCTGCGCATCAACTCCGCCGCCGACGACGCCGCCGGCCAGGCCATTGCCAACCGCATGGGCTCGCAGATCACCGGCCTGTCCCAGGCCCAGCGCAACGCGAATGACGGCATCTCGATCTCGCAGACCGCCGAAAGCGCGCTTGGCCAGGTCAACGACAACCTGCAGCGCATCCGCCAGTTGACGGTGCAGGCTGCCAACGGCACCAACACCAGCACGGACTTGGCTTCCATCCAGAAGGAAATCACCCAGCGTCTGGCCGAAATCAACCGCGTCGGCTCGCAGACCAGCTTCAACGGCATCAAGGTGCTGGACGGGTCATCGAGCACCACCACCATCAAGATCCAGGTCGGCGCCAACGACGGCGAGACGATCAGCCTGTCGCTGTCCAAGGTCAGCACCACGACGCTCGGGGTCAGCACCTTCACCGTCTCCACCGGCGTCGCCAGCACCGCGCTGGCCACCCTGGACAGTGCCATTGCCAAGGTGGACGACATGCGTTCCGGCCTCGGCGCGGCCCAGAACCGCTTCCAGTCGGCCATCACCAATCTCGCCGCCACCACCACCAACCTGTCGGCTGCGCAGTCGCGCATCCAGGACGCCGACTACGCGGTGGAAGTGTCCAACATGACCCGTGCGCAAATCCTGCAGCAGGCCGGTACCTCGGTCCTCGCCCAGGCCAACCAGGTCCCACAGACGGTCCTCAAGCTGCTCGGCTAAAAAACGTCCCGGGTGGGTCCTCCCCCTCCCACACGCCCATCCGGGCGTCCTCAAGGCCCCGCGAAAGCGGGGCCTTTTTTTGTCCCGCCCCTAAAGAAATGCGCAACGCGGCCGATGGGTGTCATGACGGATTGCGTTTTTGAAGTGCCTGATTGCAGCGGGGAGCGGGGTTTCGATTTAAGTGTGGGGCATTGAGGCAGGACTGTTCGAACCAGCACAAGAGGAGCCCGAGCCATGCCACCGATCAACGTTACTCCATTGGGCGCCTTGCCCGATGCGCCACGCCCGCAAACGCCGGCCGCGCAACCCGGCAGCAAACCCCTGCAACCGATCACCGGAAAGGTGTACGCACTGAAAGACGGTTCGGGTTACGCGGCGCTGGCCAGCGACGGCCATTACTACCGCGTGGATACCGGCCGCGGTCACGGCCTGACGTTTTCGCGCGCGGGCGGTTTCGTGGACGTCGCGATGGTGGACGTGGCGCACGGCCCGGTGAAAACCGCCGAGGCCCGGTCGGAACAAGACGCCAATACGACCGCCGACGTGATCGGCCCCAGACCCGCACGGCGACCCGATGACGGCGTTGACGTGCAGTTGTCGGGGAAGCGTCCGCGCATCGGCCTGCCCAAGCAGCACCCCACCTTGAAGAATGCCGGCCACGCTGTTGCAAGTTCCCGCGAGGCGCACACGCTGATCACGCAGAAACCTGCCGCGGCGGTGGACTCGCAGGCCAATCTGTCGGCTCAAAACGTGCTTTCGCTGCTGGGTTGATCCGAGCGTTTTTTGCCCCGCGGAGTCAGGGCGAAGGCGGACGCTTGCGCGATGCCAATGGCATCGCGTGCCCGGCTGGGCGCCTGCACCACGGACGGTTATTTGCCGTGAACCGCAGCTTTCGACCCGGCGATCAGGGACGATCGCACTAAACCTGCATGTTCATCACTTCCTTGTAAGCGTTCACCAGACGGTTGCGCACCTGCACGCCCATCTGGAACGCGAGACTCGCTTCCTGCGTGTCGATCATCACGTCGTACAACGCGACGCCCGGCTTGCCGGCCTGAAACGCCTGCGCTTCTCCGGTGGCCGACTGCTGCATGTCGTTGATGCGGTCCAGTGACGCGCGCATGGCCTGACCGAAGCCGCCAGTGCCGCCGGTGGCCGTCGCGGCCTTCGCGGGCGCACCGCCAGCCTGTGTCGCCAGCACCTTCATCTGCTGGATCACGCCCTGCATGCCGACCGTATTCATGGACCTCTCCTCATCGATGCCGGCACAGGCTAACAGCAGAGCAGCCGGGCCCATGGCTGCAAATGGCATCAAAACGATGGGCTTTTCTCCCGTTTGGCTGGAAACGCCCTTGCCCATAATGGCAACCGTTGTCAAAGCCCGTTGCGCGCGCCGAAGGGTGGCGCGCCAGAAACGGAACCGCAGACCCAAGCCACGTTGCCATGTCATCCAAGCAGCACCACGCGCCAATGTTTCGCCACTCGAAGTCCGGGCCGGGAAGCCGCCGGTGAGCGCCAGCGATGCCAGCGCCACCGCCGCGGGCGGCGCGAAAAACTTCGGCCAGGGCGGCCGCGCCGTGCTGGATCGGGCACTGGCGTGGACGAAACGCAACCCGCTGATCCCGCTGCTGGTGGGCGGCGCGCTGGTGGTGGCGATGATCGCCGCGCTGGTGCTGTGGGCCGGCGGCCCGGATTACCGTGTCCTGTACAGCAATCTCAGCGACAGCGATGGCGGCAAGATCATCAGCGCGCTGGAACAACAAAACATCCCGTACAAATTCGCGCAGGGCGGCCACGCGCTGATGGTGCCCTCCGACAAGGTCTACAACCTGCGCCTGAAACTCGCCGAACAGGGCCTGCCCCAAGCGGGCAACGTCGGCTTCGAGATCATGGACAAGCAGCCCTTCGGCATCAGCCAGTTCGCCGAACAGGTCAATTACCAGCGCGGCCTGCAGGGCGAGCTTGCCAATTCGATTGAAGCGCTCGACCCGGTGCAAAGCGCGCGCGTCCACCTGGCGCTGCCCAAGGACTCGCTGTTCGTGCGCGATCGGCAGCCTGCGAAAGCCACCGTGGTGCTGACGCTGCATCCCGGCCGCGCCCTGGGCGAAGGCCAGGTCAATGCGATCGTGCACATGGTGTCGTCCAGCGTGCGCGACCTCACCCCCGACAACGTCACCGTGGTCGACCAGAACGGCCATCTGCTGACGCGCAACGGCGCCGATGCCGATCTCGACGGTACCCAGCTCGATTACGTGCGGGAAGTGGAACACCGCTACCAGCAGCGCATCGAAAGCATCCTGACGCCGATCCTCGGCGCCGGCAACGTGCACGCGCAGGTCGCCGCGCAGGTCGATTTCAATCACCGCGAGGAAACCGACGAACACTATGGCCCCAACCAGGGCTCCAGCCCCGCCGCGGTGCGCAGCCATCAGGTGGATTTCACGCGCGCGGACGGCCAAGGTGGCCCGGGCGGCATTCCCGGCGCGTTGACCAACACCCCGCCGGGCTCGGCGGCATCCCCGATCAACAATCCGCCCAGCAGCGCGACGACTACCGCCACGGCCAACGGCAAGGCCACCACCGCGACCAGCGACGCCGATGCGCAGCGCGATGACCTGCACCGCGAAAGCACCACCAATTACGAAGTCGACCGCAACATCACCCACACCCAGCACAGCCTCGGCGCGGTGCAACGGCTGTCGGTCGCGGTCGTGGTGAATTACCGCGACGCGCAACAGAAAGATGGCAGCATCAAACCCGTGGCGCTGGACGCCACCACGATGAAACAGATCCAGGACCTGACCCGCGAGGCGATGGGCTTTTCCCAGCAGCGCGGCGACACGCTCGCGGTGGTCAACAGCGCCTTCAGCGCATCGGCCAATGCACCCGACCAAGAGCCTTGGTGGAGGCAGTTCGACTGGTTCAGCCTGCTGGGCACGCTCGGCCGCTACCTGCTGGTGTTGATTGCGGCGATCGTGCTGTACCGGATGGTGCTGAAGCCGCTGCGGCAGCGTTATCTCGCCAGCGCCTTGGTCGCGCCGGCCGTGAAATCGGTGGGCAAGGCCGGCGCGGAAGCGGCATCGGAAGAAGTCTCGGCACCCCGCAAGTCGCAACGCAAGGCGTCGTCCTACGAGCACAGCCTTCAGGAGCTGAAGGGCTTGGCCAAGGACGACCCGGCCACGGTGGCGACGATCGTCCGCAACTGGGTGAAGCGCGATGGCCAGTAACGCGAACATGACCAACGTGCGTCGCAGCGCCATCCTGCTGCTGGCGCTGGACGACGAAAGCGCGGCAATGGTGTTGCGCCAGTTGCCGGCGCGCGAAGTCCAGGAAGTGACCCAGGAAATGGCGCGCCTGGACAATATCTCGCACGAAGACATGCGCCAGGTCCTGGACGATTTCCAGGATGAGGCGGAACAGTACGCGGCGTTGAGCGTCAACTCCACCGAACACATCCGCGCCGTGCTGGAACGCGCGCTGGGCGCGGAACGCGCGGCCACCCTGCTGGACGACATCCTGGAGAGCAACGGCGCCCACTCCGGCATCGACGCGCTCAACCTGATGGAAGCCTCGGCGGTGTCGGAAATGATCCGCGAGGAACACCCGCAGATCATCGCCACGATCCTGGTGCACCTCGAACGTCGCCAGGCCGCCGACGTGCTGGGCACCTTCGAGGAAAAACTCCGCAACGACGTGGTGCTGCGCATCGCCACCTTCAGCGGCGTCCAACCGGCTGCGCTGCAGGAATTGACCGAAGTGCTTGGCAACATGCTGGACGGCCAGAACCTGCGCCGCAGCAAGATGGGCGGGGTGCACACCGCCGCCGAAATCCTGAACCTGATGAATTCCGCGCAGGAAGAAGCCGCGATGGAAAGCGTGCGTGCGCACAACAAGGATCTCGCGCAAAGCATCGTCGACGAGATGTTCCTGTTCGACAACCTGGTCGAGATGGACGACCTCGGCATCCAGCGCCTGCTGAAGGAAATCGACACCAACTCGCTGAAGTTCGCGTTGAAGGGCGCGCCGGAAGCATTGCGCGACAAGTTCCTCAAGAACATGTCCACGCGCGCCGCGGACCTGCTGCGCGACGAAATGGAAGGCAGCGGGCCGGTGCGCATTTCGCAGGTGGAAAAGGAACAGAAGGCGATCCTGCTGGTGGTGCGCAAGCTCGCCAACGATGGCGAGATCGTGTTGAACGGCGGCGACGACGCGTATGTCTGACGGCGCCTCCGAACATTCGAAATCCTGGCGGCCATGGCGCATGGAGGAACTGGCGCCGCCTGCTGCCGACGTCCACGCACACGGCAAAAGCCCTACCGGCAGGGACGCCCATGACTTCCATCAGCAATCGGAACTACGCGCGTTGCGCGAAAAAACACGCGAGACCGCGCGCCAGGAAGGCTACGCGGCCGGCCTTACCGAAGGCCGCGACCAGGGCTACGCAGAAGGCCTCCAGGCCGGGCGCGAAGCCGGCGAGCGCGAACTCGCCGAACGCCGTCGTGAACTGGTCGAACCGCTGGCTGCGCTGATCAATGGCTTGCGGGAAGCACTGGACCAGCTCGACACCGACATCGGCGACAGCCTCGCCGACGTGGCGCTGGCCGCCGGCCGGCAACTCGCGGGCGACACGCTGCAGGCGAAACCCGAACAGATCAGGGTACTGATCCGCGAGCTGCTGCGCGAAGAGCCATTGTTCAGCGGCCAGCCGTGCCTGCGTCTGCATCCGGATGATCTCGCGCTGGTCGACATGCAACTCGCCGACGAACTCGGCGCCGCGGGCTGGAAAACGCAAGCCGATTCCTCGCTGGAACGCGGCGGCTGCCGCGTGACCGGTCCCGAGGGCGAACTCAATGCGACGCGCGAAGTGCGGTGGCAGGCGTTGCTGGCACGCGCGCGCCGATACGGCAGCGCGCCGATCGGCAACGCCAAACCCCGCCGCACCCGGAAGCGTGCGTCATGACCACCGCCGAAGCCCACCGCCACCGCGAACACTGGCAGGTCGTGCTAAGGAAGGTGCGCGAACGCGTCGGCGGGGCGCCTTTCTGCCAGGGCAGCGGCCGCATCGTGCGGGCCACCGGGCTGGTGCTGGAAGCCGTGGGCCTGCGCGTGCCGCTCGGCAGCGGTTGCCGGATCGAGTTGTCGCAACTGGAAGCCGGCGAAAGCCGCTTCGCCGAAGCAGAAGTCGTGGGTTTTTCCGGCGAGCGCGTGTTCCTGATGCCGCTGGCGGAAACCAGCGGCCTGACGCCCGGCGCGCGGGTGTTCCCGCTTGGCGACGACGGCAGCACCGGCGCGCGCCGCTATCCGTTGGGCGAAGAACTGCTGGGACGCGTGGTCGATGGCAACGGGTATCCGCTGGACGGCCTGGATCCACTCGATGACCTGCCGCATCGCACGCTCAACGCCCCCGCGATCAATCCGCTGCGACGGGCAGCGATCGACACGCAGATCGACGTCGGCATCCGCGCGATCAACACGCTGCTGTGCATCGGCCGCGGCCAGCGCATGGGCCTGTTCGCGGGCTCCGGCGTCGGCAAGTCGGTGCTGCTGGGGATGATGGCGCGCTACACCAGCGCCGACCGGATCGTGGTCGGGCTGATCGGCGAGCGCGGCCGCGAAGTCAAGGATTTCATCGACAACATCCTCGGCGCCGAAGGGCTGCGCCGCTCGGTGGTGGTCGCGGCGCCGGCCGACACTTCGCCGCTGCAGCGCCTGCAGGGCGCCGCCTACGCGACACGCCTCGCTGAAGGTTTTCGTGACGCCGGCCACAGCGTCTTGCTGATCATGGATTCGCTGACCCGCTACGCGATGGCACAGCGCGAAATCGCGCTGGCGATCGGCGAACCGCCGGCGACGAAAGGCTATCCGCCGTCGGTGTTCGCCAAGCTGCCCGCGCTGGTGGAACGCGCCGGCAACGCCGAGCACGGCGGTGGCTCGATCACCGCGTTCTACACCGTGCTGACCGAAGGCGACGATCAGCAGGACCCGATCGCCGACGCGGCGCGCGCGATCCTGGATGGCCATATCGTGCTGTCGCGGCAACTGGCCGAAGCAGGCCACTACCCCGCGATCGACATCGAAGCCTCGATCAGCCGCGCGATGACCGCGCTGGTCGATGAAACCGAACTGCGGCAGGCGCAGCGGCTGAAGCAACTGTTCTCGCTGTACCAGCGCAACCGCGACCTGATCGGCGTGGGCGCCTACAGCCGCGGCCACGATCCGCAACTGGACGAAGCGGTGTCGCGGTACCCCGAGATCGAAAGCTTCCTGCAGCAGGCCATCCAGGAGCGGGCCGATATCGACCAATCGCGCGCCGCACTGGCAGAACTGATCGGGGGCGAGCCATGAGCCCTTTCGCCACAACGCCGTATCCGGAAAACGGCGCCCCGCACACGCCCGCAAATTTTTGTCGCACGCCCGTCCTCGAGCGGACCGGGTTCACATTCCTGCGACCCGCCGCCGGCCGTGCGCCCGATCTTGCACGGTTCGTGCATCACGCCCTTCGCTCCCCGGCGGTCGGGGAGCTGCCACGAGCGTTCACTGGTCGCCCGCGCCGCGTCGCGGCCTTTTCCGGAAATCCGCAATGAAGTTCAATCCGCTGGACGCGCTCATCGAGGAAAGCCGCAAGTCGCGCGACAAGGCCGGCCGCACTCTGGCCGAGGATCGCCGCACGCAACAGCAGACGGCCAGGCAACTCGACACCTTGACGCATTACAAACAGGAATACCGCCGCCGGTTGCACGACGCGCTGATGGACGGCATGGACGTCGGCCTGTTGAACAACTACCAGAGTTTCATCCATTCGCTCGACGACGCCATCGGCTGCGCCGGCGTCCGGCTGCAGCAGCACAGCAACAAGGTCAGCGCCAGCCAACAGCAATGGCGCCAGCAACAGAAGCAGCTTTCGTCCTACGACACCCTCGCCAGCCGCCGCACCGCGCGCGAACACCTGAAACAGACGCGCCAGGAACAGCGGCGCAACGACGAGGCCACCAACAACGCGCAGGCCCGCCAGCGTTCCGGCGGCCGCTGACCTCCGACAGGCATCCAGCATGGACATCATCCACCTGCTCGCCGGCACCGGCGCCAAGGCCCCGCTCACCGGCAAGGCCACCGGCAACGCCGAACCCGGCACGCAATTCGCGTCGATCCTCGAGAACGCGACGAGTGTCCATGGCCATGCATCGCCCAAGGGACTGACGCTGCTGGCGGCATCCGATCCCCGCGCGACCGCGGCAGCGAAAGAGACTGCCGATCAGGCGCTGCGCGCGAAGTTCGGCCCCGCGGCTTTGCTGGCGTCGAAAGACGCGAAAACCGAAACCACGGCCGCGCCGAAAGCCGACCCGAAAGACACGCAGAAATCAGACGCCAAAAATGCGCCGAAGGCCGGCAAGAAGGCGGATGGCGACGACAAGGGCAAGCACGCCAAAAATGCGGAGGCTACCGCTCCGAACACTCCGATCGCCGCGGCGATCCATTCCGCGCTTGCAGGCGTGGCCGCCCAGTCGGGGCAGGACATGAAGCCTGATGATGCAAAGGTCGCTGCGTCCGCCCAAAAGGCGACCGACGCCAAGACGGGCAAGCTGGCGGATGCCGATACCCGCAGCGGCAGCCGCCATCAGCTCCAGCAGTTGCAGCAAACCCATCAGACGGTGGCCTCAACCGCCGCTTCCGGCCATGCGGGTTCGGATGCCGGCACCTCGAGCGGCGGGCACGGCTTCGCATCGCAACTGCTCTCGGCCGCCGATGCCGCTGTACAGGCGGCTGCGCCCACGCATGCCGACAACAACGCCGCGTCCTCCGCGATCAACGGATTGCTCAATACCAATGCCGTGCCGCAGCCGGCGACGCATACCGCCGCGCCGACAATGGTTCCGACCGCCACGCTGCAGGCGCCGGTAGGTTCAATGCCCTGGCAGAACGAACTCGGCCAGCAGTTGCTCCGCTTCAGCCAACGCGGCGAGCATCAGATCGAACTGCATCTGCATCCCAAGGAACTCGGGCCCCTGGTAATCAGCCTGCACGTCAACGACCAAGTCGCGCAGGCGCACTTCTTCGCCGCGCACGCGCAGGTCCGCGACGCCGTGCAGCAGGCGATTCCGCAACTTCGCGAGGCGCTGGCCGGACAAGGCATCGCGCTGGGCGAAGCGATGGTGGGCCAGCAACAGCAGCAGCGGCAGGAGTCGAGCAGCTTCGGCGCTTCGTCGTCCTCGCCTTCGTTCGGCGGCACGACGGAAGTCGAAAGCATCGCCTCGACGCGTCCCGTCACCAGCGCATTGCCGCGGGTGGGCGGTGGCGGCGTCGACCTGTACGCCTGAGAGCGCTCGCGCATCGCAACCCGCGCCGTCCTGCCGGGACGATGCCGCACCTCGGTCAAAACCCCGGATAAAGGCCCATTACGGTGGGCTTTTCCCGCAATGGTGGCGACGTCCGCATCGGCATACTGCATCCATCCATCGAAACCCGCTTCAGAGAAGGCGACCCATGAAATCTTCGCAACAAGGCATCGCCAAGCTCTGGTTGATCCTCATCATCGTGCTGGTGGTGCTGCTCGGTGGGGGCGGCGCGGCGGGCTGGATGCTGTTGAACAAGCACCCGCAAAAGGCCGGGGAAAAAGCCGTCGCCGCGACGCCGGCCCCGCAACGCGATGCCAAGCCGGTGTTCTTCGATCTCGACGCCTTCACCGTGAACCTCGAAGGCGGCGACCGCCTGCTGTACGTCGGCATGACGCTGCAGTTGGGCAACGAGTCCAGCAAGGAATTCGTGAGGGCGCATCTGCCGCAGGTCCGCAATCGCCTGCTGATGGTGTTGTCGGGCCAGGATGCCAGCACGCTGATCACCAGCGATGGCAAGCAGAAGCTGGCCGAATCCATCCGCGAGGCACTGACGAAGCAGTTCGCCGACGCGCAGCCCGCGCTGCTGGTGGACAAGGTTCTTTTCACCCAGTTCATCGTGCAGTGAGGCTTGGCGTCCATGGCCGAAGACGAACTGCTCTCCCAGGAAGAAATCGACGCCCTGCTCAACGGACCGGGCGGCGAGAAGAAGGAAGTCGATGCGGGCAGTCCCGCGCGCATCCGCGCGTATGACCCTGCGTCCCAGCATCGGGTGATCCGCGAACGCCTGCACGGGCTGGACCTGATCAACCAGCGCTTCGCGCGTCGTTTTCGGGTTGGCCTGTTCAACCTGATCCGCCGCAGCGCCGACATCACCGTCGAGAGCATGCACTACCAGAGCTACAGGGATTTCGTGCGCAACGTGCCGGTGCCGACGAACCTGAACCTGGTGAGCATGAAGCCGCTGCGCGGCACCGCGCTGGTGGTGTTCCCGCCCAACCTGATCTACATGGTGGTGGACAACCTGTTCGGCGGCGACGGACGTTTCGTCACCAAATCCGAAGGCCGTGAATTCACCAATACCGAGCAGCGCATCATCCGGCGCCTGCTGAACCTTGCGCTCGACAGCTACCAGAAGTGCTGGCAGACGGTGTATCCGCTGGAGATGGCATACCTGCGCTCGGAAGTGCAGGCCAAGTTCGCCAGCATCACCAACTCGCCCAACGAGATCATCGTCAACACCACGTTCCACATCGACGTGGGCAACCTCAGCAGCTATTTCCAGATCTGCATTCCGTATTCGATGATCGAGCCGCTGCGCGACCTGCTGGCCAATCCGGCGATCGGCACGCACGAAGGCAAAGACCAGGCCTGGACGCAGCGCATCGCCGGCAAGCTCCGGCATTCCGAAGTGGACGTTGTCGCCGAGTTCGTCACGGTGTCGAGCCGCATCCGCCAGGTGCGCGCGTTGAAGGTGGGCGACGTGCTGCCGATCGACCTGCCCAAATCCGTGACCGCGCGCGTGGATGGCGTACCGGTGCTCGAGTGCGAATACGGCAGCCACAAGAACCAGCGTGCGCTGCGGGTGCTGCGTGCGATCAACCATTCCAACCCGGACGGCAATGCCGCCGATGTCTTCACCAAGGGGCCCATGCCGACGGCCCAGGAATCCGACCATGAGTAAATCCAGTAAATCCGCCGCCAAGCCCGATGCCGCGGCAGCCTTGAACGAACAGGCCGGCAAGCCGGCGGCCGAAGCCGATCCGTGGGCCGAGGCACTCGCCGAACAGGGTGCCGCGCAAGCCGACGAAGGGAAGACAGCGGCATCGACGCCGCGCAATGCCGGCGCCGACGTGTTCCAGCCGCTCAGCGCCAGCGCCGATGGCGTGAACGCGCGCGACCTGGAAATGATCATGGACATCCCGGTGAAGCTGAGCGTGGAACTCGGCCGCACCCGCCTCACCATCAAGCAATTGCTCGAGCTGGCGCAAGGCTCGGTGGTGGAACTCGATGGACTTCCCGGCGAGCCGATGGACATCCTGATCAACGGCTATCTGATCGCGCAGGGCGAAGTGGTGGTGGTGGAAGACAAGTTCGGCATCCGCATCACCGAGATCATCACCCCGTCGGAACGACTGCAGCGGCTGAACCGCTAGCGACGATTTGACCAATCACCTATTCGTCATTCCGCGAAAGCGGGAACCCAGCGCCTTGCTGCATTGATGGACAGAGGCATTGGATCCCGGATATCGCTCCGCGATTCCGGGATGACGAGCGAAATGAAGGCATCCCGGATCACATGAGCGGCACAGCGGCCTCATCGGCTCTTCCCACTTCCCTGACGGGCGCCGCGGATGTGAGCGGCCTCGCTGCCATGGGAAAAATCGCGTTCGCGCTGCTGGTCATCGTCGGTGTGATCTTCCTGTGCGCGTGGCTGATCCGGCGGCTCGGTCCGGGCGGCGGCACGCTCGGGCAGCGCGTCAAACTGATCGCCGCGAAAGCAGTGGGCACCAAGGAACGCGTGGTCATCGTGGAAGTGGAGGGCACCTGGCTGGTGCTCGGCGTCACCACTGGCGGCATCAGCAAGTTGCATGAATTGCCGGCCGGCAAAGCCGCTCCTGCGCCGAACCCGGTCGGTCCCGCCGGCGACACCTTTGCCAAACGCTTTGCGGCGGCGCTGAAACAGAACCTCGGCGGGGGCGCTCGATGATGGCGCTCGCGGTTCGCGTTGCGGGGCGACTGCACGGCGCGTTGAGACCGGCGTGCCTGTTGCTGGCCTTGGCGGCGATCGTTTTGCTGCCACACCTCGCCCACGCGCAGGCCAGCCTGCCCGCGCTGACCAGCAAGCCGACGGCGGATGGCGGCCAGCAATGGTCGATCCAGTTGCAGACGTTGCTGCTGCTGACCAGTCTTGCGTTCCTGCCGGCCGCGCTGCTGATGATGACTTGCTTCACGCGCATCATCATCGTGCTGGGCCTGTTGCGCACCGCGCTGGGCACGGCTTCCGCGCCGCCCAACCAGGTACTGCTGGGCCTCACGTTGTTCCTCACCTTTTTCGTGATGGCGCCGACTTTCAACAAAGCCTACGACACCGCGTGGGTGCCGCTGAGCAAGGGCACCATCAACATGCAGCAGGCGCTCGACACCGGCAGCAAACCGTTCCACCAGTTCATGATCAGCCAGACCCGCGAAACCGACCTCGAGATGTTCGCGCGGCTCGCCAAGGCCGGACCGATGCAGGGGCCGGAAGACGTGCCGATGCGCATCCTGGTGCCCGCGTACGTGACCAGCGAACTCAAGACCGCGTTCCAGATCGGCTTCACGATTTTCATTCCGTTCCTGATCATCGACCTCGTGGTCGCCAGCGTGTTGATGGCGCTGGGCATGATGATGGTGCCGCCCTCCACCATCTCGCTGCCGTTCAAGTTGATGCTGTTCGTGCTGGTGGACGGCTGGCACCTGATCGTCGGCTCGCTGGTGCAGAGCTTCGCCACCTGACGCCGCCAACACAGCGTTGCATTGCCTCAAGAGGAATCCGACATGTCACCCGAAACCGTCATGAGCCTGTCGCACCATGCGATGGTGGTGGCGCTGATGCTGTCGGCACCGCTGCTGCTGACTGCATTGGCCGTGGGTTTGCTGGTGAGCCTGTTCCAGGCGGCAACGCAGATCAACGAAATGACCTTGTCGTTCATTCCGAAAATCCTCGGCGTGTGCGTGGTGGTGATCGTCGCCGGTCCCTGGATGGTCTCCGTGATCGTGGACTACACGACCGCGCTGCTGCAAAGCCTGCCGATGCTGGTGCATTGAGTACAGGACTCGTGCCGTGCTGACCGTCATCCACGCGCAGCTTTACGGCTGGCTGGCGCTGTTCCTGTGGCCGTTCTTCCGGCTGCTCGCTTTCATGATGACCGCGCCGTTGCTCGGTCACTCCAGCATTCCGCGCACGGTAAAACTGGGGCTGGCCGCACTGATCACCTTCGTGATCGCACCCGGCCTGCCGCCATTTCCCGCGGTACCGATCTGGTCGTGGGCCGGGCTCGGGATCATCGTCGAACAGATCCTGATCGGCGCCGCACTCGGGCTGGTGATGCGCGTGATGTTTTCCGCAGTGATGGCGGCGGGCGATTTCATCGGCCTGCAGATGGGGTTGGCGTTCGCGACATTCGTGTCGCCCGACACCGGCACCAACACCATGGTGCTGTCGCGACTGTTCTACATGATCGCGCTGCTGATGTTCCTGGCCTTGAACGGACACCTGATGGTGATCGAAACGCTGGCCTTCAGCTTCCACGCTCTGCCGGTCGGCGTGGCCGGACTGAACGTGGGCGCCTTCAATTTGCTGGCACGCTCCGGCGCCACGATCTTTTCCGCGGGTCTGGCACTGGCGCTGCCGCTGATCGCGGCGCTGCTGATTGTCAACCTGTGCCTTGGCATCCTCAACCGGTCCGCACCACAGATGACGGTGTTCTCGGTGGGCTTCCCGACGTCACTGACGCTGGGCCTCGCGCTGCTCGGCGTGCTGATGACCGACCTTGGCCGCTACCTCGACGCGCTGTTCGGCCAGGGACTGCAAACCCTGCAGGCAATGATCCAGGCGATGGCGCCGATTTGAAGCCAGTAAGGTCTGCCATCGCGAGACGCAAGAGAAGCGGCATTCAGGCTCATCGGTGGATACCGCTCCCGATCAACGGCACGATCCTCCGGCACGAGCCGGAATCGGCCAGATGCTTGATGCATCACAGGAATTTCCTGATTGACAACCTTGTCCCGCGGCGGGACGATCCGGTTGCCGCGCCAAATCTGGGGCAGAGATAGCGTTGGCGCCACAGGAATTATAAGTGCATAACATCACAGCTTTGGCTCTCACATTCGCTGGATGTCTGGCAATCACCATTGTCGTGGCCGCGCTCTTTCGCGTTGTGGTTCGCAAAAAATCGAGTGTGCTCAATGTCGTCGCAATTCCGGTCGGCATCACCATCGCCGAGGCAGTACGTATGAGTTGGCACATTTCAGGCATGGCATTTGTGTTCGTGCTGGCTGGAGCGGTTGGCGTTTCGGTATTTTGCGCGCAGCTCATCAAGGTGCAGCGTGGCGCCTAACAACCTGGTCAACCGGACGCGAATCCCGCTGCGCGGTCTTTGCGCCGGTTATCCAAAGCGTTGGGCGGTACGGGGAGCGCAGGAATGTCACTAGGACACTACGTGCTTGCAGTTGTCGTTGCTGCTGTGGTCTGCTCGCTCACCGACTGGCTCTTTATGGGCCTTCTTTTTCACGAGAGATACAAACAGCACCCCGAGGTCTGGCGTAGTTCCGTCGCGGCTGGCGGCGACTCGAAAGCCGTCGCTTGGTCCATGCTGCTCATTGTGCTCACATGCACGGCATTCGTCTATGTCACAGGCGCATTTGTCCTTCCAGGCCTTTCACGTGCGCTTGCGGTGACGGTAGGCGTCTGGCTCGCGATCCCAGTTCCGTTGCTGATCACCAACTCTCTCTTTATCAAGTTGCATCCGCTGGTGGCCGTGTCGCATTGTCTTGGCTGGCTTGCCAAGCTCCTGGTATGTTGCCTCTCTGCGAGTTACTGGCTCTAAGCTTGCCGGGCTCTCGACGTCTACGGTAGGGGAAACTCAAGACATAAGACGTTAGCTCTGGCAGTCAGCTTGCCGCATCCCGAAAGGCTTTCAGCACTGCATTCATTCGGGTCTGCCAGCCGGCGCCTTGTTCGCGGTACCACTCCAGTACGTCTTTATCCACGCGCAGCGCAATCTGCTCCTTGCGCTCTTCCGGAGGCTTGCTGGGCCGTCCACGCTTGGCGTGCAACTCCACCACGCCCCGGTGTGCTGTGGCACCCTTCCAGTACTTCATGGTCGCCGCTTTGTTCTTCGGGTCGTACGGCACGTCAGATTTGCGGGTACGCTTGGTAGTACGCTTCTCGTTCATAGGGCTCTGCCTCGCGGCACGAAATCAGTCTGGGACCGCCCTCACGGTCGGTCCACACGAGCACAACCACGCGGCCATGCGCCGGCTAAGCTCGAGCGCAAGATGAAGTTGGTTCCTGCCACGCCCCAAGGCAATGGCGCCTACAGCAGGTCGAACAGATTCATCTGCTTCATCGAGATGAACGCCTTCTGCGCGGCCTGCAGGCCGACGCTGCGCAGGCTGTATTCGGAGATCGCGGAGTTGTAGTCGAGGTCGACGAGGTCCGACTTGGTCTGCGCGTAGTTGAGCTGGCGATTGCTGGCGACCTTGTCCACCACGTCCAACTCGTTGAGGCGCGAACCTACCGAGGCGCGCACCATCAACACGTTGTCGAGGCTGTTGTCGAACTCGGTCATCGCGTTGCCCAGGGTGTTCTGCAGCGCGGCCTGCTTGGCGGGCGTGTCCACGGGCTGCTTCAGGATGGCCAGCGCCTTCTCGAAGGTCTTGAACAGGTCGGGGTTCAAATTCTTCGCCTGGTCGACCTTGATTTCGTCGCCATCCGCGGGCGCGCCGGTCAGGGTCAGCGACTGGCCGCCGTACGTCACGGGTTGGCCCGAGGTATAAGCTTGGGGCGGCTGCAACACGGCCCCGGTGGTGTCCTCGATGGTGTAGGTGGCGCTGCCGCTGGCGTCCACCGCGAACGCGATCTTGAACGGCGTGCCGTAGGCGGGATCACTGGTGTCGACGACCTCCGGCCCCTTGATGGTGACGCTGCCCGCGTTGGCGGTGCCATCGCTTTTGACCGCGACAGCCATGAAACCCGATGCGCCCTGCGCGCTCTGGAAGACGCTGACGCCATTGTCGTCCACCGACATCAGGCGCGAGGCATCGATCTGTTGCTGGCGGGTATTGGTGTCGCCGACGTATTGCACGTTGCCGGAAGCGTCCGTCACGAACGGCGCGGACTTGTCCTGGTAACCGCCGAACAGATAGCGGCCGTTGCCGTCGGTGGCGTTGGCCTGGCCGATCACGGTTTGGTAGATGCCCTGCAACTGGCTGGCGATCGAAGCGCGGTCGGCGTCGGTGAGCGTGCCGTTGGCGGCTTCCAGCATCAGCGTCTTGGCACTGGTCACCGCGTCGCCCACGCTGTTGAGCACGCTCTCTTCCATCGACAGCGCATTGCGCGCGCTGACGCGCGAATCGGTGTACTGGCTGGTGATCGCCTGCGCCTGGCTGACCTGCACCGCGCGCGACGCGGCCTGCGGATCGTCCGATGGACGCATCACGCGCTGGCCAGACGCGATCTGCTGGCCGACATGCGAAAGGTCCGCCTGCTGCTGGTTCATCGAACGCATGCTTTGGGCATAAAGGGTTTGGGTGCTGATGCGCATGGTGAATTCCCGATCGATTACCGCAAGCCCAGGATGGCGTCGAGGATGGTGGAGCCGGTCTGGATCACTTTCGCGTTGGCCTGGTAGTACTGCTGGTAGCGGATAAGGTTCGCCGCTTCTTCGTCCAGGTTCACGCCGGATTGCGACTGCTGCACGTCGGTCAACTGGTCGCTGAGGCTTTGCTGCGCCTTCAGGTTCACCTGCACGATGTTGGTGCGGTTGCCGACGTCGCCGACCAGCGACGCGTAAGCCTGGTTGAAACTGGCGGTGCCACCCACCAGCGATTGCGTCTGCAGATTTTCCAGCGCCAACGCATTCTTGTTGTTGCCGCTACCGCCGGTGGTATCGGCGGCGGCGATCTTCGCCGGATCGCCGATGATGTTCTGGAAGCCGGCGGCGGCAATGCGCGTCGGCTGCACCTGGAAGCGATCGCCGTCGGCCAGTTTGGTGGGATCGTCCACGGTCACCTTCACGCCACCGAAGCTCAACTGGTTGCTGGCATCGAGCGTGGCGGTGGTGCTTTCGCCGGTGTCGATGCGCGTGATCTTGAAGCCGCCGCTGGCGGCGTCGTAGCGCACGTCGTAGTCGCTGGCGGTGAGCTGGCTTGCGTTCGCGGGATCGAACGCGACGCTGAGCGTGGCGGTGCCGGCGTTGCGGCTGTTCGCGTAAAGCATGGGCTGGCCGAGCGCGAACATGTTGCCACCGGCGTCGCCATTGAGGTCGACGCCGGCGCTGTGCACCGCGTTGATGCCTTCGGCGAACGACACCGCGAGCTGGCCGAGCTTGTTGCGGGTCGGATTCAGGGTTTCATCGCGGAACGTCAGCAGGCCGCCAAGCGTGCCGCCGCTGAAAGTGGAATCCTGCATCTCGACCAGGTTGCCGGCCGCATCGCGATAACCGATCGAAGTGCGCGTGGGATCGGCGGCCGAAGGCATGGTCGCCAGATCGAATTGCTTGCCACCGCTGACCAGCGGCTGCCCGTTGCCGAAGGAAATGTTGTAGCTGCCGCTGTCCTGCTGGGACACGCGAACGTTCACGCGCTTGCTCAAGTCCGCCACCAACTGGTCGCGCTGGTCGAGCAGGCTGTTGGGCGCCTGGCCCTGCTTGGCCTTGGCCAGGGCGATCTGCGTGTTGAGGCCGGCGATCTGCTTGGCGGTGTTGTTGATCTGGGTGACTTCGTCCTGCAATTGGCCGTCCAGGCCCGAGGCCATGTCGCTCAGGTAACTGTCGAACGAACGGAACTGCGCGCTCAGCGTGTCGGCGGTGCCGATCACGCCCTGGCGCGCGGCCGGATCGGACGGCGAACTCGCCAGATCGGAAACGGACGAAAAGAACTTCTGCATCAGCGGCGCCAGTCCGGAATCCTGGTCGGCCAGCAGGTTGTCGATCTGGCTGACCTGCGTCTGGTAGGTGTCCAGCGCGCTGGTCTTGCTGTTGGCGTTGTTGAGCTGCTGCGCGATGTAGCTGTCGAACTGGCGCTGGATGCCCTGCACGTCCACGCCCTGCGCGGCCGGCAACTCGGCGAGGTCCAGCACCTGCCGGTTGTAACCCGGGGTATAGACGTTGCTGATGTTGTTGCTGGCGGTGTTGAACGCGGCACTCGCGGCATTCAGACCACTCAAGCCGATGGAAAAAATGCTCACTGTCGGGTTTTCCTTCGAAGCTCTGTTGACGTTATCGGCAGCCCGCGGGATTTCTTGAACGATTGTGAATTCGGCGTCCTGCCGGCTTACCGCATCACCATCTGGCCGATCTGCTGCATGATCGCGATCAGCTTGTCGGCGTAGCGCGGGTCGGTGGCGTAGCCGCAATCCTGCAGGGCTTGCGCCGCCTGCTCCGGACTGTCGGCCTGCCGTACCGCTGCGTAACGTGCGCTGTTGCCGAGCAGCTTGGCGTGATCGACGAACGATTCGATGTACGAGCCATACGCCCGAAACGTCTCGCGCACGCCGACCTTGTGACCGGCCACGTATTCGTGGGTCGTGTTGTTGGCGGTGGCGCCGCTCCAGCTTTCGCCGGCCTTGATGCCGAACAGGTTGTGGCTCTTGGCGCCGCTGTCGGCGGTCATCTCGTGGCGGCCCCAGCCGGTTTCCAGCGCGGCCTGCGCAAGGATCAATCGGGCCGGCACGCCGCTCATCTGCGCCGCCGCACGCGCGGCGCCCACGAAGCGGTTCACGAAACGGGTGTACACATTGCCCGCGCCAGCGTCGGAAGCGTCGGTGGCACTTGGCGTGGAAGCCGGCGCGCTGGCGTCCGCCACGGCATCGGGCGCCGTGGGCACGTCCGCCTTGGCCGAGGTTTCGGCGGCGCGGATTTGCGCCACCACGGCGGCGATCATGCCCTCGTCCTGGCTGCCATCGCTGTCGTCGTTCATGGCGGTGACGGCGGGCATGCCTTCCAGCGAACGCGGCGTCCCGCGCGGAATCGCGGCGATGCGCGCGGCCATCGCGGCATCGCTTTCGGGCTGCGGCTGCGAAGCCTTGTTGCGCGACAACTGGCGCACCAGCATCTCGGCAATGCCGGTGCCCTTGCCGGCCAGGTTCTGGGAAAGCTGCTGGTCGAGCAGCGATTGGTAGAACTGGATCTGGCGATTGTCGGTGAGATCGGATTTGACGCCGGCATCGCGCATGCTCTTCAGCATCTGGCCAAGGAACACCGCCTCGAACTGCTTCGCGGCTTCCTTCAACTGCGCCTGCGGGTCTTTCGCGGCCGCCCGCTTCAGGCCATCCAGCCCGTTCACGTCCAGCGCGAAGCGCGCCGCGTCGAGCGAGCCGACGGCCACTACATCATCTCCAGGTCGGCGTTGAGCGAACCCGCCGCCTTCAATGCTTCCAGGATCGACATCAGATCCTGCGGCGTGGCACCCAGTGCATTCAATGCATCCACCACCTGCATCAGGTCGGCGCCTTTCACCACGTTGAGGCTGCCATGCTGCTTGGTGATGTTGATGGCGCTGTTCTGCACCACGGTGGTCTTGCCGTTGCTGAAAGGCGCGGGCTGACTCACGGTATTTTCGGTACTGATCACCACCGACAGGTCGCCGTGCGCGACCGCGGCCGGCTGCAACGTGACGCGCTGGTTCAAGACCACCGAACCGTTGCGCGCATTGATGATCACGCGCGCCGGCGCATCCACCGGTGTCACATCGAGGCTTTGGATACGCGCGATGAAATCGACGCGCTGGTTCGAATCCTGCGGGCCGTCGACCCGGATGGTGCGCGCGTTTTCGGCGGACGCCACCTGCCGGCCCATCGCATTGTTGATGGCATCGACGACACGCTGCGCGGTGCCGAAGTCCGCACGCTTCAGTTGCAGCGCGAGCGCGCCGCCATTCTGGCCGAGTTGCAGCGGCACGCTGCGCTCAACGATCGCACCATCGCTGATGGAGCCGCCGGCCTGCTGGTTGATCTGCACGCTGGAACCGCCGGCGCTCGCGCCCGCGCCACCGACCAGCAGGTTGCCCTGCGCGATCGCGTAGGTGCTGCCGTCGACACCCTTCAAAGGCGTCATCAGCAAGGTGCCGCCGCGCAGGCTTTTCGCGTTGCCGACCGAGGACACCACCACGTCGATGTGCTGGCCCGGCGCGGCGAACGGCGGCAGGGTCGCGGTGACCATCACGGCCGCGACGTTGCGCAACTGCATGTTGGTGCCGGCCGGGACGGTGATGCCGAGTCGCGAGAACATGTTGGTCAGGCTTTGCGTGGTGAACGGCGTCTGCATGGTCTGGTCACCGGTGCCGTCCAGGCCCACCACCAGCCCATAACCGACCAGCGCGTTGTCGCGCACGCCGGCGAAGTCGGCGAGTTCGCGCAGCGTCTGCGCGTGCACCTGCGTGCTCGCCAGCAAGGCCAGCAGCAACCACAGCGCGCTTTTGCGCGCCGTCCCGAACAACCTGTTCAAACGATGCCTGACATTCACCAGGTGGTCCTCAGAACGGCGACACTTTCATCATGATGCGCTGCAGCCAGCCCATGCGCTGCGCGTCATTGATGTAACCGTCGCCCACGTATTCGATGCGCGCATCGGCCACGCGCGTGGACAGCACCGAGTTGTCGCCGCTGATGGTGCGCGGGTCGACGGTGCCGGCGAAGCGGATGTATTCGGTACCCTGGTTGATCGCGATTTGCTTTTCACCGTGCACGCGCAGATTGCCGTTGTTGAGCACCTGCACCACGGTCACCGTGATGGTGCCGCTGAAGGTGTTGTTGGCCTTGGCGCCGCCCGAGCCCTGGAAGTCGTGCCCGCCCTTGAGATCGATGCCGAGCTTGCCGAGATCCTTGAGGCCGTTCGGCACCACGGTCGGATCGAAGCTGGATTCGCTCTTGCGGCTGGCGCTGGCCTGCGCGTTCTTCGACGCGCTGACCTGTTCGTTGAACACCACCGTGAGAACGTCGCCCGGCATCCGCGGGCGCTGGTCTTCGAACAACGGGCGATTGCCGTAGCTCGCTTCCTGGAAGATCGAACCATTGGCGACCGGCGGCGGCGGCGCGGGAATTTCCACCGGCGGCATCTGCGCGACGACCGGCTTGTGCACCAGTTGCGCGCAACCGGTCATGGCCAATGCGGCGCCGGCGAAGAACGCCAGTCGGATCGCCTTAGAGCTGAGACAATTTCGCAAGCATTTCATCGGAAGTCTGGACCGCTTTGCTGTTGATTTCGTAGGCACGCTGGGTCTGGATCATGCTGACCATTTCCTCCACCACGTTGACGTTGGAGGTTTCCACGTAACCCTGGTCGAGGCGGCCGGCGCCATTCAGGCCCGGAGTGGATTCATTGCGCATGCCCGACGCGCTGGTTTCGAGATACAGGTTGTCGCCGATGCTCTGCAGCCCGGCCGGATTGACGAACGTCGAGAGGCTCAACTGCCCGACCTGCGTGGATTGGTTGTTGCCCGGCTGGGTCACCGTGACCACGCCGTCCTTGCCGATCGTGATCGACAGCGCGTCCTGCGGAATCAGCACGGCCGGCTGGATCGGATAACCGTCGGCCGTCACCAGTTGTCCGCTGTCGTTCACCTGGAAACTGCCGTCGCGGGTATAGGCATTGTTGCCGTCCGGCATCAGCACCTGGAAGAAACCCTGGCCGTCGATCGCGATGTCCTTGGAGTTGCCGGTCTGCTCGAGGCTGCCTTGGGTATGGATGCGCTCGGTGGCGACCGGACGCACGCCCGATCCGATCTGCAGGCCGGCCGGCAGGATGTTCTGCATGTCGTTGCGGCCGCCGGCCTGGCGCATGTTCTGGTACAGCAGGTCCTGGAACACGGCACGTGATTTCTTGAATCCGTTGGTGCTGACGTTCGCCAGGTTGTTGGCGATCACGTCCATCTTGGTCTGCTGTGCTTCAAGACCGGTCTTGGCGGTCCAGAGTGATTTGATCATCGGTCATTCCTCCGTGGCGATCAGGAAGCGGACAACAGGCGGTCGGCCTGGCGCGCGTTGTCTTCGCTCGTCTGCACCGTCTTCATCTGCATTTCATACAGCCGCGAGGTGGCGATCATGTCGACCATCGATTCCACCGCGCTGACATTGCTGCCTTCCAGCGCACCGGTCTGCAGGCGCGCGTTGTCGTCGGCCGCCAAGGGCGTGGCGTTGCCATTCACGTCGAGCGAACGGAACAAACCATCGTCGCCGCGCTCCAGCGATTTTTCGTCGGGCGTGACCAGCTTCAGCTTGCCGACCTGGACCAGCGCATCGGGTTTGTCGCCGGGACCAATCGCGCTGATGGTGCCGTCGGCACCGACCGTGAGTTCGGCACCGAGCGGCACGATGATCGGGCCGCCATCACCGATCACGGGGCGGCCGGCGCTGGTGATCATGCCGTTGCCATCGACCTGCAAGTCCCCGCGGCGCGTGTAGGCCTCCTTGCCGTTCTCGTCCTGCACCGCCAGCCAAGCTCCCCCTTCCAGCGCCACGTCAAGATCGCGGCCGGTGGCGTTGATCGGTCCGGGCGCGAAGTTGCTGCCGGGCGTGGTCGCCACCACCGCTACGCGCGTGTGCAGCGCGCCATCGCCCTGTACTGGCACTGCGCGCATCGCCTCGATCTGGCCGCGGAAACCCGTGGTCGAGACATTGGCGAGGTTGTTGCCGACCACTGCCTGTCGAATGAAGCTTTGCTGTGCGCCGCTCATCGCGGTGTAGATCATGCGATCCATGGGAATTCCTCAGCCGGCCATCAACGCAGGTTGACGACGGTTTGCAGCACCTGGTCCTGGGTCTTGATGGTTTGCGTGTTGGCCTGGTAGTTGCGCTGCGCGATGATCAGGTTTACCAGTTCGGTGGCGAGATCCACGTTGGACGATTCGAGCGTGCCGTCTTCGAGGCTGCCGAGCTGGCCGGTGCCCGCGGTGCCGAGCAGCGGCTGGCCGGAGGTGCCGGTTTCCATCCAGGCGTTGTCGCCCACCGACGCCAGCCCTTCGGGGTCACGGAAATTGGCCAGCGCGATGGTGCCCAAGGTGCGCGTCTGCTCGTTGGAATAGCTGCCGACGATGTCGCCGTTCTTGTCGAAGCGGATACCGACCAGGCTGCCGGACGTATAGCCGTCCTGCACCAGCGAGGACAACGCGAAGTCGTTGCCGAATTGCGTGGTGCCGTTGAAGCCCAGCGCGAAGTTCATCGTGGCGGCGCCGCCGGCCGGGGTGAACGTCACGTTGGGGAAGGTGCTGGCGCCGGCGTTCAACACGCCATTGGCGTCGAATACCAAGGTGCCGTCGTTGGCGGGATTGAACGTCCCGTCCATCCCCACGCGCACTTCCCAGTTGTTGTCGCTGGTCTTGGTGAAATAGGTGGTCATGATGTGCTGCACGCCCAGCGAGTCGTAGGTGGTGCCGGTGTTGGCGTAGGAATAGGTGCTGGCGTCGGTGCTGTCGAACGGCACGGTGGCGCGGTCGATGGTGGGCGAACCCGCGTCCAGGTTCAGTGCCGCCTGCACGGACGTGGTCGCGTTCGCATTCATCGCGTCAGTCGGCACGTGCAGCGCGTCCGGCGTGCCGCCGGTGCCGACCCCGGCCGCGAAACCGGTGAGCTTGGCGCCGCTGGCGTTCACGAGGTAGCCATCCTGCGTCAACGTCAACTGGCCGTTGCGGGAATACACCACCTGGTCACCCTGCTTGAAGCGGAAGAAGCCGCCGCCGTTGATGCCGAGGTCGAGGTTGCGGCCGGTGGTTTCCAGCGTGCCATTCGCGAAGTTCTGCAGCACGCCCGCGACGCGTACGCCCTGCCCGATCTGCGAGCCGGCGTAGACGTCCGCGAACTGGACACTGGAACCCTTGAAGCCGTAAGTCTGCGAGTTCGCGATGTTGTTGCCGATGGCGTCCAGATTCTGCGAGGCGGCGTTGAGGCCACTCAGTGCTTGCGAAAAACTCATGTGTGCGCTCCTTGGAAAGCGATTGTCGGATCAGAGGATCTGCCGAACGTCGCCGAGACCCACTTGGTTGGTGATGCCACCGAGGTCGAGCAACGGTCCGTTCTGGCCGGTGCTGATGCCCGTGACGAGTGCGTAGTTCAAACCGGTGACGTCCACTGCCTGGCCCCCACTGGAGGCCTTGATCGAAACGGTGTACGCGCCCTGCGGCGCCTGCGTGCCGTCGTCGAGCTTGCCGTCCCACGAGAACGACTGGGTGCCGGCATCGAGCGCACCGAGATCGAAACTGCGCACGACTTTTCCGGAGCCATCGGTGACGCTGATTTGCACGTCGTCGGCAGCCGCGCCGAGTTCGAGACCGAACGGCGTGGTGGTGCCATCGCTGCCGACCAGCACGCGATCGCCCGGCACCAGCACGCCTTTGCCGATCAGCGCCGCGGCCTGCAGTGACTGGCCGGCGTTGATCTGGCCGTTGATGGATTTGAGGGTGGTGTTGAGGTCCTGGATGCCACTTACGGTATTGATCTGGGCCAACTGCGAGGTCATCTGCGAGTTGTCCATCGGGTTCAGCGGATCCTGGTTTTTCAACTGCGTGACCAGCAGGGTCATGAAATGATTCTGCAGATCGCTCGCGGCATCCGTCTTGGCGGCGGTGCTGGCGTTGACCGCGCTCAGCAGGCCGGGGTCGATCGATTGCGCGGCGGAAATACTCATCAGCCTTCTCCCAACGTGAGGGTCTTGGTCATCATTTGCTTGCTCGTGTTCAGCACTTCGACGTTGGCCTGGTACGAGCGCGAGGCTTCGATCATGTTGACCATCTCCTCGACCGGCTTGACGTTGGGCAGACTGACGTAACCTTGGTCGTCGGCGTTCGGATCCCCGGGGCGGTACTCGCGTCGCAGCGGCGTCGCATCTTCGACCACTTTCGAAACGCCGACGCCCGCCGAACCGTCACGGCCGCGGGCTTCGAACACAACTTGTTTCGCGCGATACGGCTGGCCATCCGGACCCGCCACGCTGTCGGCGTTGGCGAGATTGCTGGCCGCCACGTTCATGCGCTGCGACTGGGCCTGCATGGCCGAGCCGGAAATCTGGAAAATCGAAAACATGGTCACGGCTTTATCCCTGTTCCGATTGCATCGCAGCCTTGAGATTGCGGATGCGGGTGTTGATCAGGCTGAGCGAGGTTTCGTAGCGGACGGTGTTGTCGGCGAACGCGGCGCGTTCGACATCCATGTTCACGGTGTTGCCATCGAGGCTCGGCTGATCGGGCACCCGATACAGCATTTCGGGCGCCGCACCGCTGCCGGACGCCGCACCCCCCAGATGGCCGGCGGACGTGGTGGTCATCGCCAACTGGCCGTGCGAGCCGTCACGCGCGGTGGCCTGCGCCAGCGCCCTGGAAAAGTCGAAATCGCGCGCCTTGAAATCGGGCGTGTCGGCGTTGGCGATGTTGCCGGCCAGCACCTTCTGCCGTTCGAAGCGCAGACCCAGCGCCTGACGATCGAAGTCCAGTGCCGAAGCGAGCTTGTCGAGCATGTTCGTCCCCTGTTGCCCCGCGACGACGTCGGTGCGCCGTCGGTGGTGGAAGTTCGGCATCGAGAATACGCGCGAGGGTGCCGGTCCAATCGGACAAACAGACCGGGTTTTTGCATTCAATTCGGATGCTCGTGAATCCTGCCGCGTGCCTACACTGGCGTTCGTCACGATCCCGCCACCAGCACTGGGCGGACCCTCGCAACGCGATCGTGCGCAGCCGAAGGCAAACTTGAATGACCGCAACCCGAACCCTGTCGCGATGCCTGTTCCCGGCGCTATTGCTGCTGGCGAGCGGCGCCGTGCACGCCGGCACGGCGGAAGATGCCGCGCAAGCTTTCCTGCAGGACGCAGCCAAAAACCTGGGCAATGTCACCGTCACGGTGCAGGCGCCCCAAGCCGCGTTGCCGCCCTGCGCCGATCCGCAGCCGTTCCTGCCGGGCCAGGCCCAGCGCCTGCTGGGGCGCGTGACGGTCGGCGTGCGTTGCGGTGACGGCCAGACCCGCTATTTGCAGGCACGGGTCACTGCGATCGGGCAATACTGGGTCGCCGCCGAAGACATTCCGGCCGGCAGCCTGGTGATCGCCAGCATGCTGGAAGCGCGCAGTGGCGACCTGACTGCACTGCCGCGCCAGGCGATACTCGATGAGACGGATGCCGTCGGCCACGTGACCACCCGCACGCTGGCCGAGGGCAGCGTGGTGCAGAGCTCGCAACTGCAGGCGCCGTGGCTGATCCACCGCAACCGCACGGTGTCGGTGGAGGCCGTCGGCCAAGGTTTCCGCGTGGTGCGCCAGGGCGAGGCGCTGCAGGACGGCGCGCTCGGTGATACCGTGCGCATCCGCATGACCAACCGCTCGGTCTTGACCGGGGTCGTGGCGGGCAACAATCTCGTGAAGGTAAATTTCTGAAAATTTTGGGGATTTTTATCACCCGCAAATTTTCTGCGGCGACCGCTAAAGAAGAGGCGGTTCGGGCCGATACACAGGACGCAGGGGCGAACCGATGGAGAATGTCTCATGAAAATCGACAATGTCTCGCATCTGACGACTCCGGGCCGGATCGATCAGGCGAAAAACAAAGAGAAGGTCGACAACGTCGCGCCGCAGGGCAATGCCGAGGCAGGCTCCACGACCCAGTTGAGCCGCGCCGGCAGCGACACCAGCCAGGACATCGATCATGCGCGCGTGGCGGAATTGCGCCAGGCGATCTCGGAAGGCCGCCTGCACGTGGACACCGATCGCATCGCCGATCGCCTGATCGCCAGCGTGCATGACCTGCTGGGCAAGGGTCAATGAGCCTCGCGTCGCATCTGCACGATCAGCACGGCCGACTGGAACACCTGATCGGCCTGCTTGGCCGCGAGCGTGATCTGCTCGGCGAAGGCCGCATCGACGGCGAAGCCATGGGTGCGCTGGCGGTGGAGAAGCATCAGGTGCTGGCCATGCTGGCGGATTTCGAGGCACGCCGTCGCGCTGCCCACGAACGGCTTGGCTACAGCCGCGATATCGCCGGCGACGAGCGGGCCGCGCGCGAACACGGTTGCCTCGAATCATGGCAGCGGATGCGCAGCCGCGCCCGGCAGGCCGCGCAACTCAATCTTTTCAACGGGCAGTTGATCAACATTCGCCTGACCAGCAACCAGCGCCTGCTCAACGACCTGCGCACGCTGGCCGGCAAGGACCTGTATGGTCCGGACGGGCAAACCCGCGGCGGCGACAACCGGATCGCGTCGCAGGCGTAATCCACTTTCAGTTCGGAAGGTAGCAACGTGTCGACACTTGCGCGCGAGGTGATGGCCACCGAGGAACGGCTTGGCATCCTGCTCGCCTTTCAGCCTGTTTACACGCGCAACAAGACCGTCGCGGCTTACGAAGTCCTGCTCAACCGGGACAGCGCCGATTGCAGCGATGCGCTGCCGGAGCTGACCAGCAGCATCGTGCTCGGCACCTACGCCGACACCTTCCAGAACGGCCGCATCGAAACCGTTCCCACGCTGCTGCGCGTCGCACCCTCGACACTGCTGTCGCCGGAAATCACCCTGCTGCCGCAGAACCAGTACATCCTCGAAATCGCGGTGCCGGAGAACGCCCCGGCCGAGTTGGTCGCACAACTGCGTGCGCTGGCCGAACGCGGCTACAAGTTGGCGCTGGGGGGCTATCGCCCCGGCCGCGATGACCTGGAATCGCTCCTGGACGTCTTCGAAGCCGTTCGCCTGAACCTGCCCCAGCTCGGCATGCCTGGGCTGGCCGACGCCGCCCGGCGCCTTTATTTCCACAAGACCAAGCTGCTGGTGGACGGCGTCGATGCGATCGACCAGTTCTATGCCTGCGCGGATCTGGGTGCGACCTGGTTCCAGGGCGATTTCCTGGTCAAGTCGACACCGGTCAAGGACAAGAAGATATCCAACAACAAGGTGCTGTTGCTGGAACTGCTGTCCGAACTGCACCGGCCCGATACCTCGCCGATGGCGCTGGAGCAGATCGCCATCAAGGATGCGGCATTCTCGTTTCGCATCCTCAAGGTCATCAACTCCGCCGCGGTCGGGCTCAATCGCGAGATCAGTTCGCTATCCAAGGCCATCAGCCTGCTGGGCACCAATGAACTCGGCCGCTGGGCCAACATGCTGCTGGCGCATGGCGAGCCGGGCAAACCCGAAGAGTTGATGCGCAACATGCTGGTGCGCGGCCGCATGTGCGAAATCCTCGCCGAGTTGTCGGGCCGGGACGACGCAATGACTTCCTTCATCGTCGGTCTGCTGTCGCGGTTGGACGTACTGATGGACATCGCGATGCGCGACCTGATGCGACAGGTGCCGCTGAGCTTCGAGGTCAAGCAGGCGCTGTTGCACCGCAGCGGTCCGTTGGGCGAACTGCTGACTGAGGTGGAACATTACGAGAGCGGCCGCTTCGACCATCTAAACTGGTTCGTCGAACCCAATCTCTACGAAGTCGCGTACCGCCACAGTGTCATCTGGGCTCGGCGTGCGCAGCAGGCGCTGGAAGCGACCTGAGCGCCGCGCTTCAATCCCACCGGTAGGAATGAAGGCCATGCGTGAAGCGTTCGCGCAGGTCGCGTCGTGCCCTGGAACAGGGTTGGCGTCGACTCGGACCATTCCCTTCCAGGTGGGGCTCCGCTCTCCCGCTGGGGCCATCAGCAACGCGCACGTAGGCAAAGACGCTGCACTGCACCATCCTCAGCCATCTTGGGTGCATATATAACTAATTGACTGAAAAGACTTTATAAATACATTCTGAACGCTCTGAATTTTTATGTTGCACTGCACAATAACCCGCGCTAGAGTAGGCATCAGTTCCTACCACTCCTGCCAAAGAGGGCGCACACCATGTACAGCCAGTTCCAGAAGCAGTCGCTCGACCTCGGCAAGCAGTTCGCCGAGCAGGCCTACAAGGCGCAGCTCGCTGCGCTGAAGGGCATCGCCGAAATCCAGAGCCTGCAGGTCAAGGCGCTGGAGTCGCAGGCCAAGTCGAACCTGGCATTCGTCGCCGATTCGATGGAAGCCCGTGAAATCCAGGACGTCACCGCGCTGTGGCCGAAGGGTATCGATTTCGCGCGTGACAGCGCCGAAGCCGCCTACGCGACCAGCCAGGAAATCCTGGGCATCGCGCAGAAGACCGCCGAGCAGTTCGGCGACCTGACCCGCAACAGCCTGAAGGCGGCCAACGACGCCGCCGCCGCGCCCGCCAAGAAGGCACGCTAATCCCGAGAGGGATCGACAAGATACTCCCCAAGGTATCGAAAAAAGTACGCGCGGCAGAGATCCCCCTCCCTCCGCCAGCGCGACTCCAGCCGGACGGCGCAAGCCGTCCGGTTTTTTTGCGTCAAGGAAGGTCCGGAGCTGCGCCGCCGTCGCCACCGTCGGAATCGTTCACTCCGCCGATCGATGCCGCGCTTCCGGCCCCGATCGCCGGCCAGCACCATGGGTGCTTCCGTGGTCGTCGCCTTGCATAGGCGTCATCGCAGTCCGGCGATAACCCACTTCCGCGACGTGATGCGTCCTGTGTGGCGCGGGTCCGTGAGGCGGCCGCGCGTGTCACGCTCGCGCACGGGGCCTTCCGATTTCTTCGCTGCATTCCGCGGCGCTCGCCACGGGGTTTGTTTCTCGCGAAGCGCCGCCACCCAGCGCGCCAACACAACAAGTTTGTCCAGTGAAATGTGCATGATCGCTGACCTCGCCAGTTGAATAATGTGCATGCTACGCAACGTGCAAGCAGCCAGGTAGCGATGTTTTTGCAAGGCGAAGTTGAAATTGTTTCAACCCTTGGCGCGCCTTCGACCATCCACAGAAGCGTGCTCACGTTCCGGTCAGCGCTTGATGCGTACGAATTCGTCCGGGTCGCAATGTTCGTTTGGATCGGACATGCGAAACTTGAGGCAATCGCGAGCACGACGCGCGTGAAACGGCAGTTGTTTCGGAGACGCTGGGACCGCCGACTCGTTCAGGTTTACCGGCCATCCGCGGCCACGGCAACCGCGCCGATTGACGCGATCGGACCGCGGGTTCCGCGCCAGTGGACCGACCAGCCGTGAGACCAGCCGGTCCGCCGGCGAGCCAACGCTCCGCCGCGGCCGAACGATTGTTTTCAGCCGCGCAGGTTCGAGCCGCCGCGGTCGCTCGATTCCAAGGCGGTCAGAACCGTCCGGCTTGGTAGTCCTGCATGGCCTGCACGATCTGCTCGGGCGTGTTCATCACGAACGGGCCATAGCGCGCAACCGGTTCGTGGAGCGGCCGTCCCGCGACCAGCAGCACGCGTGCGGCCTTCGAATCTTTGCCGACAGCGAGTTCAACGGCATCGCCTTTCGACAGCACACCGAGCTCGCGGAGGCCCAGCGTTTCCGCGCCGACCTGCACGGAATCGCCGTCGAACACGTAGGCGAATGCACTGTGGTTTTCCGGGAGCGGCACCGACAGCTTGGCGCCGGGTTCCAGCGCGATGTCGAGATACACCGGCGCGATCGCGATGCCGTCGACCGGGCCGCGCACGCCGAACATCTCACCCGCGACCACGCGGACCTTCACGCCCGGCGCAAGTTCGGCGGTCGGGATCATCGATGGCGCGATGTCCTGATAACGCGGCGGGATCATCTTGTCCTTCGCGGACAGGTTCACCCACAACTGGAAGCCGCGCATCAGGCCGTGTTCCTGTTCCGGCATTTCCGAATGCACGATGCCGCGCCCGGCGGTCATCCACTGCACGCTGCCGGATTCCAGCAACCCGGAATTGCCATGGTTGTCGCGGTGGCGCATGCGGCCGTCCAGCATGTAGGTGACGGTTTCAAAACCGCGATGCGGGTGGTCGGGAAACCCGGCGATGTAATCGGTGGCCGCTTCGGAACCGAACTCGTCCAGCAACAGGAACGGGTCCAGCGAATCCAGCATCGGCTGGCCGATCACGCGGGTCAGCTTGACACCGGCGCCGTCGGACGTGGGGATGCCGCGCACGCGGCGGGTGATGGTGCGGGAAGACATGATCGCCTCCTCAAGGTTTCGATGCGTTCAAGATGCGCCTTCCCGGCTGCAAAACCAATAGCCACCGGGCGAACGCAGCGTTCACGCCACGCGACGCGGCGCTCTGCAGCAACCGGACTCGGGAGCAGGGAAACTTCGACGAACCGTCGCGAGCAGGCTACGAGCGAGGTGTTGCGTAGCAGCCGTTGGTGAAAAGAGAGGGCATGGATGCCCAACGAATCCGCGATCATGGAAGATCGCAAAAACCTAGTGCACCCAGCGACCGCCGCGCCGCGCCGGTGCACTTGCAAACGCGCTGGATGATGCGCCACCACCCGCGGTGCGCTCGCGTTCCGTGGGCGGGCGCACGCGCCAGTAATGCGCGACGGCTTCCACCACGTCCGGAATCTGCGCGAGGCAGGCTTCGTACTCGTTGTCGTCGAGCTTGGCGATGGGCACGTCGGCGGCCAGCACACCTTCATCCACCGCGAGCGCCATGATGGGCGAAAGCATCTCCAGCAGTTCGCCGTCCTCGGCCAAGCGTGCTTCCCAGATCGACGCACGCAAGTCGATGCCACGGCTGAATCCTTCGCACCATCCGGCTGCGCTCAGGTCGCTGTGAGTCGCCTGTTCCGGCGCAACCTCGCCCAGCACCGGTTCGTACATGTCACCTTCGAGTTCGGCGGGAATCGAATCGTTGAGTTTGGCCAGCAAGCCCAGCACCGCGGCACCCTGCTCAGGATCCTCGAATGGCGCGTGCAGGATTTCAGGCAGCCATTCCTCCGGCAGCGCCGGATCGGGGCCGATCGCCAGCGCGGTCAGCATGCCATGCACGCCATCCAGCAGCATCGTTTCGTCGGAATCGCGCGCGTGCCCACGCAGATAACGATCGAGCACTTCCAGCTCGGCGTCATCGATGATTTCGCGATGGGCAGGCGCCTCGTCCATGGATCAGATGATCGGGGCGCCCGCTTCAGTTCGCAAGTTCCAGCACCACCGGCGCGTGGTCGGACGGACGATCCCATGTGCGCGGGGTGCGGTCGATCGATGCCGAAGACATGCGCTCGCGCAGCGCTTCGCTGGCCAGGATCAGGTCGATGCGCAGGCCCAGGTTGCGGCGAAATGCGGCTTGGCGGTAATCCCACCAACTGAAATGGCCCGCGTCGTCCACGAAGGCGCGAAACGAATCGACGAAACCCAAATCCAGAATGCCGCGCAGCGCCTCGCGTTCGGGCTCGGAACACAGCACTTGTCCGCGCCAGGCTTCCGGATCGTGCACGTCGCGATCCTCCGGGGCAATGTTGAAATCGCCCAGCACGACCAATTTGTCGTGCTGCTTCATTTCCGCCTGCAGATGGCGGGTGATGGCAGCCAGCCACTTGAGTTTCCATTCATATTTTTCGGAGCCGACGCTCTGCCCGTTCACGACGTACAGGTTCACGATGCGCACGCCCGCTACCGTGGCGGCGAGCACGCGCCGATGCGGATCTTCGAAACCATCGACGCCCGCGACCACGTCCTGCAACGGTGCACGCGACAGGAACGCCACGCCGTTGTAGGTCTTCTGGCCGGAATACGCGACGTGGTAGCCGAGCGCTTCGATGGCCTCGCGCGGAAACTTTTCATCTTCCGTCTTGGTTTCCTGCAGCGCAAGCACATCAGGCTGTGCCTCACGGCACCACTGTTCGACGTGCGGCAGCCGCACTTTCAGTGAATTGACATTCCAGGAAGCGATCCGCATGGCGACATTGTAAACAGTGCGGGATGATCCCCGATCATTCATAGCCCGCCAGGAGTCCGCGCGACCAGCAAACGGCGATCGAGGCGCGCATCAATACACTCGGCGATGCGGGCAGCGCGAACGCCGTCGCCGGTCTGGTGGCGCAAGCGAAAACCACAGGCGTCACGCCTGCGACCATGGCCGCGATCACGGCATCGACGACCGCTGCCACCAGCGCCGTCACGACGCCCGCGTGCAGCGCCAGCGCGTGCACGTAGGTGCGACCCTATCCAGTCACGCGGCGAGGCCGTACGATCGCAACAACGCATCCGGCTGCGGTGCGCGGCCGCGGAAGGCGATGAAGCTTTCCAGCGCCGGGCGGCTGGCGCCTACGCTCAGGATCTCGTTGCGGAAACGCGCGCCGACGGTGGCATCGATCACGTCGCCCTCTTCGCCAGCGCTTTCCTCAAACGCACCGAACACGTCGGCCGACAGAACTTCGGCCCACAGATAACTGTAATAACCCGCCGCATAACCGCCCGCGAAGACGTGCGTGAATGCATGCGGGAAGCGCTGCCACGCCGGCGGATACAACACCGCGGCTTCGCGTCGCGCGGCTTCAAGCGTTTCCATTACCCGCGCGCCACGTGTCGGATCGTAATCGGCGTGCACCAGGAAATCGAACAGGCCGAACTCCAGTTGCCGGCACAGGAACATGCCGGCCTGGAAGTGGCGCGCGGCCAGCATCTTGTCGAACAGCTCGTCCGGAAGCCGTGCGTCACTCGACCAGTGCCTGGCGAACAGATCCAGCGCTTTTCGATTCCAGCAGAAGTTCTCCATGAACTGGCTGGGCAGTTCCACCGCATCCCATTCCACGCCGTCGATGCCGCCGATCGAAGGCAGGTCGATGCGCGTCAACATGTGGTGCAAGCCGTGGCCGAATTCGTGGAACATCGTCTGCACGTCGTCATGCGTCAGCAGCGACGGACGCCCGGCCGCGGGCGGCGCGAAATTGCAGGTGAGGAACGCGACCGGCAGTTGCACGTCACTGCCGTCGTGAAAGCGCGCACGGCACACATCCATCCACGCACCGCCACGTTTGCCGCTGCGCGCGTACAAATCCAGATACACCGCGGCGATCGGCTTGCCGCTCGCATCGCGCAATTCGCAAAAGCGCACGTCCGGGTGCCATACGTCCACGCTTTTGGCCACCGGCGCCACCGTGATCCCATACAACCGTCTCGCCACCTGGAACATGCCGTCCAGCACCGACGGCAGCGGGAAATACGCCTTCAGTTGTTCCTCGTCCAGCGCATAACGCGCGAGACGCAACTTTTCCGACGCGTACGCGACGTCCCAGGCTTCGAGATTCTCGATCTGCAATTCGCTGCGCGCGAATTCGCGCAATTCTTCCAGTTCACGCTGCGCGACCGGCCTGGCGCGCGCGATCAAGTCGCGCAGGAACGCCAGCACTTCGCCTGGCGTTTTTGCCATTTTTGTCGCCAACGACTCCTCCGCCGAGTTCGCGAATCCCAGCAGTTGCGCGGCTTCGTGGCGCAGCGCCAGGATCTTCTCCATGCGTTCGGAATTGTCGAACTTGCCGGCGTTGGGGCCTTGGTCCGAAGCGCGCGTCTGGTACGCCCAATACACCCGTTCGCGAAGGGAACGGGAGTCGGCGTAAGTCAGCACGGCCTGCACCGAGGGTTGTTTCAGCGTCACCAACCAGCCATTCAGGTCGCGCTCGCGTGCGTACTCGCGCAGCACCGCGCGCCCCGATTCGGGGATGCCGGACAAGTCGCGTTCGTCTTCGATGCGTTCTTGCCATGCGTCGGTGGCATCCAGCACCGCGTTGGAGAACGCGGTGGTGAGCTTGGAAAGCTCGTTCGCGATTTCACGAAAGCGCGTGCGCGCGGGTTCTTCAAGCGCGACGCCGGACAACCTGAAATCGCGCAGCGCATGTTCGACCAGGGCGCGCTCGGGCCGCGTGCGCTGGACGAAGCCGGGCCCATCCGCGACCGCCTGCACGGCCGCGTAGAGGTCGCGGTTCTGCCCGAGTCCGCTTGCGAAGTCGGTGATTTTTTCCTCGGCTTGCTCGTAAGCCGCGCGCAACTCCGGCGTGTCCGCCACTGCGTGCAGGTGCGATACCGGCGCCCAGGCGCGTGACAGGCGCTGGTCGAGACGCTCCTGCTCCAACATCACGTAATCGAAATCACGGGACGCAGCGGGCGTGGTGATGGCGTCGATACCGCTCTGATAGTCGGCGAGGATCATATCGATCGCGGGCCCGATGTCAGCCGCCCGGATTTTCGAGAATGCGGGCAGCGGCGCGTCGCTGAGCAGGGGGTTGTCGGTGGACATGTTGCACTCCGGTGATCCCACAGCGTGGCGTTGCCGCGCATTGAAATCAAGCGACCCCGGCGTCAGCGCACCAGCCAACGCAACAACCGCTCCACGCGCGTGCCATAGGGCGGACGCAGCCACGCCGTGGCCGACCAACGCGACTGCCGGAACACCGGCATCTGCTTCGAGAATGCAAGAAAGCCCGCGTGGCCGTGATAGGCACCCATACCGGACGGGCCGATGCCGCCGAATGGCCGGCGCGATTGCGCGAACTGGAACACGCAATCGTTGACCGCGACGTTGCCTGCGGTGCAAGCATCCAGCGTGTGCCGGATGCGCGCGCGGTCATCATCGAACAGGTACAGCGACAGCGGCCGCGGGCGGGCTCTGACGTAGGCCACGGCTTCATCGAAATCACGATAGCCCACGACCGGCAGCACCGGACCAAAATTTTCCTCGCGCATCAGCGCCACCGAGCCCGGGGCGTCCAGCACCACGGTCGGCGCGATGAAACGTTCTGCCGCATCCGCAGGCGGGGCATCCGACAAGCCAATCACTTGCGCGCCCGCCGCGCGTGCCTCGTCCAGCCACGCGTGTAGGCGCGCGTACTGCGCATCGTTGACGATGCTCGCGAAATCATTCTTGTTGCGCAGCACTGGATAGTGTCGCTCGACGTATCGGCGCAGCAGCGTGACCAGCGTGTCGCGTTCGGCTTCGTGCACCAGTGCGTAGTCCGGTGCGAGGCAGGTCTGGCCCGCGTTGAGGAATTTGCCTGCGGCGATCCGATCGACGTTGCGCGCATTCGCGCAACCGGGCGCGACGATCGCTGGCGACTTGCCGCCGAGTTCCAGCGTCACCGGCGTGAGATTGGGCGCGGCGGCCGCCAGCACCTTCGCACCCACCGCGGCCGAGCCGGTGAACAGCAGGTGGTCGAACGGCAATGCGGTGAACGCGGCACCTACGTCCGCCCCGCCCCACGCCAGCGTGACGCGCTCGGCCGGAAACACGTCGCCCAGCATCTCCGCCAGCAACGCGGAAGTGCGCGGGGTGTGCTCGGACGGCTTCAACATCACGTGGTTGCCCGCAGCGAGTGCATCGACCAGCGGCACCAGCGCCAGGTTGATCGGGTAGTTCCATGGGCTCACGATCCCGACCACGCCCAGCGGTTTCATCACGATTTCGCAATGCGCCGGAAAAAAGGTCGCGTCGGCGGCGATGCGGCGCGTGCGCATCCAGCGGCGCAGGCGTTTTCGGACATGGTCGATTTCGTTGAGCACGGGTACGCCGTCAGCCAGCAGCGTTTCCATGCGTGGACGATGGCCGAAGTCGGCGCTGACCGCATCCGCGAATCTCTCCAGCCGGGCCTTGAACGCGATCCGCAGGCGCGCGAGATCATCCATGCGCTGCGCGTAATCGGGCACCCGATTACGCCACGCCTCACGTTGGCGTTCCAGCACGTCGCCCAAGTTGATGATCGGGGTATCCAAGGATCGGCCCAAACGCTAGGATGAATCCGGATCGTGATCCACGCGATGGCAATGCGCAATGATCGATGTGCGGATTTACAAAGGCATACGACCGACACTCGGCGCACGCGTGTACGTCGATCCGGCCGCCACCTTGATCGGCGATGTGGAACTCGGCGACGACGTGTCGATCTGGCCGGGCGCGGTGCTGCGCGGCGACGTCGAACGCATCCGCGTCGGTGCGCGCACGAACGTGCAGGACGGCGCCGTACTGCACGTTACCCATGACGGTCCATACACGCCGGGCGGGTCACCGTGCGTCGTGGGCGCGGACGTCACGATCGGCCACGGCGCGGTGATCCATGCCTGCACCATCGAGGATTGTTGCCTGATCGGCATGCATGCCACGGTGCTGGACGGTGCGGTGGTGAAGCACCACGCCTTCATCGGCGCGGGCGCGCTGGTCGCACCCGGCAAGGTCGTGGGCGAAGGTGAATTGTGGATCGGCAATCCTGCGCGTTGCGTGCGCAGGTTGAGCGACACCGAAATCGAGGCGCTGCATTATTCGGCGCGGCACTACGTCGAACTCAAGGACGATTACCTGCGTTGATTTTCTCCAGGGCCGCATTGACGTCCGGCCGCACGCCGTGCCAGCGCTCGAACGACGCCGCGGCGGTTTCGACCAGCATGCCGAGACCGTCATATGCCGCGGCGCAACCGGCGCATCCAGCCCAATCGACGAACGGCCGGGCGGCCGGACCGTAACTCAGGTCATAGGCCGCGGTGCATGCCTGCACCAGGGATGGCGGCAGCGCCAGCGCGGCGCGTTGCACACCCGCGGAGGTTGCATTGATGATGAGGTCGAACGGCGCGCGCGAAACCAGTGCATCCCAGCGCACCACGCACAACCGCTCCGTTTCCGCGAGCGCAGCGGCCAAGGCCCTGGCCCTTTCAAACGTGCGGTTGGCAATCACCAGCGTGCGCACCTCGGCATCCAGCAACGCGAATGCTGCCGCCCGTGCTGCACCCCCGGCGCCCAGCAACAACACGTCGCGACCGCGTGGATCGACGCCGCGGCGCCCGCACAGGTCCGCAAGCATGCCGATACCGTCATTGCTGTCGGCTTCGAGGCGGCCGTCCGGCAGAACCGTCAACACATTGGCGATGTCGAGCCGCCGCGCCATCGTGGAGTGCACGTCCGCCAGCGCAAACGCGGCGGCCTTGTGCGGCAGCGTGACGTTGGCGCCGCGTCCGCCCCCCGCGAAGAAGTCGCGCAGCGCGTCACCGAACGCCTCGGGCGTCGCGTCGATCGCAATGTAGTCCAGCGCAAGTCCGGTTTGCGCCGCGAACAACGCATGCAGGCGCGGCGAAAGCGAATGCGCAATCGGGTGGCCGAACACGGCGTAGTGGCTGACGGCGATCATCGTCCAAGTTTAGAAGCTTTCGCGAAAAGTCAGACCGGGATTTTTGGCCAGAATGGCGGCTTTGATCGCTTCAGTCTCCAAGAGCTCACGAAAAAGGTGGCTGCGTGCAAGACAGCGAAGCAGCGATCGGGGGACATCGCAAAAGTGTCTCAAACCACGAGATGGCCGGCATGCAAGCTGGCGTCCATCCGACAACGGGAGCACGCCATGTCACGCCGTTCCGAGTCCTCGCTCGAACTCGATCCGCTGACCCTTGCCGCCGCGACCTGGCTTGCCTGCGGGATCGTGCTGCTGGGACTCACACCCCTGCCGCTGCGCGACCCGGCCACGGGCTGGTCGCCGGCGTTCTGGCTGCTGGCCGCACCCGCGGTCCTGTTGCTGGCAAGGCGCTTCTTCGCGCCATCGCGCTCGAAAAGGCTGCCGCGGAAAGTCAGGCCACGGAAGGCCGTCCCGGAGTTCAACGGCTCGGGACGCTTGCGCCCGCACCATCGCCAGGCGACGCGGCGATCAGGGAACATCAAGCCAACACGCCGTTCCGCTTCGCTTCCATCCGCCTGAGCAATTCGCGCATGATGCGCTGATACAAGTCATCGCCCAGTTCGGTGTCTTCCACACCGGCATCGATTGAAGGATTGTCGTTCACCTCGATCAAAACGGTCCGGTCGCGCGTTTGCTTGATGTCCACGCCATAAAGGCCATTGCCGATGGCCACCGAACCGCGCACCGCCAGCTTGACCACGTCAGCGGGCGCCTCCTCGATCTTCAGGCACTCGAACCCGCCGGAACGCGCGCTGCCGCGTGCGCTGTGGTTGTAAATCTGCCAGTGCCCACGCGACATGAAGTACTTGCAGACATACAGCGGCTTGCGGTTGAGTACTCCGACACGCCAATCGAATTCGGTGTACAGGAACTCCTGCGCGATCAGCAACGCGGTGCTCTGGAACAGGTGCGCCGCGGCCTTGGCCAATTGGTCGAGATCGTCCACCTTGATCACGCCGCGCGAGAACGAGCCATCGGGAATCTTCAGCACCAGCGGAAAACCGAGCTTGTCCGGCAGTTCACGCAGTTGTTTGGAATCCTCGCGGTACAGCACCTCGGAGCGCGGCACCGCGATCTTGTGCGCGCGCAGAAGGTCATTCAGGTAAATCTTGTTGGTGCAGCGCAAGATCGAGGTGGGGTCATCGATCACCACCATGCCCTCGCGCTCGGCTTTGTGCGCGAAACGGTAAGTGTGATCATCGGGCGCGGTGGTTTCCCGAATGAACAATCCATCGTACTCGGCGAGGCGCGGATAGTCGTGCTTGTGGATGGGATCGACCTCGATGCCCAGTTCCTTGCCCGCCGCGACGAACTGCTTCAGCGCGCGCGCATTCGAAGGCGGCATCGCCTCGCCGGGATTCACCAGCATCGCGAGATCGTAGCGAGACGGCTTGCGGGCGCGAGGCTTGCGCCAAAGGCGCTTGGAGAACGCATCCAGCGCCTGCGCGAAGCCGTCTTCCTGGGCATCGTCCAGGGTATGCAGACCGATCGGCTTGATCGCGCTGATCTGCCAAACCCGATCTCGCTCGAATTCGATGCGCAGCAGCGGGCACGGAAAGGTTTCGAATACCTGCCGTGCCAGATCCTGCAACGCCGGATACGAGGTCACGCCGAAATAGACCAGGATGCCGAGATCGGTGGTGTCCTGACCGCCAGCCGGCAGGAAGTGCGTCAGTTTCTGGTTGAGATCCTCGACATCGAGGTTGTACAGCGCGCGCTTGCGCAGATCACTGATCGTGCGCACCGATGGAATCACCCGGTGCCCGCGCGCCTCGCCCAGCAATGAAACGTAATGGCCGACGCCAAGATACTTGTAGTTGCGGCACAGGTTGATGACATGGGTGCGTTCGTCACCGCCCAAGGGTTCGCGCAAATACTGCATCGCGGTGACGACATTGTCCGAGGGGTAATACGAACCCCAGTCGGAGGCTTTTTCAACGACGATGACCAGCCGGCTCATTGCAATCTTCCCGATTCGTGCCGACCGCCGCGAATGCCGCGACGCCCGGAAGGGCGCAGTGTCGGCACCGCGGATGGCAAACGCAAGAGGCGAAGACCGCCCGGCCGGCGCCGATTCAGGCTTGCGCCGGGCCGATCCGCGCGCCACGCTTGCGTGCATGCCGCATTACCCACACGCAGCCATACGTCGCGCGGACCGCACCGACGTCGACGCCCTGCTCGCGCTGGAAGAAGCGACCTTCGACAGCGACCGCATCAGCCGTGCGCAATGGCGCCGGCACATCGGCAGTGGCAGCGCGACGGTGCTGGTCACTGGCGACCCCGGCCGTATCGATGCCGTCGCAGTGGTGTTCTATCGGCACAATGCGCGCAGCGCGCGGCTTTACTCGCTGGCGGTCGGCGCGCATGCGCGTGGCAGCGGGCTGGGCGGCGCGCTGCTGGCCGCTGCTGAAGCCGACGCCCGCCTGCATGGTTGCGCATCGATGCGTCTGGAAGTGCGGATCGACAATCCTGCCGCGATCGGCCTTTACGAACGACGCGGGTATTCCCGGCTCGCGCGGCTGGCAGGCTTCTACGAAGATGGTACCGACGCGTGGCGGTACGCCAAATCCCTGACAATGGTCACGTCATGACAGATGGACCACACGGCCGACCCGCGTGGATGCGAACCCGAATCGAACCCTTATACTCATCGCAGGCTTGCCATCGGATCGCCTGCATGCGCCGTCGCGTCGTGGTTTCCGCATCGCTGTTGTTGCTGGGCACCGGACTGCTCGCCGGTTGCGGGCAAAAGGGCCCCTTGTTCCTGCCGACCAAGCCGGCGACGGCGGCGTCCGCCGCTTCGGTTCCGGCACCCGCCGCCTCCGCCGCCACACCCGCCCCCGCCACGACGAGTGCCGCACCGGCGCCCGCTTCGTCCAGCCGCGATTGACGTCAAGGCCAATCGTGGGCACTCGCTTCACCAAGATGCATGGCCTGGGCAATGATTTCGTGGTGCTGGACGCGCGCCGGTCATCCGTGCCGCTCGACGCCGCGCGCGTCCACGCAATGGCGGATCGCCACACCGGCATAGGTTTCGATCAATTGCTGATCATCGAAGCCGCGCGCGACCCGGCCTGCGCCGCCGCCTATTCGATCCGCAACGCCGACGGCTCATCCGCCGAGCAGTGCGGCAATGGCGCGCGCTGCATCGGGGCATGGCTGCATCGCGCCGGGGTGTTCTCGATCAACGAAGACGCGAAACTGGAAAGCCCGGCCGGTGTGATCGGCATGCGCATGCTCGATGCGGGCACAGTCGCGGTGGAAATGGGCGAACCCGAATTCGAACCGGCACGCATCCCTTTCAATGCGTCGGCCATCGCTGATGCGTATCCGCTGGATATCGACAACGAGCGCGTCGAGGTTGCCGCGGTGTCGATGGGCAACCCGCACGCGGTGCTCGAAGTCGATGACCTGCACGATCCGCGCGTCGACCGGCTGGGGCCGCTCATCACCCGGCACGCGCGTTTTCCCCGCGGCGCCAATGCAGGCTTCGTCCAAGTGCGGGACGACAGCACCGTGAAACTGCGCGTCCACGAACGCGGCGCCGGCTGGACACAGGCCTGCGGCAGCGGTGCCTGCGCGGCGGTCGCCGCATTGCGGCGCCGAGGGCGCGTCGCCGACGGCGTGCGCGTGGAATTGCCGGGGGGCATGCTTTCAATTTCATGGCGCGGCCCCGGCCATTCGCTGTGGATGACGGGACCGGCGACGTTCGTCTATGACGGGAATTACCTGGTCGCGTAAACGGACATTGCGAATCCCGGTGCAACTCACGAAACTTGGGGACATCCACCGGAGCCCAGCATGCCCGATTTGACTCTGAAGCAAAGCCTCGAGGCGATGGACATCGCCGAATACCTGCGCCAGCACCCGCGTTTCCTGGAAAACTTTCCGGACGTGGCCACCGAGCTGGTGATGCCGCGTGAACGCGGTCCCGCCGCTTCGCTCGCGGCGTACCAGCTCGAAGCGTTGCGCGCGCGCAACCACGAATTGAACGAGCGGCTGGCGGAACTGGTCGCGATCGCGGGCGACAACGAACAATTGATGGTGCGCGTGCACACCCTCACGGTCGGCCTGCTGCGCGACAACACCCTCACCGATGTCCTGAAAAGTTTCGTGGCGGCCCTGAACGAGGATTTCCACACCGACCTGGTGCGCGTGGTGCTGTTTCGCGATGGCGCCGACCTGCCACGCGCCGACTGGCTGGCCTGCATGCCGGAAGGTCCGAAATCGCTGCCGATGTTCAAAGATTTCCTGTCACGCGGCGAACCCGCATGCGGACGACTCGCGCAGGAAAAACTCGATCGCCTGTTCGGCATCGACGTCGGCAAGGTGCAATCCACCGCATTGCTGAAGATAGGCGACGCCGGCATGCTGGCGATCGGCAGCGATGATCCCAACCGTTTCCATCCCGGCATCGGCACGCTGTTCCTGAAGCTGATCGCGCAGGCGCTGGACGCCGCGATCGCGCGCTATCCCGCAGCCTGAGATCCGAATGTCCGCCCTGGCCGCCGACACCACACGCTTCCTCGGATACCTGAAGGTCGAGCGGCACTATTCGCCGGGTACGCTGCGCAACTATACGCACGCGCTGGAAACGCTGACGCGTTTCACCGATGGCCTGGCCCTGGCCGACTGGGCCGAACTGCGCTGCGAGCAATTGCAGACCTTCGTCGCCAACGAACATCGTCGCGGCCTCGAGCCGCCCTCGCTGCGGGCGATGCTTTCCGCCTACCGCAGCTTCTTTCGCTTCCTCGCGCGCGAAGGAAAAATCCAGAACAACCCCGCCGCGGGCGTGCGCTCGCCCAAGGTGCGGCGCAAATTGCCGGAAGTGCTGGACGTGGACGAAGCGGCCGCACTGGTGGATGTCGATGCTGACGATCCACTGGCGCGGCGTGACCATGCAATGCTGGAGCTTCTGTATTCCAGCGGCCTGCGCGTGTCGGAATTGTGCGGCGTGCGCTGGCGCGACCTGGACACGGAACAAGGCCTGCTGCGCGTCACCGGCAAGGGCAACAAGACCCGGATCGTGCCGGTCGGGCGGATGGCACTGGAAGCGTTGGCTACATTCCGGGCGTCGCTACCGACGTGCGCGGATGATCCGGTCTTTCCTGGTCGCGGTGATCGGCCGCTGACGCCCGGCGCGGTGCGTGCCGCGATCAAACGTCGCGCGCGTTTGCAGGGCGTGTGGCGACGCATCTATCCGCACCTGATGCGGCATTCCTGCGCCTCGCACCTGCTGGAATCGTCCGGCAACCTGCGCGCGGTGCAGGAGCTGCTCGGCCACGCCGACATCGGCACGACCCAAATCTATACGCATCTGGATTTCCAGCACCTTGCCAAGGTCTACGACGCCGCGCATCCGCGTGCGAAACGCAAGTGAACGCGTCGCGCACACACCTCACGCCGTATAACCAAACCGCTCCAGCCACGGTTGCAGGATCGGCAGCACCGGCTCGAATTGCTCCCGATAATTTTTCCAGCGCCCCACGGCTGCTGTGTTCACCGGTTGCGTGACCCTGGCATAGCTCGGCGTCGCGATGAACCGCTTGCGCTGCGCGTGTTCGGCAAAACCGCTCATCGCTGATGCATCCCGGACTTCCAGGAAACTGCCGAGCCGTGCAACGGCCGTATCCAGATCGGCAACGACCGATTCATACCGCCACTCCAGGACACGCGGTTTGAACACCCCAAAGTGCCCGCAGCATTGTCCGAACGCCTCCGTGTAGCCGCGCGCGAGCCGGGGCAGCGAGGAACACATCGCCCTGAACGCCGGCGAGCGGAACGCCTGCATGCTGCAACTCAGCAACACGTCGCAGGGATGCCGAATGCACAGCACGATGCATGCATCCGGGAACAGCCGCAGGATCATCGGCAGGCACAGCATGTTGAGCGGATTCTTGTCGACCAATCGGCGTTGCCCGAGATCGGGCAACGTGTGCGCGACCAGCCTGCCATAGACCTCGCGCAACTGGTCTGCTTCGGTTTGCGTGAGATCGGCGAGGTCGACCGGATAACGCTGCCCCGCATGCTCCATGCGCTCGATCAACTGGTAAACGTAGCCGCGCTCATCCATCGAGCAGAAATCCGGATGCGCGTCGAGCATCTGTTCCAGCAAAGTGGTGCCCGAGCGCGGGAAGCCGATCACGAACACCGGACTCTGCAGCATGGAAGGGCCCACCAGGGGTTTCCATGTCGCGTACGCATCCGCGCCGACCGTTCGGCCCACCATGGGCAAAGGCTGGCCGTTAGCCCCCACCAACTTCGGAGCTGCCTGCCTGGCGATTTCCATTTGCATGACGTGGGCAACTTCGAGCGCGTTCCATGCATCGCGATAACGTGCCTGCCGGTCGCGCGCCGAAGCCAGGCCGAATGCGGCACTCGACACGACCTCCGGATCCCTGGCAACGGCCAGCACCCGCTGGTAAAGCTCGACCGCGTCGGCAGGCCGATGCTCGCGCATCGCCATCACCGCATGCGCGCGCCACACGTCGAGGCGTGCGTCGCTGGCTTTTGCGTCCAGCGCATCGAGGGCGTCCAGTGGCAGGCGTTGCAGCTCGCGACGCGCCTGTTCGAGTTGGTTGTTGCGCTCGTGCAATGCAACGCGCTGCGCCGTGATGCGAAGCCTCATGGCCTGGGCCGCCGGGCCGCCGGGCAGGTGTGCCTGCGCCAACACTTTCAGCGCGATCTCCAGGCGTCCCAACACGGACAATATGGAAGCAAGGACCAGCGCCTGCCTGGCCGGCCGTGGAGGCCATTCTTCGGCGCCTTCCAACATCCCCTCCTCGCCCTCGATATCACCGCAGACGTGGCAGGCGTGCGCCGCCTCCAGCCGAGCTTCGACGAACCGCGGTGCGAGATGCACAGCATCCAGCAGCACCTCGCGCGCCAGCGCCCAGCGCTGTTGCTGGATGTAAAGCAGGCCGAGGTTGTAATGCACCTCGGCATCGCCGGGCGCCAGCGACTTGGCCTTCGACAGCGCGCGTTCCGCCGCCGGCAGGTCACCCGCTTGCCGGCACGCTTCGCCGAGATTGTTCCACCACGCCGAGACATCCGGCTGCATGTTCGCCAGGCGCTCGAATGTGCTCGCGGCCCGTGAATATTCACCCGTCTGCTGTTGCGCCGCGCCGAGCAAACCGAGAAACCCCACGCTGTCAGCCTCAGCGCCAGAAACTTGCGTCGCCAGTGCGAGCACGCGTTTCATATCGCCTGCATTCCATGCGACGGCCATGGATTCAACGATTGAGGTGGCTGAAGCAGTCATGTGAAGTCAGTCCTGCAAGGATGCCACTCTAGCGGACGCAAAAAGGGCGCCGCTTGCGCGGCGCCCTTGTAGGAGTGCTGCAGGTACAAACGCCTAGAACTTCAGCGTCGCACGGGCCCAGTAGTAACGGCCCATCATGTCGTAGGTGGCGCTATCCGTGTTGCCTTGCCCGTTCTGGTAGATCAGCGGCGGCCGACGGTCGAACAGGTTGTCCACGCCCACGTCGAAGCGTGTGTGGATCGTTGGAACCGCGTAGCCAACTTGGAGATCGCTGTACACCACCGAGGCAACCGCCAAGTTGGCGTGGGTGGCAGCGTCCGCGCTCAGCGCAGTCACCGGGCTGATGTAGCGCGTCCGCCATTGGGCATCCCAGTCACCGCGATTCCAGCCGACCGTGGCCGTCCCCCGCCACCGCGAAACATTGCCGAACTGCGCATTCCACGTGCCGGCGAACCTGTCGACCGTGGAGCCCGGAGTTCCCGGCGTAGCGTTGTTGTTGAAGGTGGCAATATAGCTGGTGGCCAGCCCGAGCTTGAAGTCGCCTGGATTGAAGCTGCCAAGGTCGAAGTGAGGGAGCTTGTAGTTGGCCGTAAAATCGATGCCGCTGGTGCTCAAGGTGCCCAGGTTGTATACCGGCCCGTCGAAGTAGTTGACCTGCCCCGGAACCTGGGTGGTGTTGTCGTAGCGATGGATGAACGGGCAGAGCGGGCTCGCGTTGTTGTTGAAGCACGCGTAGCCCACCGTGGTGGGCGAGAGAGGCACCAGAGTGTCGTACAAATAGATATGCCAGAAGTCGAGGCTGGTATTCAACCCCGGCGCCCAGCTCGGGTTGTAGACCAAGCCGAAGTCGACCGATTTGCCGTGCTCGGGCTTGAGGCCTCCCCCCAACACGCTGCTGCCTGAGTAGTACGAGTTGACCTGCTGACCGTTCGCCACGTAACCGGGGGGCGCGTACTGGCACGCATTGGCGTGTTGCGCCAATTCCGCTGCGTCCAGACCGTTGCAGGGATCGTTGAAGTTCGGCTGGTTTATCGAGCGTCCGTCGTAAAGCTGGTCGAGATTCGGTGCCCGGAAGACCTGGGAAATCGTGCCGCGTACCAGCAGATCCTGGATGGGACGCCATTCGATCGCGACCTTGCCGTTGGTGGTGGATCCGGCACTGTTGTAATTCGAGAACCGAACGCCCAGATCGAGGTTCAGCGAGTACGCACCGGGCACGTCCTTCAGCAATGGAACCAGGGTTTCGGCAAACGCTTCCTTGACCTCGTCGCTACCGCTGCCAGGCGAACCGCAGGCCTCCCCTGAGATTTGGCATGTACCGGTAGCCGGTTCGAGCAAGGCGAGCGGATTGATCGTGTAGTTCATGCTCTGCTTGCGATACAACGCGCCGACCGCCAACTGTACGTCACCGGCCGGCAACGAGAACAAGTTGCCATTGGCACCGGCCGAAATCTGCCGCAGGATTTCGCTCTTCCGGTAGATCGCGTCCACCGCACCCGCGGCCAACGCTGGGCCATTGTCGGCCTGGTCGAAGATGTTGGCACCGGCATCGATCGCTGCTTGCAACGCGGGGATGTACAGCTCGTTCTTGTCGTCCTGCATTCGCGAGGTGTGGCCATAATCGACGGTGACGTTCCAATTCCAGCTGCTCTGGCCGAGCGCGCCGCGCAATCCGGCGATCAACTGCCCGGTGCTGGTGGTATAGGGATGGATGCGGGTACCCACGCCGGTGAGGCGGGTCTGGAAGCCGAAACCATTGTCCGGAGCGCTGGGCAACACGCCCGGCAGGTTGAACGTCACGCCAAACGGATTGAACGACGCAGTTGCGGGGATGATCAGGCCGTCACCCGTTCCGACCGGAATCGATGCGTCCTGGCCGGCCGACTCGGTATGGTTGTAGAAGGCATCAACGAAGGCCGTGATGTTGTCGGTCAGGTTGAAGCTGCCCAGCACAAAGCCATCGGTGCGTTGCTGCGCAACCTGGATGTAATTGTAGGCCGCATAATTGAACCGGTCGTTGCCAGTAAAGCAGCGGTAGTCGCCTAGACTGGAGCCATTGCCGCTGGCCAAGGTGACCTTGTCAGTCGCGCAATTGAATTGACTCGTCAACGCCGGAGGCAACTGAACGCGGCCGGTGGGGATCGATTGCGACCCCGAGACGGAGACCTGGCCGTCGGACAGATACAACTGGTGCGCCGCGAAATCGCGCCGCGAGTTGGGCACCGCGTCGTACTTGTTGTAATCGATGCCGCCGACGATGTTATAGCGGTCGCCGCTGTGGCCCATGCTCAGGCTGATGCCGTGCCGCTGGCCATCACCGTGGCCGGAGATGCCATCGTTGAAGCTCATCTCGACGCCATCGAAATCATGGCGCAGGATGATGTTGACCACGCCACCCACGGCATCAGAACCGTATGTGGTCGAGGCACCCTCAGCCAGCACGTCGATCCGCTGCACCATGTTCTGCGGCACTAGGTTCAGGTCCGCATTGAGCATGCGCTGGCCGTCGATCAGCACCAGCGTGCGGCCCGTCCCCAAGCCGCGCAGCGACACGCGCGAAGCACCGTCACCACCCTCGGTCAGCGGCGTGGCCACACCGCCGCCATTGGAGTTGTTCTGCGGATTAGTCGCGTCGCCCGCGATGCTGGGCAATTGCTGCAGCACGTCTCCGAGCGTGGGCTTTCCGGAATTGGTGATGTTCTGGCGATCAACAATGGTGACCGGGCTGGCGGTTTCGGTATCCACGCGCCGGATCAACGATCCGGTGACCACCACCGTCTGCAGCGTCTTGGGCTGACCCTTCGTGTTGCCCTGATCTTGTGGCGTCTGTTGTGCCTGGGCCAGGCCGGCGGCTGCGACAAGACCAGCCGTCAGCCCGACGCGCACTGCGAGCGACAGGCGTTTCATTTTGTGGTTCATGGACTCTCCCAGCGGAAATCAAACAATGCAATCGCGTGCACCGAGTCCCGCTGGATTCTCCAGCGTGGAAGACTCGCCTGTGCCGCGTACCTCCCCCTCGACCGTGGTCCCTCGACCGCTAACTGCGATTTAACGATACTCGACGCGTAAATTTCCTGCAATGCAAATGTCTTTGGCCACTGCCTCGCGGTTCGACACAACCCGGCGCCACCGGGGCTCGGTCTCGCCCCCTTGCTTGCGATCTGCGGCTGCCATCCCCACCTTTGCGGCATCCCCGACAGCGAGAGCGCCATGGAATCCTTCCACGCCACCACCATCCTGTCCGTGCGCAAGAACGGCAAAGTCGTCCTAGGCGGCGACGGCCAGGTCACGCTGGGCAACACCGTGGTCAAGGCCAATGCCCGCAAGATCCGCCGGCTCGGCAAGAATTCCGACGTGCTGGCGGGCTTTGCCGGCGCCACCGCCGACGCCTTCACGCTGTTCGAACTGTTCGAGGACAAGTTGGCCACCCACAATGGCCAGCTCACTCGCGCCGCAGTGGAACTGGCCAAGGAATGGCGGACCGACCGGCGGCTGGGCCGGCTCGAAGCCATGCTGGCCGTGGCCGACAAGGACGCATCGCTGCTGATCTCCGGCAACGGCGACGTGCTGGAGCCCGAGCACGGCCTGATCGCGATCGGTTCCGGCGGCCCGTTCGCGCAGGCGGCGGCCAAGGCGCTGCTGGACAATTCCGATCTCGAAGCACGCCAGATCGTCGAGAAGGCGCTCGGTATCGCCGGCGATATCTGCATCTACACCAACCACAACGTGACGATCGAAGAACTCTGAGAAGAAAATGAGCGAACTCACTCCCCGCGAAATCGTCAACGAACTCGACCGCTTCATCATCGGCCAGCACAACGCCAAGCGCGCGGTCGCGATCGCGCTGCGCGACCGCTGGCGTCGGATGCAGCTCGAGCCTTCGTTCCGCAACGAGGTAACGCCCAAGAACATCCTGATGATCGGACCGACCGGCGTCGGCAAGACCGAAATCGCGCGACGCTTGGCGACGCTTGCCAAAGCGCCGTTCGTGAAGGTGGAAGCGACGAAATTCACCGAGGTCGGTTACGTCGGCAAGGACGTCGATTCGATCGTGCGCGATCTCGCCGACGTCGCCTACAAGCTCACCCGCGACCAAGCCAAGGAGCGCGTGCGCAGCCAAGCCGAGGAACACGCCGACGAGCGCATCCTCGACGCGCTGCTGCCGCGCCGTGAAGCAAGCGGCGGCTGGGACCAGGAGGGCGACCCGCAGCAGATCGAATCCGACACTTCCACGCGCGGAAAACTGCGCAAGCAGTTGCGCGAGGGGGCGCTGGACGAGCGCGAGATCGAACTCGAGTTTTCCATGAACGTGGGCGTCGAGATCATGGCGCCGCCGGGCATGGAGGAAATGTCACAGCAACTGCGTTCGATGTTCCAGAGCATGGGTGGCGGCAAGACCCAGAAACGCAAACTCAAGATCAAGGCCGCGCGGCCCATGCTGGTCGACGAGGAAGCCGGCAAGCTGCTCAACGATGACGAACTGCGCGCGCAGGCGATCGAGAACTGCGAGCAGAACGGCATCGTGTTCATCGACGAAATCGACAAGGTGGCCCAGCGCAGCGACTGGGGCGGCGCGGGCGTGTCACGCGAGGGCGTGCAGCGAGACCTGCTGCCACTGGTCGAAGGCTCGACCGTGTCCACGAAGTACGGGCCGGTCAAGACCGACCATGTGCTGTTCATCGCCTCGGGCGCGTTCTCGATGGCCAAGCCCTCGGATCTGATTCCCGAATTGCAGGGTCGCCTGCCCATCCGGGTCGAACTGTCAGCCCTGTCGGTCAAGGATTTCGAACGGATCCTTTCCGAACCGCACAACGCGCTGACCAAGCAATATGCGGCGATGCTGAACACCGAGGGCGTGAAGCTGGAGTTCACCGACGAGGGCATCGCCAAGCTGGCCGAGGTGGCCTTCAAGGTGAACGAGAGCACCGAGAACATCGGCGCCCGCCGTCTGCAGACCGTCATGGAACGGCTGCTGGAGTCGATTTCGTTCGAAGCTGCGGACAAAAGCGGCGAACGCTACTCCATTGACGCCGAATACGTCGATAAAAATCTCAAAGACTTGGCTTCCAATGAAGACCTCTCCCGCTACATCCTGTGAGACTCGGGTCCGGGCAGTCTTGGACCGGTCCGGCTAGAATAACGCCATGGGCAAGGTTCTGAAATTCCAGTCCGCGAGCCCGCGCCCCAAGCTTCGGGGCGCCTTGCAACGCGGCGAACTGGTGCGCGTGTGGCGCGGCAACATCGAGGACGGCAGCTTCTGTGGCTACCTCGCCGGGATCGGCAAGGAATGGCTGCTGATGTGGGTGGTCGGCGACCAGATCGGCTTCGACGGTCTGTATGCAATGCGGCTGGCCGATATCACCGAGGTCGAATCGCCGGACAGCCATCATGTCTTCATCGAAAAGGCGCTGGCGATCCGCAACATCCATCCGTGCCTGCCGCGCAACTTTCCGCTGGACGACATCACCCAGGTGGTGCGCGCCGCGGCCGACTACGCGGCCGTGATGTGCGTGCACGTGGACACCGAGGACGAACACGAAGTTTGCTACATCGGCCGTCCGCTCGGAATCGAGGAAGACGGCTTCACCCTGCAGGAAATCACCCCCGACGCGGAATGGCTGCGCGAGCCGTCGTTCTTCGGTTGGGACGAGATTTCCACCGTGAGCTTCGACGAGCCCTATGCGCAGGTGCTCCTGGATGTGGCTGGCCAACCGCCGCGGATCGATTTTGCGGGATCGGGTTTCGGCAGCGCGAATTAGTGCGATCGTCCCTGATCGCTGCCGAATGACCTTGAGGCGGGGGGCGGTATCGCGCGCCACGGGACACCCGAACGGTTTTCGATGGCCTGACTTTTCACAACAGCCGCTCCGACCGGACGTCGGGAGAAACCTCTTTGCTGACGACAGGTCTTCAGGGCTTTGGTGCCTGAGTGCATCACGCGTGATTGACCGGCATCAGGCCCACGGTGCCGTGCGCCGATAAAATCGACGACATGACGACGACCCCGAAACCCACCGATATCACCCTCCACAAGAAATCGCGTACCCTGGAAGTCGCGTTCGACTCCGGTGAACATTTCGTCTTGCCCGCCGAATACCTGCGCGTGTATTCGCCGTCCGCCGAGGTGCAGGGACACGGCCCCGGCCAACAGGTGCTGGTCGCGGGCAAGCGCGAAGTGGGAATCATGGAACTGCAGCCGGTCGGCAACTACGCCGTGTCGCTGCACTTCACCGATGGCCATGCCACCGGCATCTATTCCTGGGAGACCCTGCACGATCTCGGCACGCACCAGGAAAAGAATTGGCAGTCCTATCTCGATGCGCTCGAGAACAACAACCTTTCGCGCGATCCGGCTTCACTGTACGGCCACGCGGTACCGATGCGCGGACCCAAGCCCAAGGCCGGGGGCTGACGCAGCGCACGCGCCACCCTCGCTGGAAAAAAGAGCCCTCAAATCAGAGGGCTCTCTCTTGTTGCTCTACTGTTCTTCGGGACTGTCGTCTAGAAAGGAATGTCGTCGTCCTCGAAGCCATTGTCCTGTGGCGGCGGGGGCGGTGCGGACTGACGGCCGCCGCCCGGCGGCCCACCCGATGGACGCCCCTGCGACGGCTGGCGCTGGCGATAGCCGCCGCCCTCACCGCGCGATTCGCTGTCGCCCTGGCCACCCAACATCTGCATCTCATTGGCGATGATGTCGGTACTCCAGCGCTCGATGCCTTCCTTGTCGGTGTACTTGCTGCTGCGGATGGCACCTTCGACGTACACCTGTCGGCCCTTCTTCAGGTATTCGCCGGCGATCTCGGCAAGCCGGCCGAAGAATTTCACGCGATGCCACTCGGTGCGTTCCTGCTGCTCGCCGGTCTGCTTGTCCTTCCAGCTCTCGGAAGTGGCCACGCTGATCGTGCACATCGCCGTGCCCGATGCACCGTAGCGCGTTTCCGGGTCCGCGCCCAGATTGCCGATCAGGATCACCTTGTTGACGCCGCGTGCCATGTGCAAACCCTCGGAATGGAACAACCGGACCGATGATGCTAGCACGCGCGGGATGGCGTCTGCCGGCCAAGTCCGCCGCTTCGTGTAGGCCTCCACCGGCCGCTTGTTGCGACGCACTATAATTAGGAGTTCGCAGTGCCCGGATACCCATGAGCCACCCATCGCCCGCCCCGTCGCACGAGCCCGCGAACGCGTTTACTGCGGCGCGGGACCTCGCCACGCCCGACATGCGCGAAGTGGACGGGATGATCCGCCAGCGCCTGCACTCGGACGTGGTGCTGATCAACGCAATCGGCGAACACATCGTGGGCGGTGGCGGCAAGCGCCTGAGGCCCATGCTGCACGTGTTGGCTGCGCGTGCGTCCGGTTACACGGGCGACGCGCACATCGAGCTGGCCGCGGTGATCGAATTCATCCACACCGCCACGCTTCTGCACGACGATGTGGTGGACGGTTCCGACCTGCGCCGCGGGCGCAAGACCGCCAACGCCGCCTGGGGCAATGCCGCCAGCGTGCTGGTGGGAGATTTCCTGTACTCGCGTTCGTTCCAGATGATGGTGGAACTCGACCGCATGGAAGTGATGCGGGTCCTCGCCGATACCACCAACTCCATCGCCGAAGGCGAGGTGCTGCAACTGCTCAACATCGGCAAGGCCGAGACCGACGAAACCGCGTACATGCGCGTGATTGAACGCAAGACCGCGGTGTTGTTCGCGGCCGCCACGCAGCTGGGCGGCGTGCTGGCCGGTCTCCCCCAGGACCAGTGCCTGGCCTTGCGTCGTTATGGCATGCAGCTCGGCTGCGCGTTCCAGATTGCGGACGATTTACTGGACTATGTATCGGACGCCGACACGCTGGGCAAGAACATCGGCGACGACCTGGCCGAGGGCAAGCCGACGCTGCCGCTGATCTATGCGATCCAGCGTTCGACGCCGATGCAGGCCGAAATCCTGCGCAACGCGATCACCAGTCAAAGGCTCGCGGCGCTGGACGTGATCGTGGCCGCCATCCGCGGTTCCGGCGCGCTGGATCGCACGCGCGCGCGCGCGCAAACGCATGCCGACGCCGCGCACGCCGCGCTCGACACCTTGCCGCCGTCGAAATATCGCGAGGCCTTGGCAGGACTGGCCGATTACGCAGTCAACCGGACGAACTGAGCCGACGCCGCAAGGTGAACCTGTAGGGCGGGTGCCAACCCGCCGCGGTGTCATTCGGCGGGATGCGCTGCGCTTCTCCCGCCCTACTCAATCCTTGCCTGCAAACGTCTCGGTGAGCCACGCGTGCATCAGCGCGAACGCCCGCTTGGCAACCGGCGCGTCGTACACGCAACCGGGCGGCGAATGCGCCTGCGGTTCGGCGAAGCAATGCACCGCGCCACCGAACACCACGAACTGCCACGGCGCGGGGCTTTGCTGCATTTCCTTCATGAAAGCCGGCGCATCCGGCATGGTGCCGCGATCGTCTCCGCCATTCATCGCCAGCACGCGCGCCTTGATGTTTTTCGCCAAGCCGGGATCGTCGGTGCCGAGCCCACCATGGAAGCTCACCACCGCGGCGATGCCGCTGCCGGTGCGCGCGAGATCCAGCACCGATGTTCCCCCGAAACAGAACCCGATCGCGGCGAGCCTCGAAGCATCGATCGGCGCGGCCTGTTTGGATGCCAGCGCCTTCAACTCGTCGAACGCCGCCGTAACCCGTTTGCGCAAAAGGGGTCGGTCGGCATACTGAGGCTTGGTCGCGGCTTGTGCCTCCTTGCTGTCTTTCGGGCGCAGATCCTTGCCGTACATGTCGCCCATGAAGATCACGTAATCGCGCCCGGCGATCTGCTTGGCGAAATCGACGTTCGTCGCATTGATGCCGGTCCAGTCGGGAATCATCAGCAGGCCAGGCCGCGGTGCCTTCACCGCGTCGTCCCACACCAGTACGCCCTGCATGGCCTTGCCATCGACCGTATAAGCGACGGTCTGCGTACGCATCGCCGCATGCGCGACAGATCCGACGCCGAACAGCAGCAACAATACGAGGAACCTCCTGCGACCATCCATGATCGCCGCACCAAGAAACCCCCAGGAAGAACCAACGGACTTCCGCAACGCGCGCCGTCCAGAACGGCCATCCATGGCCTGACTTTTCACCAATACCTTGCGCATGATCGTCTCCTTTCAGGTTATCCCCGCGGCGTGCGCCGACAAGTGCCGCTTCAGCGGTTGAATCGCATCGGTGGCGCGAATGCCCAAACCACGAATCGCGGCCCATGCCGGCGATTGCCACGCGAACATCCGCTCGATCGCGTCGAATGCGTACGCATCGAACGTGCTGGCCGCGCGCCGACGACGCGCGTAGCGTTGCAATACATGCAGCGCCGCGAAATCACGCCCGGCATCGCGCACCTCGCCCACCACCGAGACCAATTCCGCGACGTCGCGCAAGCCCAGATTCGCGCCCTGCCCTGCCAGCGGATGCACCGCATGCGCGGCATCGCCGATCAACACGCAACGCCCCGCTGCGAAGCGTTCCGCGATCTGCAGCCGCAGCGGAAACGACGCGCGCGGCGTGGTGCAGGCAATGCGGCCAAGCCGGAAATCCGACGCCACGCCGGCCGCTTCGCAAAACGCCACGTCGTCCAGCGCCAGCACTTCGCGTGCGCGCGTTTCCGGCAACGACCATACGATCGAACTGCGACCGTCGGACAAGGGCAACAACGCGATCGGACCTTCGGGCGTGAATCGCTGCCATGCCGTCGCTTGGTGCACGCGTTCGGTCGCGACATGCGCCACCACGGCCCGCTGGTGGTAGTCGCGGCCGCGCACGCCAATCCCAGCCTGCTCGCGCAACGGAGAGTCCGCGCCGTCAGCGATCACCAGCAACGCCGCCGACAACACTTCCCCGTTGCCCGGGTCGAGCATGATGCGGTCCTCGCGTTGCACGAATGTCGTCACGCGCGCGGGACAAACGCGGCGTACGCCGGCCGGTTCCAATGCGCCCCACAAGGTTCCTGCGATCAGGTTGTTCTCGATGATCCAGCCGAGTTGCGCATGTCCCTCGCTCGCGGCGTCGAACCTCAGTTCCGCGCCGGACGCGGCATCCCACACGCACATGTATCGATACGGCGACACCCGCGCTTCCGCAATGCTCCGCCACGCACCAAGTTCACCCAGCAGGCGCGCAGATGAAGGGGCCAATGCGATCACGCGCAGGTCTTCGGGTTCGTTCGCGTGCCAGGGTTTGGGCTCGTGCGCTTCCAGCAACGCCACCGAAAAACCACGCCGCGCCAGTGACAGCGCGCACGCGGCGCCGACCATGCCGCCGCCGGCAATCGCGATGTCGAGCGCCGGTCGACGCGCATTCACGGGCCGGCGTCCAGAACGGCAGAGGGAGGCACTCCGCGGAAACCCATGCCCCTGTGCGCGACCGCATGCCTGAGCGGTGGGATGCCGTCCAACGCCAGCAACGCCAGCGAGCGCAACGGCGCCAGCGCGGGTTGCGCGAGGCAACCCAGCGCGATCAAACCGTGGCTGAAAGCCAATACGCCATCACGATCGGGAGCGCGACGCACGGCATATTCATTCAACAGGACCGACGCCCCCGGATCATCGGAACCGGCAATCAATTCCGCCAGCGTCAGGGCATCGCGCAAACCCAGGTTGAAACCCTGCGCGCCGATCGGGTGCACGGTTTGCGCGGCGTTGCCGATCAGCACAGCCCGTGGCGCAATGACTGCATCGGCCAGCATGCGGCGGATGTAATGCGGGAAACGCCTGCCCGGTCGCGACAATGCGCCGAGCTTCCAACCGAAGCGCTGCTGCGCCAAGGCGACGAATGCCGCATCGTCCATCGCAGCGATTTCGTCGTGGCGATCGGCCGACACCGTCAGCACCAGGCCACGCCGCTGGTTCGGCAGCGGCAGCAATGCAACGGGGCCTTCGTCAGTAAAGCGTTCGAACGCGCAATCCGGGATGTCGCGCTCGCACGTGATCGTGCAGACGAACAGGCTCTGCCCATAATCGTGTGCCTGCGCGCCGATGCCGAGCTGCTTGCGCACCAGCGAATCGCTGCCGTCGGCGCCGACCACCAGCCGTGCCTCGATGTCGCGTTCGCCGTCAGCCACTGCAATGCGCGCGCGCCAACCCGAAACGGCCGGTTCCATCGAAATCAGCCTCGCGGGGGCGAGACGTTGAACTCGGCTGCACGTCGCAAGTTGATGCTGCAACGCTGCGCCCAATACGCTCCCCGGCACCACGCGTCCCAGCGCATCCACGCCGGCGTCGGCGGCGGTCATCCGCAGACGGCCGAATTCGCCTGCGCGACTGACCTCGACGCGGCGGATCGTGCCCGCGGCCGCCTCGAGCCGCGGCCATACCCGCAACGCCTTCAGTGCGTTCACCGATGCGCGCGCGAGCACGAGGTTGCGATCGTCGTCGGATGCGTGCTGTCCACCGACCGCGGCACGCGGCGCCGCGGCTTCCAGCAACGTCGCGCGACGGCCTGCAGCCTCCAGCGCCAGCGCGAGACTCGCGCCCACCAGCCCGCCGCCCACGATCAATATGTCGATGCGTTCGGTCATTCCGGAATGATAGCCGGTTGACCCGGGTCAGCCCGCGGCGTTGCCGGTTTGCGCTAAGCTTGAGTGCTGGACGCAAGAGGATGGATTCCATGTCGCAGCCTGCCCGCTCTCCGCAATCGACCCTGCTTTCTCCCGGCACGCTGGTGCTGTCCGCGATGGTCGCCTTCACCGTCGTCTACAGGCTGCTGGTGCATTACGCGGCAGGCGCGATGCCGTGGAATTTCACGCCCGTCGAAGCGATGGCGCTGTTCGGCGGCGTGTACTTCGCCAATCGCAAGCTGGCGATCGCGGTGCCATTGATCGCATTGTTCCTGGGCGACTGCTTCATCGGCTTCTATGGCTGGATGATGCCCGTGGTGTACGGCTGCGTGGTGCTCACGGCCTTCGCGGGATTTGCGCTGCGCGGCCGAGCGCGTTTCCTGAACACCGCGATCGCGGCCATTGCCAGCGCGACTGGCTTTTATCTCGTCACCAATTTCTTCGTATGGCTGGGCGGCACGATGTACCCGCACACCGCGGCAGGCCTGATGACGTCGTTTGTCGCCGGCTGGCCGTTCTATCAATACGGCAGTCTGCCCGGCACGCTGGTCTGGACTGCGATGTTGTTCAGCGGATTTGCGTTGCTCGGCCGTCGCTGGAACGTGCTGCGGGTGACCGCGGCGCACTGACGGCCCGCATTGATCGCATTGCCGTGGGCAACCGTTTATCGAAGATCTACACCCGCACGGGTGATGATGGCACCACCGGCCTCGGTGACGGCTCGCGCATGTCCAAGGATTCCGAGCGCGTCGAAGCGTACGGCACCGTTGACGAATTGAATTCCACGATCGGCGTGCTGCTCGCCTGCAATGGCGTGCCCGACGACATCAGTGAATTGCTGATCAGCATCCAGCACGCGCTGTTCGATCTCGGCGGCGAACTGTGCGTGCCCGGCATGGCGTTGATCCACGACGCCGACGTCACCGTGCTGGAACAGACGCTCGATCACTACAACGACGACCTGCCGCGGCTCAAGGAATTCATCCTGCCGGGCGGCGGCATGGCAGCCGCGCAATGCCATGTCGCGCGTACCGTGTGCCGGCGCGCCGAACGCCGGGTGGTCACGCTGGCGCGCAAGGAAAGCGTGCGTGCGGAAGTGGTGCACTATCTCAACCGGCTGTCGGACTTGCTGTTCGTGCTCTGCCGAGCGCTGGCGCGCACCAGCGGGCATGGTGAGGTTTTGTGGCAGCACGAGCGGCGCAAGCACGCAGGGAAATGACCGCGGCGGAGGCGCTCTCGTTCGTGGAGCGGTATGGCGTCGTGCTCGAATCGGCGCACCATGCGCAGATCCCTTCGCTCGCAGAAGAAATTGCGGGTGGACCACTACGGGGGAGTTGGTGGTCGCATCCCGATGGGCGCGCAATCTTCGCGGCCACGCGCGCGGTGCGCGCTTCGCCGGATGTGCTCGTCTGCCGCCTCGTAGCCGGAAAAATCAGCTTCGTACACGCGCGCCTGTGGCCCGCCCTCGTGCGCATTTCCGACCGGCTGCCGCGAAGTGGGCTCGCCCGCCTGCGCGAACTCCACACCGAACGCGGCACGCATCGTGTCGAAACGGTGCCGTTTCCAGATTGGGTGCCCGCGCCCATGCTGACGGCAGCGAAGCATCTCAGCGAACCCGATGCATGTGCGTCGCTGGCTGTCGTGCTGGATCGCACCCATGGGTAACACGTGCCCAGCGATCTACACGCACCCGGCGTGTTTGGGTCACGACCCCGGCGCGGGCCACCCCGAATCGACGGCGCGGCTCCGCGCCGTCCTGCAGGCACTGGACGCTCCGCGCTTTGCAACGCTGCAGCGCATCGAAGCGCCGCGCGCAACACGCGAACAGCTCGAGCGTGTGCACGATACCGCATACGTGGATCGCATCTTCGCGAGCGCCCCCGGCGAAGTCCGCGCCCGCCTCGATCCCGACACCGCGATGTCACCCGGTTCGCTGGAAGCCGCCTTGCGCGCGGCAGGCGCCGTGTGTGCCGCAACCGATGCCGTACTGGCCAACGAAACGAACCGGGCGTTCTGCGCGGTGCGCCCACCGGGCCACCATGCGACGCATGATCAGGCCATGGGTTTTTGCCTGTTCAACAATGTCGCGATCGCGGCCGCGCACGCGCTGGCAGTCCATGACGTTCAGCGCATCGCGATCGTCGATTTCGACGTCCACCACGGCAACGGCACCCAGGACATTTTCCAGCACGACAAGCGGGTGATGTACGCCTCCAGCCACCAGATGCCACTGTACCCAGGCACCGGCGCGGCTGACGAACACGGCGACGGCAACATCATCAACGCGCCGCTCGCGCCAAGCGCCGGATCTGCGGAATTTCGCGCAGCGTGGGAAAAACGCTTGCTGCCCGAGCTCGACCTGTTCCGGCCGCAACTGCTGCTGATCTCGGCTGGATTCGATGCGCATGCGCGCGATCCGCTGGCCGAACTGCAACTCTCGACCGATGATTTCACGTGGATCACGCAGCGGCTGTGTGAACTGTCGGATCGTTACGCCGACGGCCGCATCGTCTCGGCGCTCGAAGGCGGTTACGACCTCGTCGCGCTGGGCGAATGCACCGCGGCGCATGTTGCGGTGTTGGCGGCTGACGCCTGAATCGGGCCGCGCGGCAAAGTCGCGAGAACTCCGAATTTTTGGGCCGCATCGGCAGGAACTTCACGTTCCCTTGTTCTTTTCATCCCAGGCCATCGGCTCCCACAGTTCCAGTTTGTTTCCCTCCGGGTCCATGATCCAGGCGAACTTCCCGTTCTCGTGGGATTCGGGACCGCCGATGATTTCGACTCCATCCGCCCGGAGTTTCACGATCAATCCGTCGAGATCGTCGACTCGATAGTTGATCATGAAAGCGGAGTCGCTGGGACTGAACCATTGGCTCTCTTTTTCGGCGACATGCCACACCGTGAGCCCTCCGTTCCCGGCCTTGTCGTCCTGCCATCTCAGAATCGCGCCGCCCCAAATCTCGAGTGGCAAGCCGAGGTGCTTTTGATACCACGCGGCAAGCGCAGCATTGTCTTTTCGGCTCTTGAAGAAGATGCCGCCGATTCCGGTAACCCTGGCCATCGTTCGTCCTCCCGTCGATTGTGAGGTGCACAAGGCTTGAGTTCAGTGAACCCGTGCGGAGGCCCGTTTTGAATGATCTTTGAACTCGCCAGAGCTGCAGCGGCGCGGCTATTCGCGTCGCTTGCACGTGCGGCCCATTGCCGCCCACATCCTTTGAGCGACACCCAACAACAACTCGAGGGAGAGATGTCAGGCGGAGTAGCGGCAGTAAGCTTCCTTGCCGAGCTTCGCAATGCCATAGAGACAGACGGCCACGAACCCGGCAACAAGGGTGGCGGGCGCCCCTAGCGTTGCCCCAAGGGAAGCCGCGATGACGCCGACCAGCGCCGTAGTGCCCTTGCCCTCCAGCGCGTCGATGCGCTTCCACAACTCGCGGTAGCGCTTGTCGCCAGTGCACAGGAACAAATGCATTTCGGCCTTGACCGCCTCCCAGTAGCGCTTGTCGGGGCGGCGATCCTCACCCGGCTTGCCGCCCGCCGAGGCCTGCGGTGAAACCGGCCCGCCACGATACATGAATGCGGCGACTTGGTCTTCGTTTTCGACCAGGCCGAGCTTCCATGCGACCAAGGGCGGAGCCGTTGCCGTCAGCTCGCCCAGGTCAATGCCCGATAGCAGTGCTTTCGTGTCCACGACAACACCTCCTCGGATCGGATGCCTGAGTGAAGCAAATCCCGAAGCGGCTTCGGCTTGGGTGAATCCTGGTTGGCCTCGACCGCTCAAGCTCGCGGACTAGAGCTTACTCCTGCTGCACTACGTCGACGGGATCTCCACTGCCGGCACCATTCCCCGGTTCTCGAGCCGGTGAAGGGGTGTTTCTGTCCTCGGGCCAACCGACCCCCGGACCACAGGCGGCATCTCGCGGCAATCGCTCAGTCAAGGAATTTCTAGGTATCCGCTCCGTCGAAGCGCCTGACCACCACCGACTCCAAGAGCGCTGGTTCGAAATTACGCAGGTTCACTCCATGGCGAGCGCCTCGATCCGCACGGAAGAAGCCTATGTCGGCTGGATGCGGCGTTTCATACTGGCCAACGGCAAGCGACACCCGCGCGAGCTGGGGGCGCGCGAAGTCGAGGCATTCCTGACGCACCTTGCCATGCACGGGCACATGTCGGCATCCACGCAAAACCAGGCGCTTTCTGCGCTGCTGTTCCTCTATCGGGAAGTGTTGCGGCAGGAATTGCCGTGGATGGAGAACATCCGGCGCGCCAAGAAGCCGGAACGCCTGCCGGTGGTGTTGAGCCGCGAGGAAGTCGCCGCCCTGCTGGCCGAAATGGATGGCGTGACGTGGCTGATGGCGAGTCTGCTGTACGGCGCGGGTTTACAATTGATGGAATGCGTGCGGCTGCGCGTGCAGGACGTGGATTTCGTGCGCCGTGAAATCACGGTGCGGCGAGGCAAGGGCGGCAAGGATCGCCGCACGATGTTGCCGGCGATGGTCGTGGATGCATTGCAAGGCCAACTTGCCGAAGCGCGGCGCGTGCACGAACGTGACTTGGCCGCGGGTTGCGGCGCGGTGTGGCTACCGGATGCGCTGGCACGCAAGTATCCGAACGCCGCGCGCGAATGGAGCTGGCAGTATGTGTTCCCGGCTTCATCGCGCAGCAGCGATCCGCGTTGCGGCGTGGAACGCCGGCACCACTTGGATGAAACCGTGCTCCAGCGCGCGGTGAAACAGGCCGTGCAGCGCGCCCGCATCGACAAGCATGCGACCTGCCACACGCTGCGGCACTCATTCGCAACGCACCTGATCGAAGGCGGCTATGACATCCGAACCTTACAGGAGTTGCTCGGCCACAAGGATTTTCGACGACGCAGATCTACACCCGTGTGCGGAACCGAGGCGGGCACGGCGTGTTGAGTCCGCTGGATCGCGCGTGACGTATCGGCAACCACCCTGCGGCAGCGTCACACGCCCGGCAGCATCCGCTGCAGCACGCGATCACGGCGAATGAAGTAGTGATACAGGGCCGCCGCAACGTGCAGGCCGACAAGCGGCAGGATGGCGTACTCGGCAACAAGCGTGTGGATGTCGCCGGTCCAACGCCAGGCGGCGGCGTGGGTGCCCACCAACTGCGGCATCTGGACAAGGCCGAAAAACGTGACCGGCATGCCGCGGTACGAGGCGTTGATCCAGCCCAGTACGGGCACGACGACCAGCAGCAGGTAGAGAAGCCAGTGGATGGTCCGGGCCGAGCGCACCTGCCATGGCGGGATGCCCGCTTCGGGCGTGGGCTCGCCGTGAATGACACGCCAGATCAGGCGGACAACGATGACGGCGAGGATCAGCGCGCCGATCGAGAAGTGCAGGCTGATCAGCGTCGTCACCGGCGTGTTGCGGCCGATGTGCGGCATCGTCCAGCCGACGGTGTATTGCGCGATCAGAAGCGCGAGGATCAGCCAATGAAGGAATATGGCGGTACGTGTATAGCGCGGCTGGGCGTTGATCACCATTTTTGGTTCCTTGATGATGGCTGCGTTCGTCGAATGCCGCTGCGTACCCGCCGGCGATCCCGCCTGGTGCATGGCATGCCGCGGACGAACGTCCGGCTTGCGCAAGCATAGTGCAAACAAAAGCGATCCCACCGGTCTCACGGAATGGGCCGGCGGTGTTGTCATTCCGGCCTTTGCCTGAATGACGACATCGAAGAACGAAAGCGCGGAAGGCCATATCAACCTGCAAATCGAAGCCGCTCCAGCTCCGCCGGCGGATCATTTGGCGATGACGGCGTGGCCGCTGTGCCACACCGCCGTGCCCGCGTACACTTGCGCAACTTTTGGCTTGAAGCGCAGCGCCCATGCACGACTTCTTCCGCGTGGTCATCCTCGGCATCATCGAGGGCATCACCGAGTTCCTGCCGATTTCATCGACCGGGCATCTGCTGATTGCGGAACACTGGCTGGGCACACGTTCGGACCTGTTCAATGTCGGCATCCAGGCCGGCGCCATCCTCGCGATCACGCTGGTGTACTGGCAGCGCATCTGGCAGTTGCTGACGCGCTTGCGCGATCCAGGGAACCGCGACTACCTGCTGAAGCTGGTCGTGGCATTCCTGATCACGTGCGTGCTGGGCGTGATCGTGACGCATTACGGTTTCAAGTTGCCGGAAACCATCACCCCGATTGCGTGGGCACTGATCATCGGCGGCATCTGGATGATCGGTGCGGAACAGATCGCCGCGCGCATGCCGGACCGCAGCGAGGTGACGTGGCCGGTGGCGATCCTGGTCGGCATCGCGCAAATGATCGCCGGTGTGTTTCCGGGCACCTCGCGTTCGGGCGCAACGATTTTCGCCGCGATGCTGTTCGGCACGTCCAACCGGCCGGCAGCCACCGAGTTCGCGTTCCTGGTGGGCATCCCCACGATGTATGCGGCGACCGGTTACGAACTGCTGAAGGTGCTGCACCGCGGTGGCGCGGCGCACGAAGATTGGAGCGCGCTGATCGTCGGCTTCATCGTGTCGTTGATAGTGGCGTTCATCGCGGTGAAGTGGCTGCTGCGCTACATCCGCACGCACCGTTTCACGCCGTTCTCGATCTACCGCATCGCGCTGGGTGTGGTGTTGCTGGTCGCGATTTATTCGGGCTGGCTGCAGAACATCGCGTGAGGCGGGAATGCAAGTGGGGTGGGTGCCAACCCGCCGTCATTGAGTCAATCGGCGGGATGCGCTGCGCTTCTCCCGTCCTACCAATCAGGTGGTTCAATCCGACGGCGGCGCATCCACTTTCGCGGCCGCATTGAAATCGCCGATGCCGCCGACCAGCAGCGCGACCGCTTCGCGCTCGGCTTCGGTCAGGTCGGGGTGCCACGAATCCAGGATCATCACCGCGCGCAGCTTGTCGCTGCGGTTCCACGCTTCGTGCTCGAAGGTATCGTCGAAGGTGACGCAGCGGCCCTCCTGCCACGCATGGTCGACGCCGCCCACGCTGATCGCGCAATCCTCGGGGATGATCAGCGGCAGGTGCGTGACCAGTCGCGTGTTGGTGACGCCGTGGTGTTTCAGGATGTGCGAGCCCGGCGTCAGGATCGAGAACAATACTTCCGGCGCGTGACCGCGGATGTGCACCAGCGGCAGCGAATTCAGGATTTCCGTGGTGCGCGGGCAACGCCGCGCGTTCTGCTGGAAGACTTCTCCGTGGCGGTGGAAGAAAAACGAATTCCATTGTGCGTCGCCGCGGGTGCCGTCCAGCAGGTTTTGTTCCTTCAGCAGTTTGTTGTCGTTGGTGCCGAGGAACGGTTCGACGCCGATCGGCTGGTCCAGTACGCCGCGCAGTTCCTCGCGGATCGTCGCGGTGTGCTTCTCGAGTTCCGCGTGCCACGGGAACAACTCGCGCGGATAGTACGGCTGCGCGGTGAGGCCCGGCACGTAGAAGAACTTGCAGTGTTGGCGTGGGTCGGGATAGCTGGCCGGCCGGTCGCCAAGGTAGATTTCCAGGCCCTGCTCCACGCGTGCCAGCGAAGTTGCGCCGTAGCGGTCACGCAACGGCTGCATCAACTCCATCAAGATGCGTTTGCGGTGCAGGTTCACGAACCCAATCGCGTGCCTCACCGCCGCGCGCAGACCCGGCGGCGTGGTCATGTCGTTGCGCCACTTGCCGTGGCTCTGCGCCGCCGCCAGCGCCCCGTAATACGCGGTGGTGGCGTCGTCGATGCGGCCCAGTTGCTCAAGCGCGGCACCGCGGTGCAGACGCGCCGCGAAGTGCATCGGTTCCAGTCCGAGCGCGCGGTCGAATGCGTCCAGCGCATCGGCACCCTGATGCTGCGCAAGATGGACGATGCCGAGGTTCTTCCAGATCTCGGGCTCGGTCGGGTTCACGTGCGCGGCGTGTTCCAGATCGTGCTGCGCGGGGACAAAATCGCCACGCGAGAGCGCGCACATCGCAACGAAGTTCAAGGCCTCCGGCGTCTCCGGCGCGGTTTTCAGGATGTCGCGATACACCGCCTCCGCCTCGGCGATCCGATGTTGCGCCGCGTGCGCGCGGGCCTGATTGATGCGGGCTTCGTCGGCTTGTGCGGCTTGCGTATTCATGGCGGCTAGTTTGCCGCGTTCGCGACATGGACGCTTGATCCAGCGCAAGGCGTCGCCGCTGCAAGTTGGGCAGCGCGAAGCCCCACGTCAATGTGCCAATACCGGTCGGGCTTCATTGCATTGGGCCCAACCTGCGGCGCCGCCAAGCGCAGCAGATTCTGCAGATTCTCCTAACGTTCCACCATCCGCGCAAACCACTGCCACCCCGGCAGCCACTCGGTGATCAGCTTCAGGCAGGTCAACATCGGCACCGCCAGCAGTGCGCCCGGAATGCCCCACATCCAGCCCCAGATCAGCAACCACACCAGGATCGCCAGGGGCGACAGGCGCATGCGTCGGCCCATGATCATCGGCGTGATCACGTTGCCTTCGAGCGCGGCCAGCACCGCGAAACACGCCGCGGGTGCCAGCGCGTGCAGCGGATCGCTGAAGTTCAACAGACCCACGGCCAGCAGCAGCAACGTGTTGGTGACCGCGCCGACATAAGGCATGTAGTTGAGCAGGGTGACCAGTCCGCCCCACAACAGCGGGTCGGGCATTTTCAGCGACCACAGGATCGCCGCGGTGATCAGCCCCAGCGCGATGTTGATCAGGGTGACGGTCAACAGGTAGCGCGAAAACTCGTTCTGGATGCCGCGGATCAGGCGCAGCGCGATGCGTCGGTAACTGAAGCCTGGCATCGCGGTGACCAGGTGTGCGGCGACGTTGCGCCCGTAACTCAGGAAAAAGAACACCAGCAGCGCGACGGTCAGTACCGCCACCACGATTTTCGGCGCCGACTGCACCAGTTTGTCGATGGAGAATCCGACAGGTGGCGGGGCATGACTGACGGGCGTCGGCCCCACGCCGATGCCCGCGAGCGATTGCGAAGCAGCATGGCTGACCCGCGTCAGCGGACGCGTCAGCCGCTTCACCTTGTAACCGACGTCGCGCATGGCGGTGGGTGCGTCCTTCAGCCACGCCGCGGCGGGTGCGCTCAAGCCCACCACGCTGCCGGCCAGCGCGGCGGCCAACGCGATCATCACCAGCAGGCTGCCCAACGGACGCGGCACGTACAGACGGTGCAGACCTGCGACGATGGGGTTCAGGCCCAGTGCAATGAATCCCGCCAGCACCAGTGGAATGAACAGGGAGCTCGCCAGCACCAGCGTGGTGGCGATCGCCAGCATCATCAGGATCAGCAGCGGAACGCGCAGCGACCGCAGCCGCCGCACCCGGCGACGTCCCCGCGCGGTGAACTGGCGCCGCGGGCGGATGGTTTGCAGCCGACCCGGCGGCGCAGGCGGACGTTCGCCCGCGGCGTTGAAGTTTCCGGGCAATCTCGATGGCGGCATACGAGCCTATTGAACCCCAAACGCAGCGGCTGTTGTGAAAAATCAGGCCATGGATGGCCGTTCTGATCTCCACGCACCCTGATCGATGCACGCGGCGCGCCGCGGGACTACGCAGCGACCAGGGAGGATCGCACCTCATGCACCGAGGTATTGTCGCACCAACCTCCACGCCGGTCCGCTGGCAATGCGCATCCCGGCACGGATCAAGCCACCGCCGACGCGCAATTGCGCCAGCACGAAACCCACGCCGGCCGCGCCCGCGAGCGTGGGCCACGGGTGCGCCCGATAAACATCGATGACCTCGTTCATCGAGGCGTGCAGTTCGCCGCGCGCGGCGCGGCAGTGCGCCAGCGCGCGCCGCCGTTTTGCCAGTGCGCGCGTGTAGTTCATGGCGTGGGACCCCGTTCGGGCGGCGCGGACGAAGCATGCTGGAACCGCGCGACATCATGCCGCAGGCTGCTGCGCAACGCCGACAATTCGGCGCGGGTGCGCGGGAACGTCATTTGCAGGATCGCACGCCGGATCGCAAACCAGATCCCCGCCACCAGCAACAGGTGGAGGCCGACCAGGATCGCCAACGCGATGCCGACGGAATGGGTGGCCACCGTCAGCGCCCATCCGATCAACGCGACCACGCACACCCAAAGCGCCACCGCACACGCGACCAGCGCGACGCTGGCCAGGAATATCATTCCGACGCTGGCCCCGAAGACCTGCGCCTCCGCCGCCAGCAGCGCCAGCAGCGCCTCGGCGGTGCGCTTGAACGCCGCAAACATGCCTACGCCGGCTGCCAGCACCGCACCGGCCGAGGTGTCCGCAGCCGACCTTGCCGCGTCGGGCCCCGCCGACGCGGTACCTTCTCCGGTTTCGACGTTCATCCTTGCACGCCTGCCGCGGAATGCATGCGTCGCGTCAGCGACGCGAGCCCAGCAACCGCCCGATCAACCAGCCGGCCGCCAACGCGATCGCCACCGATTGCACCGGCTTTTCGCGCACGAAATCTCGCACGTTGTCGAGTGCGTCGTCGGCCCGGTCGCGGGCCCGGGAGGCGAGTTCGGCGCCGCGATCGCGCCATTCGCCTGCCTTGTCGGCGGCACGCTCGGCGCCGCGCGCGCTGGCATCGGTGGCGCGGTGCAACCCGGATTCCACACTGTCGGCGGCGGCATCGAATTTTTCCTTGGCGCCGCTGACCGCGCTGGACGTGCCTTCCTTCAAGCGCGCGGCCGTGCGTTCGATGCGTTCGTGGGTGTTGCCGTTGCGTCCTGCCTCACTGCTGATGTCGTTGCCCATGATCCTCTCCTTGCTGGCGCGCCATATTGGCGCGGTGAAACCCGATTGCCGCCCTTCGCTGGCTGCTCACTCGCCAGCCAGCGCCGGGTTCAGACTGTATGTACCGACGATTTCGGCCTGACCCAATACATGACCACGCATGGCCTCCTGCAGTTCCGGCCAGCCGAAGGCCTGCGGCAGGTCCAGCCGCGCCGTATCCAACGCGTACACCCGAAAACGGTAATGGTGCACCAGCGCGTCGTTCCATGGCGGGCAGGGCCCGTCGTAGCCCAGATAAACGCCGGCCATGTCGGGTTCGGACGCAAACCAATCGGTGTAGCCGTTTCGGCCTTGGCGCGAACCCACAGGTCCTTCCGGACTGCGTTTGCCGTGCGGGGTGATGCCGTCGCTGCATGCGCCCGCTGCAATCGTGTTGCAGGTGGACGGAACATCGATCATCAACCAGTGCGCGAAATCCACGCGCGGCAGGTCGGCGGGAACCGTCCGGCCTTGCTGGTTGACGTCCTCGCCGCGACTCGGCACGTCGCCATCGATGCAGACCAGCGCAAACGACTTGCTGTCCGCGGGCGCCCCGCTCCAAGCCAGGTGCGGATTGCGGTTGGCCGACAACACACACGCCTCGCCGTGGTCGCCAAGTTTGCCGAAGGCGAATTCGACCGGGATGCGGGCGTTGTGCCGGAAACTGTCGCTGCGCAATTGCATTTTCGGAAGTGGATTTGAGAATGGATTCGGGCGAGCTTCGTTCGAAGCGGCTGTTGGTGAAAAGTCAGGTCATGGATGGCCGTTCTGGTGTCATGGGTTGCGATTTCCGTGACGAGACAAGTCGCCACGCGATGCGGCGTTCATGGAGGAGCGCACAAAAGTCACCCGATAGATCACGCCATTGTCGTCGTCCGACACCAGCAGGCTGCCGTCCCGCAACGGTTGCACGTCGGCGGGACGGCCCAGGGTTTTCTCACCGTCCAGGAAGCCGGTCAGGAAGGGTTCCGACCCCGTGACCGTGCCATCCTTGCCCACGTGCGCCACCACTACACGGTAGCCGGACTTGCGTGAACGGTTCCACGAACCGTGTTCGGCGATGAAGAGCGCGTCGCGGTACGCGGCCGGAAACACCTGGCCCACGTAGAAGCGCATGCCCAGCGCAGCCACGTGTGCGCCGAGGCGCAGCGCAGGTTGTGCGAATTCGCTGCAGGAATGGCCCTTGCCGAACTCGGGATCGACCACATTGCCGGCGTGGCAGTACGGGTAGCCGAAGTTCTCGCCCGGCTTGTCGACGCGATTCAAGGTGTCGTCGGGCACATCGTCGCCCAGCAGGTCGCGGCCGTTGTTGGTGAACCAGAAGCTGTGCGTGCCGGGTTGCCAGTCGAAGCCGACCGAATTGCGGATGCCGGTGGCGACGGTTTGCCAGTCGCCGCCATCCGCGTTCATGCGGATGATCTTCGCGAACTCGGGGCCGGGCTTGCAGATGTTGCACGGCGCGCCGATCGGCACGTACAGCTTGCCGTCCGGCCCGAACGCGATGAACTTCCAGCCATGGTGCGTCTTGGTCGGCAGCTTGTCGGTGACGACGACGGGCATGGGCGGATCGGCAAGATGTTTCTCGATGTCCGGATACTTCAATATCCTGCTGACCGCCGACACGTACAGCGCGCCGTCATGGAAGGCGACGCCGACCGGCATTTCAAGGTTCTTCGCGATCACGTACACGTGCTCGGCGCGACCGTTCTTCATCCCGGTCAGCGCGTACACCTTGCCTTCGCCCATCGAACCCACGAACACGGTGTCGTGCGCCCCCAATGCCATCTCGCGTGCGTTCGGCACCGACGCGCTGTACATGGAAACATGGAAACCCGCCGGCACCTTCAGGCTCTGCGGCGGCGGCGCAGCGAGACCGGTTGACGATGCGGCCGTCAAACCGACCATGGCCAGTGCGACCGCAAAACGCTGCAATCCGGGCATGACGGCCATTCCCCTTGCATGAATGCCCAAGCGTATTGGCATGGATGTTACGAGAACGAGAATGCCGGGGCGAAGCGGTTTTTGTGGAAAGTCAGGGCCAAGACGGGCGCCTACGCGCTGCCGGTGGCATCGCGTGCCCCGCTACCCGCCCGACCAAAGATGGGCGGGTTGCTTGCCATCAATGACCGGCCCGCACAGGAGGCGGTTTGCGCGGACCGGTGAACCGCCGCCGCGCCGCCGCGAGCAAGGATGATCGCAAATGGATTTATGGCGAGGCGAACGTCTGCGGATCGTCCAGCGTTGCGAATGCCTCGGAAAAAACTTCGCGATAGTGACTGGAGTGGCCGGGCGGGAAACTGACCGGCAGGCCGCCGCGCCCCTTGCGCGCGCCACGCGCCATCGGGCCGGGCTGCAGATCGGACACGCCCAGGAAAACGCCCAGCCGCATCCGCATGTCGGTATCGCCTGCCGCCAGCAACGCGTCCGAATCGACGCGGAAGCTCGGCAGGATCGCGGCAGCCTCCACGAGATGCGTGGCCGCCAACCGCAGCCAACGCGCGCCCGACAACACGTCGGGCATCGACAATCCTTCCGACCAACCGAAACCCAGCCAATCGAGCAGCATGTCGTGGGGTTCGCGCTGCACGATCACCAATCGCGCGCCCGGCAGCACACGCTTGACCACCGGCACGACGCGCGCATCCAGCACCGGAACCCAGTCCACCACGCGGGTGGTTTCGGCCAGGCCCGCGCGTTGCAGCGGACGCCGATAGCGCCGTGCCAGCAGCGCCAGATCGGCCTGTCCCAGCGGCTGGTGCAGGCGTGCGTCGAACGGCGCGTTGACGAAATCCGGCACCGCCTGGAAGCGCTCGCGGCGCACGAACCAGTCCCGTTGGTCGGCCAGCATCGCCGCAACCTGGCCCACGCCGGAACCCGGTAGCCCGCACAGGAACACCGGCGCTGCACCGCGCGCCTCCGCGAACTCCGGCTCGTCCGCCAGCCGCCGCAATTCGGCCGACGCCACTTCATCCAGCGACGGCAAATCCGGCAGCGCGCCACCGGTCGCGCTTTGCGCGCGCATGAACGCTTCCGCTGCATCCGGCCACTGCTCCAGCGCGTCAAAGGCCAGCCCCAGCAAACGCTGGTGCCGACGCGCCAGCATCGGCGGCTTGCCTTCGAATTGACGCTCGTCCACGCGCTGCAGGCGCTGCACCGCGGCCGCCGGATCGCCGGCGAGCAATGCCCCCCGCCCGCGCAGCATGGCCAGGGCCGGGCGCGGCGACGCCGCCGCGGCTTCCGCAAGCGCGAGGGCCTCGTCCACGCGGCCGGAACCATCGAGTGCCAATGCGTGCTGCGCTTTCAAATCGACATCGTCGGGCCAGCGCGCCTCGGCCGCGGCCCACACCGAAACCGCTTCGTCATGCCGGCCGCTGCGCATCAGCAAACGCGCCAGCATGGCCTGCGCCTTCACGCCGTCGGGATAACTCGCGACGTGCCAGCGCAAATCGTCGATCGCCTGCTCGATGCGATTCGTGCGCGACAGCAGGTCGGCGCGCCGTACCGCCGCGGGCTGCAGCCCCGGCTGCACGCGCAAGGCTTCGTCGTATTGCGCGATCGCATCTTCGGCGCGGCCCTGCGCGCGCGCGATGTCACCCAGGCCGACCCGCGCCGTCGCGACCTGCTCGCCACGTGCCAGCAGCGATTCGAAAATCGGCAGCGCCGCCGCGATGTCGCCCTTGCGCACGTGTACGTCAGCCCGCAGCGCCTGCGCCAACGGATAATCGGGTTTCACCGTCAACGCGTTGTCGAGCGCCTTGGCCGCAAAATCGAGCATGTCCTCGTCCAGCATGGCTTGCGCGTAGCCGGTCTGGATCAAGGGGTCGTCGGGCGCGAGTTCAGCCGCCTGCGCCAGCAGTTGCAGGGCGCGCTGCGAATCGCCGCGCATTTGCGCGACGTTGCCGAGTCCGGTGAGCGCCTGCACGTCGTTTCCGTCGGCCCGCAACGCCACCTTGAAGTAACTCTCCGCGGTGTCGACGTCGCCGCGCAACAGCGCAATCTGGCCCAAGCCCCCGTGCGCCGCCGCGAGGTTGGGATTCAACTGGCGTGCCTGGTCGTACGCGTGCTGGGCTTCGTCCAGACGATTCTCGCTCAGGTACATCTCGCCCAACGTGTGCTGGCATGCGGCATTGCCCGGATCGAGCTCGCTCGCGCGCCGCACCAGTTTGTAGGCCTCGGGCAAGTCGCCACGCTGACCGCGCAATATCCCGAGCAGGTGCAACAATTCGGCGTTGTCTGGATGCTCCGCCAGCAACTGGCGATAACCATTCTCGGCGTCGTCGAGACGACCGGCGCGATGCAGTTGGATCAAGTCTTCGAGCATGTGGGAACATTCCGGAGCGAGCGGGAATTATATTTGTGCGACCGTCCCGATCGCCGTCGAAGCCGCTTCGTGGAAGTCAGCCCATGGAAGGCCGTTCTGGTCTTCCGAACTTGAGACGGATTGGTCAATCATCCGGCCCAGCGACACGGCGATCATGGACGATCGCACGCAAAATGTATTCCTCGGACCAACTGCCGAGATGCCGATCGCGGATGAAACCGCAATGGCCGCCGTATCGGGTGAGCGTCAGCTTGACGCAGGACGGCAACGTCATCGTTGCGAGGTCGGTCGCCGGACACACGGGATCGTCGCAGGTCGCGAGGATCGAAGTTGGTATGCGCAACCCGGCCAGCCGATCGCCCGCCACCGAATAGCCATCCAGGTAATTGTCGAGGCTGCCGAAATCGGTGTGCTTCAACACCAGCGCTTCAGTGAGGGTGCGCAGCGTGCCGCGCAAATCGCGACGCGTGAACAGCTCGGCATCCGCGAACGCGCGTTGCTTCAACTTCAGCGAACGCCGCCACTTCCACATGAAATAATCGTGGTACATGCGAGGCGCGTGCTCGAGCTGGAACAGGCCCGCGTGCGGGTCGATCACCGGGCACACCGCGACCACGTGCGCAAGTTCGATCCCGGCATCGGGCGCGCGCAGCGCTGCACGCAATGCGAAGTTGCCCCCCAGCGAAAAACCGACCAGCGCCATCGGACGCGTGGGATACCGCCGCTGCACTTCTCGCAGCGCGCCGACCACTTCGTCGATGCGGCAGGAATGGAAGATGCCGGGATTCAACGCGTGGGTGTCGCCATGATCGCGGAAGTTGAGCCGGAACACGTCCCAGCCTTCCTCCAGCAATCGCGCGCCGGTTTGCAATAGATAAGTGGAACGCGTGCTGCCTTCCCAGCCGTGGAACAGCACCGCGAGACCGCGCGCATGGGCGGCGACGTTTTGCGCCGTGTGACAGCCCGCCAGCCGCACGCCGTCGCCGCAATCCAGCGTCACCCATGCGGCGTCGCGTTCCAGCCGGCGCGCGCCCCCGCCGAGCAGCAGGCGGCGCAATGAACTCGAAGCCAGCATCGATTGCAGATGCGCGCTGCGCAGCCACCACGACGGCCGGAAGTCGTCGTCAGCCGTAGGCGTCATGCCGCAATTCCAAGCACCTGTGCGATTTCGGCGCGCGCGGTTTCGGCCATCCGGCGACGGCCGCCCTCCGGATCGAACACCACCGGTTTCAGGAAATGCACCTCGGCAGTCAGCGAACGCGTCGCCAGCACGCGAAACACGTTGTGCATGAAACTCTCGCCACGCGCGAACAACATGTCGGGCGCGGGTGCGCCGTTGCGCAGGTAGCGCAACGCGACAGGTTGCACCGGAGCCGCGGCGTCCAGCGCCGCCTGCAGGATGCGCGCATGGAACACCTTCAGTGTGCCTGCCGGAGCAGTGCCGCCTTCCGGAAAAGCGGCGATGCTGCGTCCCGCGCGCAGGCGATCACTCATCACCGTCATGACGGATGCCAGCGAATCGGTGCTGCCGCGCCGGTGGAAGATCGTGCCGCCGCGGCGCGCCATCCAGCCCACCACCGGCCAGCGTCCGATTTCGGCCTTGGCCACGAAGTCGGCCGGGCGAATCGCGTGCAGCACCGTGATGTCCATCCACGATCCGTGATTGGCGACGAACATCACCGGATCGTGCAGCGGCTCGCCTTGGCATTCCACGCGCACACCGCAAAAACGCAGGAAGATGCGCGACCAGTTGCGCAGCAACGCCGCACCCGCGGTGCCGGGTTTCGGACCGCGCGGCAACAGGAAGATCGCCGCAAGGCAACCCACCATCACCACCAGCAGGATGAAGAGCAGACGCCACGCGCAACGCAACGGACCCAAAGTGATTGCCGCCCGGCGTTGCCGCCGCGCCCTCCGTGACTCACAAGGAGCGCTACTTTAACGTGAGTGCGCCATCACGGGCATCCCAGCGGGCTTCGGCTTACACTGGGCACGTGCAGATGAGGGTTTCGCCATGAACACCACGCCGCGCCGCATCGAACACCAGCAAACCGACCGCGGCTACATTCCGGTTTACGCGACGGAAACCGTCGAGCAGCCATGGAGCCAGTACACGCGAACGGAACATGAAGTTTGGGCCACGCTGTTCCGGCGCCAGCGCGAAGTGCTGAAGGGCCGCGCCTGCAACGAGTTCCTCGAGAACCAGGAACGCTTCGGCATGACGTCCGATGCGATTCCCAAATTCGCGGATCTGAACAAGGTCCTGAAAGCCGGTACCGGTTGGGAAATCGTCGGCGTCGAAGGCCTGCTGCCTGAACTGACCTTCTTCGATCATCTCGCCCATCGCCGTTTCCCCGTGACCTGGTGGATCCGAAAACCCGAACAGCTCGACTACCTTTCCGAACCCGACCTTTTCCACGACCTGTTCGGCCACGTGCCGATGCTGCTGAACCCGGTGTTCGCCGACTACGTGCAGGCCTACGGCCGCGGCGGCGTCAAGGCGCACGGCATCGACGCCGATGCGCTGATGAACCTGACGCGCCTGTACTGGTACACGGTGGAGTTCGGGCTGATCGACACGCCAGAAGGCGTGCGCATCTACGGGTCGGGCATCGTCAGTTCCAAGGGCGAGTCGATCTACTGCCTCGAATCGCATTCGCCCAACCGGATCGGTTTCGACTTGGAACGGATCATGCGCACCCGCTACAAGATCGACACCTACCAGCAAACCTATTTCGTGATCGACAGCTTCCAGCAGTTGATGGACGCCACCGAACCCGACTTCACTCCGATCTATGCACGCCTCAAGGAAGCGCCCGCGTTTCCGGCGGCGGAAGTGCACCCCGGCGATCGCGTGATCCATCGCGGCACTGGCGATGGCTGGGTGAAGAGCGAAGACGTGTAGGGCGGGAGGAGCGAAGCGCCTCGCCATCGCCCGTGCCGCGCGTAGGGCGGGAGAAGCGCAGCATATCCCGCCATCCAGCACGCGCCCCGGCGGTTTGCATCCGCCCTACAAGTTTCGTTTCACCGCGCTGACTTCCAGTACCTGCGCAATCTTTTCGCCATCCCAGCGGTAGATCAGGTGCTTGCCCTGCACGCAGGGCGAGGCGGAATCAGGGTAGAACAACGCGGCGCATTCGCCACCCTTGCAGCGCACGCTGTCGTAGGCGATGCCGTTCGATCCTTCGCCACGCAATTTCGCGCCCAGCTTGCGCGACACCATGTAGTTGTCCGGGTCGTGTTCGGCCTTCCAACCGCCGCGGATGTCGTGCAACGAACCGTGCACGCCACTGACATAGCAGCGCATCGTGATACCGATCGGGGGCTCGTTCGTGGCCTTGAGGAACTGTTCTCGGTGGTATACGGTTTCCTCGACAGCCGTATCGAACTCGTGCGCGAGGTACAGCACGCCGTAGCTGCCGTCGGAAAAACGGCTGCCTTCGGGATTGACATGCGTGAAGGCGGCCATCAACGGCGTCGTGCCCGGCCCACTGACGCGGTGTTCCTTCGGCACGTTCGACAACTCGCCCCATTCTTCGCGCAGGCGCGGATTGGTCAGCGCCTCGATCTGGTACAGCGCCTCCAGATCCTTCGGTTCGGCGATGGCGTCGAACACGCCGACCGGCGGGAAGCGGCTGGACACGATCCGGTACGCACGTTGCCAGCGGATGCGATGGAGGGGCGGGTCGTTCGGGGGCATCGCGGGAGTGTGGTTGTGTGGTATCTCGGATGCCGAGATCGGCTACACCTCGAGCAACCATCCATGGTGCGGGGCGCCAGCCCGGCCATCCTTGGCCGGGCGTTCGGCGACGCAGCCGATGCCCCCGGCATCGGCTAAACGCGTCGCCTCACCCCCGCTGCGCGTCCAGATACTGCCGCACCACGAACAGGTCGGCGACGTTGCCGGACAGCATGCGTTCCAGTGCGCTCTTGCCACCGAACATCGATGCCTTGTTGGGTTTGCGCAGCCACGCGTCGGCACGCTCGGCCTGCGGAAACAGGATCGCCAGTGCCTTGAAGATGCCAAGGAGATAACTGATGCGTTCCAGCGTGTCGCGCGACAGCGTGCCGCTGCGTTCGCGTTTCCATTTGTAGAACGTCGATTCGGGCGGATCGCCCAGCAACTTGCGCTGCTCGGCCACGCGCAGCTTCCAGCGCTCGGCGAGATTGAAGAATGCGCGAAGACCGGCGCCGCCCAAGGCATCCGTCTGCGCAGGGTGCGTCAAAGCTTCGGAAGCTCGTCGGGGAGAGACAGGCATGGCGGGGTTCCTCCATAAAGCACGCGCACAGTTTACTACATATGGAAAGTTCCCTCTTCGACGCTCCATCGACGAATGCCTGCAGGCGCCAGGATCGGCTTCCCGGTTCACTCCACGTCGTCCGGGCCCAATTCGAACAATGAAGACGCCAACCCGGTGCGTGCACCCCAGCCATAGACGAGCATGGCCATGCCGGCCGCGAGCAGCGAATCCCAGGGCGAACCGAGCATGCCTCTGCCACCGAATGTCCCCGCCCACGAAACCGCCATCATCAGCACGTAAAAGCCGACCAGCCACAGCGAGGCGCGCACGTCGTGCGCGAGTTTCGTGCGATAAGCCGGGCGCCGCGCACGGTACGCAATGTAAATCGCATACAACACGATTTGCGAACCCAGCAGCCATGACAGCGTGCCCCAGCCGGACCAGTACACGATCAAGGCCGCGACGATGAAGGACAGTGGCCCCAGCACGGCGAAACCGCGCACCCGGAAGGGACGCGGCAAGTCCGGCGCATTGCAGCGCAGCGCAGCGGCGGTGACGGGCGCGACCGCGTAGCTCAGCACCAGCGCGGCGGACACCACGTTGATCATCGCGGACCACGATGGAAACGGCAGGGTCCAGAAGATCGCCAGCGCGAAAGTCAGCCACAACGCCGCGCGCGGAATACCCGATTTCGCATCGACCTTCGTGAACGCCCGGAAGAAAGTCCCGCTGCGCGCCCAGCCGTAGACGACGCGCGGCGTCGCGTTCATGTAGATGTTTCCGCAACCGCTGGGTGAGATCACCGCATCGCACACCACCAGGAACGACAACCAGGCCAGGCCAAGCGCGATCGCGATGTCGTGGAACGGCAGCGCGAACAGCTTGTCGACGCCGCGCCATCCATGCGCCACCGCCGCCTCGGGCACGCTGCCGAGGAACGCGACCTGCAGCAACAGGTAGATCACCGTCGACAGCGCCACCGACAGGATCAGCGCAATCGGAATCGTGCGTTGTGGGTCGCGCACCTCGCCCGCCACCGACACGATCGGCGTCAGGCCGAGATACGCGAAGATGATGCCGCCGGCGGAAACGGCACCCGCGACCCCGGCGAAGCCGGACGGCGCGAATCCGTGCATCGTCAGGTTCGCCCGCCGAAAGAAATACAGCAGCACCACGATCACGGTCAGCGGTACCACGAACTTGAACACACTGATGATGTTGTTGGCCCAGGCGAACGTCTTGATGCTGTAGTAGTTCAGCAAAAAGAACACGCACAGGATCGCGAGTTGCACCGACCAGCCCAGCAGCGTCGGCGATTGCGAACCTACCTGCGTCAGTTGCGGGAACCAGGCCGAAGCGTACTGCCGGCACGCGGTCACCTCGATCGCGATCAGGCTCGAAAACGCGATCAGCGTGATCAGTCCCATCAGGTATCCGAGCAGCGTGCCGTGCGAATACACCGGATAGCGCACCACGCCGCCCGAATGGGGCAACGCCGCGCCCAACTCGCAATACACCAGCCCCAGCAGCAGCACGGCCGCGCCCCCGATCAGCCACGACACGATGCCCGACGGCCCCGCGATCGCCGCGACGTAACTGGCCGAGAACAGCCAGCCCGAACCGAAGATCGCGCCGAGTCCGATGAAGGTGAGGTCCACCAGGCTGAGACTGCGCCTGAATCCTCCCTGCCCCGCCGAACCTTCGCCGGCCTTCATCGATGGCGGCCTCGCGGGCACAGGCGCCGATCCGGCCCGTGTCGCGCGCAGCCGGAAGACAACCCGGGCTTCGAATCGGTGCCGGCGATCAGCAGCTTGCCGCGGGCGCCCGCCATCCGTGGCCATGTCATTGCAGTTGCAGTGCGTCGCATGGCCCCCTCCACGGAATGCGGCAACGATAACGCCGCCTGCGTGGTCGCGCGCACCTGCCGAAGGTCATTCGTAACTCTGGCGAGGCACCCCTGCGTGGGCGAGATAGGCATCCAATCCACGCTCGCGCGTCTCGGCGAAAATTTCCCCGGTGGCGGCGAACTGCATGCGATCCGGACGAAAGTTGCGAAAACCCAGGCGCAAGCGGCACCACGCGCCGAGCGTCCAGACCGGCCCCCAGCATGCCAGGCAAAGCGGCTCGACCTCGCGCGTGCTGGTGCCCCCGCCCGCGTCGCAGTACTCCAGCTTCAGGACGCGCCGTGCGGAAATGGCTTCGTGCAACGCGTCGACGATGCCCGACTTCGCCTCATACCAACGCTGCGGCACGAATACGCGCGAACGTTCGGCGCGCCCGCGCAATTCCGCCGGCAACACCGCATCGATCTTCAGCATCGCGGATTGCGCGCCCCTGGTCAGGCGCTCGCCCGCGAAGGCACGCACGAAACGCGTGCCCACCACCAGCGATTCCAGTTCTTCGGCGGTGAACATCAGGGGCGGAATATCGGAACCCTTGCGCAGCAGGTAACCGACGCCGGCTTCGCCCTCGATCGCCACGCCCGAGGTTTGCAGGTCCGCAACATCACGGTACACGGTACGCAGCGACACGCCGAGGCTGTCGGCGAGCCGCCGCGCGGGCAACGCCATGCGGCGGCCCTGCAAGGCATGGATGATCAGGAACAGTCGGTCGGCACGGCGCATCCGCAGCTTTTATCACAACCGCAGTCGCACGAAGTGCGACGACCACTTTCTGCGATCCGGCCTTGTATCGCGGGCGCATGGATCGCCGCACCGATCAGCCCGTCAGCCCCATCTCCGCCGCCAGCGCTGCATCGGCTTCGAGCGTGCGCCGTTCGGCCGGACGGGACATCACGCGCGCGATGTAGTCGGCGACCACGGGCGTGGCTTCGACCATCCCGAAGCCGGTGACCCAGCGCAATGCATTGCCCCACAACACGTCGGCGGCGCTGAAGCGTTCGCCCAGCAACCACGGTCCCGGCTGCAACGCCTGCACGATGGCGTTGACCGTGGTGTCGAAATCGGCATACGGTGATTGTCCGCGCGGCGCCGGTTCGCGTTTCATCGCACGATCGCCGAGCGCGGGCTCGAAACAGGCTGCGTAGAACACCAGCCAGCGCAAATAGGTGCCGCGCTGCGGATCATCCAGCGCCGGCGCGAGGTTCGCTCGCGGGAAGGCGTCGGCGAGGTAGATGAAGATCGCCACCGTCTCGGTCACCACCGTGCCGTTGTGTCGAATGGCCGGCACCTTGCCCATCGGATTGAGCGCCCTGTATTCGGCCGCAAACTGCTCGTTGTTGCGAAAGTCCAGCACGCGTTGCTGGTAATCGACGCCCAACTCTTCCAGCAACGCGTGCGTCATGGCAGCGCGGCTGTGCGGGTTGTGGAAAAACACCAGGTCAGGGGAACTGCTCATGGAGGGGACTCCTTGGGAATGGGCTCGGTGCGTATAGCTCAACGCAGCAGTGAGCGCGCGGTCGGCGCCAGCCGCAACAATGGCGGCTTGCCGCCCACGCGCCGCTGCAATTCGGGCAGCAGTTCGTCATTCCAGCGCCGCGCATGCGTCACCGCTTCGAAGAACCGGGCGTACGCAGCGTGGCCGCCGAAGTGCGCAAACCACGCGAACACGTGCTCACCTTCGCGGACCGGCAACGCGGTGAAATCGTTCGTCGCCTCCTCGGTCGCGAGCGCCGCCACGGTTTGCGCGCCAAGCGTCTCGAACAATGGCATCGCTCGGCGACGGAACCAGTCGATGAAATCCGCCCGGACCGGCGCATCGAAGGGATAGATGCGCGCGATCACCAGCGACTGGGCCGCCTCGTGGCGACCATGCGCCGGGCGCAGACAAGGATCGAGATCGAAACCCGATCCGGCCCAGGCCGGGCGCAGCAGCAACACGTCATCGGAGTCGATCATGGTGGCGTTGGCGGCGTCGCGGTGCGCCTTCCACACGGGACCGCCGTAGAAATCCGCCAGTGCCTGCCGGCGCGCCGGCATGTCGGCGAACCCGCGCAGCCACACGAAGCGATCCGGATCGTCGAGATCCCGGAACGTGCCGACCACGGAGGCGCCGCAGTCTTCCTGCGAATCCACGAACTCGCGCTCGAACAACTCGATCAATGTTTCGCGCGCCCGCGGGTGCAGCGTGTACTGGCGCAATTCGAAGACGGCGCATTCCGCGGGCCGCGGCGCGGTCGATTTCGTCTGGGCGTTCATCGCGCATGGGTTCCCGTATTTTTCGCAAGCGGCGTGAACGTCATCACCCAGTTGGTTTCCCAGTTCTCGCCGCCATCCGATGAGAACGCCTGCTCCCAGCGCAGCCGCGCCGGTTCGCGCGCGTCCCAGATGAAACGCACGCGCACCGGGTGGCCGTCGTGCACGTCGTCGCCATGGAAGGTGCCGACGCGGTCCGCGAAGGTGCCGTGGACCGGGGGTTCCAGCACGCCGCGGCGATTGTCGGCCCACCAGATGCTCCATTGCCGGGTGGCCGGGTTGAACAGGCGCAGTGCGGTGCCGATGTAGCGGGTGTCGCCGAGTCCATCGGTCACGAGTTCTTCGCGATTACCCATGCCGCCGAGGATCGGATGGCACTCGCTCGTGGCCTCGAAGCGCTCCCACTCGCGGCATCCCGTCAGCCGCGATTTCAGCCGTTCGTTGCGCACGTGCCAGCGGCCGAATTCGAAGTCGAAATCGTGCGGCGCCGGATGCGGCGTCGGCTTGCCTGGCTGCGCGCTCATGCAGCCAGCGCCTCATCCAGATCGCGGATCTGCTCCGCGGCCAGTGCCTCGTCCAGCGCGAACGCGCGCCGGATCGCCGGACGCGCCTGCACGCGCTCGACGTAGTCGCGGAACACCGGCCAGTCCGGCACCAGCTTGAACATCAGCCCGAAGTCCAGCGCGCCGCCCCAAAGCACGTCGGCGGCGCTGAAGCGCCCGCCCAGCAGCCACGGGCCTTGTTGAAGCTGCGCGGCCAGCACCCGCATCACGCTGTCGTAATCGCCATAGCCGCACTGCATCGGCGGCACCGGTTCGCGTTGCTGCGAAAAATCCATGATCGCCGGCTCGAAACAGGAACCGTAGAACACCATCCAGCGCAAATACGCGCCACGCAACGGGTCGCCCATGGCCGGTGCAAGATCCTTCTCCGGGTACAGTTCGGCGAGGTACGTCAGGATCGCCGGCTGCTCGGTGATCAACACATCCTCGTGGCGAATCGCCGGCACCTTGCCCATCGGGTTGATCACAAGGTATTCAGGCGTGCGCTGCTCATCGGTCTTCAAGTTCAGTGCAACCATGTCGTACGACGCACCAATCTCCTCCAGCATCGCGCGGGTCACGCTGGAGCGGCTGCGGGGGGCATGGAAGAAAACGACGGGAGATGGTGCGTTCATGGGCGGGACCTCCTGATGGGATGCAAGCAAAAACCGGATGGACCGGCGGCCGCGCGGGCCCTGCGGCAACGCTGCCGGGGATGGCGGCGGCAAGCTTTCGATGAGCGCCAGCCGCTGCGCGGCCGGGCGGTACGCGTCGAGCAACTTCAACAACCAGGGATGCATGGGAGACTCCTCTCGGTATGCCCGCGCAGCTTGCGCCGAGGCTGCTGACAACGTCGTGTCAGCAGTCGGTGGCAACCGTTCGCCGAAGCCGGGACAATGGCGGGCCCCGCACAGGAATCCGTCATGCAAGCAGAGTTTCGAGGCCATGTTTCGCTCACCCAGCACCTGATCGAGGAACAACGCCGGGACAGCAACGTCAACGCGGATCTTCGCCTGTTGATCGAAGTGGTCGCGCGCGCCTGCAAGCGCATCTCGATCGCGATCGGCAAGGGTGCGCTGGGCGGCGTCCTGGGTGAGGCCGGCACGGGCAATGTGCAGGGCGAAGCGCAGAAGAAACTCGACGTGATCTCCAACGAAATCCTGCTGGAGGCCAACGCCTGGGGCGGCCATCTGGCGGCGTGTGCGTCCGAGGAAATGGCCGATCCATACCCGATTCCCGACGCGTATCCCAAGGGCAACTACCTGTTGTTGTTCGACCCGCTCGATGGCTCCAGCAACATCGACGTGAATGTTTCGGTCGGCACGATCTTCTCGGTCCTGCGTTGCGCCGAAGGCGTCCCGATCCCGACCGAGAAAGACTTCCTGCAACCTGGCACGCAACAGGTGGCGGCCGGTTACTGCGTGTACGGCCCCTCGACGCTGCTGGTGCTGACCACCGGCCATGGGGTCGACGTGTTCACGCTGGATCGCGAGATCGGCAGTTTCCGGCTCACCCGCGCCAACGCGGCGATCCCGGAAGACACCTCGGAATTCGCGATCAACATGTCCAACCAGCGCTTCTGGGAAGCGCCGATGCAACGCTATATTGCCGATTTGCTGGCTGGCAAGACCGGCCCGCGCGGCCGCGATTTCAACATGCGCTGGGTGGCCTCGATGGTGGCCGACGTGCATCGGATCCTGACGCGTGGCGGCATCTTCATTTATCCCATCGATGAAAAAGTGAAGTCGAAAGGCGGCAAGCTGCGACTGATGTACGAAGCCAATCCCATGGCCTTCATTGTCGAGCAGGCCGGCGGGGCGGCCACCACCGGCCGTTCACGCATTCTGGACGTGCAGCCCTCGCAATTGCACCAGCGCGTGCCCGTGTTCCTGGGCTCGAAAAACGAAGTGGAGACGGCGACGCGGTATCACCTCGACGCGTAGGACGGGAGGAGCCGCGTAGCGGCGACAAATTCGTCCGAAACGAATCTGGACGGCCATCGGCCGGCCCCGAGCGCAAGCGAGGGGTGAGCATCGGGTGAGCATCATGGATGATGCGAACAATCCCGCCGGAAAAGTCAGGCGGGATTCCCCCGGATCAAGTCCGGGGTGCGCCCACGCTACACCCTGCCGACCACCGGAATCAGCGCGCCGGTAATGGCCGATGCCTGCCCGGACAGCAGGAACACGATCACGTCGGCGAGCTGGGCGGGTTTCACCCACTTGTCGAAATTCGCCTTGGGCATGTCCTTGCGATTGGGCGGCGTGTCGATGATCGAAGGCAGCAGCGCATTGACCGTGATGCCGCGCGGCTTCAACTCCTCAGCCAGCGACTCGGTGAAACGCATCACGCCCGATTTCGACGCTGCATAGGCGCCCATACCAGCGCCGGCTTTGAGTGCCGCCGCGGCGCCGATATTGATGATGCGCCCCTCGTCCGGCAGATGCGCCAGCGCGGCCTTGCTGGCGGCAACCGCGGTACGCAGGTTGATGCGGTACAAAAGATCGAATGTTTCAGCGCCACCCTCGGAGAGGGTTTCAAAACGAAACGTGCCGGCGATATTGACCAAGGCATCCAAGCCACCCAAGGCTTTCGCGGCCGCATCAATCGCGGTTTTCGCGGCGGCGGTATCGGCCAGGTCCACGCCACCGAAACGCTCGGCTGCGCCCAGGTCGACATCTGCCTGTGGCGCATCCGCACGATCGATCGCGGCGACCCTTGCGCCGCCCGCGAGTGCCGCCTGCACGACGGCCGCCCCGAGTGAACCGAAGGCGCCGGTGACCGCAACCCGTTTGCCTGCGAGTGACATGGCGATTCCTTCCCATTCGTGCGGACGGCAAGCATATCGCGCGAGCAAGCACAGGGTGAAATGCGCCCCGCCGCCACCCGGTCAGGATCGGGAGTAAGCTCGCGCCGTTGGCGAGCCCGGAGCGTGCCATGGCCAGCATCCCCGAAGACGCGACTTCACCTTCGCCCGTCGCAACTCCGCCGGCGCCGACTGTTCGGCGCGTGGTCTACCGGCACACGCTGCCGCTGCGGATCATGCACTGGATCAACGCGATATGCCTGCTGATCCTGTTGGGCAGCGGCTTGCAGATCTTCAACGCGCACCCGGCGTTGTACTGGGGCCACGCGTCACATTTCGACCATCCGTGGCTGAGCCTCGGTGCAACGCGGACGGGCGACGGTCGGCTTCGCGGCGTCGCTCAACTCGGTTCGCACCGTTTCGACACCACCGGCTGGTTCGGCGTGTCGAAAATGCACGGCCAACCGACGGTGCGCGGTTTTCCTGCGTGGGCGACCATTCCCGGCCCGCAATGGCTGGCGATGGGGCGGGCCTGGCATTTCTTCTTCGCGTGGATTTTCGTGCTCAACGGCGTCTGTTTTTTCACGTACGCGTTGTGGACGCGGCACCTCACGCGCGACCTGGTCCCGACACGACACGACTGGCGCGGCATCGGTCGTTCGATCATCGAGCATGCCCTGCTGAGGCACCCGAAGGGCGAGGCCGCGCTGCGCTACAACGTGTTGCAACGGCTCGCCTATCTGGCCGTGATTTTCCTGTTCGGCGGTGGCGTGGTGCTGATGGGGCTCGCCATGTCACCGCGGATGGACAGCGTGCTCGGCTGGCTGGTGGACGCGGTCGGCGGCCGGCAATCCGCGCGCAGCATCCATTTCCTGTTCGCGATGGGCTTCATCGCATTTTTCCTGATCCACATTTTCGAGGTGGTCGTGACCGGCGTCGGCAACAACCTGCGCTCGATCATCACCGGCCGTTACGCGATCGAGAGCGAGGCGCGCGATGAAACTCATCAATAAGCGCCGGCGTTTCCTGCGCGATGCGCTGGCGCTGACGGGCGCGGTGGCGCTGGGCGGCTGCGACAAATTGTCGGAAACCCAGTGGGCGCCCAAAGTGCTGGGCAGTGCAACCGGATTGAGCCATGCGACGCAGCGTGTGCTTTCGCGCGACGCGATGGCGCGCGAATACAGCGAGGCCGACATCTCGCCGGTGTTCCGCCCGAACGGCAGCACCCATCCGCAATCGGCCGAATACCGTGCGCTCGCCGCCGACGGCTTTCGGGATTACCGGCTGGGCGTAGGCGGGCTGGTCGCGCATCCGTTGTCGCTGTCGCTGGACAATTTGCGCGCGCTGCCGAATCGCACCCAGATCACCCGCCACGATTGCGTGGAAGGCTGGAGCGTGATCGGCAAGTGGACCGGTGTGCAGCTTTCGCGGGTCCTGAAAATGGCGCAGCCGACCAAGTTGGCGCGTTACGTGGTGTTCCGCTGTTATGACCAGATGGACGACGACAGCGAATACTACGAGTCGCTGGGCTTCGACGACGCGTATCATCCGCAGACGCTCCTCGCGTGGGCATTGAATGGCAGCACGCTTCCCATCCCCAATGGCGCGCCGCTGCGCCTGCGCGTGCCGCGCCAGCTCGGCTACAAGATGGCGAAGTACCTGCGCCGCATCGACCTGGTCGATTCCTTCAAGCACATCGAAGGCGGCCGCGGCGGTTACTGGGAAGACCAGGGGTATCAGTGGTACGCCGGCATTTGATGCACAGTGGGGTGGGCTCAGCAACGCGAAGCGGAACACCGTGGTGCATGCATATTGGGTTTTGTTGAATTCAGCCCAACCTACGAACTTCGTTCAACGGTCACGTTTGTCGAAGCGGCGATCAGGGACGGTCGCATTCAATGATGCCAGCGGCGCTCATGCCGCCAATGCCGTGCGCGCTTGATGATCCAGCGCGACGCGAACGGCAGCACCGCCAGCAGCGCCAATGACACGATCATCGGCAGCGACACCAGTTCGCGTGCGGACCTCGCCTCGGCAATGCGGGTGCCGGCGTTCACGTAAACCGCGGTACCTACCAGCATCCCGAGTTGCGTCACCCAGTAATACGTCCACACCCGCATGTGGGTCAGACCCATCAACAGGTTCACGATGAAGAACGGGAAGATCGGCACCAGCCGGATGTTGAGCAGGTAGAACGCGCCGTCGCGCTCGATGCCCGCGTCGATCTTGTGCAGCCGGTGCGCGAAGCGACGGCGCAACGCATCCTTGAACACGAACCGCGAGGCGAGCATCACCAGCGTGGCGCCTATGGCGGAGCCGAAGGACATCAGCACGGTGCCTTCGAACAAACCGAAGATCGCGCCTGCGGCCAGCGTCATCACGGTCAGCAGCGGCAACGACAGCAGCACCACCGCGATCAGCACCCCCAGAAAAGTGAATGCCAGCCGCCACGGATGGGCTATCTGCACGGCCGCGAGCCACGCGCGACTGCGCTTGAGCGTCTCGAGGTCGAGATGGTTCTGCGCCCCGGAAACGAAAAAAGCGGTCACCGCACCCACGGCGACGACGACCAACACGGCACGCAGCAACCATCGCCATTGTTCGCGGGACAGCATGCGTTCCAGCATGCGCGGAGGCACGTGAACGGCGCGTGCGGCCCTTTACCGTTGGTCGTCCGCCGGTGCAGCATGGCGCGAACCGCCGGGAGCAACCGTGTCCGACTCGTCCGCCCTGTTGCACCGTCTTCGACGCGACCGCTTGCTGCAGGCGCTGTTGTTGCTTGCGTTGGTGCTCGCGATTCTTGATCCGCGCCCATCGCGTGACTACCTGCGCTGGCTCGATCTGCCGACGTTCGCCGGTTTGTGTGGCTTGCTGATACTGACCCAAGGCATACGCGAGAGCGGTCATGTGCAACGATTTGCCCTGCAGCTCGTCACGCGACTGCACGACGTGCGCGCGCTGGCTTTCGTGTTGGTGGTTTTCGCGGCGGCGCTTGCGACGGTGCTGACCAACGACGTCGCGCTGTTCCTGATGGTGCCATTGACGCTCGCGATCGACGGCATCGCCCACATTCCGCGCCAAAGACTGGTGATCTTCGAGGCGCTTGCGGTGAACGCCGGCTCCACCTTCAGCCCGATCGGCAATCCACAAAACCTGTTGCTGTGGCAGCACTCGGGGCTCGGATTCTTTCGTTACGTCACGGCGCTGGCGCCGACTGGCGCGGTGCTGCTTGGCGTGCTGCTGGTCGCCTGTATGTTGGCGTTTCCGGCGACGCCACTCCATCTCGATCGAGGCCAGGTCGATCATTCGCGGCACGCCGACACGCCGCTGTTCGCGGGCTCGGTGCTGCTGCTGGCAGCGATGGTTGCGGCGCTGCAATTCGGGTTCGAGATTCCCGCCGCATTGATGGTGCTGGCCATCGGGCTCTCGTTCTTCCGAAACGTCATGGCCGGCGTGGACTGGTTCTTGCTCCTGACGTTCGCCGCGATGTTCGTCGGACTCGGGCATCTTGCCGCGTTGCCCTTTGTGCAAACGCATGTCAGCGCGCTGGCGTGGCACGATCCGCGCGTGACGTACACGGGCGGGATCGTGCTGGCGCAACTCATCAGCAACGTGCCGGCTGCGGTGGCGCTGCAGCACTATGCGCCGAATCTGACGCTGCTCGCGGCGGCGGTGAACGTCGGCGGCTCGGGCCTGATGATCGGTTCGCTGGCCAACCTGATCGCGCTGCGCCTCGATGGCAGCCGCGGCATCGGCTGGCGTTTTCATGCGTGGTCGATGCCGTACCTGGTGGTCACCGCGGCGCTTGCCGCATTCCTGGTATTGCGGTGATTCGCTGGTTGGGGTGAGCGGCTTCGCGCGCGCCCCCACATCGAAGGGCGACCGTCATTGCGCGCCGATGGCAGGGCGGCCGTCGCCGCCCTGCCGCCAGTCGCCACGCGTCACTTCACCGGCACCATCAAATGCTGGTACGGCGTTCCCGCCCACATCACGTATGGCGCGTGCGTATCGGGATCGGCGCCCTTCGGATACAAATCGTAGAAGCCCTGGTCGGCACCGACGACCATCACGTGCGCGCCGGTCTTGATCCAGTGATTGCCGGCACCGGGTTTGGTCGCATACGGATCGGTGTTGCTGGCATCGGTGCCACCTTCCAGCATGTACATGAAACCGATCTTGCCGCTTGCAGGGGTCTTGTGGCCCACCCATGCACCCGCCCACTCGAACGCATTCTTGTCCATGCACATCGGGTCGGGCCCCGGCGTTGCCGGGGAATCGGGCATGCAAGTCCAGCCATTGTGGCCCTCGCGCAAGGTGCGCATCTTGCCGCCGGCGCCCATTGCCACGATGGTGGCGTCCTTCGCCACGGCCGCGGGCGCTGCGCGTTGAGCGCTGGCGATCAATTGCGCGTTGCTGGGGGTGCTGGTTTTTGCTGCGGTCGTTTGCGTCGTGGCCGCCATGGCCATTGCGAGGGCCATGACACCGTACCGGCCCATTGAACCTGTAGTGTTCATATCTGCCTCCGGAACGTTGGGATCGAACGCCCGGTAGCGAGCCCGCACGACGATGCGCGGCGTCGACCGGGGTGATCACTCTACTCCGTCTGGGATAGGCCCACACCTGCCGGAACACGCGCAAAAAGGCCGGTCGACCGTCAGGCGGTCGCACTCAATGTGAAGCCTCGTGCAGCACGCGTCGATCGATTTCGGCAATCGAACGCACGCCGCACAGCACCATCGTCAGGTCGAGTTCACGGCGGATCAGGTCCAGCACGGTGGTGACGCCGGCTTCCCCCATTGCGCCAAGCCCGTACACGAACGCGCGGCCGATCATCACTGCGCGCGCGCCGAGCGCCAGCGCCTTCAGCACGTCCTGCCCGGAACGCACGCCTCCGTCCAGCCATACTTCGCAATCCTCACCGATGCGTGTTGCGATCTCGGACAACACGCTGATCGAGGATGGCGCGCCATCGAGCTGGCGGCCGCCGTGGTTGGACACAACGATCGCATCGGCACCGTAATCGACCGCGCGGCGGGCATCGCCCGCGTCGAGGATGCCCTTCAGCACCAGCTTGCCGCCCCAACGCTGCTTGATCCACTCGACGTCGTTCCAGTCGAGTCCGCGGTCAAACTGCTCGGCCGTCCATGCCGACAACGACGACATGTCGCTGACGCCCTTGACATGGCCGAGGATGTTGCCGAAGCCATGTCGCTGGGTGCGCGCCATTCCGAGGCACCAGCGCGGGTGCAGCGCTAGGTTCGCAAGGTTGCGCAGGGTGGGCTTGGGCGGCGTCGACAAGCCGTTCCTGATGTCACGGTGGCGCTGGCCCATCACCTGCAGGTCCAGCGTCAGCACCAGCGCCGAGCAACCCGCGGCCCTGGCGCGGTCGATCAGGCTGCCGATGAAACCGTGGTCGCGCATCACGTACAACTGGAACCAGAACGGACGCTTGACGAATGCCGCCACGTCCTCGATCGAACAGATGCTCATGGTCGAGAGCGTAAACGGCACCCCGAAATCCAGTGCCGCCTTTGCGGCCAACATCTCGCCGTCGGCATGCTGCATGCCGCAGAGGCCGACCGGCGCCAGCGCCACCGGCAAGGCCACGTCTGCGCCCAGCATCCGCGTGCTGGTGGTGCCGCCCTCGACGCCCAGCGCGACCCGCTGGTGCAACTGGATGCTTGCGAAGTCTTCGAGGTTCCGGTGCAACGTGGTTTCGGTCCACGAACCCGATTCGCAGTAATCCACGAACATCTGCGGCACGCGTTTCAGATACAGGCGGCGCAGGTCTTCGATGCAGGTGATGGGGAGCATGGGTCAATCCTAGTGCGGGCTGCTGCGGATGGTCAGGCCAGGGAGCGCCTTGCCGTGGATGGCGCTCTATGGCCGTTCTGGCAGTGCATGGCCGTTCGGTCTTTCCCCATGCGTCGTCCGGCGCAGCCGCGCCCGGGGACGATCGCACCAATGATCTGCTACCAGCGCAGCTTGCCGGTCAGGCGGCTGCGCGCCACCCAGTAGGGATCGGGCTCGGCGGGGTCGGGGCGCTCGGCCCAGCGTTTGTACACCCATTGGTATTGCGGAAACGCGAGGTTCACGCACTGCTCGACGCCGCGATTGAGCGCGGTGCAGGCGACGCGCATGTCGGCGTCGGCGATGCCTTCGGGCGCGGGCAGGATCCGGATGCGAAAGCCCGCGCCGCGCGGCAGCCGTTCGGCGAATGCGAACAGCACCGCCGCCCCGGTGCGCTGCGCGATGCGCGGCAACAGCACCATGGTGTTGGCATCCAGGCCGAAGAACGGGGCAAACTGGCCCTCGCCGCGCTTGGGCTGCTGGTCGGGGAGAATGCCCACCACGCCACCCGCGGCAAGACGCTTGTACAAGGTGCGCACGCCGGCACCGTCGGCCCGCACCTGCTCGGGTTCGAGGTCGCCGCGCGCGCGCACCAACATGGCTTCCCACGCAAGGTTGCGCGGCGGCGCATACAGGATCGCGATCGGTGTCCGCGCGCTCAACCAGTAATTCAACAACTCCCAGCATCCGAGGTGTGGCGCGGCGATGATCAACCCACGCCCGGATTGCAGCGCCGCCTCGAAAAGCTCCAGGCCTTCCACCTCGCGCACCAATTTCAGGGCGCGCCGCGCGCCGCGTCCCCACACGGCGGCCATTTCGGTCACGGCGTGGCCGGTTTCAACCAGGCATTCGCACACCAGCGCGTCGCCCGCCGCGACGTCCAGTTCCGGATGCACGATGCGCATGTTCACTTCTGTGTGCACGCGCTCACGCGCGTGGCGGCGCCACCACAATGGTCGGCCCAATGCACCGCCGATCGCGTACAACGCAGGCAGCGGCAGCAGGCCCAGTGCGCGCAATGTCCACCAAGTCAGGGCGACATACCACCTCATGTCTGCACGCCGCTTGCGGCATAGGCGTCATCGGTCAGGCCGCTGCCCGCACGCGCCTTGAAACGCTTGTAGTTCCACTGGTATTGCGTGAACGCCTCGCACACGCAGGCTTCGATCGCGGCGTTCATCGCGGTGCATGCCGTCACTGGATCGGAATCCAGCAGTGCCGCTGGCGGTTCCCGGAAATGCACCCTGAAACCTTGTGGCAGGCGTTCCACGAACAGCATCAACACGCAAGCGCCGGTGCGCTGCGCCAGTCGCGGCAGCAGGGTCATCGTCAATGCCGGAACCCCGAAGAACGGCGCCACCACGCTGCCCGCGCGTGGCACATGGTCGGGCATGATAGAGACCACGCCGCCTTCGCGCAGATGCCGGAACACGCGACGCACACCGGAATCGTCGATCGGAAACTGGATGCTGGCGCCGCCTTGGCGCAGGCGACGCAGCAGCATCTCGGCTTGCGGATAACGCGGCTGGGTATAGAACGTGGCGAACGGCGTGCGCGCGCCGATCCAGTAATTGGCGACCTCCCAACTACCGAGGTGCGGCGCGCACAGGATCAGTCCGCGCTTTGCGGCGAGCGCGGCGTCGAACAGCGTCTGTCCGCGCACTTCGCGCACGTTCGCCAGCGTGCGACCCGGGTGCGTCCAGATGCCGAACACCTCGATCAGCGAGACGCCGGTCTGGCGCACGCATTCGCGCGCGAGTCGGCGGCGCGCCGCGTCATCCAGATCGGGCCGAGCCAGCGCGAGATTGGCTTCCACGATTCGGCGCTTGCGGCTGTTGGTGATCCAGAACAACCAGCCCAGTCCGGCACCAAGCGCGCGGAATACATGCATCGGCAGGCGGGCCGCAAACCACATCAGCCCATAAGCGAGTTGGGTGTACCAGCGCATCGCGTGAGTCTAAAAGCGCGAGCCAAGAAACGGGAACGAAAAGAGCAGGCGAGTCGCGGCTCGCCTCGAATTCCGTTCGTTCCTGGCGTAGGCGCGGAGCACCGAGACGGGCGCGACCGTGGACGGCCGCGTCTTGAGGAGTGAGGAAGCCGAAGGGCCACGGTATGACGCTTCGACTTCGCGGCCTGCGACCGCTACGCTCAGCGCGAACTGTCGAACCCACCCATGATCGCCTTGCTGCAACGTGTCACCTCCGCTTCGGTCATCGTCGACCATGAAATCGTCGGCGCGATCGATGCGGGTCTGCTGGTGCTGGTGGCGGTGGAACCCGGTGACGGCGAGCCGCAAACCCGACGCATGTGCGAACGGTTGCTCGGCTATCGCGTATTCGGCGATGCCGAAGGCAGGATGAACCATTCCCTGACCGACACCGGCGGCGGACTGTTGCTGGTTCCACAGTTCACGTTGGCGGCTGACACCCGCAAGGGAATGCGGCCCAGCTTCACCACCGCCGCCTCACCCGAGGAAGGCCGGCGCTGGTTCGATCGGCTGGTCGACTTGGCGCGCGCCACGCATCCGGGGGTTGCAACCGGCCGCTTCGGTGCCCATATGCAGGTGCGGCTTGTCAACGACGGCCCTGTGAGTTTTGTTTTGCGGGTGTGATGGGCCGCTCCGTGACCCCCGTCCGAGCGTTCTCGCCGCCGGTTTGAAGCGGCTGTTGTGAGAAGTCAGGCCATGGATAGCCGTGCTGGAGTTCACCACCGTAAAGGGCGGGTCCCTCCGATACCCCACGCCGAGGCCGCGATCACGGACGATCGCATAAACACTCACTTGGGATGATTCTTGCATGGCGGAATCGCCCTAGTTGATTGACCCATCACGCATTTTCGGCCTTGATTCATCGCCGAAATACCTCCATTTTGCTATACTGAGCGGTCTTGTCGTTCGCGGTGCCCCATGGAAAACCTCCCCTCGCAGCAATCCGAAATCAAGCAACTGATCACCAAGGGCCGTGAGCAGGGTTACCTGACTTACGCCGAGGTCAACGATCACCTCCCCGACGACATCGTCGATCCGGAGCAGATCGAAGACATCATCGGGATGATCAACGGCATGGGCATCGAGGTGCATGAAATCGCACCCGACACCGACACGATCAGCGCCGAAGGCCCGGTGGGTGGCGAGGACGACGAAACCGCTACCGAGGAAGCGGTTGCCTTGTTGTCTGCCGTCGACGCCGAAGTCGGCCGTACCACCGATCCGGTGCGCATGTACATGCGCGAAATGGGCACGGTGGAACTGCTGACCCGCGAAGGCGAAATCGCGATCGCCAAGCGCATCGAGGAAGGACTGACGCAAGTCCAGACCGCGCTGTCCAGCTTCCCGTGGGCGATCGGCCTGCTGCTGGAAGAATATGACCTCCACCTCGACGGCAAGCGCCGCATGAGCGAAATCCTGGCCGGCTTCGCCGACCAGGAAATTCCGGCCGACGAGTTCGGCGTGGCGCAGCCGGAATCACATTCCGCGTCGAACGACAGCGACGACGATTCCGATGGTGACGAGGACGAGGACGATTCCGCCAACGGCGATGAAGAATCTGCTGGTCCCAGCGGTCCCGATCCGCTCGAGGTCGCGCGCCGCATGGACGTGCTGCGGGAGCTGTACGGCAAATTCCAGAAGACCGCCGACAAGTACGGCGTCGTCGACAAGAAGTCGCAGAAGCTGCGCGAGAAGATGGGCGAGGAATTCCTGAAGCTCAAGCTTCCCTCCGCGCTGATCGACGGATTCGTGCGCAAGCTGCGCGAAGTGGTGGCGGCGATCCGCCAGCACGAGCGCGTGATCATGGACGTGTGCGTGCGTCAGGCGCACATGCCGCGCAAGGAATTCATCGAGCTGTTCCCGTCCAATGAAACCAACCTGGATTGGACGGCCGAACTTGCGCGCAAGCGCCAGAAGTGGGTGCCCGCGATCAGGACCCATCGCGACGACATCGTGCTCGAGCAGCAGAAGCTCACCGAGATCGAGCGCGCGCTGTACCTGCCGCTCACCGACATCAAGGAAATCAATCGAGCGATGTCGATCGGCGAGGCCAAGGCCCGCCGCGCCAAGAAGGAAATGGTCGAGGCCAACCTGCGCCTCGTGATTTCGATCGCCAAGAAATACACCAACCGCGGCCTGCAGTTCCTCGACCTGATCCAAGAAGGCAACATCGGCTTGATGAAGGCTGTCGACAAATTCGAATACCGCCGCGGCTACAAGTTCAGTACCTATGCGACGTGGTGGATCCGCCAGGCGATCACGCGTTCGATCGCCGACCAGGCGCGCACCATCCGCATCCCGGTGCACATGATCGAGACCATCAACAAGTTGAACCGCATCTCGCGCCAGATGCTGCAGTTGTACGGCCGCGAGCCGACCCCGGAAGAGCTGGCCGTCGCGATGGAAATGCCCGAGGACAAGATCCGCAAGGTGCTGAAGATCGCCAAGGAACCGATCTCGATGGAAACCCCGATCGGCGACGACGAGGATTCCCACCTCGGCGACTTCATCGAGGACCAGAACGCCGGCTCGCCAGTGGAATCGGCGACCGACACCGGTCTCACCGAAACCGTGCGCGACGTGCTGGCCGGCCTCACGCCGCGCGAAGCCAAGGTGCTGCGCATGCGCTTCGGCATCGACATGAACACCGACCACACGCTGGAAGAAGTCGGCAAGCAGTTCGATGTCACCCGCGAACGTATCCGCCAGATAGAGGCCAAGGCGCTGCGCAAGCTGCGTCACCCCTCGCGTTCGGAACAGCTGCGGTCGTTCCTCGATTTCGAATAACGGTCGCGAGCAGGCTCGCTCCTGCACTTGTTCTCCGTAGGAGTCGGGCCTCGGGACCCGGGAAAGCCGAAAATCTTTTCTCGTGATTCCTGGGCTGCGGCGCGCGAGCGCACCGCAGAACCCGGAACCCAGCGACTTCCTCCCGCCCGCGCAAGTGCCCGCCGATCGACCTTCCGAATCGAAGCCTTTGCACGGCCTCCATCCTTCAAGACAGTATCATTGAGTCTCGTCATTCCGGACGCCGCGCAGCACCGATCCGGAATCCAGCCTTTGACACCCTGAAAGAACTGGATTCCGGGTTCCGACTTCGGCGGCCCCGGAATGACGAGGAACAGGGTTTGTTGCTTGCCATCGCCATTTCCTGCCTTGCGCGACCGTGCTACTTCCCATGAACCGCATCGCCGTTTTCGTTGACGCCGGCTACTTCTACGCTTCCGCCAGCGAATTGCTGTTCGGCTCGCCGCTCCGCCGCGGCGAGCTGCGGCTCGCCAATGCCGAATTCGCGCAATACCTCGCGCACATCGCGGAAACCGTCGGCGGCTGTCCGCTGCTGCGCATCTACTGGTACGACGGCACCAATTCCGGTCCCACCGCCGCGCATCTCGCGATGGCGTATCTCGACAACGTCAAGCTGCGGCTCGGCTTCGTCAACCAGTCGGGCGAACAGAAGGGCGTGGACGGCCTGATCTTCTCCGACCTCACCAATCTCGCACGCAACCGCGCGATCTCCGACGCGCTGCTGCTGGCCGGCGACGAAGACCTGCGCGTGGGCGTGAGCCAGGCGCAGGAACACGGCATCCGAGTGCACCTGCTCGGCGTCGAACCGAAGGATCCCTCCGGCAACCAATCCGCCGCGTTGCAACGCGAAGCCGACACCCGCCGCCAGCTCGACGCCGCCGCGCTCGGGCAATTCCTGTTCCGTCGCGAATACTCGAGTGCGCCCCTCGCCGAATCCGATGTCGCGACCTTGGATACCGACGTCGTGCACAACCTCGCGCGCATGCAGGAACTTGCCAACGAGTACGCGGCAACACTGGACGCCACCCAGCGAGCATTGATTCTCGCCCTGCCCGAACGTACCCCGCTGCCGCACGAACTCGATCGCGAATTGCTGCTGCGCGCCAGCGAGTTGCTGGGCCGCAAACTCGAGGAAGCCGAGAAGCGCACCTTGCGGGGCGCGTTGCGCAGTGCGGTAACCGCCGTGACACCGACCGCGGCGGGCTGATCACGTCGATCCTGGCCGTAGCTTCAGGCCGACTTGCCCCGCCTTTCAGGCGTGTCGGGGTGCAGGTCCAGCGCGCCCGCGGTCGTTTGCACCAGCGGTACGAAATGGTCTTCCCGCGTGACCTCGCGCTTGCGGCGCGCAAAGCGGTACAACGCGTAACCGGCAAGCAAGCTGTCGAGCACCGTGAACCAGCCAAACAGGAATTCGGGCCGCGACAACGTCATGAGCGCACCTGCCGCCAGCGGGCCGACCGCTGATCCGATTCCGTTCACCAGCAGCACCGTGCTCGATCCTGACAGCAACTCGTCGCGCCGCAGATAGTCCACCAAGTGTGCCACCGCGATCGGGTACACGGCAAAGCTCATGCCGCCGAAGGCGAACACCAGCAGCATGGCGAACGCATGCCCTGCCGAAGGCAACACCAGGTTCGTCAACGCGGCCAGTGCCGCGACCGCACTGATCAGCGCCAACGCGAGCCGACGATCGATGCGGTCGGACAAGCGTCCCAACGGCCACTGCAAGGCAACGCCGCCCGCGATCGCCACGCTCATGTAGGTACCGACCGCGTCGGCCGCGAGCCCTCGGGCGGCTGCGTACAGCGGCAGCAGCCCCCAGAAGGCGCCCAGCACAAGCCCGGAAATCAAGGCACTGACCAGTGCCGTCGGCACCAGGCGGAACATCCGTCGGACCTGCACCCCCGGCGCCGAATGGATGCCCGGCTGCGGCTGCGGTGTCGCGACCACGGGGAGGCTCGCGATGCAGACCAGGATCGCCACCACGCAGAACAATACGAAACCCTCGCCATGCAGGCGCAGCAACTGCTGCGCCGCGGCGCTGGCGCCGAGATTCAACATCATGTAGATCGCGAACACCGAGCTGCGGTGTCGTGGCTCGGCGGCGGCGTTGAGCCAGCTTTCGATGATCGCGTAGAGACCGACCAGCAAAAGCCCCTGCAGGACCCGCAGCACCAACCATGCTCCGTAGGCCGAGGTGAGCGCCTGCACCAGCACCACCACCGCCAGCAGTGCGGTACAGAACGCGAAGGTGCGGATGTGGCCAAAGCGGTGCGTCAATCTCGGCACCGTGTAGGTGCCGACCAGGAATCCGGTGTAGTACCCCGACGTCAGGACCCCGATCATCGCGACGGAAAAACCGAGTTCCTTGCCCTCGAGCGCAATATGCGTGTGCAGCAGCCCGACTCCCATCAACAGGAAGACGGTGCTCGAGAGCAGCGGCGTAGTGGTGCGGATGCTCGTCAACATGCGTGGAAATCCGGGCGGCGCGGGCACGCTGAGGGACGACGTGCGGCCGCAGCAGGGTAACGCGATGGGAAAGTCTTGTCGCGGAGGGCACGGCTCGCCAGTCGGCTGCATCACCGCGACGTGCATGGCGGGCCGAACCGACGAAGCGCAGGCTGCTGGTCGTGATCGCAAACCACCCGCGAATGGCGCGTTCGCCACGCCTCGTCTACTATTTGCAGGCAGTATGGGCCTATAGCTCAATCGGTTAGAGCAGGGGACTCATCGAAAGGTGCCGCCACGGCGAAAGCCGCGGACGGAATCGGGACGAATTCAGGGAAACCTCAGCGGTTCGGCCGGTGGCAATCCTGAGCCAAGCCGTCGGTACACCGACGGAAGGTGCAGAGACTACCTGAGGGCTAGAGTGCCCTTGATGACAGGCTAGAGCGTCCCGCGCCCTCACAGCGCAAGCTGCGGGCGAAGAGATAGTCCGCGCCGGGCAGAAATTCCCGGATCACGCGAATCCCTTGGTTCCAGGTTCGAGTCCTGGTGGGCCCATTTTTTCCGAGTCCCCAATTGTCTATTGTGCGTGGAACCATAAACTGTCCGGTTAGGACACTTTATGGTCTACTTGGAAGCATAAAGTGTCCGGCACGCTTAGCGGTTGACCGCTCACGGGAGCGCGCATTCTCGCGCACTTTTCACCGAACGGCGTCCGGTTCATGCTTGCTTCTGCCATCAGGAGTCACCAATGAAGGCAGAGCAAGAAGATTCCCGTACCGTCTTCGCGCTGATGGGGAACCTACTGGCTTGCCAGGTTGCGACCGAGGCAGACGTCTGGGCGCTCATGTGCAGGGGGGTTGCGGTCCGTACCTACAAGCGCCTCGCAAAAACCCTACAACTCGAGCGCGGAATGGTCGTGTCGGTAGCAACGCTGCGGCGTCGATCGAAACCTCGTGGCCGCCTTACGCCAGCAGAGTCAGACCGGCTGTTGCGAATCCTGCGTACGCACTGCAAGGCCGTCCAGTTCTTCGGAGACCAGGCCCTGGCTCAAGAATGGATGAGAAGGCCAGCACCGCTTCTCCCCGGGGAACAACCTATCTCGCCCCAAGCTCTAGCGGTCTTCGATAGCGGAGCCCGACTGCTGGAAGCGCTGATGGACAGAACGGCCCATGGAATGTTGTGATATTCCTTCATCCGATCGAGATACCTACTCCGCCGAAGCCCGGCAGCACCGCCGATTGGGAACTGCTTGAGCGGTTCGAATGAACGCATTGCATATCGGCAACATCCCGCAGCTTGAGGATCCATGCAGGCTCGGCCACCATAGAATCTGCGTCAACACCAGCTCAGCCTCAGGACGGCGGTACCAACGCGCCGAGTTCGATGATGACCCGAATCGCGATCGAAGAAGCACCCCATGCCCGAGCGCCGGGCAGCCGCGCGAATTGGGAGCGCCTGTCCGTGCGGGTTGCCCCCGAATTCAAGCGAAAGTTACAGAACCAAGCGAAACGTGCCGGCCTGTCGCTGTCGGAATGGGTACGGATACGATTGGATGCCGGTGCTGTCAGCCCCCGCGAAGTGCACTCCTTCCTGAACGCGTTGGTCTACTTGGGCCAGCGCATTGACCGCATCGATCGCGATCGCGACTGCCGGGAAAAGGTCTCGACCGACGCCGAATTTGAAGCGGCGTTGATCAAAGCTCGTCGCGGGAGGTTTCGAAACCTAGAGAAGCTGCTGTTGCAAGTGCGAGCCAATCGTCCAGACCCGCGACGCCAGCCCGACTCTCGATGATGCCTTGCCGCTTTGCGGCAGACCTCGCCTAACGAGTCCTCTGATGCGTTCCACTCCGAAGTGCTACCAGAGCCAACGACCACGGACGTCGTGCTACTCCTCAGGCGCTGTGGCCGCAGTGTAGGATGGAGCATCTCGAGTGCGAGGATGCATACATGAATGGGCATGCTCGTCGGGCCCTGACGTCGGCCCAGGTCGCATCCGCCTGCGAGCTGATGGATTGTGGCGGACTCACCATTAATTCAACAGCCGCAAAGTTGGGCGTGCACCGTTCCACGCTTTATCGGGCGCTCAGACGCGACGCGGTTGACCGCATATTGCGCTTGGGGCGATACCGCCTCAGTGTCCCTGTGTCGCCGGGCCGCCGAAAGGCAATGAATCGCGAGGCGGCGCGCGAGTCACGCATCGCTAATCGCGCGGAT
>Ga0207652_10000080_pt1 | contig 104739 bp, 107 predicted proteins | sample KBSC63BmetaG_FD_184334 | JGI IMG/M metagenome (GOLD analysis project Ga0207652, IMG submission 184334) | Corn rhizosphere microbial communities from Kellogg Biological Station, Michigan, USA - KBS C6-3B metaG (SPAdes) (version 2) | ecosystem: Host-associated > Plants > Roots > Rhizosphere ... | reverse complement strand
GAGGAGTGGGACCGGATGATCGACCTCAACCTCAAGGGCCTGATCAACACCACCCACGCCGCTCTCCCCCACCTGCTCGCCGCCGCCGAGGACTCTGAGCGCGGCTGCGCTGACGTGGTCAACATCAGCTCGGTAGCGGGGCGCATCGCCCGCTCGGGCTCGGGCGTCTACAACCTGACCAAGCACGGGGTCGGCGCCTTCAGCGAGTCCTTCCGCCAGGAGTTCGCCAGCCGCAGGGTCCGCTCGACGATCATCGAGCCGGGCGCCGTCGAAACCGAGCTCACCGACCACATCCGCGACGGCGTGCGCGAGCAGGTGCGCAGCCGCTTCGCCGACATCAAGTCGCTCGAAGCCACCGACATCGCCGACGCGATCGCCTACGCGGTCACCCGCCCCTGGCACGTCTCGCTCAACGAGATCCTGATCCGGCCGACCGAGCAGGTGGGCTGAGTCGCCGGACCGTGACCACGATCGCGAGCGCCGACCACCGAGCCGCGCGGGCGCTTGCGACGCGACCGGAACCTCAGCCTCGGGGACCTGCGTCCGCCGGCGACAGATTCTTGACGGGCGGCGTGATCAGCGCTACGGGCAGCGAGAGGCCGGCGGAGCGGCGCAGGGTGGCGATCCGCCGACCCGGCTGAACCGCGTCGCGGATCTCGCCGGCGCGATCGCCGAGCGAGGCGACCGTCGCCTCGAGGTCCGGGGCGAGGAAGGCGAGTCCCCAGAAGAAGGCGGGACGGTCCCCGCCGGTCCGCTCGATCGCCTCGGCCGGCGCCTGGACGACCTCGAGAACCGGCTCGCCGAGGCGAAAGAAGGCCTGGCGAGGAGCGCCCGCCGGGGTCGGCCGCTCGCGGATGCGACGCAGGTCAAGGCCGGCGCCCCGCAGTGCGGCAACCGTGCGATCGAGGTCAGAGCTGATCGCGACCACGTGGTCCAGCCCGGTGATGCCGTTGGGGTGCGGGGGCCGCTCGGCGGGGAAGGGGCGATCGGATCGCGTGGTCGCCAGCCCATCGAGGTCGGTGGTCTTGAGTTCACGAAGCGACCAGGCGGTGATGCCCCTTTCTCCATCGCTCGGCGTCAACCCAATCCGCGTCCTGCCAACGACGCACACGTCACCGGCAAGCTCGAACCCACATGCCCCCCAGGCGTCGGCCGGATCGGCAACGGTGAGTTGATCGAGCGTGGCCGGCACGGGTGAGACAGTAGCCCTCCCGGCCGCCGCCAAACGGCGCTAGCGCACCCTCTGAAACAGATAAATGGCAAGAAGCACCAAGATGATCACGACCAAAATACCGACGATTGTCACGTTATTCCCTCCGGTTGGTGAACCTCGATTTACGTACGGCGCGGGTTCCTTATCGATTCATTTGGTCTGCCCCGGCTACCCGAACGGGCTGCTGTTGAAGCCAGGCCATCGCGACGCCGTCCCTCCCCCTTCCGGGCTCGCACTAAAGTCACACTGCACTTCTTATTTACAGGTGACTAATCGAGGGTATTCTGGGTGGACGCATGGCCAAGCCCAACCAATCGAGTCCGGGCCGGCCCAAGCGATCGTCCGATATTCCCCTTTCCGGCAGCCGCAGGCTTGATCGCAATAGCGATGTACCACTTTATTTCCAGCTTGCGGCGGCGCTGAAGGTGATGTTGGAGATCGGGGCTTGGGAGTCCGGTGCCCGTTTTGCCTCCGAGCGCGAGATCGAAGAAGAGTTCGGCGTCTCGCGCGCGGTGATCCGGCCGGCTCTGGATCTCCTCGTCGGCGACGGGGCGATCTTTCGCATCAAGGGTTCGGGAGCGTTCGTGGCGCCGCCGCGGCGAGAGATCGTGGTGGCCGGGCTGGTGCGGCTGTGGTTGGAGGACCGCGGAGATCGTCAGGTCGCCGTGCAGGCCGCGCGCGAAATCCTGCCCGATCCCACGGTCTCTCAATTCCTCGCGCTGGAGAACAAAAGCAACCCGATCGCGCATGTAACCGCGGTAGTTGACGTCGACGAGCCCTCCGTCTGCCTGGTCGACTCCTACTCGACGATAGCCCACGTGCCCTGGTTCCTGCCCACCGCAGAGGCGCTCAAAGCTGGTGAGAAACCGCCGCCGCCGGGCGAGCTAGAGCTCACCCGCGCCACCGTCTCGATCGAGCACACCTTCTTCGGCGAGTGGGGATCCTCGCGGGTCGGGGCAACCGCGGGAGAGCCCGCCCTGATGGGGCGCTTCGTCCAGTTCGGCCGCAGCAATGAGTCTGAACAGGAGCACCCGCTCGAGTTTGCTCGCCTCGTCTACCGCGCCGACAGCGCTCAACTCGCTTTTGTGCTCAGCTAACCCAAGCTTTTCAGAGCGCTATGGAAGGATCAATCGCTCGCCATGACCGCGCTGGGCCAGAACCTGATCGATGCCCTCGCCCTCGGCAGCCTCTACGCCCTGATCGCCCTCGGCATCACCCTTGTCTACACGGTGATGGGGATGATGAACTTCGCCCACGGCGAGTTCATCATGCTCGCCGCCTACGCCCTCTTCGTCTTTGCCGACCTGCCCTTCGGCGCGGCGGTCGGGTGTGCCCTGCTGGCCGGGGTCGCGATCGCGCTGATCGCCGAGCGGGTTGCCTTCCGTCCCGTCCGTAACGCCGACCTCTCGGCTCAGCTGGTCACCTCCCTAGCGGTGGCGGCGATCCTGCAGAACGTCGTCACGGCTGCCGTCGACGCCCGCGCCCAGTCGGTTGAAACGCCGGCGGCAATCAGCGAAACGACCAGCATCGGCGCGATCTCGGTGCCGAACCTGGAGTTCGTCACCCTGGGGCTGACGGCGATCGTCCTCGGTGGTCTCGGTTGGCTGCTTTACCGCACCCGCACCGGCCTGGCGATGCGAGCGGCGGCGGAGAACTTCGAGATGGCGCGCCTGCTGGGCGTCCGCGCCGACCGGGTGATCGCGATCGCCTTCGCGATCAGCGGCGCGCTCGCCGCCGCGGTCGGCGTGCTGATCGTGCTGCAGACGGGCCAGGTCTCGCCGACGATGGGGCTCACCCCGGTCCTGGTCGGCTTCGTCGCGGTCGTGATCGGTGGCTTCGGCAGGATGTTCGGCGCGGTGGCCGGTGGCCTGCTGCTCGGCGCGCTCTCCTCCCTGCTCGGCGTCTACCTTCCCGAGGGGCTGGCGCCGTTTCGCGACGCGATCGTCTTCACCTTCCCGGTGCTGATCCTGATCTTCAGGCCGCACGGTCTGCTCGGCGGCGAGATCGGCAAGGCCCGAGTATGAGCGGCATGCGCTTTCGCACGCCGCGGTCCGCGGCGGCCTCGCTGCTGGTCCCGCTGGCGCTGATCGCGATAACCGCGCTCCTCGGCGCCAACGGCACCCCTTCGCTTCAGGACACGGTGACGACGATCCTCTGCAACCTGATCATCGTCATCGGCCTGCAGGTCTTCGTCGGCAACAGCGGCGTCTACTCCTTCGGCCAGCTCGGCTTCGCCACCGCCGGCGCTTACATCGCCGCCTTCCTCACCCTGCCCGCGGCCTTCGCCCTGCTGCAGACGCCCGGCCTGCCGCACTTCATCGTCGACGCCCACCTCGGCGCGCTCCCCTCGATCCTGATCGCCGCGGGGATCTCCGGCCTGCTGGCGATCGTGGTCGGGCTGCCGCTGATGCGCACCTCGACCCTGGCGATCCCGATCTCCACCTTCGCCTTCCTGATCGTCGTCTACAACGTCGTCGCCAACTGGGATCGGGTGACCGGGGGCAGCAGCGGCCTGGTCAGCATCCCGTCGACGACCAGCGTCCAATCGGCGGCGCTCTGGGCGGGCGCCGCCGTGATCCTGGCGCTGGCCTACAAGTGGTCGGCGAGCGGCTATCGCCTGCAGGCGACGCGCGAGGATGAGGTGGCGGCGCGCTCGATCGGCATCGGCGTGATGAGGGAGCGGCTGATCGCCTTCGGTCTCAGCGGTGTTCTCTGCGGGATCGGCGGTGCCCTGGCGGTGCACCAATCCGGCGTTCTCAACCCGGCCACCTTCTACTTCGGCGCGACGGTGACGACGATGACGATGCTGGTGGTTGGCGGCGCCCGCAGCGTCTTCGGCGCGACGATCGGGGCGATCGCGATCGCGACGGTGAACGAACTGCTGCGCGGGGTCGAGAACGGCGCCAGCCTCCTCGGCGCGATCTCGATCGGCGAAGCGCCCGGCCTCGCCGCGATCGGCCTCGGCCTGATCCTGCTGGCGACGATGATCGCGATGCCGAACGGGCTGAGCGGCGGCAGGGAGGCCGGTGAGTTGTTTTGGCTGCAGCGGCTGGGCCTGAGCGCCGCGGCGCCGGCGCCATCCTCCGCCACCACCGTCGAAAAGCAGGCGATCGATCGGCCGGCGAAGGGCGCCCTGCGCGCCCAGGGCATCTCCCTCGCCTTCGCCGGGCTGCGGGTCCTGAAGGGGGTTGACCTGACACTCGAGCCCGGCGAGGCGCTTGGGCTGATTGGGCCCAACGGAGCCGGCAAGACCACGCTCGTCAACGTCCTCAGCGGCTTTCAGGCGCCCGACTCGGGAACCGTCTCACTCGACGGCGTCGATGTGACCGGACGCTCGCCGACACACCTCGCCCGCGACGGGCTGGGGCGCACATTCCAGGCAGCCCTGCCCTTCCCCGAGCTGAGCGGCGTCGAGAGCGTCGCCGTCGGCGCGATGGGCATGGGCGTGAGCAGGCGGCGCGCGATCGCGGTCGCCGCCGACGTGCTCGGCCGCCTCGGCCTGCTCGAGCAGGCAAGGCTGCCGGCCGGCGCCCTGCCGCCGGGAAGCCAGCGCCTGCTCGGGATCGCCCGCGCACTCGCGATCGAGCCCCGCTACCTGCTGCTCGACGAGCCGGCCGCCGGGCTGGACGAGGCCGAATGCGAGCAGCTGGTGACAATCCTTCGCGACGTGCTCAGCGACTTCGGCTGCGGGATCCTCCTGATCGAGCACGATATGAACATCGTCATGCCGCTCTGCTCGCGGGTGCAGGTGCTCGACGACGGCATGACGATCCGGATCGGCGCTCCGCGGGAGGTTCAGGCCGACCCCGCCGTGGTCGAGTCCTATCTCGGCAGCTCCTTCCTGGCGGGTGTCGATGCTTGAGCTGCACGACGTCCGGGTCGGTTACGGCCGGATCGAGGTGGTCCACGGTGTCGATCTCAGCGTTGATCGCGGCGAGGTGATCGGGATGATCGGCCCCAACGGCGCCGGCAAGAGCTCGATCCTGCGGTCGATCTGCGGCCTCGTGCGGCCGAGTTCGGGGAAGGTGACGTTCGAGGGGCGCGTCCTGACCGGGATGGCACCGGAGCAGATTGCGAACCTGGGGCTGGCGCTGGTGCCCGAGGGCCGGCACATCTTCAAGACCCTGACCGTGGCGGAGAACCTGCGGCTGGGCGCACGGGACGAGGCCAAGGTCGGCGAGCTGATGGAGCAGACGCTGGCCCGATTCCCGATCCTGCGCGAGCGCGCCGCTCAGCGCGCTGACCGGCTCTCGGGCGGCGAGCAGCAGCAGTTGGCGATCGCCCGCGCTCTGCTCGGCAGGCCGAAGCTGTTGATCCTCGACGAGCCCTCGCTCGGCCTGGCGCCGAAGATGATCGACATCATCTACGGGCTGCTTGGAGAGCTGCGCGAGGAAGGGGTGACGATGCTGCTGGTCGAGCAGAACGCCGCTCGCACGATCGACTTCTGCGATCGCTGCCTCGTGCTCAGCACCGGCAAGGTGCGCGCCCAGGGATCGCGCGAGGAGCTGCAGCGCAATCCCGATGTCCTGCGCGCCTATCTCGGCAGGCAGCCATGAATAGAATGGAATTCCGAAATAGTCACGAGGAGCGGTGATGTTTGACGACCAGCCACGTGAGGCACCGACCAGCGAAGACGTCTCGCTCGCCCTGCGCCACTGCTGGCAGCCGGTCGCGAGGATCGAGGACTTGAAGCGCGGCCCGCAGCGCGCCGTGCTCCTCGGTGAGGCGCTCGCCGTCTTTCTCACCGAGAGCGGCAAAGCGGCCGTCGTCGCCGATCGCTGTGCCCACCGCGGCGCCTCGCTCTCGATGGGCAAGGTAGCCGGCGATTCGATCCAGTGCCCTTACCACGGCTGGGAGTGGGCCGGCGAGGACGGGGCCTGCACCCGCATCCCCTCTCTGCCCGATCAGAGCCAGATCCCGCCGCGGGCCCGGATCCCGGCATTCCCGGTGCGCGAACAGTGGGGGCTCGTCTGGACCGTCCTGGCGGAGCCCGTCGGCGAGCCGCCGACCCTGCCGTGGTTCGATCCCGAGGAGTGGATCTGGGGCCACGGCCCGCCGTTTGACCTACCCGTCAGCTTCGGCATCATGATCGAGAACTTCCGCGACGTCGCCCATCTTGCCTTCGTTCACCAAGCCACCCTGGGCGCGATGGCGGAGACGATCGAGCCGCTGCATCCCGAGCGCGAGGGGCTGAGGGTGACGATGCGCCGAGAGATGCGGGTGGGCGAGGGAGCCGATGAGATCTGGGGCTCCCTGCGCGAACTTCACGTGTACGCGATCGCGCCAAACTTCACCTCGTCGTTGATGCCCACCGTAAAGGGCGATCGCTGCCTTCTCCACGCCGCTCGCGCGATCAGCTCCACCGAGTCGGCGCACTATTGGATCTCCGGATTTACCGAGGACTATGACGAGCACAGTCTTGAGGAGGCGATCGAGTTCGAGCAACGCCTTTACCTCGAGGATCGCACCATCGTCTCCGCCGTCGAGCCGCGTGAGCTATCGCTCAGTCCGGACGCGGAGGTCAACACACTCGCCGATCGATTCACACTTGCTTACCGACTCGCTTTTGCCAACTACGTCGAAAGCGCCCTCAGCCACCATACGTAGGCAGGAAGTGGGGCTTCACCCTCGCCACCAGCTTCGGTTTGCCGCTCGAGTAGTCATAGATCAACCACGTTCGCGCCGTATGGTGTTCGTCTCTTGTGTAGGTCATATTGCCGACCACCGTCTTGTGGGGCTTGGCCTCAAGCGCATCGGCGAGGACGCTGCCGCTGACACTGCCCGTTTCTTTGATCGCGTCGAGGATCAGTTGGCCGCCGGCATAGGTCGCCAGCAGGGCGCTCGAGACATCGGTGTTGACACCCACTCGTTCGAGGCGCTTGAAGAGCGCCGCGATTTCCCTGTTGGGCGGGTCATAAACCGAACCGTTGGAACTGGTGTAGACGTCCTTCAGATTTGAGATTCCCTTGGTCCAGAAAACTCCGTCGAACGCGGCCGGAGCCATCAGCGGTACATCAATGTGAGCGGCCCGGATCTGCTTGATCGCCGCCGCGCCGCCGGGTGGGTAGGAGCACATGAAGACGGCGTCGGCGTCGGAGTTGCGCAGCTCGCTGACCTGGCTTGCGATCGACTCGTCTTCGTTCTCGAAGTCGACCGAGCCGGCGATCGTGCCACCGAGGTGTTCCCAGCTCTGCTGGAAGGCTGAGCAACCGGCCTTGCCGTAGACGATCGAGGTATCGCGGAAGAGAAACGGGTGTTTAATCCCTTTGCTGTGCAGGAAGGAGGCGTCAGCGCTGGTCTCGCTGAGCAGGCTCGGATAGGAGCTGAAGGAGAGGCGACCGGTCGTTGGCGGCCCAAAGCCAGGCTCGTTGACGATCGCGACGTTGAGCAGGTTGTGTTCCTCAGCCAGCGGCGAGCCGGCAGCGGCGGTGAGCGCCTCGCCGCTGAAGAAGAGGACGTCGGCGCCCTCTTCGATCACCTTCTGATCGGCGAGTACTGCCTGCTGGGGGTCGGAGTGGGTATCGGCCTGGACGACCCGCACCTTGTGGCCATCGATCCCACCCCGGGCGTTCGTTTCCTTCACCAGCTGTTCGACCGCGGCGAAGGTGGCGTCGTACGGCTCGAGATAGCCGGTCTTGGCAATTGCCGCGCCGATGATTATTTCCTTCGGCAGGCCTTTGGAAGGAGTGCCGGCGGGGTCGCTGCCGCTGCCGCAACCGGCCAGCAAGATCAAAGCAAGAGCGAGCGAGGCGAGGAACTTCGGCAGAATACCTAGAGATTACCTGAGCAACATCTGCCTGTCGCGGCCGAGGTCGGCGATCGCGGCCAACTCACGGTGAGAGAGCTCGAAATCGAAGAGGTCAATGCACTCGCGAATGCGCCCCGTGGTGACCGGCCTGACGACGGCGACGTGGCCAAGCTGAAGCTGCCAGCGCAGTATCACCTGGGCCGGTGTCTTGCCGTGGCCCTCGGCGAGACGCGAGATCACCGGATCGCCGAGCAACTCGTCCTGCCCAAGCGGACACCAGGCCTCGGTGGCGATCCCGCGGGCGGCGTGAAGGGCGCAGAGCTCTGGCCGCTGAAGGCGTGGGTGCAGCTCGACTTGATTGACCGTTGGGAGGCTCCTCGCCTCCCGTTCCAGCAGCCCGAGCTCGCCGGCGCCGAAGTTGGCGACGCCGATCGTACGGGCAACCTCCTCCCTGCGGATCCACTCGAGCGCCCGCCAGGCGCCGAGCAGCCATCCCGGCTCTGATCCGGATCCGTTGATCAGGCAGAGGTCTACGTGATCGAGGCCAAGCCGCTCGAGGCTCGCCTCGAGGGCGTCGAGGGTCGAGCGAGGGTCGGGCCGGAGATTCGAGAGCTTGCTGGTTACGAAGTAGTCCTCGCGGGGCAGGCGGGAGGCCGCGAGCGCCTCGCCCACCTCCCGCTCGTTGCCGTGCGCGGCCGCGGTATCGAAGTGGCGATAGCCGACCTTGAGTGCCTGCCCGACCACCTCTGGGGTCTCCTCGAGCGGCACTTGAAAGAGGGTCATTCCAAGCTGCGGGACCTCGATGCCATCGTGGAGGCGAACGCTGGAAGTCGCCGTTTGAAACGTTTGCATTCCTATCATGATAGCTATGCCATCATGACCCATACTGCGTCGGCTCCGTCAGCTTGTCGCGAATTGGCGGGAATTAAACCTTCGGCGCCAGCCACCGATCGAGCCTGCGGGTCTCTTCGGTGTCCTCGTAGACCTCGTACTCGCGCATCTTTCCCCAGGCCATTCGGCCCCAGATCACGTAGCGGTTGTCATAGACCCGGCCATCCTCGGGATCGTCGAGGTGAATGTGGCCGCGGACGCAGATCGTCTGCCGCCAGGGAAACCCCTTGAGAATCACCTGGTCGGGATAGATCTGCAGCCCGATCTCGGTGAAGCGAGTGAGCCATTGCTCCAGCTCGCGCTTGTTGCTCGCCCCCGGGGCAAACGAGCTATCCCCAGGAAAGCTGAACTTGACGTCATCGGCGTACAGGGGAAGGGTCGGCCCCAGGTCCCCTGCCCGGATCGCCTTCATGCTGCGGGCGATCATCTTCTCGGCAAGCCACGAGAACATCGGCTCCTCCTCCGCTAGTTGTCGTCGGGGAGGCTACCCAGGAGCTGGTCGAGCTCCCTGCCGCTGAGCACTGACCTGGGCTGTTCGGCGGCGACGTCGGAGCCCGGCTGCGCTTGCTCGTCGCGGCGCTTTATCAGCAGCCACTGTGGCTTCTCGCCAGGCCGGGTGCGCTGCAGGGCGAAGCCGCCGCGCAGCTTCTCGCCGTGGAGGACGAAGACTGCGTGGCCGCGCTCAAGCGCCTCGGGCCAGGGCACCCGGCCGCCCTGCTCATAGGAGCCCCGGTCCCAGACGATCACGCCGCCGCCGTCCGTCGTCCCCTCGAAGTCATTGTGGGAGAGGGCGTGGTCGGCAACCTGCACCGCGAGCCGCTTCACCGCGGGATCCATCGACGGGCCCTTGGGCACCGCCCAGGAGCGCATCACCCCGTCGACCTCGAGCCGCAGGTCGAAGTGACGGGCGGTGGCGGCGTGCTCCTGGACGACGAAGGCCCCGGCGCTGACGCCGCGGATCGCGAACTGCTCGTGCCCCTCGACCTTGACCCGCTCGCTCCTCGCCTCGGCGATCCGGGCGGCGGGAGGTCCCTCGCGAAGGAAGGCGAGCAGCGACTCGACCGCCGGCTCGGGCCCCTCGGCGTGGACGAGCACCTCGCCCTCCTCCCCATTGCGCACCCAGCCCAGCGCACCCAGCTCGCGCGCCCTCCTCAGCGTCGCGTCGCGGAAGCCGACCCCCTGCACCGCGCCGCGCACCGTCGCGCGTACAGCCACCGCGCCATCGTCCCTCTTCTTCGCCACGCCCGCCATTGTCGCGCGCCGGGCCCCGTTCCGGTGCGCCTTATGCACCCCCCGGGTGCATAAGGCGCACCGGAAAACGGACGGGCGACTAGGTTCCGTCCATGCCCGATGCGGTCCTGCTCCTGCTCGGCTTCGCCGCCGGTGTGATGGGCGTCGCCTCGATCGCAGGGCTGCTGATCCCCGCCTGCGAGGAAGGATCGGCCCTGGCGATCATCGGCGGGCTGGCCGTGGGGGCGAGCTTGCTCGGGGTGGTTCGTTGGAAGCTCTCGCCCCGGGTCGCCTTTATGGGTCACGCCGATTCCGGTGCCCGCACCTCCGCCCTGGTCTTTCTCGTCCTCTTTGTCCACAGCCTGCCCGAGGGTTTCGCAATCGGCACGGCCTTTGCCTCTGATCGCGCCGGCCTCAGCCTCTTCGTGATCCTCGCGATCGCGATCCAGAACATCCCCGAGAGAACCAGCGTGGCGATCCCGATGGCGGCGTCCGGCTTCTCTCGCAGCCGTCAGTTCTGGGCCGCGATCAGGCCGAAGGCGCTTGCCCGCTCCGCTGGGCCCGGAAGCCAAAGACCTCGCCCGCGCCGACCGGGAAGGTCACGTCCTCGATCCCACGCGCCCTGCCGTAGAGCTTGGTCAGCCCTCGGTCTCGATTACGACCATCGTCCAATGCTCCCTGGCCCGTCGGAGCGGATTCACATAATGCGCCCCCCACAAATCGCCGGAAGGAAGCCATGCCGTTTCTCGTCTTCGCCGCGATCGCCCTGATCGGCGCCGCGATCCACCGCCACCGCGACAGCCAGCCGCGCAGCACCGCCCGCACGCTGGAGATCTTCCTCGTCTGGTGGATGGTCGTGGCGGTCGGCATCGCCGCGATCTTCGGCGCGATGTTCCACTTCTTCGACGGCCCGAAAACCGCCCAGGAAATTGGCTTCACCAACGGCGACGGCGGTTTCCAGACCGAGGTCGGATTCGCCGACCTGGCGATCGGTGTGCTCGGAGTCCTCTGCTGCCGCTTCCGCGACGGCTTCCTGCTCGCCGCCGTGATCGCCGTCTCGATCGCCTACCTCGGCGACGCCTACGGCCACCTGCACCAAGCGGCGATCCACGACAACCACGCCCCCGACAACACGGGCCTCACCCTCTGGGCCGACTTCATCGCTCCGCTGGTCGCGATCGGGCTTTACGCGCTATGGCAGCGGCCACGGAGCGCGGCGACGAGCTCCTGACCGGATCAGACCTGGATCACCGTCAACTCATCGAAGGCCGAGAAATCGGCGTCCTGAGTGATGACCGCGGCGTTGTATCGCAATGCGGTGGCGGCGATCGGGGTGTCGTGGAGGCGGAGCCTGCGCGGCCCCGAGACAGTTCGGCCGAGGCAATGCGGGCGAAACAGGCGGCGGTGACCACGGAGACCGCGATGCGCTCGGGAAGATCGCCGAGCTCCCGGCCGTCTCTTGAGCGATGAAGACCGACGCGTCGGCAACGGCCCGGCTCAAAGGCCATCGAGCTCGGCGTTGCGGATCTCGGCGAGGTCGTCGAGCAATTCAGGATCGGCTGGCGCTTCGCGCACGATGCGGCGGAGGGCGCGCCGGAGGCGATGCGCCTGCTCGCCGCCAAGCTCGACCGCCGCCTGCTCGCGGTCTGCCGCGAGCAGGCCCGATCGTCCTCTTCAACGGCAGCGTGCACGGCGGCACCACGCTGATCCTGATCCACACATATGTCGCGGTTCCGGCTCCAACCGCGGTGATCGCCACGGCCAAGCTCACCAGCATCCACCGGGGGCACTACGGCACTCACGTGGTCGCCCAGATCCCGTCGATCGCCGACGGCACCACACTGGCTATCACCCACGTCCTTCCCTGCAGCCCCCGAATAACTAGGAAAGCGCTACGGCGGCCTCGGGAGTGGCGACGCGGAAGCTGAAGCTCTCCTGCAGGTAGAGCTGGACCGACTCGGCGTCGTGGTCGGCGTAGCCGATCGCGAGATCTTCGCCGGACTCGAAGAGGAAGTCGCCGCCGCGCAGGCTGAGCACCGCGGCCCCCTTCAGCCCGGGTGACCAGACGAGCGGGCCGCCGACGATCTCGCGCAGGTGCTCGAGCAGGGGGTAGCCGCCGTGCTCGCCGGTCTCGAGCACGCCGGTGTAGGGATCGGGGCCGAGCGCCAGGCCGTAGGGCCCGCCGACGCCGGCGGCGAGCAGTGCCTCGACCGCCTTCGCCACGTGACGTGGGTAGCGCTCGCAGTCCTCGCCGAGCTTGATCGACTGCTGCGAGGAGGACTCGACGATTCCGCCGATTGCCGCCGCGCTCCAGCCGTGGAAGACGGCCGCGTTCTCGGCCACCGCGATCCGGTGAGCGGCCTCATCGAGCGGACCGAGATCGGCGTCCTCGGCCCCGCGGTCGGCGGCTTCCAGCTCGGAGCGGGGGATCGAGAAGGGGGCGCGCAGCTCGACCAGCGGCAGGACCTGGCGCTGCACCGCGATAACGCCTTTGGCGGGGGCGTCCGCCACCGCCGTCGTGCGCCCGAGGTTCGTCGCCGAGTGCTGCCAGCCGTGGGGACCGCCGAAGTCGACGAGCTTGCGGGCGGCCAGCGCGGGCTCGAGCCGCTCGCGCGCCTCAGCGTCGAGAAGCGCCCAGCCGGCCTCGGTGATCGGCGCGTGCTCGCGCAGCAGGTGGCTCATGAGGCCGCCCCGCGCAGGCTGCCGATGCCCAGCGACTCACCGCCGGCGCGCGGTGCGCCGCGCTCGGCCGCACCCTCGGTCGCCTCCTCCTCGGCGACCTCGCCGTGCTCGACGATGTCGCCCTCCTGGAAGAGGATCCCCTGGGCGATCTCGCGCCACAGGGGCGTGCGCCGCAGGAGGAACTCGAGGTCCATGCAGAAATGCTTGAACTCCTCGCCCTGGGCGTCGTGCATGATCGCCTGAGCTTCCTCGTCGGGCTCGAGCGAGAGCCGCTGCTGATACCAGCCGATCGCCTCGGCCTCCTCGGTCAGCGAAGCGCAGAGCCGGGCGAAGGTCCGCGTCTCCGCGGAGAGCTCCTCGGCCGGCTCGTGGTACTGGTCGAACCCCACGCCTGCATCTTGGCACGACCGAAATCCGAAGGGAGGCTTGCGCCCAGCCTCGGCCTTATGCAGGGGGAGCTTCTTCAGCGTTGCCGTCGTCGACTCGGTGTTGGCATCTCCGCCAAGCGGGGTGAAGGTGACCTTCAGCGCCAGCTTGACCTTGCCGAGTTCGTCGAGCTTCTTCTTGGCTTTCGCCACGGCTTCGATCGACAGGGTCACCTTACCCGGGCCTTTCGCTTTCGCGCTCACCTTTTTCACGCCCTTGCCGCCAAGCACCAGGGAGCCGGCAGCGGGGACCGACACCACCAGGGTCGCGGTTCCCTTTTTCTTGTTGAACTTGAGCTTGCCGAAGCTGAAGTGATTGCCGGGCTTGCTCGATTTGGGCGCCGGCAGCGGCGGGGTTGGCCCGGCCTGAGGAGCGGGCAACGGGTTCAGCGCAGCTGCCACCGGCGCCCAGCTCGGATGGTCGGCGCCACTGTTTTCGACGAGCAGGGTCGTGGCGCCGCCGGCGGCGCCGACGAGGCGAAGTTCGCCACCCGCGCCCGCTGACTTGTACGCGATCTCGGTGCCGTCTGGAGACCAGGAGAGGAGGTCGGTGAGGATCGGTGACAGGCCGTCCAGCAGCGGGGTCTTGGAGCTGCCGTTGGCATTCATCACGTGGAGTCCTTTTTCAGAGGCGCTCGGAGCTTCGAGGGTGCTGAAAGCGATCTTGGCGCCGTCGGGAGACCAGGTGGGGGCAACGTTTTGGACCGGCGGGTCGGTTTCGGTCAGCGGCGTCTGGCCGGTCCCGTTCGCGTTCATCAACCAGATGTCGTTGTTGGTACCGCCCTTTATGTAGACGATCTTGGTGCCGTCTGGGGAGAATTCGGGTGCGGTCTCGTAAGCGCCCGCTGTGTGGGTCAGGTTGATCGGGTTGGTGCCGTTGGCATCAACGACCCAGATGTCCTGTTCTTCGCCGGCGTTGGGGGTCTGGCGCATGAAGGCGATCTTCGTCCCGTCCGGGGACCAGGTCGGTTCGAAGTTGATCACCGAGTCCGCGTTCTTGGTGTTGGTGACGTCGAACTGGTTTGAGCCGTCGGCGTTCATCGAGAAGATGTTCCAGCCTTCGTCGCGAAAGCTCTGGAAGACGACACGCTGTCCGTCGGCGGAGACGTTCGGGCGTTCCTCGGAGAAGCCGTTGCCCGGGGTCAGATCGAGCGCTTCGCCGCCGTCTGGATTGACCCGATAGATGTCGGCGGGGCCGTCTTCACCGCTCTGCGGACCCTGGTAGTAGACCTTGCCGTTGGCACCCGGCGCGGTGGCCGAGGCCGAGCTCGCAAGGGCCAGCGCGGCGATGAGCGCAACGAGAGATCCGCTGAGGCGCCTGCCCGCGGGGGAACCCCGGTAGCGGGCGCCTTGCATAGGGCGAGGCTACTCCCTATGTGGCATTAGTCCAACAATTGCCGGTCGGGAGCGTCAGGGCCGCTGCCCTTCGTCCCTTCCTCCAGCAGGCCCGCGACGGCGCGCGCCAGCTGCTCGCCGTGCCGTGTGAGTACGTACTCGGTGTGCGGTGGGCGGCCGGGGACGAGCCGGCGCTCGACGATCCGAGCGGCCTCGAGCTGCTCGAGCCGCTCGGAGAGGGTCGTCGGCGAGACGCCCGGGAGAGATTGACGGAACTCGTTGAAGCGGGCGGCGCCGCCGGCTGCGGCGTAGATCGTCGCCAGCGTCCAGCGGCGCTCCAGCAGCGTCGCCGTCGCCCGCATCTCGGCGGGGACGGGAGTGCAGCTACGACATCGCGGAGACATTCGCGCCCTTCTCGGCCGGCTCGAGCGCCTGCTCCAGCACCTCACCGACGCTCATCACCGGGTGGAAGGTCATCTGCTCACGCACCTCCTCGGGCACCTCGTCGAGATCGCCGCGGTTGCGCTCGGGCAGGATCACCTCGCTCAGCCCGGCCGCGTGGGCGGCCAGCACCTTCTGCTTCAGCCCGCCGATCGGCAGTACCCGACCCTGCAGGGTGACCTCGCCGGTCATCCCGACCGTGTGCTTGACCGGTCGCCCGGAGAGCAGCGAGACCAGCGCCGTCGTCATCGCCGTGCCGGCGCTGGGGCCGTCCTTGGGGATCGCCCCGGCGGGCACGTGCAGGTGGAACTCGCGCTGGAAAGCCGCCGGGTCGATCCCCAGCTCCTCGGCGTGCGAGCGGGCGTAGGAGAGGGCGATCCGCGCCGACTCCTTCATCACGTCGCCGAGCTGGCCGGTCAGGACCAAGCCCTTGTCGCCCTCCATCGCGGTCGCCTCGATGAAGAGCACGTCGCCACCGGTGCCGGTGACGGCGAGGCCGGTTGAGACCCCCGGGATGGCGGTCCTTTCAACCGACTCCTGGAAGAAGCGCTGGCGCCCAAGCGCCTCGTGCAGCGCCTCGGCGTCGAGCGTGATCGGCAGCTCGGCCTCGCCGCCGGCGACCTTGGTCGCGGCGCCGCGCAGCAGCTTGCCCAGCTCACGCTCGAGCTGGCGCACGCCGGCCTCGCGGGTGTACTCGGTGATCACGCTGCGCAGGAGCTCGTCGCCGACCTCGACCTCCTCGGCTTCGAGCCCGTTGCGCTTGAGCTGGCGCGGCAGCAGGTAGCCGCGGGCGATCGCCAGCTTCTCGGCGGTCGTGTTGCCGTTGAAGGCGATGATCTCCATGCGGTCGAGCAGCGGCGCCGGGATCGTGTCGGTCATGTTCGCCGTGGCGATGAAGACCACCTCGGAGAGGTCGACCTCGACGTCGAGGTAGTGGTCACGGAAGGAGTGGTTCTGGGCCGGGTCGAGCACCTCGAGCAGGGCCGCCGAGGGGTCGCCGCGCCAGTCAGCGCCGACCTTGTCGACCTCGTCGAGCAGGATCACCGGGTTCATCGTCTCGGCGTCGCGCAGGGCGCGGACGATGCGGCCCGGCAGAGCCCCGATGTATGTGCGGCGGTGGCCGCGGATCTCGGCCTCGTCGTGCAGCCCGCCGAGTGAGATGCGGACGAACTCGCGCCCGAGAGCGCGGGCGATCGACTCGCCGATCGAGGTCTTGCCGGTGCCGGGCGGTCCGACAAGGGTGAGGATCGCGCCGTTGGCGCGGCTGTCGTCCTCCACCCCACGTTCCTCGCGCAGCTTGCGCACGGCGATGAACTCGGTGATCCGCTTCTTCACGTCCTCGAGCCCGGCGTGGTCGGCGTCGAGCACCTCGCGCGTGTGCGCCGGGTCGAGCCGCTCCTCCGAGCGCTTGGCCCACGGCACCGCGATCAGCCAGTCGAGGTAGCTGCGGATCATCGAGGACTCGGGCGAGGACTCGCCCTGGCGCTCGAGCCGGCGCAGCTCCTTCTCGGCCTGCTCGGTGACGGCCTCCGGCATTCCTGCCTCGGCGATCTTGCGCTCGTACTCCTCGATCAGGCTGCCCTCGTCCTCGCCCAGCTCTTTGCGGATCGAGTCCATCTGTTTGCGCAGGAAGTAGTCGCGCTGCTGCTTTTGGGCGCCGGACTCGACGTCCTCGCGGATGCGGCTGCGTACCTGCAGCTCGGCCAGTCGCTCGCGCTGCAGCTCGACCGCGACGCCGAGGCGGGTGGTTACGTCGATCGTCTCCAGCAGGCGCAGCTTGCCCTCGGTCGAGACGTCGGGACTGAGCCCGGTCGTATCGGCCAGCGCGCCGGGCTCCTCGACCGAGCGCAGGAAGGCGGCGATGCGGTCATCGGCGCCGCGCAGCTCGAGGATCTCTTCGACCACCGCGCGGTATTCGCGCGCCAGCTCCTGGGTGTGCTCGTCCTCGGGGTGCCCGTCGTGGACCTCCTGCACGTCGATGCGCAGGCCCTCCCCCTCGCCGTCCTCGCCCGGCACGGCGGCGCCGGCCAGGCCACGGTGGAGGCCGACCACGGTCGCGACAGGGGTGCCGCCGCGCGAGCGGCCGCGCTCGACCACCTCGGCGACGACGCCGACGCGCCCGTACTCGCCGTCGCGGCGGGGCAGCAGGAAGACCTGCTCCTCCTCGCCGGTGTCGATCGGCAGGGTCGCGGAAACGCCGGGAAAGACGATCGCATCGTCAAGCGGAATCAGGAGATAGGCCATATCTAAGTCCAATTTCTGTAGTTAGTCTTGCTACAGGATAGCGAACTCGAATTGGCGCCCCGGTCGACTCGCTATGGCTATAGCTCTTCCTAGACGGGACGCTCGAGGCCGACCTCCTCCGCGGGCTTGTCGTCGCGCAGGCCCTTGAAGGACCCGTGGCGGACCATCCCCTCCGCGGTCAGCTCGCGGAACTCGATCTCGGCGACCAGTTGTGGCTCGACGAAGTTCGCCTGGCGCGGGCCGCGGCGGGCGGCGAAGGGGTTCGTCTGACGCGCCAGCGGCGCCAGACGCTCGCCCAGCTCGTCGAGGTCGCGATCGGTGAAGCCGGTACCGACCTTGCCCGCGTAACGCAGCTCGTCGTCGTCGAAGTAGCCGAGCAGGATCGCGCCGAGGCGGTCGCGCCGCCGCCCCTCCCCCGGCATCCAGCCGCCGATCACGAACTCCTGGCGACCGACGTTCTTCACCTTGAGCCATGCGCCGCCACGCCTGCCCGGCGCGTAGGCGCTGTCGAGGCGCTTGAGCACGATCCCCTCCAGCCCCTGCTCGGCGCTCGCCGCCAGCAGCTCCTCGGCGTGCCCGGTCGAGTAGGCGGGCGTCTGCCAGCTCTGTCCCGCGAGAGCGAGGCTCTCGAGCAGCTCGCGACGGCGATCGTAGGGGTGCTCGCTCAGGTCCCGTCCGTCGAGGTAGAGCAGATCGAAGATCACATAGGTGACGGGGTGAGATTTCATCCGCCGCCGCACCACGCTCTCGTCGGTCTGGTGGATGCGCTGCTGCAGGCGCTCGAAGCTCGGCAGGCCGTTCTCGTCGAAGGCGACGAGCTCGCCGTCAAGGACGGCGTCGACCGCGCCGAGCTGGCGCGAGAGCCGCCGCACCTCGGGGTACTGAGCGGTGACGTCCCGGAGGTTGCGGCTCTCCAGCTTCAACCGGCCCGGTCGGCAGTAGGCGATCGCCCGCACGCCGTCCCACTTCACCTCGGCCGCCCAGCCCTGATCCGAGGCGGGCAGCTTGGCCGGCTTGGCCAGCATCGGCACAATCGATTCCGGGAAGGGGTCGCGCTCTTCGGCGGGCGGGTCGATGCGGTGGATCATCCAGTCCTTCTCGTCCTTGCCGGCCCGGAACAGCGCGTAGCGGCCGCTCAGCCGCTCACCCGAGAAGCTGAAGACGACTTTCCCCTCCTCCCACTTCTCGAGCTCGTAGGTGCCGTGATCCCAGATTCGCATCGTCCCCGCCCCATACTCCCCAGCTGGAATCTCACCCTCGAACTCGAGGTACTCGAGCGGGTGGTCCTCGGTGTGCACCGCCTTGCGGTTTTCGGCCGGGTCGAGCGGGATGCCATTGGGCACCGCCCAGGAGGCGGCCACCCCGTCGTGCTCGAGGCGCAGGTCCCAATGCAGGCGGCGAGCGCTGTGCTCCTGCACGACGAAGCGCTGCGCCCCGCGGTTTTCTCGCTTGCGCTTCGGTCGCGGCTCGGGGGTCGAGCCGAAGTCGCGCCTGCGCTCGTACTTGCCGAGATCGTCGCTCCGACCCATAGCGACATCGAAGCAGAGCGCCGGCAAAACCCCCCAGCTTGCGGTGCGCCTTATGCACCCTCTGGGTGCATAAGGCGCACCGCAGCAAGCCCACCCCGCATCCGCACCGCAAGCGCCCGCTCTACCGGCGAGCCTCAGCCGGCCAGCTGCAACTGCTCCGCTTCGACGCGCTCGCCGGCGCCCTCCAGCTCGAGCAGGAAGCGCTTGCGCTCGAGACCCCCGGCGTAGCCGGTGAGCTTGCCTTCCTTGCCGACCACCCGATGGCAGGGGACGACAATCGAGAGCGGGTTGTGGCCCACGGCAGCGCCGACCTCGCGCGCCAGCACCGGGTCGCCCAGCTCCTGCGCCATCTCCCCGTAGGTCGTCGTCTGCCCGTAGGGAATGCGGTCGATCAGCTCCCAGACTCGCCGCTGGAACTCCTCGCCGGCGACCGCCGTCGCCAGCTCGAACTCGGTCCGCTCCCCGGCGAAGTACTCGCCGAGTTGCTCTCGCGCCTGCTCGAAGCCGCCCTCCACACGCGTTCCAAACACCTCCGACGTGGGCATGTGCCAGTGACCGGGGAAGTAGATGCCGCTGAGCACGCCATCCCTGGCGACCAACGTCAGCTCGCCGATTGGCGAGTCGATCGTGGTGTGCGTGGCGGTCATGCAGGGCTCCTCTCCGCTTGCGTGTCGTCACCCATATAAACGCCACGATCGGCGAATTCGTGAGATCGCCCACCCTGGTCCGGCGGCGTGTCCCTGCCGGTCCTGGCCAGGTAGTAGACGAAGCCGGCGATCGCGGCGGCGAGGACGAGGCTGACCGGGCCGGTGCCGAGGGTGAGGCCGCCGCGGGCGGAGGAGACCGAGAGCCAGTCGGCAACCGAGGCACCGACCGGGCGGGTGACGACGTAGGCGAACCAGAAGGCGAGGATCGAGTTCATGCCGAAGCGGAAGTAGCCGATGGCCGGGATCGCGATGATCGCCACGAAGAGCAGGATCGAGCCGAAGTAGCCGAGGCCGAAGGTGACCGCGGTGAGGTCACCGGCGGCGGTGCCGAGGGCGAAGGTGGCGAGCACCGCGGCCCAGTAGAAGAGCTCGCGGCGCGGGGTGGTGATGCTGTGGATCGAGAGTGTGCCCTCGCTCACATACCAGGCCCGGAAGACCACGGCGAGGACGATCGCGTAGAAGACCGTCGAGACGATGTAGGGCACACCGAGACCGACGTGGAGGACGTCGGCGGCCATCGTGCCGAAGACGCCGACCATCGCCACCGCCAGCCAGTAGGCCCAGGGCACGTAGCGGTCCTTGCTGAATTGCAGGTAGAGCGCGACGCAGAAGGCGATGCCGCCGATGACGACGGCGATCTCGGGGACGAGGCTGTGGACGAGGAAGTCCGAGGTCGACTCACCCATCGCCGTGGTCAGGGCCTTGACGATCCAGAAGAAGGCGGTGACTTCCGGCACCTTGGAGAAGGCATGCCGGCGATCGGTTGAGAACAGGTCGATCCTCATAGGGCGAAGGCGACGGTGAAGAAGATGCCGGCGACGATGCAGTAGACCCCGAACGGCGTCAGCCGGTTGGTCTGGAAGAAGCGGAGCAGGAACTTGACCGCGATGTAGGTGGTGAACGCGGCGGCCAGCGCTCCGACCAGTGCCTGGCCGCGAACCCCGTCGCCGGCCGAACCGAGCAGTTCGGGCAGCTTGAGGAACCCGGCGGCGGCGATGATCGGGGTCGCCAGCAGGAAGGCAAAGCGGGCGGCGTCCTCGTTGGAGAGGCCGACGATCAGGCCGCCGCCCATGGTGACGCCCGAGCGCGAGATGCCGGGAATCAGCGCGGCCGCCTGGGCGGTGCCGATCGCGGCCGCCTGGCGAAAGCTCATCCGGGTCGCAATGCGCGGATCGGAATCGCCCTCGCCGTCACCGGGGCTGGGTTGGCGCTTTCGCAGGCTCTCAAAGGCCAGAAGCAGGACGCCGTTGAGAGTGAGGAAAATTGCCGCCGCCTCCGGCGAGGCGAAGATCGTGCGCAGCGGGTGCTCGAGCGCCAGCCCGAGGATGCCGGCGGGGACCGTGCCGATCACCAGCAGCCAGCCGAGTCGCGCGTCGGTGTCCTCGGCAGCGAGGCCGCGGTCGCGCAGCGAGCGGCCGAGCCCGCGGAAGATCCGCTTCCAGTCTTCGAGGAAGAAGAAGAACAGGACGATCGCCGTGGCGCAGTGGGTGGCGACGAGGAAGGCGAGGAAGTAGTCGTCGTTCTGGTGGATGTTCCAGCCGAAGACCTTGGGCACGATTACCGCGTGGCCGAGGCTGGAGATCGGGAAGGGCTCGGCGATGCCCTGGATCAGGCCAAGGACAATGGCCTGCAGATAAGAGATCGGGTGCACGCGGCCGGGATCATCTGGGGCTTTCCTTAAGGGCAGATGAGAACGTGGGCAGCGTCAACCAGGCGTCTGTTCCCTCGTCTCGGTTTGCCACGTGAGCCTCGCCGCCATGGGCTCGGGCGACGGTCTGGACGATCGCCAGTCCCAGGCCGCTGCCGCCATCACGATTGCTCGCGGCAGCCCGACTGAAGCGCTCAAAAGCACGGCCGAGGAACTCGGCCGGGAAGCCGTTTCCCTGGTCCAACACGTGAATCTCGACCGAGCTCTCTCCGGCGCTCGCCCTGAGCTCGATCTTGCCGGCGCCGTAGCGGAGCGCGTTGTCCACCATGCTGCCGATCGCCTGGTCGAGTCGCAGCCGGTCGGCGCCAATCACGAGCGAAGAGGGCGCCGAGGCCACGATCTCGCGTCTCCCCTCCTCCGCGCGCCGGGCAAAGCGGCGACAGACCCCTTCGAGGGCATCGCGCAGATTCAGCCGCTCCAGGCGCAGCGGCAGCTCCCCGCGCTCGGTCTGGGCAATCGTCAATAGGTCCTCGGAGAGCTGGGTCAGCCGGTCGGTCTCCTCGGCAGCCGAGGCCAGCGCCGCCCGCAGCTCCTCCGGGGAGCGCCCTGCCGCCAGGGCCAGCTCCAGCTCGGTGCGCAGGATCGCCAGCGGGGTACGCAGCTCGTGGCTGGCGTCGGCGACGAAAGCGCGCTCGTGCTCGAGCGCCTCGCCGAGCCGCTCGAGCATCTCGTTGAGCGTCTTGCCGAGCCTGGCAACCTCGTCGTCGGTCGAGGGGACCGGCAACCGCTGGTCGGGATCGGCCGCTGAGATCTCCGCTGCCCGCGAGCGCATCGCCTCGACCGGCTTCAGTGCCGCCGCCGCAACGCCGTAAGCGGCAAGCGAGGCGAGCAGGAGCGCGAAGGGACCGCCGACCAGGAGCAGCTGGGCGAGGTCGGTGAGCGACTCGTCGCGCGGCTCGGTCGAGGTGCCGACGACCACAACCTGCTTGCGGCCGCGCGCGTCGACCGGTACGGCGAGCAGGCGAGACTCGTCCTTCAGGCCGGGAAGCGGACCGCGGTCGAGGTAGACCGGACCGCGCAGCGCTCGCCGCAGCTCAGCCGGTGTGAGCAGGACGTGGCGCCCGATCGCCAGCGAGGAGTCGGTGACCCCGCCCCCGGCGTCGAGCACCTCAGCGAAGCTCTCGTTGCGGCCAACCAGGCTCTGATTGCCCTCGCGCAGACCCGAGTCGGCCTCCCTGACCAGGGCGGCCACGTCGGCGGCCCGCGAGCGCAGGCCGGCGTTGATCGTCGCGTCGAGCTCGTTGGCGAAGCGCAGGTAGACGAAGACCCCGGTGGCGCCGAGGACCAGCGCCATCACCGCGGCGAAGACGAGGGTTACGCGGAGGCGGATCGAGACGCGACTCAGCGGCCGCCGTCCTTTCGCAGTCGGTAGCCCGCACCGCGCACGGTCTCCAGGGATTTGACTCCGAAGGGCAGGTCGATCTTGCGGCGCAGGTAGCGGATGTAGACCTCGATCACGTTGGAGCGGTGTTCGAAGTCGTACTCCCAGGCCTGATCGAGCAACTGCGAGCGGGTGAGCACGTGGCCGGGGCGGCGCATGAAGGCCTCCAGGAGGACGAACTCCTTGGAGGAGAGCTCGATCTCGGTCTCACCCCGCCAGGCCTGATGCGTGGCCGGATCGAGCCGCAGATCGCCGACCTCGACGATCGCCGGCCGCTCGCTCTCGCCGCGCCGAACCAGGGCACGGAGGCGGGCCAGCAGCTCGGCGAAGGAGAACGGCTTGGTCAGGTAGTCATCGGCGCCGCCGTCGAGCCCGGCGACGCGGTCCTCGAGCGCGCCGCGCGCGGTCAGCATCAGCACCGGCGACCAGATTCCTTCCTGGCGCATCCGCCGGCAGGTCTCGAAGCCGTCGATGCCGGGCAGGATCACGTCGAGGACGATCGCGTCGTAGCCCGAAGCGCGGGCCATGGCGACGGCTTCCTCGCCGCTGCCGGCGACGTCTACGCTCAAGCCCTGCTCACTGAGGCCGCGCCGGATCAGCGCCGCCATCTTCACCTCATCCTCGGCGATCAAGACGTTCACGCCTCCAACGATCCCAGAGAAGATGAACGCCAGATGAGAACGACCGCTAACGAAATGACTATCGCGGCGAAGAACGCCCTCGCTTTCACCTGCGCTTGAGAAGCGGGTAGGAGAGTAGATGCCGGTGAATCCAATCCTCCTCGCGAGCCTCTCCGACAAGGTCGTCGAACCGATCGTCAACGTCGCCACCGAATTCATCGGCTCGGCCGGAGTGGTCGCGGTCTTCCTCTTGATGATCCTGGAGTCGGCCTGCATCCCGATCCCCAGCGAGGCGATCATGCTCTTTGCCGGCTTCAGTGTCTCCAAGGGAGAACTGACGCTGTTCGGGATCGTCGCCGCCGGGGTGCTCGGCAATCTCGCCGGTTCCTGGATCGCCTACGCGATCGGCTATTACGGGCGCCTGGACCTGCTCGAAAAGAACAAGCTGATCCACATCAGCCCCAAGCACCTGGCCTGGGCCGACAGCTGGTTTGCGCGCTACGGGGCTCCTACCGTCTTCTTCTCGCGGATGCTGCCGATCATCCGCACCTTCATCTCGCTGCCGGCGGGAGTGGCAAAGATGCCGTTTTGGCGCTTCAGCGCATACACCTTCCTCGGCTCCATCCCCTGGATATTTGCGCTGGCCCTCGTCGGCGAAAAGGTCGGTGACAACTGGGAAGACTGGCGCCACAAGCTCGGCTACCTCGATTACGTGGTACTGGCGGCGATCATCATCGGAGTCATCTACCTGGTGGTGAAGCGGCGGCGGGCTCCGACGATCGCTTAGCCGAGCACGAACTGGGTCCCTCTGCCGAGAGGGCGGAGGGAAATGCGCCGCGAGCGGTACGCCCGCAAGGAGATGGCGACCAGGCGAGGAACGCCGCGGTCCCTGGGGCATCGGCGGATGACCGCAGCAGCGCCTACTCCTGCTCAGGGATGCTCAGGGCGGCCAACTCGACCCGATTGGCGACGCCGAGCTTGCCGTACGCACGGGAGAGATGGGTCTTCACGGTGCTGCGGGACATGAACAGGCGCGCGGCGATTTCGGGATTGCTCGAGCCGGCGGCGGCGAGCCTTGCGGCCTGGGCCTCGGCCGGAGTCAGACTGGCCCAGCCGGCCATCGCCCGCTCTCGCCGACCGCGCGAGCGCAACGCGTAGGCGATGGCTTCCCCGAGGGAGAGGCGCTCACCCTCGGCCCGGGCGCGGCGGACCTGCTCGGGATCGAGAGCGTGCTCGGCCTCGGCGCCCCCTTCCGCGGGCTCGCGCCGGGCGAAGGTGTGAGCACAGCCGAGCGCGCGGCGGGCCGAGGCGCCCGCGGCGCGCAGGCGAATCGCGCGACGGGGGTCGCCGGCCCGCTCGGCGAGCTGCCCGAGCGCTTCGAGTGAATCGGCGGCGTCGCGATTGCAGCGGTGTCGCCCCTGCGTTCCCAGCGCCCGATGCAACAGTCCCGAGGCCCGCTCGAGCTCGCCCCGCTGGATCTCGGCTACCCCTTCGAGATGATCCGCCAGCGCCGCCTGGCGAAAGCTCTCGCTGCGCTCGCCGGCGGCCCGGATCGCCGCCGCGTGCTCGACGGCCCGCTCGGGTTCGCCGCGCGCGAGCGAGATCCGGGCCAGGGCCTCGCGCCAGAACACCGCTGCGTGCAGTGCCGGCGCGCTCAGGCCTGCTTCGGCCTTCGCCTCGACAGCGTCTAAATAGCCGAGCGCCAGCTCGGCGGCAGCGGTTGCGAGCTCGACCGTGAGCGCGCCGGTCTCGAAGCCCGCCGCGCGGGCGGCATCGGTCTCAGCGAGGCCCCGCTCAAGCGCCTCCGCGGCGGCGCCGGACCAGGCGATCGCGTGCAGGCGGTGCGCCTTGGCGAGCGCGGCGCGGGTCGAGACCTCCTCCCCGATCAGGCGCAGCACGCGTTCCGCCTCGCCGCGAGCGCCGGCCGGATCGCCCTCCATCAGCCGCGCCCAGGCGGCGTAGAGGTCCAACATGATCAGCAGCCACTGGTCGCCGCGGGCGGCAGGTATCGACGTGAGCTCCGCCCGCAGGCCGTCGAAGGACTCGAAGCGATCGCGCAGGGCCTCGGCGGCGGCGAGCGTCAGCAGGGCATGGCTCAGGTCATGTTCGCTGCCCGCCCCGCGCAGCAACTCCACCGCCCGCCGGCCGCTCTCCGCAGCGCCCCGTGGATCGACCGTCCCGCGCACGAGGTTCACCGCCTGCAGGCTCAGCCCCAGCGCCCGCTCGTCCTCGGCCCCCTCGGTCAGCGCCAGCGCTTCGCTCGCCAGCTCCTGCGCCTCGGGGTAGCGCTCGACCGCCACCGCCAGCAGCGCGGCGCAGCGCTTGACCAGCGCCCGCCGGGCCGGCTCGGCTCCCCGGTTGGCGGCGAGGGCTCGGGCGCAGACAGAGCGGCCCTGCTCGAAGCGGTCGGCGGCAAACCACCAGTAGGCGAGGCCTTCGCACATGTCGAGCGCGGCCGGGTCGCCGGCGGCGATGGCGTGGTCCATGGCGGCGCCGAGGTTGCCGGCGTGCAGGTGCAGGAGGTGGCGTCCACGGGCATCGTTGAGCAGCCTCCCGGCGTCCGCCGCCAGCGCGGCGAAATGCCTCAGGTGAAGATCGGCGGCATCCTCCGCTTCGCCGGATCCGACGAGCAGCTCGCCCGCGTAGGCGCGAACGCCGCCGAGCATCGAGTAGCGGGCCTCGCCCAGCAGGGGGTCTGTTCGCGCCTCGACCAGGCCGAGTTCGGCGAGCCCGCTCAGCGCCGCCGCGACCGCCCGCGACGAGGGGGCGCCGCAGATCGCGGCGACGTCGCCGGCGCCGGCGCCGGCGAGCACGCCGAGGCGGCGGAACAGGCGCTGCTCCTCCTCGCTGAGCAGCCCGTAGCTCCACCCGAGCGAGGCACGCAGGCCGTCGTCCGGTCCGCCGGCGATGGCCGTTGCGATCGTCGCGAGCGGCTGCGTGGCCACCCTCGAGGCCGCCAGCTCGACCGCCAGGGGGATGCCATCGAGGCCGGCGCAGATCCTCGCGATCAGGCCCGCCGTCTCGGCGGTCAGGCCGAAATCCGGCGAGTGGCGGCTGGCGATCGCGGCGAACAGCCTCGCCGCGTCGGACTCGAGGACCGCCTGGATGATCAGCTCGGCCGCGGGATCGGGCGCCGACATCGGCGGAACCCGCCAGACGACCTCGCCGTCAAGCGCCAGCGGTCGGCGACTGGTCGCCAGCACTTGCAGCCGGGGACAACGCGCCAACATTTCCGCCACGGTCTTCCCCAGGTCCGGTCCCGAACGCTCGCAGCCGTCGAGGACGACCCAGGCCGTTTGGACGCTGAGCCGGGCAGCGAGCGTGTCCAGGGGATCGCGGCCCGGATCGGGCCGGACGCCGATCGAGGCAAGGATCGAGAGTGCCGGATTCCCGGACGCGGCCTCGTCCCCCAGCGCCACCAGGTGGAACTCGCCGGCCTGCGGCCGGAGGAAGCGGCGCACCGCCTCACGGGCGAGCCGCGTCTTGCCGTACCCGCCCGCCCCGGTCAGCGTCACGAGGGAGTGGGAGGCGAGCAATCGCTCGAGCCTGGCAAGCTCGGCCTCCCTGCCGATGAACGGCGCCTCCATACTCAGGGAATCCTTACAGGTATGGCCAGGTGGCCGATGTTTTCACCGGGCGCCACGCCTATGTTCGCCCCGACCGCAAGCTCTGCCGCCGGGGATCCGGCGGCCCGCAAGGGAGGAAAGGCAATGCCCGATCTCGAGACCACAGTGTCACCCGTCCAGAGCGAGCGCTGGACGCGCTTCGAAACCGCGAACAGCGAACTGGCCTATGTGCTGACCGGAGTCGTCCCGGTAACCGTGAAAGGGACCGGAGGCGAATGGACCTACGGCGATGTGGAGTTCGACGTTCCGATCCCCGATCTCGGGCCGGGCAAAGCCCTGAAACTCACCCGCTGGGCCCCGTTCGTGACCCCGTGCTGGCTCTCGAACGACAACACGGCAGTCAACGCCGGCTGGGCGGTGACGAGCTTTGACCTGCTGAATCCATCGGCGCTTCAGTACGGCAAGGTGGAAGTGACCTGCAATGTCGGCGTCCGCGACAAGGACGGCTTCGTCAACGGCCTCGGCTTCAACATCAGCCTGCTCGGGACCGAAGTCGACTAGGGAGCCAGGCGAACACCACCGCTCGGCGGGGATGGGACCGACGAGCGCACCCCGTGCCCATCCCCGAATTAGTCAGGCACACTGTTGCGGTGGCTAAGCGACCGGTCCTGATCACGATCCCGATCAGTCACTACTGCGAGAAGGCTCGCTGGGCGCTCGACCGGGCGGGCATCGCCTACCAAGAGCGGGCGCACCTGCAGGTGCTGCACTGGATACCCGTCCGCCGCGCCGGGGGCAACAAAACAGCACCCGTGCTCGTCTGGGGAGACCGGGCTTTCGCCGACTCGGCGGACATCCTCGAGGAGGCCGGCGCCAAGGCGCCGCCGGACCGCGGCCTCTTTCCCAAGGACCCCGCGGAGGCGGCTGAGGTCCGGGCGCTGCAAAGTGACTTCGACACGTGTCTCGGCCCCGAGGGACGACGCTGGATGTACAACGCGCTGCGGGGGCGCCGCGACATCGCCGTTGAGTACGGCTGCACCGGCGTACCTGCCTGGCAGCGCCGGGCGCTGCCGTTTGCCTATCCCGTGGCAGCCCGCATCATCGACCGCTACCTCGACGTCACGCCGGCCACCGCCGCGCGCTCCGAGGCCATCGTCCGTGAGACCTTCGACGCCGTTGCCGAGCGCCTGGGTGACGGCCGCCCCTACCTCTGCGGCGAGCGCTTCAGCGCCGCCGACCTCACCTTCGCCTCGCTGGCGGCGCCGATGCTGATGCCGCCCGAGTACGGCGTGCCGCTTCCCCAGCCCGATCGGCTGCCTGTGGCGATGGCCGCCACGGTCCGCGAGCTGCGCGAACACCCCGCCGGCGCCCACGCGCTGAGGATGTTCCGCGAGGAGCGGCGCGGCTAGCTCAGTCAGCCGCGCCCGCCTTACCGCTTAGCCCGGGATGGATCCCGCGCCCGATCGTCTGCTCGTCGACGATCTTCTGCAGGTACTCGGTGAGGCGCTTGCGGTCGGCCGCGGGCATACCTTTGGTCAGGTCGCGCTCATGGACCTTGGCGATCTCGCGCCCGCGCTCGAGCGTCTCCCGTCCCTTGGCCGTCAGGTAGAGAGCGCGGACCCGGCGGTCCGTGGGATGCGGCCGGCGCTCGACCAGGCCCAGCCGCTCGAGCTCGTCGACGAGGCCGACCATGCGGCTCGGCGGCACCTCGATCGCCTCCCCGATCGCCTGCTGGGAGCGACCCTCGGCGGCGTCGACGAGGTTGAGCACCCGGAACAGCGCTGGGTGCAGGCCAACCTCGGCGATCCGCTCGGCGAACTGGCGCGAGGCGTGGATCCCGACCTGGGAAAGCAGAAAAGCCAGCGTCGACGGGGCCGCGTCACCCGCGATTGAATCGGTGCCCATGAGATCGCTAAGCCTACCGTCTTGCTTTCTGCTAAGAATCGTTCCTTCCTGAAACCTTTCTAGCCTGCAACGGATTTTCCAGAGAAAGGATCGCCGATGACCCGCCGCCTCGCCCGCCTCGCCGACATCGCCTACCGCCGCCGCGGCCGCATGGTCCTCGCCTGGATCGCCGCGACCGTCGTCCTGATCGGACTCGGTTCCTCGCTGGCCGGCGAGTACCACGCCGACTACAACACCCCGGGCTCGGAGTCCAAGGCGGCGAGCGAATTCACCAAGCGCGAATTCAGCGGCTACTCGGGCCAGGAAATCTACGTCGTCTGGAAGAGCCCGCAGGGGGTCGACAACCCGGCGACCAAGAGACGGATGAGCGCCTTCTTCGCCCAGGCCGAAAAGGTCGACCACGTCGAGCGGCGGGGGGCGATCCGCGTCTCCGGGGACGGCACGATCGCGACCACGACGCTGCCGCTCAACGTGCCGGGCTGGGAGGTTAAGAAGGAGCAGGGCGAAGAGCTGATCGCCGCCGCCGAGGACAACGACGGCGCGGGCTTGCAGATAGAGCTCGGCGGCGAACCGATCTACGCCGCGCAGGAACAGACCAGCCCTGAGGGGCTTGGTTTCCTCGGCGCCGCGATCGTGCTGCTGATTGCTTTCGGCTCACTGGTCGCGGCGGGACTGCCGCTGCTGATCGCCCTGGTCGGCCTGGGGATCTCCTCGGGCGGCCTGATCGCGCTGCTGGCCAACCTGATCGACGTGCCCAACTGGACCACCGCGGTCTCCGGCCTGATCGGCATCGGCGTCGGTATCGACTACTCGCTGCTCGTCCTGACCCGCTTCCGGGCGGCGATGCGCTCGGGCAAGGACCGCCACGACGCCGTAGTCGAGGCGGTCTCCACCGCGGGCCGCAGCGTGCTGATCGCCGGCAGCACCGTGGTCATCGCCGTGCTCGGGCTCTTCCTCACCGGCCTCCCCTACATGTACGGGGTGGCGATCTCGGCCTCCCTCGCCGTGCTGGTCGTGATGACCGCCTCGGTCACGCTGCTGCCGGCGCTGCTCTCCTACCTCGGGCCGAAGGTCGACCGCCTGCGCATCCCCTTGCTCGGCCGCCGGCTGGAGAAGGGAGGGACCAGCGACTCCCCCGCCGCCCGCTGGAGCCACGCCGTGCAGCGGCGGCCCTGGACCGCGGCGATCGTCGCCGCCGCGATCCTGCTCGCCCTCGCCGCGCCGGCGCTGGGCATGCGCCTGGGGTTTCCAGACGCAGGCAACGACAAACCCGGCACGATGACCCGCCAGGCCTACGACCTGATCAGCGAGGGCTTCGGCCCCGGCGCCAACGGCCCGCTGGTGATCGCCGCCGAACTGCCCGACCAGCAGGCGCGCTCGGCGGTCGACAACCTGACAACGCAGTTGCGCCAAGACCCCGGGGTCGCCTATGTGGCGCCACCGCGCTTCAACTCGCGCGGCACGGCGGCGCTCTTCACCGTGATCCCCACGACCTCCCCCCAGGACGCGGCGACGACCGACCTCGTCGACCATCTCCGCCACACCGTGATCCCCGATGCGCTGGAAGGCCTCGGGCGTGGAGACCAGGCTGGGGGCGTGACGCCGGCCCTGGAGGACCAGAGCAAGTACATCACCGGCCGCATGCCGCTCTTCATCATCGGCGTGGTCGGGCTCTCCTTCCTGCTGCTGTTGTTCGCCTTCCACTCGCCGCTGATCTCGCTCAAGGCCGCGGTGATGAACCTGCTCTCGGTCAGCGCCGCCTACGGCGTGATGACCCTGGTCGCCAAGGGCGGCGCGGTCGGCGAACTGATCGGGATCGACCACGAAGTGCCGATCGCCCCGTTCATGCCGGTGATGATGTTCGCGATCCTCTTCGGCCTCTCGATGGACTACGAGGTCTTCCTCGTCTCGCGCATTCGCGAGGAGTACCTCGCCGACCACGACACCAGGCGCGCGGTGGCCGACGGCCTGGCCAAGACCGCGCGCGTGATCACCGCGGCGGCGGCGATCATGGTCGTCGTCTTCCTGGCCTTCGTCGCCTCGCCCGAAGTCTTCCTCAAGCTCTTCGGGATCGGCCTCGCCGCGGCGATCTTCCTCGATGCCACCGTGGTTCGCATGGTCCTCGTGCCGGCGGTGATGCAGCTGCTCGGCAGCCGCAACTGGTGGTGCCCGGACTGGCTCAGGCGGCTGCTGCCCGAGATCGAGGTCGAGCGTGGCGCACGGGTGGCCGAGGGCTAACGCTCGCAGCTCCTGATCGAGTCGGCCCCGGCGCCCCCGCGGCAGCGATCGAAGCCGGGGCCGCCGCGCAGCCGATCGGCGCCGCGACCGCCCTTGAGCCGGTCGCCGCCCGGGCCGCCCTTGAGCGTGTCCGGGCCGCCGCGGCCGACGAGGCGATCCCTGCCGGCACCGCCGAAGACGCGATCGGCGGCCGGCCCGGCACCGACGTAGTCGCCCCCGCGGCCGGCACAGACGAGGTCACGGCCGCCCAGCGCGACGATCGTGTCGTTGCCGCCGAAGGTCGCGATCACATCGCGGCCGGGTGTGCCGACGATCACGTCATTGCCAGCCGTACCGGTGATCGAGGCGGGAACGCCGCGGCAGGTGGCGGGCGGACCGGTGACCGTGGTCGTCGCGGTCGCTTTGTTATTGGCAGCCACCGGATCCTTGAGGTCGCCTTTGACCGTGGCGGTGTTGCTGAGCACGCCGGCCTGGCGGGGGATGACCACGAGGGTCACCGTCGGTGGCGGCGAGTAACTGACAGCCGCTGCGGAGACCGTGCCGAGATCGCAGCTGATGCCCCTGCCCTTGCGCGCGCATTTGCCCACGCTGGGCGTGGCGGAGACGAAGTCGACGCCCTTTGGCAGCTGGTCGGTGACCGTGACCTTGCCGGCGCTGTCCGGTCCGAGGTTGCGCACCCCGATCGCATAGGTCAGAGTCGAGCCGACGCCTACCGGGTCGGGACTGTCGCTGTTGCTTACCGCGAGATCGGCCGTACCAGCCTTTGCCGCCGCCCCTATGCCAGTCAGGGCGAGCACGAGCGCCAACACCATCGCCAAGAGCATGAACTTCCGCATGGGATCCCCCTTTTTCGTTCCTTCTGTCTAACGCGGGCCGCCGGCCGTCGTCAGGGCCGTTTTGATGGTGATGGAAGAGGGTTCCCCCGGGGGCATCGAGGGTAGCAACGGCCTGCGAAGGATCTGAGACCACGCGCAAGCGAAAGGAGGATCGAATGAGCGACCACGAGGAAACCGCCGGTGGCCCAGTGGGCAAACTGGCCGGGAAGGTCAAGGAGGCGGTCGGGGCGGCACTCGGCCGGGAGAACTTGCAGCGAGAGGGCCGGCTACAGCAGGTGCAGGCCGAGACGGAGGCGGAGGCCGCCAAACGCGACGCCGAGGCCGAGCAGAGGGAGTCCGAAGCCGAGTTGAAGGGAGAGCGCGCGGAAACCGAGGCCGAGCGGCGTGAGGTCGAGCGGGAGGTCTCGCGCGTCGCGGCCGAGGAGACAGCGGAGCGCAAGCTGGAGCGGGAGCGGCGGCAGGCACGCGCCGAGCAAATCGAGGAGAAGGCCGAGGCCGCGGAGCTGGAGCACCAGGCGGACCGCGCGGAAGAGGCCGCCCGCACTCTCGATCCCAAGGAGGACCGCTAGATGTCTGTGCTGGGACTTCCGAAGACACTCGTCGGCCGATCGGTGCGGCTTGCTCGCATGCCGCTCGATCTCACCCTGGGCGCAATCGGCAGTTTGCGGCCGTCGACGCCCGAGGAGGAAATCGCCGACGATCAAAGGGCGCGGGCCGCACAGCTGCGCGAGCAGGCCGAGCGGAAGCGGCGCACGGCGGACAAGGAGCGGCGTGAGCGAGAGTCGCGAGCGAAGGAAGCCGCCGCTGCTCGCAAGCAGAAGGCTGCTGAACGCGCCGAGGAGAAGGAGCGCGCCGACGCCAAACGCGAGCGCGCCGCCAAGCTCGAGAAGCTCGAGGCCACAGAAGAGAGCGTCGAAGCCAAGGAGGCGGCGGCGCGGGTCGAGCGCGAGGCGGAGGTGGTCAAAAAAGCGGCTTCCGCCGCAAAGGAGAACCGCAAGGAGGAATCCGACTCCTAGGAGTCGCTCTAACCACGCAGCCGGCCGATGCGGTCGATCAGGGCGGGCAGCTCGCGATGGCTGTCGAGCACGAAGTCCGCCTCGATCGCATCCCCCATATCCGGGTCGTCGTGCAGGGCTCTGTAGCGAACGGTCCTCATCCCGATCGCCGAAGCGCCCGCGATGTCGGTGCGACGCAGGTCGCCCACGTGCATCGAGGTGGCCGGCTCCGCCCCGAGCATCGCCAGGGCGGCTTCGAAGATCTGCGGCGCCGGCTTGTAGTGGCCGACCTCATCCGAGAAGGCCCAGCCCGAGAAGTAGGCGAGCAACCCCTCGCGGTCGAGCAGCTGGCGCAGGACCTCGCCGCCGCTGAAGCCGACATCACAGACGATGCCCAGCCGGATTCCGCCCGCCTGGAGCGCCTCGAGGCTGGGACGGATATCGCTCGACAGCTCCACGGGTGCGTTCCGCGCCACCGTCAGAAATGCCTCGGCCGCCCTCTCCCCCGCGACCCCCTCCAGCCCGAGCGAGCGCACCAGCATCTCCGCGCCCTCGCGGGGGTGGAAGTGCTCCCCGACCGACCAGGAGCTCTCATAGGAACGAGTCACCTCGCCGAGGCTCTCGGCCAGGAGCTCCGCCTCGAGCTCGACCCCGCACTCCGCGCAGACATCGACGATCGCCCGCCGCCGAGCCTCGTTCATCAGCCCCGCCGGCGCCCGCGCGATCGTGTTCCAGAAGTCGAAGGTGATCGCTTCGATCGGCTGTGTCACGGCGAGCGACCCGAGGGCGCCTAGCGCCGCCGCGGGTCCATCGCGCGTGAGATCACCACGCGCTGGATCTCGTTGGTGCCCTCGTAGATCTGGGTGATCTTGGCGTCGCGCATCATCCGCTCGACCGGGTACTCCTTGACGTAGCCGTAGCCGCCGAGCACCTGGATCGCCTCGACCGTGACCCGCATCGCGTTGTCGGAGGCGAACAGCTTTGCCATCGAGGAGTGCTTGGCGAGGCCGGGGTCATTCTGGTCGGCCATCGCGCAGGCCTTGTAGAGCAGCTCGCGGGCGGCGGCGGTGCCGGTCTCCATCTCGGCCAGCTTGAACTGGATCGCCTGCAGGTCGAGGATCGGCTTGCCGAAGGCGACCCGCTCCGAGGCGTAGGTGGTCGCGTAGTCGGTCGCCCCCTGGGCGATGCCGACCGCCTGCGCCGCGGCGCCGAGCCGCGTCCTTTCCAGCGTGCCGAGGGCGACGCCGAGCCCGCGCCCAACCTCGCCGATCACGTTTTCGGCCGGCACCCGCACGTCGTCGAAGACGGGCGAGCCTGTCGGCGAGCCGCGGATCCCGAGCTTGTGCTCGAGCTTGCCGATCGAGAAGCCGGGCCGATCAGCCTCGACCATGAAGGCGGTGATCCGCCGCTTTTCGCGGTCGGTAACGGCGAAGACGACGTAGAAATCGGCGACGCCGGCGTTGCTGATCCAGTTCTTGGCGCCGTTGATCACCCATTCGTCACCGTCGAGCACGGCGTGGGTGCGCATCGCGGCTGGGTCCGAGCCGGCCTCGGGCTCAGACAGCGCGAAGGCGGGGGTCCACTCGCCGCTGGCGCAGCGCGGCAGTACCCGCTGCTTCAACTCATCGCTGCCGAAGAGGCGGATCGGCAGCGAGCCAAGCTCTTGCACCATCAGAATCAGGGCGCTGGAGGCGCAGGCCTTGGCGATCTCCTCGACCCCCATCTGCAGCATCAGCGTGCCGGTGCCGGTCCCCCCGTACTCCTCCTCGAAGGGCAGGGCGAGGATGTCGTGCCCGGCCAGCAGCTCGCGCACGTCGCGGGGATATTCGGACTTCTCGTCGATCTCGGCTGCCCGCGGCGCGATCCGCTCGCGCGCGATCTGCCCAATCGTCTCGCGGAAGTCGAGCAGGTCCTGGGGGATCGAGTAGATGTCGGTGCCGACGCTCATTGCGATCGGGACCGTACTTGTAGATGGCGGGCTCTGCCTTGTGGTCGAGGTTCTGCGCCGGTCGGCCATCTCGCGACCCCTTTGGGTATGGGCCTCCGCACGAGCTCGGTGGCGAGCGCTCCGCCGCGCCGGCGCGAGAGATCGGGGGTCTTGACCCACCCGGAATTGCTTGCTACGGTCCGGTTATCGATCGATCGGTAACAAGCGGAAACACCGATACGGGAGCGCGGATTCGCGACGCCGCCGTCCGTCTCTTCGCGGCCCGCGGTTACGCCGCCACCGGCATCCGCGAGATCGCCGACGAAGCCGGGGTCACCACCGCGGCCCTCTACCACCACATGGGCAGCAAGCAGGACCTGCTGCTGACGATCATGCGCGACGCGATGCACGAGATGGTCGCCGGTGCCCGCGTGGCGACGGCTGAGGCGTCCGGCCCGCCAGAGGAACTCGCCGGTATCGCCCGCGCCCATGTCATGTACAACGGCGAGAACCTCCTCGACGCCTACGTCGGCGACGCCGAGATCCGCTCGCTCGACCCCCCCAACCGCGCCCGCATAGTCAAGCTGCGTGACAGCTATGAGGCACTCTGGGCCGACGTGATCAAGCGCGGCTGCGAGGCCGGCGACTTCCAGATCGGCGATCAGAAGCTCTTCCGCTTCGCCGCGATCCAGATGTGCAACGGAGTGACCTACTGGTACACGCCTGCCGGGCCGAGTCCGCTGATCGGCATCGCGGACGAACTGGCCGGATTCGCGCTGACGATGGCGGGATGCGAGCGCCGACCCGCGCTTGCCGCACCCCCGCCCGCCCGGCCCGCTCCGGGAGAGGTGGTCTGAGATGGCCGGCCTTCGCGTGTACGCATTTCACGGCGGGGGCGAGATCGCCGATATGTCCGTCTTCGACCCGTTCCACCCGGAAGTCGGGACGAAGGTCGAGATCCCCTACTTCTTCTACGTCGTCGCCCACCCGGAGGGCAATGTCCTCTTCGACACCGGTGGCCACCCGGCCCTGATTGACGATCCCCGGGGCCGACTCGGCGAGGCCGCCGATGCCTTCGAGGTGACGATGGAGGAGGGAGACGACGTCGTCAGTCAGCTCGACTCGGCCGGCTTCGCGCCGGCCGACGTCGAGCACGTCGTCCTCTCGCACCTGCATTACGACCACGCCGGTGGGATCGAGTTCTTCACCGGCTCGACCTTCTACGCCCAGCGCCGCGAGCTCGAGTTCGCCCACTGGCCGCCGGTGTACCAACGCGAGATCTACCTGCCGGCGGACTTCGACCACCCGGTCGAGTGGGTCGAGCTGGAAGGCGATCACGACCTCTTCGGCGATGGCCGCGTCATCGTCTTCCCCACGCCGGGCCACACCGCCGGCCACCAGTCGATGCTGGTCCAGCTCGACGGCGGACGGACGTTGATCCTCGTCGCCGACGCGGCCTACATACCCCGCAACATCGATGAGAACGTGCTCCCGGGGATCGTCTGGAGCCCGGACGCGATGGTCTCCAGCTGGCGGCGTATCCGCGAACTGCAGCGACGCCACGACGCCGAGTTGATCTTCACCCACGACCTCGAGTGGCCGGAGAAGACCGTGGTCGCACCGGAGCGCTGGTACGAATGACGCCGGCGCCGGCGAATCGCGTCGAGGCCGCCTGGCCGCCACTCGATTCAGCCGTCGCAGACCTGCCTGCCGACATCGTCACCCTCGCCCGCGAGGCGCTCGAGCGCGAGGCGAGCAAGCCGGCCCTCATCTTCGAGGACGGCACCATCGTCACCCGCGAGCGCTTCCAGGCCGCCGTCGAGGACTTCGCCGGCTACCTGAAGGAGAGGGTCGAGCCCGGCGACCGCGTCCTGATCATGCTCGAGAACCGGACCGAGTTCATGGTGGCCTGGCTGGCGGTGAACGCCTGCGAAGCGAGCCTCGTCTCCCTCAACACCTCCGCCGGCGAGCACGACGCGGGCCACGTCGCCCGCGACTCGGCCGCCAAGATGGCAATCTGCGGCGCCGATCACGAGCAGCTGATCCGGGCCGTCGTCGACGCGAGCGAGACCGAGGTGGTCATCGTCAGCGGGGCCGAGCCAAACGGCCTGGCGCATTACGTGGGCGAGTCCGGGCCGCTGCGGCTGGCCGAAGTGAGCGTCGACCCCGACGCGATCACCAACGTCTATTACACCTCCGGGACGACCGGTCCCCCCAAGGGCTGCATGGTCGCCCACGACTACTGGATCCGCTTCGTCGAGCTGTACCTGGGCCTCTACGGGCTCGGGCCCGACGACCGACTGCTCTGCTGCCTGCAGTTCTTCTACAACGATCCGCCCTGGCTGTTCCTCGCCTCGCTGCGCGCCGGCGCACCGCTGGTGACGATGCGGCGCTTCAGCGTCTCGCGCTTCTGGCCAGTGGTCGTCGCGAACCAGGTCACGCGGCTCTTCGCCCTGGCCTCGATCCCGGCGCTGCTGCTCAGGGCCGAGCCGCGGCCCGAGGAGCGCCGGCACCAGGTCGAGTCCGCCCTCCACATCGGCATTCCGGCTCAGCTGCACGCCGAGTTCGTCGAGCGCTGGGGCTTCCCGTGGGTCGAGGGTTACGGCCTGACCGAGTCCGGCCTGGTGGTGGCGATGCCGCTCGAGCACGCCGAGGAGATGACCGGCTCGGGCTCGATTGGCCTTCCCTGCCCCGGCGTCAGCGTCCGCCTCGTCGATGACGAGGGCCACGAGGTGGGCCCCGACGAGCCCGGCGAGATCCTGATCAAGGCGCCGGGAATGATGCGCGGCTACCTCAACCGTCCCGAGGCGACGGCCGAGACGCTTGCTGACGGCTGGCTCCACAGCGGCGACCTGGCCCGCCGCGACGAGGCCGGCTACCTCTACTTCCTCGGTCGCAAGAAGGACATCGTGCGCCGCGCCGGTGAGAACGTCGCCGCGGCCGAGGTCGAGAACGTCCTGCGCTCCCACCCCTCCGTGCTCGAGGCGGCGGTCGTGGCGGTGCCCGACGAGCTGCGAGGCGAGGAGGTCAAGGCGTACGTGGCGCTCGTCACGGAGTCATCCCCGAGCGTCGTCACGCCGGCGGTCCTGGTCGATTTCTGCCGCGACCGCCTCGCCAAGCACAAGGTCCCCCGCTACATCGAGTACCGCACCGATCCGTTTCCCCGCACGCCCTCGATGCGGGTGAAGAAGAGCGCCCTCCTCGCCGAAGTCGAGGACCCCTTCGCGCTCGCCTGGGATCGCGACCAAGAACTGCCCGACTGGAACGAGAGAAAGCCGAAAGAGAGGTAAGAGGAAAATGGAGTCGACGTCCAACCGCATTTCCACCCTGCGCGGGGGCTCAACGGGCCTGGGAGGCGCAGTTGTGCAATCGGCGGCGTTGATCGGACCCGCGGCGGGGGCCACGGCCGGATTCGTCTTCATCGCCAGCGAGAGCGGCTTCGCCTCGCCTTTCGCGATGGCGATCGGGATGCTGTTCTCGCTCTGCCTCGCCGTGATCATCGGCGAGTTCGCCCGCAAGCTGCCCGCGGCGGGATCGTTTTACAACTACCTCTCGCACGCCTTCGGGCCGAAGGTCGGCTTCGTCACGGGGGTGATGCTGTTTGGCGCCTACGTCCTGCTGCTTCCCTTCCAGCTCTGTTTCTTCTCCACCTTCGTCAGCGAATACCTCGATGGCCAGGGCGTCAGCATCGCCTGGCAGTGGCTGGCCGCGGCGCTGATCATCTTCACCGCGGTGCTGACGGTCGTCGGGCTCACCCCCTCGCTGCGGGTCGGCCTCTTCTTCCTCGCCTTCGAGATCCTCGTCTTCGGCCTGATCGCCCTGATCGTCCTCTTCAACGGTGGCGCGGACGGGCTCAGCCTGAAGCCCTTCGACCCCTCCGAAAGCGCGCTCGGGTTCTCGGGGGTGATCTATGGGCTGGTCTTCGCGATCTTTGCCTTTGTCGGCTTCGAGTCCTCGACCACGTTGGGCGAGGAGGCCCACGAACCGCAGCGGACGATCCCAAGGGCGGTGCTGGTGACGACTCTGGCCGTCGGCGCCTTCTACGTGCTGCTGATCTACTCCGGCGTGATCGGCTTCGGCCTCACCGAAGCAGGGCTGGAAGCGCTGCAGAGCGACGGCACCCCCTTTGACACCCTGGCGCGGAGCTTCTCCGGCCCGTTCCTCGGCACGCTCTCGATCATCGCGGTGATGACCAGCTTCATCGCGCTCAACATCGTCACCGTGACGGCGGCCTCGCGGATGATCTTCTCGATGGGCCGCGACCGCATGCTGCCGGCCTGGTTCGATCACGTCAACGCCCGCGGCGCTCCGGCGCGGGCGATCGTCGCGGTGACGGTGGTCTTCCTCGCGATAACCCTGATCCTCGGCTCGATCTACGAGCCCGGCGAACTCGCCTCCTGGGCGGCCTACATCGCGACCCTGTTCTTCATCGCCGCATACGCGCTGCTCGGCGTGGGAGTGGTCAAGTACTACTACGAGCAGCACCGATCCGAGTTCTCGCTCTGGCGGCACTTGGCGGTGCCGATCGTCGGTCTCATCGGCGTCGGGATCGTCACCTACGGAAACGTCCACCCCACGCCCCCCTCGCCGCTGCGCTACTTCATCTGGGCGACCCTGGCGACGATCGCGGCCGCCATCGCGATCGCCCTCTACCTGGAGCGGCGCAACCCCACGCGCTTGGTCGAGGCCGGCCAGCTGTTCGCGGCCGCGACGCCGGAGGAGGCCGACGTGCGCACCGATACGCCTCCATACATACCCAACTACACCGGGCCGGCGAAGCAGCGCTGAGGAGATCTGATGGCCGAGAGCGACGAGAGGAAGGTGGTGATCGAGGAGAGATCGGAGGGCGTCGGGATGGTGACCCTCTGCCGTCCCGGCGCCCTCAACGCGATGGACACCGCGACCTACGGGGAAGTGACCGCGGCGCTGCGCCGGATCGAGGCCGATCCGGAGGTCCGGGTCGGGATCGTCACCGGTGCCGGCGGGCGGGCCTTCTCGGCCGGTGCCGACCTGAAGGAGATGCACAGCCGGGCCCCCGATGAGGGGCCCTGGGCCCCCTGGAGCGCTGAGCGCTGGGACCTCGGCCTGACGATCTCCAAGCCGCTGATCGCGGCTATAGACGGCTACGCGGTCGCCGGCGGCCTCGAGTTGGCGCTCTTCTGCGACATCCGTCTCGCCACCCCCGGCTCGCAGTTCGGAGCGCCCGAGGTCAAGTGGAACCTCCTGCACGGCTTCGGCGCGCTGCGGCTGCCGGCGGTCGTCGGCCTCGGCAACGCGATGCGGCTGCTGCTCAGCGGCGAGTTCATCGATGCCGAGGAGGCACTCCGCATCGGCCTCGTCAACGAGCTCGTGGAGCCAGAAGAGCTGATGCCCACGGCGCGCGAGCTGGCGGCGACGATCGGCTCTCGCGCCGCCGACGCGGTGGCGATGACCAAGGAGCTGGCCCTGCGCGGCCTCGGGGCGCCGCTGGAGCAGAGCATGCGCCTCTACCACTCCTACATGGCGGCGCTGGAGGGCTCAAAGGAGCAGCTCGAGCGCACCGGCGGTTTTGCCGGCGGCGATGGGCAGATGGATGCCTGAGATGCCGGGGTCGATCATCGACTTCCGGGTCAAGCTGCCGACGCGCGACTCGCGCGAGCAGCCACAGCCGCCGATCCCCGAGCAGTACCTGCACTACGACGAGGTCTACGAGGGCTTCCTGAGCAACCTCGACTGCACGGTCGAGGACTGGCTCGAGGAAGCCGAGCGCTGCGGGGTCGACCTGGGGGTTATGCAGGCCGAGGTCGAGTGGGCCGACCCGGGGGAGCTGAACGACCGCCTGGCAACGGTGGTCCGCGACAATCCCGACCGGATCGCCTGCGGTTTCGCCTGCGTCGACCCGCGCGACGTGATGGGCGCCGTCGAAGAGGTCGACAGGGCGATCCTCGACCTTGGCCTGAGCGGCATCGTCTTCGAGCCTGGCTTCCTCGGCATCTCGCCGACCGATCGCCGCTGCTACCCGGTTTACGCGCGCTGTGCGCAGCTCGGCGTGCCGGTCGGCCTCCACACCGGGATCAACTTCTCCTCGCACGGCCCGCTCGAGCACGAGCGGCCCTTCCTGATCGACCGCATCGCCTGCGATTTCCCGCAGCTGACGCTGATCTGCCATCACGGTGGCTGGCCCTGGCCCCACGAGGCGGCGGCCGTCGCCTGGAAGCACAAGAACGTCTACCTCGAGTTCGGCGCGATCGCCCCCCGCTACATGGCCCCGGGCGCCGGTGGCGGCTGGGGTGACATCGCCCACCTGATGGACACCGTGCTTCGCGATCAGGTCCTCTTCGGCGCCGACTGGCCGATGCTCCGCTACGAGCGCGCCCTGGAGGAGATCGAGCTGCTGGGCCTGCGGCCGGAGTCACGCGACGCCTACCTCGGCGGCAATGCGCAGCGCCTGCTGGAGCGAATCGAGGCGACCCCAAAGGCTTCCGGGGCGGGCCGGTGACCGAAACGGTCCTCTACGAGGTCCGCGAGCGGGTGGCGCACGTCACCCTCAACCGTCCCGACTCGCTAAACGCCTGGACGCCCGAGCTCGGCCGCGCCTACTTCGACCGGCTGCAGGAGGCCGACGTGGACCCCGAGGCGAGGGCGATCGTCGTCAGCGGGGCGGGTCGCGGCTTCTGCGCCGGAGCGGACTTCGAGTACCTGCAGGAGGTCGAGCGGAGCGGCTCGAGCGCGGAGCCCGATCCCCGCCCCCAGAGCCTGCCGCGCTCGCTGCGCAAGCCGGTGATCGCCGCGATCAACGGCCCCTGCGCCGGCCTTGGGTTCGTGATGGCGATGATGTGCGACATCCGCTTTGCGGCGGCGGGGGCGAAGCTGACCACGGCGTTCGCCCGTCGCGGCTTGATCGCCGAGTACGGCCTCTCCTGGGTCCTGCCGCGAATCGCCGGTGCCTCGGTGGCGCTGGACCTGCTGATCTCCGGCCGCACCTTCCTCGCCGAGGAGGCGGAGCGGGTCGGCGTCGTCGACCGCATCACCGAGGACGGTCGAGCCGGCGAGGAGGCCCACGCCTACGCGGTCGAGCTCGCCCGCTACTGCTCACCTGCCTCGATGGCCGTGATCAAGCACCAGCTCTACGCGGACCTGGAGCGGGGCCTCGCCGAGTCGAGCACGGCCGCCGTCCACCACATGGAGCAATCATTCGAGCGCCCCGACTTCCGCGAGGGCGTGGAGAGCTTCGTCGAGCGGCGCGCACCCGACTTCCCGCACCTGCCGGCAGATACCTAAATCCGGGTCCGGATGCGATCCCCACATCGGCGGGTCGGCAAGACCGATTCCGGCGCCGCGCAATGAGCCGCCTTCATCGGATGGTCGATTCCCGCCCGCCGAGGTGGGCCTGGGGAGAATCGAGGGCCAGGCGATGGAAATCGGCTTGCAGCCGAGATTCCAATTCCGATGCCGCGACGTTGCCGGCGATGTCGCAATCAGTGGCTCCGGTTACGAGAATCACCTCCGTGGCGGGGTAGGTGCGCAGCTCATCCTCAACGGCCTGGACCACGTTCTCGTCCCCCACGCGCGCGGCCGCAGCGACGCCAGCCTTGGCCAAGGAGGCGGCGCTCAACATCAGGCAGCGTTGCGCCTGGTCGTGCGCGGGGTCCGAATCGGAGGCCCAGCGGTCGAGAAATCGATGCCGAACGGCCATCAAGACCACCACCTCCGCCTCGGCTTGGTCGACGTCCCCGATTCCGGCCACCTCGACGATTTGCTCAATCGCCCGATCGTCCTCGAGTGCGCCGCTGACGACGACCAGCAGGTGGTGGCGAAAATCTCGCAGGGGGGCGGGCACTATCGGCCCCCGCGGCGGGTGGCGAACCGCCATAGCCACGATCGAGGCCGCGGCGAGCGCCCCTGCCGCCATGCCAAGGCCCGGCCCGCCGAGGTAAAAGCCACCGATGATCACGAGGGCGATCGCCGCCACGATCAGCGGCAGCTTCCAGGCGGCGAGGACAGGCTCCTCGACCGGCCGGGCCCTAGCCGATGAGGGCAACCGGTCCATCGTCGAGGGAGAGCGCCACCGGGCCACCAACCCAGATCGAAGCGATCAGGGGTGAGGCGGCGGCGATCAATCCCGGTCCTTGCGGTAATAGGCGGCGTTGATCTCGATGTACTTCTGCCACTCCGGCGGCACCATGTCCTCGGGCGTGATCGCGTCCACCGGGCAGGCCTCGACGCAGGCGTCGCAGTCGATGCACTCATCGGGGTCGATGTAGAGCATCTCCGCCGAGTCGTAGTCGGGCTCCTCGGGCGTGGGATGGATGCAGTCGACCGGGCAGACCTCGACGCAGGAGTTGTCCTTGGTGCCGATGCAGGGCTCGTTGATCACGTAGGCCACGGGCGCCTCCTTAGAACGTTTCGCTGCTCCTTTGGGTCAGCAGCTCAGAACGGGTGCTCAATTTTACACATTATGAATGTATAAAATAGATCGACGGCCCAAACACCCCGCCACCGTGCCGCGAAGCGCTCGGAGTTCGCCATTCCCTCCTAGTTCACCAAACCGGCCCGCGAGAGCGAGTCGAGCAACAGGTGGAAGTAAACGAGACCGCCGTACGGGGCCCAGCGCGAAACGACTCGCTCGACCCCCTCGTAGTCGAGCTGCCCGCCGAGTCCGAGAAAGGCCTTCAATTTGTTACGGGCCCCGACGTCGTCGCCGGGGAATACGTGCAGCCGGCCGAGGCCTCGCAGCATCACGTATTGCGCGGTCCAGCGGCCGACTCCGTGCAGACCCGTCAGCCGCGCGAGCACCTCGGCGTCCCCGGCCCCCTCCAGGGCCTGGAGATCCAGATCGCCATCGACGATTTCCCGGGCGCTGGTGACGATCGTCCGCGCCTTTGCCATGCTGAAGCCGAGGCGCTTGAGGTCCGCCGGATCCACCGCCGCGAGCTCTTCGGGCCCGGGGAAGGTACGAAGCGCACTCCGCTCGGCGTCCACCCGCCGGCCGTGCGCCATGCTGAGCCGGTTGAGCAGGTGAACTCCGACGTCGAGGGAGAGCTGCTGGCAGGCGACGCCGTTGACCAGTCCCTCGAAGACGGTCGGGAACCGCGGCGGCTTCAGTCCGCGCATCCGGGCGGCCAGGCATTCGAGGGAGGGTTCGGATGAGGCCATCGTCGCGAACCCAGACAGGTCGGCGCCGAGGCCGAGGAGCCGCTCCAGAGCGCCCCGCGCCTGGACCTCGGCGCCGCGATCGATCGAGTCGCCCCTGAGCGTCACCTCCAGCCGCGGGGTGTCCTGCGACCCGCCCTGCGTAACCGCGAGCGCAATCGCGCCCTCGCCAAGTGGCAGCGCACGCCGGTAGACATGCCCGTCCCAGCGGTCGACCGCGTTGTGAGGGCGTCGCCGCAAAGCCCAGGCCGTCAGATCGAGGCGAAACGGCGGCGATGGCTCGATCAAGAACCTGCGCTCAGGCACCGACTGTGGGTTCGGCTTGCGGCCAGTCAGCGCCGGGTCCCGCGTGGCAATCCGCGCCTCAGGACCTCCGCGAGGACGACGGCGTCGTTGTGGTCGGTGTCCTTGGCGGCGTAGACGAGGGTGAGCGTGCCTTCACGAGCCCGCCGCCGCAAGCCCGCCAGTGCCGAGCGGTGCTCGCCAAGCTCCTCGCAAAAGCGTCGTCGGAACTCCGGAAAGCGGCTGGGCTCATGATTGAACCACTGCCGCAGCTCGGCGCTCGGTGCCAGCTCGCGGTCCCACTCATCGAGCTCTGCTCGCTCCCGGGAGAGGCCGCGTGGCCAGAGGCGGTCGACCAGGACTCGGTAGCCATCCGAGGGCTCGGCGGGCTCGTAGGCACGCTTCAGGCGGATCTCCATCGCGCGCTTGCTCATCGGTCCTCCTCCGCCCTCTCGATGGCGATCGCGAGGCGAGCGAGGTCGTCCGGATCGAGGGCCTCTTCGACCATCGGGAAGAGCTCGCGCTCCTCGAAGCGCACGTGATCGTCCAGGAGCCGGCCCAGGTCTCGCAGCTCCTCGATCGACGCTTCCGCGGCCGCCGCGCGCAGGGCCCCGCGCCGGATCGCCAAATGCTCCTCCAGCATCCGCGCCACCGCGACCCGGTCCACGGCACGATGCAAAGCCCAACCGGGCAACAGCACCTCCTCCTCGACGCGGAAGTGGAGTCGCCCCTCGGACTCCCAGAATGCGAGGAAGTCCCGGCCGGCAGCGCCGGCGTCGGTCGCGTTGCGCAGCCGCTTCGCGGCCAGCAGCGACTTCAGGTGATCGCGCGAGAGCGGCCGCAGCGCCTCCGCCCGTTTCATCAGAGGCTCGGTCGAGCCCGAAGCAGGACCCGGGCGGCAAGGACTCCGACGCGGCCGGCGAGCACGGCGTAGGCCCCGAGCAGAGCCACGACCGCAGGGCTCCGCAGCCCGTCGAGGCCCAGCGACTGGGAGAGCGCCATGGTTGCGATGCCCACCATTGCCAGGACAGCTATGAAACCGTCGAGTCGTGGCCGCGCCGCCGGCATCCGCGCGGCGAAGCCGCCCCGAACCCTCACCACCACGGCGAGCAGGTGCATCAGCGAGCCGAGCACGGTGAGGCCGATCCAGCCACTGACCAGGAGCGTCCCGACGGTGGTCCGGGTCGAGCCTGTCAGGGCATTCGAGGGGCCGCCTTCGATCGCCGCCACCGTGGCCAGGAGGAGCCCGGCGAAGAGGAAGGGCTGGGCCGCCGCGACGATCCGCGCCGGCAGCGAAAGCGGCCGGGGCGCGTCGCGAAGGCAGGCGACAACGTTGACCAGCAGCGCGACCGCGCCCGCGCAGAGCGCGAGCCAGCCGGCGAGGGCAAGCGGATCGAGTGCCCAGCCGTAGCCAACGGCGAGCGCCGCCACGCCTCCGATCCAGGTGAGGAACGCAACCCCCTGCATGCGAGGAAAGCGCAGCTGGGTTTGGGTCAGCGATGGGAAGAAGGTGTGGAGGGTGCCGACGATCGCCGCGCCGAACCATCCCGCCAGGTTCAACGACATATGGGCGCCGAGGAGATCGCCATGACTCCAGGGCACGCCGCGAGCCAGCAGTGACCCCGCCACCATCCCCAGCCCGAGGAAGCAGGCCCCGCCCACGTACCACCGCGTGGCCCACGGGGAGCGCCGCAGCGAAGATCGCCGCATCACCGCAATCGCTCCGGCCCAAACCGCCAGCCCCCCCGCCAGCAGGCCGACCGCGAGCCAGATCAGCGTGTCGGCGTGCCCGGGGACGGCGATAGCCAGCAGGATCGCGCCGGCATTCCAGCTGAGGATCTGGGCGCGGACGAGAACTCGCGGAGGCGGGTCGGTGGCAAGGAAGGCTCCGGCGAAGAATTGGGTGGCGCCGAGGACCAGCTGCGAGACCCCACCGACAAACGCCAGGTGCAGCGCAAGCCAGTGGCCCCAAGGCCACGGGACGAACCATTGGGCGATGCCAACCCCCGCTGCGGCGAGGAGAAAGACGATTCCGCTGATGAAAAAGGCGCCGACCAAATCGGTCGGTCGCAGATCGCCTGCGCGGCGCGGACGGGGCTTTTGGCGGCAGTGGCGAGCGGCGGGGCTACTCACTGGAGACCTCGATCAGGCAGCCCGCCCGATCGGGATCGTGAGGCTCGAAGCCGGTCAGCTTGGCCTTCGGATCGAGCTCCTCCAGGACGCCGGCCGTGATCCCGCGGTGCAGGGTGCAGACGACATCGGCGTTCTCTCGGACCGAGTCGCGAAATGGGCAGTTTTCAAGCCGACAGGTGAGGCTGCCGTCGGCTTTCACGCTCGTCGTAGGCTGAAAGCCGAGCGCGATGAACGTCTGAGCCAGCCCCTCGGCAAGATCGCCACTTTCTTTCGGGGCGAGCTCCCGGCCAATCTCCCAACCCGTCCGCTCGACCGCACGCAGTCCGGTCGGGCCGGCAGACATAGCACGCGCCAGCCAGATTGCCAGGCTGGAATAAGCGGAGGGGGGTTGGCCCGAAGGCTGTGCGCCGGGGGACACGGTCCAGCGATCACCGGGGCGCCCCCTCCCCGCTCGCTCCTGCCGGCGCTCGACGAGACCGGCCTCCCGCAACCGCTCGAGGTGGACCCGCACACCATTGGGGTGCAGGCCGAGGCGCGTCGCCAGGTCGTCGGTTCCCACGGCCACTTTCAGCTCGGCCAGCAAGGCGAAGATACGCGCCCGGGTGGGCTGCGTCAGCGGGTCATCGGTTGAGGTCGGGAGGTCCATAATCCAAGTCTCGCAAAGACGGTGTGTACAAACTATTCACTGCTTCAACGACTCACCCGCCGGCACCGCTACGGCTCCGGCCGCCGAAACCCGTTCGGACTCCCCCATCACAGCGTGGACCGCGCCGGGCACCCCGTATTCGTAGGGCCCGCCGACAACACGCGGAATCCGATCGAAGTTAAAGCGCGGTGGCGGCGAGGAGACCTGCCACTCGATCGAGTTGGCGCGCCATGGGTTGGCCGGCGCTTTCGGCCCAAAGCGCCAGCTGACGACCATGTTGTAGAGGAAGATCAGCTGGGCGGCGCCGAGCAGGAAGCCAAAGCAGCTGATCAGCAGGTTCCACTCGCCAAACTGCGTCGCGTAGTCGGCGACGCGGCGCGGCATCCCGTCCATGCCAATCCAGTGCATCGGCAAGAAGGTGCCCCAGGTCCCGACCAGGGTCAGCCAGAAGTGGATCCTCCCCAGCCGCTCGTCATACATCCGCCCGGTGATCTTCGGGAACCAGTAGTAAGTCCCGGCGAAAATCGTAAAGACCGAGCCGGCGAAGAGGACGAAGTGGATGTGGGCGACGATGAAGTAGGTGTCGGTGACATGGATGTCGATCGGCACCATCGCCAGCATCACACCGCTGATGCCCCCGACGATGAAGCTGGCAATGAAGCCGAGAGCAAAGAGCATCGAGGTAGCGCGCAGGTGAACCTTGCCGAAATAGAGCGTGCCCAGCCAGGAGAAGATCTTGATCCCGGTTGGCACCGCGATCAGCACCGAGGTCAGCATCATCGGCACCCGCAGCCAGCTGAACATGCCGGCGACGAACATGTGGTGGGCCCAGACCGAGTAGCTGAGGACGATGATCGCGATCAGCGAGAGCGACATCAGCCGGTAGCCGAAGATCGGTTTGCGCGAGTGCGTCGAGATGACCTCGCTGATGATCCCGAAGCCGGGGATGATCATGATGTAGACCGCCGGGTGGGAGTAGAACCAGAAGATGTGCTGGTAGCTGACGACGTCACCGCCGGCGGCGAACTGGAAGAAGTTGGTGTGCAGGAGCCGGTCAAAGAGAACCATGAACTGCACCCCGGCGATGAACGGGGTCGCGGCGATCACCAGCAGCGAGGTGGCCAGATTGGCCCAGACCAGCAGCGGCATCCCCAGAAGGTCATCCCAGGGGCGCGCATGGTGATGATCGTGACCAGGAAGTTGAGCGCGGCGAGGATCGAGGAGAAACCGGCGAACTGGACGCCGATGTTGAAGAACGATTGGCCCAGGGGGGCGCCCGTGGACAGCGGCGCGTAGCCGGTCCAGCCGGCGTCAAAGGCGCCGCCGGGGACCAGGAAGCTCGAGAGAAAGATGACACCCGCCAGCACCAGCAGCCAGAAGCTGAGCGCGTTCAGCCGCGGGAAGGCCATGTCCGGCGCCCCCAGCATCAGCGGTAGGACGTAGTTGGCGATCCCAGCGAAGACCGGGATCACGAAGAGGAAGATCATGATCGCCGCGTGGGCGGAGAAGATCGAGTTGTAGCCCGCCGCATCGACGACCTGGGTGCCGGGCTGGGCGAGCTCAGCGCGGATCAGCATCGCCAGCAGGCCGCCGATGAAAAAGAAGCAGAAGGTGGTGACTATGTACTGGATGCCGATCACCTTGTGATCGGTGTTAAAGGTGAAGTAGTCACGCCAACTGGCAGCCCCGTGATCAGCGTGGCTCTCGGGCTCGGTGGGCATGCCGAGCGCCCAGCGCAGCCAGTAGGTGATCGCGCCGAAGCCGACCAGGAAGCCGAAGGCCCCGGTGATGACCGGGACGACCACGTGCGGATAGCCGGTCTGTTCAGTCTGGAACACCGGCAGGCCCGAGACAGCCCGCAGCACGATGACAAGGCAAAAACCAAGCGCGGCGCCGGTCAGGGCGCCGAGGAGGCCGTGCAGCCACTTGCGGAAAAGTTCGTCCCCGGAAACTCCGAAGCCGCGCGCCTGGGAATCGGTCGTGGCGCGGCCTGCCGTCCGTGCCGATCGTTGGAGCGCGGTGTCTGCCATCAAACGTCCAGTCGCATCATCATATTTTTCCCACAAACATTGGAAAAAATAGCACCGCGACGAACTTCCCGCCAGCCCCGGTCTCGCAGGGTGGGCAAACCAGGCCCTGGCGGGCGACGGCGGGGCGACCCACCTGGCGTCATTTCGCTCCTAATCCCTCAGCGCGCTGTCGACTTCCCAGGTCCAAACGGCGGGGGGATCGCTGGCGGGAAAGGATGCACCGCCCGTCTCCTCGGCGCTCGCCGATGCAGGTCCGCCATTAAGCGAACTCGGGGTATTCCCCGGGCTTTCGGCCTGGAGCACCGAGGGCTGGAGGCCGAGCAGGCGCAGATCCCTGACGAGCTCGCCCAGGCTGTCCTCGTCGAGCGGGGGCACCGGCGGGGTTATGCCGAGCTCGATCTGCCATCCGACCGCGATCTCACCCTCGGGGCCGGGTTGGCTGAGACGCAGGAGGCGAATCGCCGCGTCGGGAGCATCCTCACGCAGGCGCTTGATCTCCGCCGTCAACCACTTCTGCACCTCCTCGGAGGCGACGGGTGCGAGTGGATGGCAGCGGACCGCGATTTGGCTCATGCATCGATCTTCCCCCATTCCCTCACGGGGACAATGGGTGTCCATATCCATCTTCGGACGGGTCCTATTGGCGGTGAGGGTCCCTCCCTGCTCGCGGAGCTGCGCCGAGGGGCTCAGGCCTCCACCAGCCCCCGCCTGATCGCGTAGCGAGTCAGCTCGACCCGATTTCGCATGCCCAGCTTCTCGAGCATGTTGGCGCGGTGACGGTCGACCGTCTTCTTGCTGATCACCAGCATCTGGGCAATCTCCTCGCTGGTGTGCCCTTCGGCGATCAGCTTCACCACTTCGAGTTCGCGTGGAGTCAGCGGATCCTGAGGAAGGGTTTCTCCCCGTCGCGCGCCATCCAGATAATCGCGGACCAAGCTCGTCACAGCGGCCGGATACAGAAAGGGCTCGCCCCGCATCGTCGCGCGGCAGGCCTCGATCAGATCCCGGTTGGCAACTGACTTCAGCACGTATCCCGACGCCCCTGCTTTCAGCGCTTCGAACAGATATTGCTCGTTCTCGTGCATCGAGAGCATCAGGATTCGCAACTCGGGCTTCCTGCGGGCGATTTCCCTGGCGGCCTGCAGGCCGGTCATCCGCGGCATCGAGACATCGAGAATCGCCAGGTCGACCTCTTCCGCGACTGCAGCGTCGACGGCCTCGGCGCCGTTGTCGGCCTCGGCGACGACTTCAAGGTCGGGAGCCGCGTCGAGCACCATTCGCAGCCCGTCGCGGACGACAACGTGGTCGTCGGCGAGGAGGATCTTCGTCTTAAGCGGGACCGGCATCGATCTCCTCCCATGGCAGCTCGAGGCGAACAGTCGTGCCGCCGCCCGGCTCCGAATCTATTTTCAGCTTTCCGTGGACCAGCCGCGCTCGTTCGCGCATGCCGCTGATCCCGGCGGTACGCGTCGGCAGATCGGCGGGCAGGCCGCGACCGTTGTCGACGATCGAGAGGGTCGCCATGCGTGGGCTTGCCGCGAGGCTCAGGGTCGCCTCCGACGCCTGAGCGTGGCGGACGACGTTGGTCAAGCCCTCCTGCGCCACGCGGTAGATGACCAGCTCCAGGTCGCGCGGAAGGTCGGGCAGCGTTTCCAGCCGGCGATGTATGCGCAGGCCGCCCTGCGAGGCCAAGCGTGAGCAAAGGGAGATGAGGGCGTTGACCAGGCCGAGATCGTCGAGTGCCTCCGGCCGCAACTCGCGGGCGATCCGACGGACTTCATCGAGACTGCCGCGAACGGAATCGGCGATCCGGCGCAGGTCCGCCGCAGAGTCACGGCCAACATCGGCGGCGTGCTCTATCTGGATTGCCGCCGCGGTCAGGGTCTGCCCGATCTCGTCGTGCAACTCGCCGGCCAAACGCTTGCGCTCGCTCTCCTGCGCCGCAAGCGCCACGCGGGCGCTCTCGTATCGCTCGCGCTCGAGGCGGTCGAGCATCTGGTTGAAGGCGTCGCTAAGGGCGGCAACGTCGGGGCCGTAGGACCCGAGCTCGGTAATGCGTTCCCCCGGCTGGTCGGGATCGATTCTCGTCATCAGCGCGGTCAGCTTTCGAAGCGGAGCCAGCACCTTTCGGAGAACCCAGAGATTGGCCACCAACATCAGGGCAAGCCCGCAGATGACGATCGCGAACTGATCGAAGGTGACCGGGGCGTGGATCGTGACAGGGGTGAGGAGGAGCAGCGCCGCGGCGACGACCATGATCAGGGCGCTGGCGAAAAAGGCTCGCCACAGCAGCGGAAGGCGCTTATCCAACCCGGGGCGAAGAGGAGTGAGGCTTGAAAGCGCCGTCCCTGAGAACGGCTCGACGCCGTTGGTCACGATTGCGTTGTCGACGATCGCATCGAAACCACTGTCGCACTTTGACGCTCCGCGTCAATGGGCATTCCGACCCATGGTGCGCGGGCCTGACTGGGTGGAGGATTTAGCACGACCCCATCACCAACCGCCATTCGCCAACAATTCCGAGGAGGCCCGTGTCATGCCCGCCGACCCATTGATGATCTGCTATGACGGTTCCGAGGATGCAAAGCACATGATCGCCGAAACCGGGATTCTCTTCCCCGGTCGCCATGCGCTGGTCCTGACGGTGTGGCAACCCATTTCCAGTCTGGCAAGCGTGACCTGGTCGGGGGCGACGGTAATGCCGAACTTCACCGAGCTGGACCACGTCGCCTCCGAGGATGGTCGGAGCAGAGCGGAGGAAGGGGTGGATCTCGCGCGCGAGTCGGGGCTGGAAGCCGAGCCACTCGTGGTCGAGACCAACGGCCCGATCTGGGAGACGATCATCGAGACCGCTGAGCGTCGGCGGGCCGCGGTAATCGTCATGGGCTCCAGGGGCCTGACGGGCTTGCGCTCGATACTGCTTGGAAGCGTCTCCGGCACCGTCGTCCACCATGCCCATCGCCCAACCTTGGTTATCCACCGAAGCAGCGTGGATTCGACGGAGCATCATCTTCACGCCCTGGAGCGATCAGCCTGAGCTGATGCGCGACGCAGGCTACTCGCCGCTTCGTGACTACGCGGCAATCGGCGATGGGCGTACGTTGGCCCTAGTTTCGAGCAAGGGATCGATCGACTGGCTATGCCTGCCGGACCTCGATTCTCCGAGCGTCTTCGGCGCCATTCTCGACGCCGAGAAGGGCGGCGGTTTCAGCCTCGCCCCTGAACCGCCATTCACGGTCGAACGGGCCTATCTTCCCGAGACCAACGCGCTGCAGACCATCTTCAAGACGGAGGTGGGCGTGGTGCGCGTTACCGACGCGATGCTGTTGCCGGGCAGCGGGCTGGTGCCCTCCCGCGAGCTCGCTCGACGGGTCGAGGGGCTTTCGGGCAGCGTGCCGATGCGCTGGCGAGTCGAAGCTCGATTCATGTACGGAAGCGGGCGGGCGGAACTCAGCCGCCTTGGCGAAACTCCGGTTGCGAGGAGCGGGAGGGACGCGCTCGCCGTGTCCTCCTGGGACGCCGGCATCCCCGTCCTCGATGAGACCTCGATCAGCGCCGGCTTTGTGGCATGCGCGGGCGACGACGCGCTGATCGCCCTGAGCGTCGCGCACGAAGAGCCGCTGGTCCTCCCCTCTCGCACCGAAGTGGAGTCGCGCCTGATCTCGACGACGGCATTCTGGCGCGAGTGGTCCGCCGGCCGCACCTTCGAGGGGCCGTGGCGAGATGCGGTTATCCGCAGCGCCCTTGTTCTCAAGCTCTTGATCCACTCCCCCTCGGGAGCGATCGCGGCGGCGGGAACGACCTCGTTGCCCGAGGAGATCGGCGGCGATCGCAACTGGGACTACCGCTTCTGCTGGGTTCGCGATTCGGCGCTCACCCTGCATGCCCTGATGCAGCTGGGCTGCCCGCGGGAGGGCGAGTCCTTCTTTTGGTGGTTGCTGCACGCCTCACAGCTGACTCACCCCCGCCTGGGAGTCCTCTATCGGCTGAACGGAAGCGATCACGCCCCGGAGTCCATCCTCCCCTTGAGCGGCTACCGCGGCTCGGGCCCGGTGCGGATCGGCAATGCCGCGGTCGACCAGGAGCAGCTCGACATCTACGGCGATCTGATTCGGACCGCCTGGCTCTACGTCGTCGCGGGCGGCGATCTCGACTCCGACACCGGTCGTCGACTGGCGGAGATCGCCGACCTTATTTGCGAGATCTGGCGCCGACCGGACTGCGGCATCTGGGAGGTGCGCAGCCAACCGCTGCACTTCACGCACTCCAAGATCATGTGCTGGGTTGCCCTCGATGGCGCCGTCCGCCTGGCCGACCGAGACTTGATTCCGCACGCTCATGCGACCAGATGGCGGAGGGAGGCGGAGGCAATCCGTGCATTCGTAGACGAGCGGTGTTGGTCTGAGGAGGCCGGCTGCTACGTTCGGTCGGCGGGCAGCTCAGAGCTCGATTCCAGTCTCCTGCTCGGTGCGTTGATGGATTACCCGAGCGAGCGCGACCCCCATTTGAGCGCAACGATCACGGCCCTTAGGCGCGAGCTTGGATCCGGTCCTCTCCTGGATCGCTACAGCGGCGAGGACGGGCTTGCCGGAACCGAGGGAGCCTTCCTTTGCTGTTCCTTCTGGCTCGCCGACGCGCTCGCTCGCGCCGGCCGGGTCGATGAGGCCGGCGTGCTGATGGAGCAGCTGATCGGGTTGGCAAACGACGTCGGCCTCTACGCGGAGGAGGTCGATCATCAGAGCGGTGAATTCCTCGGCAATATGCCCCAGGGCCTGGTCCACCTGGCGTTGATCAACGCCGCGGTCTCGGTCAGCAAGGCGCAGCGGCGATGAGTATCTGGGGGGCACTCGCCGGTGGATTCGTCGGCACCCTGGTCCTGACAAGCGCGCTGAGCGCCGCCAGCGAGTTCGGCCTGACGCGGATGGACCTGCCGTTCCTGCTCGGGACCATCGTCTCATCCGATCGCGGCCGCGCCAGGGTTCTGGGCTACGCGATGCATTTCGCCGTGGGGCTGCTCTTCGCGCTGGTCTACTTGGCGATCTTCGCCGCTATCGACCGGAGCGGCTGGGCATTGGGAGCCCTGTTCGGCCTCCTCCACGGGCTCTTCGCCGGCACGGCTCTGGTCACCGTGCTGCTCCCGGCCATCCACCCTCGAATGGGCACGCCGTTGAGCGCCGCGGCCGATCAACCGCTGTTGGAGGCACCGGGTTTCATGATGCTGAATTACGGTCGCCGGACCCCGCTGGCGACGATCGTCGCGCACATCGCCTACGGGACGATCGTTGGCGGTTTCATCTCGTTCGCCTCCTGAGGGCCCGGGGCAAGGGACGGCAGAACGCGCTGCCGGCGGATCAACGAATCAGGAGCTCAACGGCCCACCGCGAGCTTGAGCTTGACGCGGGCATCATGCAGCGACTTGTCGATCGCGCCGCGCGTCGTGTGAAGCTCGTCGGCCAGTGTCCGGGGTGAGACGCCGTTGACCGCGACGGCGATCAGGACGGTTCGCTGACGCTTGGTGAGCCGAGTGGCAACGATCTCGCCCACCCTCTGAAGCAGCTCACGAGTCTCCAGAAGCTCCTGTGCGGTGTGAGCGGGGTCGGGCACGTCGAGCGCGAGCTCGGGGTTCGGCGAGGTGCCGACGTGGTCGTGTCCGACGCGCCGACGGATGCTCACGGGCGCCTCCACCTCGGCGAACCTCCGTGCCCACGTCCAGAACATGCTCTCGCCGCGATAGTCGTCGAGCTTGCGCAGGAGCACCATCAGCGCATCATCGGCAACCTCCGTAGCGAGATCGTCGAGGTCGCTCCTGGGAAACCCCGCGCGGTTCCGGATGCGATCGCGGATCTGGAACGCTGCCTCGCGGCGGAGCCGCGCGTGCAGGTCGGCGACCGCGGAGGCGCGCGTCGGCTCGGCGCTATGCAGTCGCTCCCACCACGATTGCGACTCCGGATCGAGGCGCCTCCCTGACGCAGCCAGGGTGGTGTCCGACCGAAAGGCAGGCGATCCTCGGACGGAAGGAAGGTGACTGCTCTGGGGCTGCTGCATGGGCGCACCTCGCTGGGCCTGTGACCCGGTGACGGCCGTCCCGACCACGGATCGAGACTTGCGGCCACGCTGCTGACCGCGGATGCGCTCCGCTCTGCTGGGCGCAAATCCCGACACAATCGACGGCCGAATGTGCAGGATGCTGAGCGCCCCATTTTAACGCACCCGTAAAGGCCTCCGATCCAAACATCGAGCGGATTCAGGAGAGAAGAACTGTGCCCGGGTCTCGGGTCGAGGCCTCCCTCCCCAGCCGATGCGGGAGCGACGTCATGGCGCGGTGGGCACGCCGAGGGTGCTCCGCGCCTCGCGGATCATCTGGTGGGTGAAACCCCACTCGTTGTCGTACCAGGCCATCACCTTGACGAGCGTGCCGTCGACGACCCTGGTCAGATCAAGATCGATCACGGCGGCGCGTGGGTCGCCGACGATGTCGGCCGACACCAGCGGATCTTCGGAGACCCCGAGAATGCCCTCATAGCGGGCGGTCGCGGCCTCCTGCCGGAACGCGTCGTTGACCCCTTCAATCGAGGTCGGCCGGCCGGCGTCGAAGACGATGTCCGCCACCGAGCCGACCGGGATGGGCGCTCGGACCGCGATCCCGTCGAACCGCCCGGCCAGTTCAGGCATGGCGCGCGTGGCGGCCCGCGCGGCGCCCGTCGAGGCGGGCACCAGGTTGGCCGCGCCGGCGCGGCCGCGCCGCAAGCTCTTGCTTGGACTGTCCACCAGTCGCTGGCCGGCGGTGTAGGCGTGGACGGTGGTCATCACGGCGCGCTCGACCCCGAGCCGCCGCTGGGCGACCTCGATCACGGGGGTGATGCAGTTCGTCGTGCAGCTCGCGCACGAGATGACCTGTGGGTGTCCCTGCGCGCGGTTCACGCCGTGCACCACCGTCGGGATGGTTTCCGAACCCGTCGGCGCAGACAGAATCACGTACGACGCGCCGGCCTGAACATGCGTCCGCAGGTCATCGGCGCTCGTGAATACCCCAGTGCACTCAAACACCAAGTCGACACCCAGCTCGGCCCAGGGGAGATTCGCCGGGTCCGGCTCGGAGAGCGTCGAGATCCGGCGCTCATCGACGAGCAGGCCCCCGTCAACGACGCTGAGCTCGCGGTCGTAGCGCCCGTAGACGGTGTCGTACTTGATCAGGTAGGCCAGGTTGTCCGCGTCGGCGACGTCGTTGACCGCGACAAGGTCGAGCCCGTCGGCATCGAGCAGGATCTTCAGCGCCGCCCGACCGATCCTGCCAAGGCCGTTGATCGCCACGTTCGCCAAGTCAGCTCACGACCTCGCGCAGGCGGCCGGCACGGGGCGCCATTGACCTGCACCGATCGCCCCCTTCGACCTGATCGAGCACGGGGGCAGAACGGGGCGATCTCAGTGCAGGACGGGATGGTTTATCCGGCCCTCTGGGCACCTCTACACGCCGATGAGCTGCTTGTCGCCGAGCATTCCGTGCGGATCGAGCACGTACTTCCTGCTTGCTCCTTTGTCGAAGGCCTGGTAACCCTGGGGGGCTTCCTCTAGCGCGATCACGTTTGCGTTGACGGCCTTGGCGATCTGGCAGCGCTCGTTGAGGATCGCGTTCATCAGTCGGCGGTGGTAGCGCATCACCGGGCACTGGCCGGTGGTGAACGAATGCGACTTGGCCCAGCCCAGCCCGATCCGGATCGACAGGCTGCCTTCCTTGGCGGCCTCGTCCTTCGCGCCCGGGTCGCCCGTCACGTACAGGCCGACGACGCCGAGCTTGCCGGCCTCGCGGGTGACCTGCATGATGGAATTGAGCACCGTGGCCGGCGCCTCCTCGGCGCCATGGCCGTGCCCTTTGGCCTCGAAGCCGACAGCATCGACGGCGCAGTCCACGAGGCGCTCCCCGACGATCTGCTCGACCTGGTCGGGCAGCGGTGTCTCCTTGCTCAGGTCGACGGTCTCGCAGCCGAAGCTGCGGGCCTGCGTGAGGCGTTCCTCATTCATATCGCCGACGATCACCACCGCCGCGCCGAGCAGTTGCGCCGCGTGCGCGGCCGCCAGCCCCACTGGGCCCGCGCCCGCGATGTAAACCGTCGAGCCCGTCGTCACCCCGGCCGAGACGCAGCCGTGGTAGCCGGTCGGGAAGATGTCCGACAACATCGTCAGGTCCAGGACCTTCTCAAGGGCCTGCTCCTTGTCGGGGAACTTGAGCAGGTTCCAGTCGGCGTAGGGCACCATCACGTATTCCGCCTGGCCGCCCACCCAGCCGCCCATGTCCACGTAGCCGTAGGCTGAGCCGTATCCGCTGGGGTTGACGTTCAGGCAGACGCCGGTGTTGCCCTCCTTGCACATGCGGCAGCGGCCACAGGCGATGTTGAACGGCACCGAGACCAGGTCACCCTCCTTGATGAACTCGACTCCGGGTCCCGTTTCGATCACTTCGCCGGTGATCTCGTGGCCGAGGATAAGCCCGGCGGGTGCCGTGGTGCGGCCGCGGACCATGTGTTGATCGGAGCCGCAGATATTGCTCGCAACGATCTTTAGGATCGCCCCATGCGGTGTCTTGCGTCCGACGTTCGCCGGATCGACGCCCGGTCCGTCCTGCACTTCTAGTTTCGGATAGTCGATCGACTGCACTTCGACTTTGCCTGGTTCTATGTATGCCACTGCCTCGTTACCGGACATGAGGTTGTCTCCGTTCGCTTGTTGGTTTCGTTTGTGGGCCGTCCCGTTCGTCCTCCGGAAACACCCGACGGCCCTCGACGTCGCCGGCTGTGCCCTGCGGCGCCTCGGCCGCGGCGGTTGCGGCCCGCTCGGGCTGGGCGATCAGGTCATAGGCAAGCGCCGCAAGCGCGCCGCCGACTAGCGGGCCGGCCCAATAAATCCAGAACTCGCTCCAGGGGGTGGAGCCGCCGAAGATCTCCGTGGCGAGGTACGGGCCGAAGGTGCGGGCCGGGTTCACCGAGCCGCCGCTGATCGGCCCTATAACCATGATCTCGCACGCCACCGCGAGCCCTATGACGAGGCCCGCGAAACCGACCGGAGCGCGCCGGTCGACGGCCAGGGCCATGATCGTCGCGAGGAGCAGGAAGGTGCCGAGCCCCTCCGCCACCGCCGCCTGCGCCTTGGTGAACCCGGCACCGACGACGGTGCCGCCGGAGACGTTCAGGTCACTCGCCTGCGACCCGAAGATCGCGTTGATGAGTATCGCCCCGACGAGCGCCCCGACGAGCTGAACGGCGAAGTAGGGGATCACCTCGATCCACGGGAAGCGGCGCACCACCGCCAGCGAGAAGGTGACCGCGGGGTTGATGTGCGCACCCGAGGTCGTCCCGAACATGTAGATCACCGCGGCGATCACCAGCGCGAAGGAGAACGCGATGATGCCTAGTCCCGCGTAGTCGAGTTCGCCCTGTCCCACTTCCAGCGCCGCGACTACCGCCCCGGCGCCGAAGACCACGAGCAGCGCGGTCCCTACGAACTCGGCGAGCAGGCGGCGCGGGAGATCGGCGTTCACGACCGGGCCACCGGACTCGCGTGAGGGGAGTTCCTTGCCATTACCCCCTCAGCGTCGGCCGGGGCGAAATTCTTACTGCACCTGGCCCTAACCTCCCTTCGCGGACTCGGCGCTGAATGAATCCAGTGGCGTGTCGGGGTCAGACAGCGCCTCCGGGTCAATCGCCTGGCGAGAGCCAATCAGTGCCCGGATCTGCTCGTTGACGTCCCAGACGTTTACGTTCATCCCCGCCGCGACGACCCCGTCGCGCAGCCAAAAGGCGATGAACTCGCCGCTCTCCCGCTCGCCTCGGAAGACGACCTCATCCCACTGTGGCGCGTACCCCGAGTACTCCATTCCCACCTCGTACTGATCCGAGAAGAAGTATGGAATGTGGTCGAAGCTGATCGATTCGCCGAGCATCGATCGAGCGGCCGCCGGCCCCTGGTTGAGTGCGTTGGACCAGTGCTCGACCCGGATGCGCTCGTCGTAAAACGGGTGCCAGCCACTGGCCACGTCACCGGCAGCGAAGATCCCGGGCACCGAGGTCTCCAGCGCGTCGTCGACGAGGATGCCGTTGCCGATCGACAGGCCGGCGTTCTTGGCGAGCTCCAGGCGCGGAATGACGCCGATTCCAACCACGGCCAGGTCACAGTCGATCATCCGGCCGCGGCTGGTACGCAGCCGCTCGAGTACACCGTCCCCCTCGAATGACTCGACGCCCTCGCCCAGCGCCAACTCGACGCCGTGCTGGGCATGTACGTCGCGATAGAAAGACCCTATCTCGGCGCCGAAGATCCGCTCGTTGGGCAGCGCGGTCGGGTCGATCAGAGTGACCTCGTGGCCACCCTGGCGGGCCGACGCCGCGAACTCGCTGCCGATCCAACCCGCTCCCACGACCGCGACACGAGCGCTCCGGCCGAGTTGTTCTCGCAACAGGTCGCAGTCGGCGAGGGTTCGAAGGTAATGAATGCCGTCGAGCTCAGCTCCGGGCACCGCGATCCGTCGCGGCTCGGCGCCGGTCGCCAGAAGAAGCCGGTCGTAGCCGAGCTCACGGCCGTCTGCCAGCGTGACGGTGGCCAGAGCGGGGTCGATCGCGGAGACGGTCGTATTCCTCATTAGCGAGATCTCGTGCTGGGCATAGAAGCTCTCCTCGTGAACGAAGGTCGACTCCCGGTCTGACTCGCCTCGGAGGTAGTCCTTGGTCAGCGGTGGCCGTTCATAGGGTCGCTCGGACTCCGAGCCGATCAGCACCACTCGTCCGTCGAACCCTCGCTCGCGAAGCTCCTCCGCGGCCTTTGCGCCGGCCAGACTTGCACCGACGATGATGAAGGTCTGCTTTTTGCTCATCGCGCCCGCCACCTCTCCGATCGTGCTTCGACGTCGTCGACGTCGCCTGGATCTTGGTCCTACTTGCTTAGCGCGTGATTGGCCCGCCGTCTTACCTCAGAAGTCAGAATCCTCGCCTGCCTGTCTCTGCTCTTCGAGTCGAAGTGGGCATTCCTGCCCATGGCTTGTCGTTCGGCAAACCGTGACGCTGAGGACATGATCGGGAACTCGGACCGTCCAGCCCTTGCGCCAAGCAGACGCGTGGTCAGACCTGGCATCGACCCCGAGTCGCGGGCGTGGATCGCCCGACTTACCCCAGGAAGTCCCAACCTCGAGGCAGGAATCGAGGAACTGCATGCGCTGCTTCTCAGGGGCGCCCGGTTTGAGGTCAACCGTCGCCGCGCGACGCTTCCCCACTTCCGGGGAGATGACTACGACGACCTCGCCCAGCAGAGCGCCGACGACGCCCTCCTTGCAGTGCTACGCAAGCTCGACGACTTCCGTGGCGAAAGCCGCTTCACCACCTGGGCGTACAAGTTCGCCCTGTTGGAGGCTGCGACGAGGATGCGCTCTCTCGCCTGGCAGGGACGCGAGATACCAACCGCGCCCGACGGTTGGGCTCGGTTCACCAGCCGCGGCTCGACCGCACAGGAGGAACTCGAGATGAAGGATCTCCTCGCGGCGCTAAAAAAGGCGATCGCGACTGACCTCAGCGCCCATCAGCGCGAGGTGCTCGTCGCGGTCGCGCTCAACGATGTCCCGATCGACGTCCTCGCCGCCCGCCGGGGCACGACCCGCGGGGCGATCTACAAGACCATGCACGACGCCCGTCACAAGCTCCGAAATGGGTCTTGACGCCCATACCCGACCGCCCTGAAAGCGGAGAGGATCATCGCTATGACCACAACCGCACAGACGCAGACCGTTGTCCACGACAAAACGAACGGGTCGCATGCCGGCACCGTTGGCGCCCCGCCCAGCGCCATCATCACGCGCGCTGGGGAGCGGGCTCTGCGCGCAGAGCTCGAGCGCCTCCGTCGCGAGCTCGAGGGCGACATGGCCGAGCGCCTGCGAGAGGCACGCGCTTTCGGTCCCCCGGCGGGCAATGACGACTACCTGCAGATCCAGGAGGAAGAAATCATCCTGACCGTCCGGGCTGCCCGCCTCGATGGGTTGCTCGAGCGGGCCCAGGTCATCGACAGCGGATCGCTCGACGGCCGGGCGGCGGTTGGCACGATTGTCGAAGTCAAGAACACCGACAGCGGTGAGTTGATGGAGCACGAGCTGGTCGGCGGCCACGAAGCGCCCCGTCCGAATGCCGCCTCGGCTGCCTCGCCGATCGGCCAGGCGCTGATCGGTCGGAAGGCCGGGGGCATCGTCGACGTCGATCTGCCCAATGGCGGCAGGCAGCGCCTCGAGATTGTCCGCGTCCGACCCGCCGATCATGCGCTCCCCTAGGAAAAGGCTCAAAAGGGTCTTTACTGCATAGTCGATGTTCAGGGTGCCCCACCCGCCTGACCGGACTCGCCGAGCAATCGAGCGCAGGAGCCGCGATCCGTGGGTCTACTGATCCTGGCCGCAGAGCATGCAGGAGGGGCACTGGGGTCGACTTCGCAGCCCGACCTGCTGGCGGCGCGACAAATGCAGGCGATGTCGTTCGTCGTCCACATTCCGTTGGTCTGCTTCGGGATCGCGTTCCCGACGATGGTCCTGTTCGCGGAGGGACTCTGGCTACGAACCGGGAGGCCCGCCTACAAGGCGCTGGCCAAGCGCTGGTCGAAGGTGATGATGATCCTCTTTGCCGTGGGTGTGGTCACGGGGACCATCCTTTCCTTTGAGTTTGGGCTTCTGTGGCCGAATCTAACCGCCACCTTCGGCAACGTCTTCGGGCTCGGGTTCGCGATCGAGGGCTTCTCCTTCTTCATCGAGGCCATCTTCATCGCCATCTACGTGTATGGATGGGACCGCCTTCCGGACCGGTTGCATTTCCTCACCGGGATACCGATCGCCGTCGCCGGAGTGACGGGGTCGCTCAGCGTGATCTCGGTCAACGCCTGGATGAACCATCCAGGTGGATTCGACATCGTCAACGGCAAGGTGGTCAACGCCGACCCCTGGGTGGCGCTCTTCAACGACCACCTCTGGTACGAGTTCACGCACATGTACCTGGCCGGGTACATGGTCGCCGGGTTCCTGGTCGCCGGCGCCTATGCGGCGGCCTGGCTGAAGGGACGCCGCGACCTCTACCACCGGGCGGGCCTGATCATCGCCCTCACCTTTGCGGCCCTCGCGACTCCGGTTCAGATTGTCGTCGGAGACTGGGCTGGACGGCAGGTCGCCGAGGATCAGCCGGTCAAGCTGGCCGCCTTCGAGGGCCTGGGTGAGACAACCAAAGGCGCCTCGCTGCACCTTGGCGGCATCTACCAGGACAGCGAAGTCAAGTATGGGGTCGGGATCCCCAAGCTGCTCTCCCTCCTCGCCTTCCACGAACCGGACGCAAAGGTCCAGGGACTCGACTCGGTGCCGCGGCGCGACCGTCCGCCGGTCAACATCGTCCGCATCAGCTTTCAGTCGATGGTCGCGATCGGCACGGTGCTGGCGGCGCTGGCTGCGTTCTACGTTGCGGTGTGGTGGAAACGACGGAGGCTGCCGCGCTCGCCCTGGTTCTACCGCGCCGTGATCGCCGCCGGGCCCCTCGCCCTGGTTGCGCTGATCGCAGGGTGGGTCACCACCGAGGTCGGCCGACAGCCATGGGTCGTCTACGGCGTCATGCGAACCAGGCAGGCGGTGACCAATGCCGGCGGTCTACCCGTTGCGTACATCGCCCTGGCGGCCGTCTACCTCTCGCTGTTGATCGGGGTGATCTGGCTGCTGCGTCGCCTCGCCGGGCGCTCGCCTGCGCTTGAGGTCGATGCCCCACTGGAGAGTGCCGATGCTCGCTGATCTCTGCCTCGCGCTGATCATCCTCGGGCTCACCGCCTACGCGGTGATGGGCGGCGCGGACTTCGGGGCCGGCTTTTGGGATCTGACCGCTGGAGGCGCCAGTCGCGGGGGGCGGGTGAGGGGAATGGTGGCGAGGTCGATGGGGCCCGTCTGGGAGGCCAATCACGTCTGGCTGATCTTCGTCTTGGTGATCTTTTGGACCTGCTTTCCAATCGCCTTCGGATCGGCGATGTCGACGCTGTATGTGCCGCTTTTCATCGCCACGATCGGAATCATCTTTCGCGGCACCGCCTTCGCCCTCCGGGGGCAGGCGGCGACGATCAACGAGGCTCGCGTGCTCGGTGGCCTCTTTGCGCTGTCCTCGGTCTTGGTCCCTTTCTGCATGGGCGCGGCGCTCGGAGCGATCGGCTCGGGCCGAGTGCCGATCGGCAACGCCGCCGGTGACCCGTTCAGCTCCTGGCTCAATCCGACCTCGATCCTGGTCGGCGCGCTCGCCGTGATCACGGGGGCCTATCTGGCCGCCGTGTTCATGGCCGGAGATGCGGCGCGGGGCGGGCTGCGCGACCTCGTCGTCGCCTTCCGCGGTCGAGCATTGGCTTCTGGAGCGCTGTCGGGCGTGCTGGCGATCGGTGGCCTGATCGTGCTTCACGATGACGCCCCCAACCTGTTTGACGGCCTCACCTCCTCCCCCGGCCTTTTCTTCGTCATCGGCTCGGCGCTGGCGGGAATAGCGACCATCGCGCTGGTCTGGCGAGAGAGCTTCGAGGCGGCGCGTTACACCGCCGCCGCTGCCGTCGGCTGCCTGACGATCGGCTGGGCGTTCGCCCAGTCGCCGTACCTGCTGCCAAACGAACTAACCCTGGACGAGGCCGCCGCCGGCGACACGACTCTCGTCGCCGTGCTGATCAGCGTGGCCGTCGGGATGATCTTGTTGGTGCCCTCCCTCTACCTCCTGTACTCGTTTGTGCTCAGGGGGCGCCTCGATGAGGACTTCGAGCCACTGGACCAGCGTTTTCGACCACTGAGCGCCGGCGACCATCCGAAGGACGGGCGATGACGAGCTCGCCTCGCCCGCTCAGCGTCGTGGTGCTGGGCTCGCTCGTCATCGGGCTGGGCCTGATGATCGCCTTCGATGCGACGATCACCCGGGTGCTCGGGATGGCGCTGCTCCTTACCTTCATCGTCGGCGCCCTGTTCATAATCGCCGCCCCCCTCTTCCTGGAGCGCGACCAGCAATAGCGCCCTGGGACGTGAGCGCCGGGCGACTCTGTCGCTTCCCCCCCGCGCTTCCCGGTGAATCTTTTTCCCAATGCCATTGGGTAAAATGACGCAAAAGGTCTAAACTCCGATCGGAATCTAGGCAATGGCGACAAGACTTCTGGAGGCTGAGATGAGCTACGCAAAGGACGTATTGGTCGATACCGATTGGGTCAGCGAGCGCCTCGACGACGACTCGGTTCGGATCATCGAGGTCGACGAGAACCCGGCCCTCTACGCCGAGGGCCACATACCCGGCGCGATCGGCCTCGATTGGCAGGCAGACCTCCAGGACCAAGTCAGCCGAAACTTCCTCGACGCCGAGGCATTCGGCGAGTTGATGGGGAGCCGCGGCATCTCCAACGACCACACTGTCGTCCTCTACGGCGACCGCAATAACTGGTTCGCCGCCTACACCTATTGGTACTTCCTCTATTACGGCCACGACAACGCAAAGCTGATCGACGGCCCGCGCGAAAAGTGGGTCGCCGAGGGCCGCGAGACGAGCGTCGAGGTTCCGTCCCATCCGGCCGCGACCTTCACCGCTGATGCGGGCGACGACTCGATCCGTGCTTATCGTGACGAGGTTCTAGCGACCCTGGAGAACGGCACGAACCTTGTTGACGTGCGTAGTCCACAGGAGTACTCGGGCGAGCTGATCACGGCGCCCGGCTATGAGCAGGAGGGCGCCCAGCGCAGCGGCCACATTCCCGGCGCCGCATCGGTGCCGTGGTCCAAAGCGGTGAACGAGGACGGAACCTTCAAATCGGCGCAGGAGCTGCGCGAACTCTACGTCGAGGAGGGGGTCCTCGCCGATGGGCACCCGGTGATCGCCTACTGCCGGATCGGTGAGCGCTCGGCCCATACCTGGTTCGTCCTGCATGAGCTGCTGGGGGCCAAGGACGTCAAGAACTACGACGGCTCCTGGACCGAGTGGGGAAATCTCGTCGGCGTCCCGATCGAGAAGGGCGCCTAGCCACGGCAGGTTTGCACGGTGCCTCGGATGAGAACGGGGCGGGCTGAGATTCTCTGCGCTAGAGAACGTTGGTCGATCAGCGCCAAGGACTACGAGAGGATCGCCCTTGTCGCGCTGGTTGCAATGACGCTGGTCGTCTTCACTGGCGCCGCTGTGCGCCTCACCGGTTCGGGACTTGGATGCTCCAGCTGGCCCAAGTGCACTAGTTCCTCGTTCCATCCTCCGCTGGACAGCTACTCGCTGATCGAGTTCGGCAATCGCGTCTTCATCTTCTCCGTCTCCGCGGCTGCGCTCGCCGCCGCGATCGGGGCGTTTCTGCGACGCCCGCTCGAGCCGCGCCGGCGGGACCTCGAGCTGCTGGGCCTCATGCTCCCGGTCGGGGTTCTCGCCCAGGCGGTAGTTGGCGGCGAGTCCGTCCTCTACAAGCTCGCACCGGCCTGGGTGATGGCCCACTACTGGCTGTCGATGCTGATCCTGATCGCGGCATTCGATCTGTGGCGCCGATCGACCATGGAACCCGATGAGCTTGGGCGTCCGGGCGGGGATCGCGCCACGATCGTCGGCGTGCGGCTCCTTTGCACCCTCGCGGCAATCGTGATCGTCCTCGGCAGCGCGGCGACCGCCGCCGGTCCTCACGCCGGGGCCTCGGGAACCGGACAGCTCGTCCATCGCCTGGCCTTCTGGGGTGCCGACACGCTGCAGCGGATCGTCTCCCTGCACGGTTACCTCGTGTCCGTGGTCGGCCTGGGAACGATCGGCATCTGGTGGCTGGCGCGGCGGCGCGGGGGTAGCCCTGAGCTGGTTCGAACCCTCATGGTGCTTTGCCTGCTGCTTGCCGCGCAGGGCGTGGTGGGAATCGCGCAATACCAGCTCAAGTTGCCTTCAGAGCTCGTCTGGATTCACGTCGTGCTGGCGACGTTGACGTGGGTCGGCTACGTGCACGCCTGGCTCGCCGCAGGTCCTCCACGGGCGTCAGCGGCGTGAGCTCACGCAGAGCTGTTAGCGCACCGCCGTATCGATGGGATCGGGAAGCTCATGGACACGCACCGCCCGAAGCAGGCGCCAACTCCGCTCAAACGCGGCCGATTCGCGAAGGCTTGATATTCCCGACAGGGCTCCCCTCGCAGGCCCGGGCATGGGGGCGAGCCACTGGGAATGCTCAGCCCTGGCACAACGGGCAGCAGCAGGTTCGAGGGCGTCTCCCCGCCGTAGGCGATCGCGACCTGGGCGGTGCCTTCGGGTTCGGTTTGATCGAAGGCCCAGATTGGCTGGGTGCCGTTGGGGGCGGCGATCGTCATCCGGATCCGCGAACCGGCGCGATAGGCGTGGCCCTCGTAATAGAGCGGGATGGTGACCGGCACGAACTGGCCGGCCGGCAGGGGCGAGACGTCGGATTCGCGCAGGCTCAGCACTGGCTCCAGCGCGGTGCTCTTTTCGGGGTCGAGCGCGCGCTCGTTGGCACGGACCCAGCCGTTCTGGACGAAGGTTTCCTTGCCGTCGGGCCTGACCTCGCTGATTGTCGTCTGCAGGTCGACGTTGGGCGTCGAGGAGCGGACCCAGACGTTCACGGCGCCGGCGCCGATCACCGTGGTGTTCGCGCTCAGCGGGGCGGTGAGGTAGGAGACGGCGCTCCCCGGCGGGCTCTGCGCCCATTCGTATTTGGGCGTCGCCGTCCAGAGGCCGCCGGAGCCGGAGCCGGTATCGCCGCTGAAATCGGTCTTCGGCAGGGCGTCGGCGTCCCAGGTGAATTCGTCGGCGCTTGAGCTCGCGGGCGGGTTGTCGCTCAAGCCGCCGTCGGGCGAGAGGTACCAGGCCCGGGCTTCGGTGCCGGGCACGGGGAATTCGGCGAAGGACTTTTCGTAGGCCGGATAGGGCCGGCCCGGTGAGAGCCCGCCGGCGCCGTTGTCGAAGAGGACCCGGACCTGTTTCAGGTTTTCGAAGGCGGCAAGCGCCAGGCTATAGGTCGGCTGCAGCTGAACCGGATCCGGGGGCAGCGTCACTCCGGGTATCCCCATCGCTTCCTGGTAGATCAGCGGCGCCGCCGCCTGGATCGCCGCCGAGCCGAGGATCGGCGCCCGTTTCGCGACGTAGAGCTCGAGGAAGTCGTACCAGCGGTCGAAGGTCGCCGGGTCGAGCGAGTCGACGTGCGTGCCGTTGGTGAAGGTGAACCACTTGCGCCGCGTGTCGGTGAAGTGCTCGGCGAGGTCGGGACAGTGGCCGCCGGTCTGCTCGTCGGTCCACTGGCAGGCCATGAAGGTCGGTACGTCGATCTTGTCGACGAAGGTGATCGGCGACAGCGGGTCGGCCACTTCCGGCTTGTAGTGGCTGTTTTCTTCGATCTTCTTCAGGAGGTCCACCGCTTCCGGATGCAGGGCCTGGTTGGCGGCGCAGGTCGCATCGCCTTCCTGGATGCGTTTGTAGGCCCATTCCTGGCCGGCGGTCGGGGACGCCGCTTCGGCGTCGTGAACCCGTTCCTTGGCCCATTCGAGCGCAAACCCGGTGTTGAGGATGCCGCCCGGGTAGAGCGTGGTCTGGGTGCTGTCGATTACCGAGAGCGGCGAGATCGCAGCCAAGTCCGGGGGCTGGGTTGCGGCGGTGAAGAGCTGGCTGATGCCGCCGTAGGAGATCCCCATCATCCCGACTTCGTGGTGCAGGGCCCAGGGCTGGTGCGCGATCGTCTCGATCACGTCGTAGCCGTCGAGGTTTTGCAGCGGCTCGAAGAAGTCATAGGCACCGCCCGAGCACCCCGTGCCGCGCATGTTGACGTCGACCACCGTGAACCCCATCAGGTTGGCGAGGATCGAGATCCCGTTCTGCGGCCCGGCCGGGTCGGCGTAGCCGTAGCCCGAGTACTCGATCAGCGTCGGGGTCGGGCCGCTCGGCAGGGGCGGCAATTCGACCCCGGGCAGAACGTGCGTCACGTCTTGGGGTGGATGGACGTCGATCGCCAGCTTGGTGCCGTCGCGCGTCGTCAGGTACCCGTAGCCGCTCGACGGGATCGATTGGTTGTAGATGTCGGTGCTGGGCGGCGCGGATTGAGTCGTGAGCACTCGCAGCGGAGCCGATTTCTCCCCGGAGGCAAGGCCGACCGTGTAACCGTCGCCCGGGGCCACGCCACGGAAGAGGACCCCGCCGAGTTCGTCGACGCTCTTGGTCGCGACTTGCAGGCCTTCGCTGTCATAGAGGGAGACTTGCGCCCCCGCCGGTAGGCCCGTCGCGTAGACCTGTTCGACGCTGCCGTGTGCTTCGAACGACGGCTCCTGTCCGGCGGCGCCGGCGCGCCCGGGCACGAGCACCAGGGCGAGCAGGCAACAGCCGAGGGCCACCCCTGACAACACTCCGCGCCTGTCTCGCCGGCAGTCGATGAGCCTACTCCTACCCAAGATTGGGTATTTGTATCACCATCTTGACGGATAGTCGATTAACTTTTATCAATCGGTGGAGGTCGGCCCTTGGGGCTGAAACTAAGATTTTGGAATCTCTCCCCCTGCTAGGAGGGAAACGCGGCCGGCCGCGACCTCAACTGCCGATGCCGATTGCAGCCAGGAAGACCAGCACCAGCGTCGTCGCCGCCAGCACGCCGTGGGCGCCCACGATGGCGACTGGGAAGCGCTGCTCGGCGGGTCCGGACGGGGCGGTGGCCGGCGCTGTCTCGGCCGTTGGCCTCGAGGCGCTCCGCTGGCGCAACCAGATCCCCAGCATGGTGAAGCCCAGCAGCGCCACGACCAGCAGCAGGGCAAAGGCGATCCAGGCCAAGGCATCGCTGTCGCTTGCGACGTAGATGATCCACAGGACCAGGCCGGTGGCCGCCAAGCCGAAGTGACCGAGGATCAGCGGTGGCCTGACCAGCGGGTTGGCGCCCGCTGACGCCGGAGAACTCTGCTCCATGCCGCCGTTGCCGAGCCAGATGGCGAGCATGACGAACCCGCCCCCGGCGGTGAGAACCCAGGTGATAAGCGCTGCCCATTCCATCAGCGACCACTCCTTTCCGGACCTTTCTCGTCTGCGATTACTCGTGTTCCGTGCACGAACACAATTGACCCTCCCAACCAGCCGCCCAGCGTGAGGACGATGAGGCCGGCGACGGCGAAGATCAATCCGCCTGCAGTCACGTCGCCATGCTCGTATCCCGGATGTTGCAGCCAGGCCGAGACGGCGAATAGAGCCACCGCGCTGAGCATCGCGCTCAGATGCCAGGTTGCGGTGCGCCACGCGGCGCTTCCCCACTCGAGAAGGATCCAGTCGGCGAACCCGCTGAGCGCGGTTGGCGCCGCGACGATAAGACCGCCGATCAGCGCCAGCCACGCCGCCGGCCCCGCCTTGTCCTCGATCGCTCCCAGGGAGCCGATGATCGTGAGCGCCGTCGCGAGCACGAACATTCCGACGGTCGCGTCGGTGAGGGGCGGGTGAAGGGGATGACCGGGGTTGCCGCGCAACAGCCTTTCCAGGCCGGCGGGCGCATTGATGCGTTGAGATGTCTCAGCCATCCAAGCCTCCGCGTTAGCTTCCGATCCTACCCACAGACCTTGTAGTTGAATCACGGAAAGGTGGTTTTGGCAAGTGCTTCGAGGGAAACATCCTGAGCGGCACGAGGGTCTGCTGTGCAGATCCCAGGGTTCGGGAAAGGAAATCTCTAGGCAGAGCCCATAGGCGAACAAGCGCGCAGAACCCGATTCAGCGTCCGGCGAGTCGAAGCTTCAACTGGCGATTCAGCGGAAAATCAGTTGTGCTGGGATTGGTCTCGAGCGTGAACGTCGCTTTGTCGCCTTGCGCCAAGAGCTTTCTACCCGCGCGATTGACCTGAATCCTGACGCCGACTGAGCCCCAAGCTGCGATCGAGTATGAGGTTGAGCCGATAAGGCGCCGTGCTCGCCATCCCCTCTGGTAAGCGGTCAGAAGAATGTTTCCCGAGCACGGGCTGGAGCTTTGGCATGCGAGGCGAATCACAACCTTGCCCCTGCGAGAGACGCGGGCTCCAGGCTGTGGAAGGGCAAGCCGTCCGGGGGTGAATGAGAGGCCGGGCGGCTCATATGGGGGTCTCTGCTCCGGCGAGGGCCTGTCATCCCCTGGAATGATTCGTCCGATCGCGGGAATCGCCGATTCTCCGTAGGAGACGAACCAAAGGCGCCCATCCGGTCCGCTGACGATTTCCCGTGGGGAAGAATCAGGTGCGATCTTTTCCCTCAAGCTTGTGACTTCTCCTTGCAGCGAGACCTTTCCAATGCCGCGCCAGTAGGTGAACCACATATTGCCGTCCGGGCCGGCGGTGATGTCTCGCGGTTCGACTAGTCCGCCATTCCCTATTTCGGTGATCTCCCCCTGCTCGCTCACCCGGCCGACATCGTTTGCGCCTGGATTCGTAAACCAGATGTAGCCGCCGGGACGCACTGCGATATCCCAGATGCTCCCTTCCTGGTTCAGGCCGTCCCGGAACTCTTTGATTTCACCGCTCACGGGCGAGACGCTTTCCCCGCCGTAGGTGAACCAGATGTTCCCATCTGGACCGCCGACCAAATCCCGCGGTCTGCCGGGCAAAGAGAATGCGGAGATCGCCCCTTCGGGCGTAGCAAACCCAATCGCCGGGAGTCCCCGACCCCGGTGAACCAAAAGTTCCCGTCGGGGCCGACCACGATCCTTCGCGGGCGACTGGCTCCCAGGCCGGTCGTGAAGCGCGTAATGGCACCTTCGGGACTGATCCTTCCGATCGCGGCTCCTCCGATCGCAGAAGCATCGTCCGCGAACCAGAGGTCCCCGTCCGGGCCGAGGACGAATTCATCCGGCGAGCTGTATTGGGTCAGGCCTTCGTCAAACTCCTCAACTCCCCCGGCCTCATCCATGTTGCCCGATCAGCGCGTGGTAAGACCCTTCCGGCTTGATCCTTCTCATAGCGCGTTCAGCCTCGAGTGCGGGGATACGCGGGCATTAGAGGCGATTACGCCACTTTCGGCCGGCAAGTGCCAGTTACGGCGCGCCATTTCCAACTGGGGATTGCAGCTGCCATAGCGCGCTCAGCGCCGTACTCCCCCTGGCCCGTACCGCTGGTCGCCGGGCAAATGCGGTTGCGAAGGATCGCCAAATCAGGACGCCGCGCTTCTGCTCCTGGCGCGAAGCAGAAGCAAGCGCTGCTCTCTCTCGTGACGATCCTTCGTTCGTTCAAAGGTGGCGACCGACCGCATAAGTCGATTAGTCGCCCAGTCAGCCTCGCCGCCTCCCGGTCGATCCCAGTCACGTTTGTGCAGAGTGCGACCTTACTGGTCGGTGTCCTGCGAGATGGAGGACTCCGACGGCTGAAGGATGGCGAAAGCGTGCTTAGGCGTTTCTTCGAGCACGGTGATCTCGAAGTCGTCGGGGATCGCGAACCCGAACTCGCGCTCAACGGTTCGACGCGGATCGCCTTTGAGGTGCTCCCTAAACTCGGAATCTTCGTTTGCCCTTGTGATTGCATTGGCGATGAGACGCTGGGCTGTCATAGGGCGTCGTTTACATGCCCAACTTTCTCCTGTCCAAGACCACGGCATGAGTGTAATTACGAGCAGGCAAAGACCACATACGAAGCCAAGGAAACCAATCGAGGCGTAGCCAAAGCCGGTGAAATCTACCGGCGCTATATGGGTACCTATCGCCGACAACAACGAGCCAACGAGGAGGCCCAGTCCGAGACCCGCCATGGCGTAGCGTACGCGGCCGTCCTCTGTGCGCTCAGTCCAAGCACGCTCGCACAATTTGCCGGCGAGTACCAATTGGTGCCAGCTTCTGGATGCTGCGTGCTTGGCGTTCACATAGGAAACCTCCCATGTGATCCTAACTCATACATGGTGGCGTAGCAGGTTCTCTCGCTGTGTTCTTGAGACTCCGACGTCAGATCGTCGGCAGCTTCCGAGTCCGCGAGAAGACTGCTGCCTGGGGCCAGGAGCGGTCTCCGTCAAAGGCACTGCGCTACTGCAATCGCGTGAAAGCGAAAGTGTTCGAGCGCGGCGGCTCGAGCCGCCAGGCGTTAGTAGATCGCGACGGTCCCGCCGGGCCGTGCCAGGCGGGGCGGTCTCTATGAACCGTCATCCGGGAGTTCTCTTTGCCACTCTCGCCTCACCTTTCGGGGTGTCCCAGTGGTGCCGTCCCACCCTGGTGAATCGCCGGTCCTCCAGTAGCGCATTCGATCGGGAGAGCCTGGATCGATGTACCAGCCAGCCCTTCGGTCGATCCTGGTCGGAGTAGCTCATCGGATCCCAGCTTTGGCCGAACCGCGGGGGTCGCCTCCCGCGGGTGCAACCGGAACTGGACTCGGCTGCGCCGCGGAAGAGGCCCAGCGGGTACGGAGGTCGAAATACATGAGCGCGGCTGCGAGAGCACTGAGGGACCAGGTAACGACCTCAAGGGCGACGCCGACCAAGAACGATGCCACGGTCGTGGTCTCGTGTCCGAAGGCGAATCCAACCAGCAGCGTCGGCACGGAGGTGATCAAGGTGAGGTAGATCCCGAACACGATCAGGTGCCGGTAGTGGCTTGCTGTCAGCTGACGACTTCGGCGCAGGGCGGGCAACCAGCCTTCATGCTCGATTGCGGCCGCCTGGGCAACCACATACCAACGCAGCCACAAGAAGATTCCGGGAACAACGAATGCCAAGAATCCCAGGGAGATTCCGAGCCAGGCGATGATCTCCGCCGCTGCGACAACGGGAAGCACCTGCAGTCCCCGGCGGGCCACGGAAACCAGCTGAGGCTTCCGTCCCTCCGACACCTCGCTGACCGCGTGAACATGCAGCGCCGAGACCAGCGGTCCGATCAAGCCGAGACCGATGAGCGTCAGCAAGGTGCTGGTGCCAAAACCCAGGGAGCCGTGGGCGAATGGGCCTGCTCCGGTGGCCGCGAGGACGATCACCTCGTAGGGCACGATCACTCCGGCAGCGAGAACCAGGAAGAGCAGCGGATATTCCCGGTACAACTCAAGTGCCGCTTGGACGAGTTGACGGGCGGATCGAGGTGCCGTCATGGGGCGATCCATCTCAGAAACCTGTCAGCGCCGTGGAGCACCTATCGGCGTCGAAACCAGGTCTTGGGATTGCACGGATGGGCAAGAAGGCTGGCCGGGTGCGCACTCCCGACCCGAAGGCCCTGGGCGTTGAACGCCACCACCCGAACGCCTGTCGGAGGCACGCAGCCGGCGAAAGGTGATTGCGTAGGCGCCGAACGGCTTTGTCTGATGCAGCTTCCGACGAAGGCCGTCGTCGGCCTCCGAACGACCCGCTCTCGCCGGCCCCGGTGGTGGAAGATCACCTCGACGCTGGCCACGTCTGCCCCAAGCACCCCGAACAGGTGCGTGCGTGCGGGCGGACCGGCCCAGGCAGATTGGGCCGTGACCGTGCTCGGCGGAGCGTCGGGAAGCACAGATGCCCCTTCGGAGAAGCCAACAGGGCCGCTGTCGGCGTAGGCCCAGAGCCCCTGGCTGGTATCGACTGCGACGATCTCGTAGGCAGGCCAAGAAGGCGCCGCCCACAGGTGATGGTCACGATCGGCGAGAGCCTCTTGACGCCGGGCGGGATGCGCCAGAAGGACCACGCACCCCGCATGGCAATCGCCCCCTGCTCGCTTCCTGCTCATCGGCCAGGGCCTCGAACAGACCCGGCATGCACGAGCCCGCCCCGCAGGAGGGAGCCGGTGAGCGGGGTACCTGCAAGCCCCGGCAGGTCAATGGTGAGGTTCCCGCTCCAGCGGCGGTTCGCCTTCTTTGCGCGATCGAAGTGAGCGGCGCCCGAGAAAGGAGCCGGAGGGCGGACGGTCGCGGTCTGCAGATTGGCGCTGTAGTGAAAGCTGGAGGCCGGCATGGCGAGGCTCGCATAGCGGTCGATCGAGATGCCAGCGTTGTATTCGGAGACGTCCACGAAGAACCGAGCTGGGCTCCGGGGGCCTGCCTTGAAGACACTGAAACGCGGGCCGAGCCCCGGATTGCGCACATACAGTTCGCCGCTTCGGAGGTTGGGACTGCCGCCCCCTCCGCTCACCACGAAGTTGCACTCTCTGGCGAGCTCGAGCTGGAAGTCAGCCGGCACCTTGGAGGTTTCGGCGTCGGTGTATCCCTGCTCGCCGTGGAAGGAGACCGTGCCTTCATAGCTGCCCACGACGGCGGGGATCTCCTGCCCCGCGCATTTGAACGATCTGGTGAGCAGCTGACCGTCGGGGTGAAAGTAGACCGCGATCTGTCCCAGAGTGCCCAGATCGGCGGTGATCGAGGTTTCGCTCACCGTGGCCGGTGCCGTGTAGCGCACGGCCATGTGGTCCTTCCCGGCAGCGATGAGTTCGACAGAGCCCGAGCGACCTCCGCCGGCCGGAGTGGCGAAGACGAAGATCGAAAAGCCGTTGGTGCCCTGGAGCCGAAAGGCAGACGGCACCACCGGCGTCGGGGTGGGCGACTGCGCCGCCAAGCCGGCAGGCGGGGACAGGAGAGTGCTCATTGAGCCGAGGAGGAGACCCGCGAGCAGAAGCGCGCGACGCGCGACCGATGTACCTCCTGAGAGCATTCCCAGGGCAGCTCCCCCCCGCTTGTCAACCTGCAGCCGAGCCGGCTTCATCCCCGGCGCACCCTATAGATTCCTTGAGCGTTGAGAACCTCGCGTACCCGAAGATCAACCTCGACCGAGTCACCCGTTTCCCGACCAACCGGACAAGCCACTCTCCTCGCGGCCATCGCGCTAGCCGCAGCCTCGCTCCTCGCGCTGGCGCCCGCGGCCGGGGCAACGTGCATTAGCCGACACAGGGTTCCAATCGCGAGCGGGTCGAGTCCCGAGGGCGGTAGGTGGACCGTGGAAGGGACGATCGGCAACAACGGCAGCTGCCGGGAATGGCTCTTCGGCATGGATTTCAGTCTTCCCGGGGCGATCAACTGGGGCTGGGGAACCGGCATTCCCGCCGGCGGCCACCTTTCCAACAGATTCAGGATCGATGCCTCGGACGACTTGCAGGAAGACGGCGCCTGGCGCGTGTTCAGCGGGTCGGTGGCGGGCGATGTCGCCAAGGCGACCGCGACGCTCAGCAACGGCAAGCGGCTGTCCTTCAAACCACGCTCGGCTCCCGCCTCGTTGCGAGGCAAAGTCGTCTGGCTGCGAAACGTCCGCTACTTCGTCGAGTACTACCCGCCGACCGGCTTCGTTACCTCCGCATCGCTCTTCAGTGCATCGGGAAGGTTGCTCTACCGAGCGTCGGGAGAAGAACTCTTCTAGCGCGGAGTCCGTCGGCGGGTCCCGCCCTGAAATCGCCCCAAAGGAGCGTCGCGAGGAGATCGAACAGTGGATAGAAGACAAACGCGAGGAGATCATCGAGGCTACCTTCGAGGCACAAACCGCCGAGGAGGACATGGCGGCTGAACTGCAGGGGGAGGAAGCGTGAACAAGCTCGCGCAAGAGGCAGTCCTGATCGGCCTCGCCCGTCGGTTGCGTGATCGCGGCTTCTGTACAGGATCGGGCCGAGGCCTTGAATGAGCTCAAGCAATATGTCTCTGTGGAGGCATCAGTAGAGGCTGTAGTTGAGGTCGATCGCCTGCTTAAGCAGGCAGCCATGGCCTTCCCTCCAGAGACGCCTGGTACTCAACTTCCCTAAGGGCCGGGGGTCTGCAACGCGTGCGCACCGAACAGCAATACATCTGATGATAGAATCGCGCATCATGAATCGACGGACAACTGTCAGTGCCAATCCCGAGGATCTCGCAACCCTGGAGAACGAGGCTCGTCGGCGAGGGTCGAGTCTCAGTTCGGTGCTCGCTGAAGCGGTTGAGGAGAAGGCGATCGCGATCAAGCGTGCGCACCGGCCCCGTCTCGGGCTGGGGCGCTCCACGGATGGAGCCTCCGCCGCGCAGACTGCGACCGAGCCGGTCGCACGGCCGCCCCGATAGTGGCGCTCGCCCTCGATACCAGCGTCCTGCTGGCGGCTCTCGATGGATCAGATCCCGATCACGGTCGCTGCGCGGAGTTGATCGCTGGCTCCAGCGAGAACCTGGTCGTGCCGGCGCTCGTTCTCTCCGAGCTCGACTACTGGTGCCACGAGCGGTTGACGGCAGCGGTCTGGCAGGCCTTCCTGGAGGACATCTTGGCTGGCGCCTACAGCGTTCAGAGCCCGACCGAGGCAGACTTGAGGCGCTGCCTCGAGCTGCAGCGCCACTACGCCGATCTCGCGGTGGGCGTCGTCGATGCGAGCCTCCTCGCCCTGGTCGAGCGCCTCGAAGAGCCGAAGGTCGCGACGCTCGATCACCGGCACTTCGCAACGATGCGGCCCGGCCATATCGAGGCGCTCAAGCTGCTACCGGAATAAACTCGCCTGAGCGCAGCCCTTAAGGACGCCACGGCCTCCCTGCCCAGGCAGGTCGATGGTCAAGCGAAGGTGTGACGCAGCTTGTGCGGAGAAAGGCCGTCGGGAAGCGGAACGCCGCCTCGATCGTCGAGGAGCTCGTTGGCTCGCGCGATCACCGGCGCGAGGACGCGACCTCGGATGTTGTCCTTGCTGCGCTGGCGACCAGTTCTGGTTGGGAAAACGAGAGCGTCGGGCGCGAAGGCGTCGGTCAGCCAGCCTTGTGCCGCCGTGGCGGCGTCGGGTCCAGCCTTCGTACTCTCGCCCTAGGGTCAGATAACGACGGCGCCCGCTGGCGCTAAACCTGATCGCATACGTGCGTCCGCCGTTCCCGTACCGCTCGACTACCTGGCCTCGGGGCCTGGCCGCCATAGTCCGGTCCTCCATCGTCGGCGGCGCCTCAGTGCCAGTTGCGACTCCTGTTCCCGCAGGCGCTATGGCTAATCAGGAGTGTCTTACTTTCAGGCACTCGCACGCGGCTGGGCTCAGCGGTGAACTGCACTGCATATGGCGTTGCTTCGCGCCAATTTCGAAGCCCTGTTCAGACGATCTCGGGCACTCGGCGACTTACTGGTTTTGGACCAGGCGGTCATCGGTTCTCACAAAACCCATATTTGCAGGTGTTTCACGAAACTCCGATTCCAACCGATGACCGCCCTCCGAGCCAAATCCGCACTCCGCATTTTGACAAAAGTGCTCATTTGCAGGTATTTAGGTGGACGACCGGATTCGAACCGGCGACCGCCTGGACCACAACCACCTGGAGTGGGTCCGGGGAGGTGTCAAAAGTGGTCGATTACCAGGGCTTTCGCGCCAGCCCGCCGGCGCCGCTCCGGACCGGATATGCAGGGATACGCAGCGATATGAAGGGACTGTGGCACTTCTGGCGGCCAAGTGGCAGAACCCACGCGAGGCTGTTGGATCGCGATCGAGTCGCCAAGACCACGCCGCCCCTCGCTTGCTGAATGCTCCTTGGCCCGGCGCGCTCCGACCGGGAACCCCGATGACCTCGTGGCGCCGCTTTAACAACCGGCGCCGGTAGTGGCGCGGGTTGCCTGGGCTTGGTGCGCGAGATGTTCAAGCAGCCCTGTTTCGGAGGCAACCGGTGGATTTGTGATTGCGGTCACGGCTGGAGCATGGGTCCAGCGCGCGATCAACTCGAAGACCGCAGCATCCTGGCGGACAACGATCCCGGGGTCGCTGAGAATGCCTTTTAGGTCGTCGGGCATGTGGCTGGCGTCATGCATTCTCGCTCCCTCTGTCTTCGGCACCTTCGCCGGAAACTTTACCCGCCGCCTGCGCTCCAAAAGCCACTCGTCGCTCCCGCCAAGCGGCAGCGAGCTTCGGGCGGCCGCGTGTGAGGAGGCCCTCAACCGCGCGCGCCCTCGCACCGTCACCGAAGATCGCCTCGGCGGCCTCGGAATGGGTGAGGTGCAGGGTGTCCACCAAACGGATCGCAGCCCACTCGCGCTCGCTCAGCACCTCGACCGCTTCCTCCAGCGCCTGCTCATTCGACAGCTTCGCGAGCATATGTTCTTCAGTGGTCGCCGAGTTGCCCGCCAGCAACTCGAGGTCCAGTGGATCGTGAAAGGCCAACAGGGCCGAGCGTCGCGCAGCGACGACGCTCTTCGCAACCTCAACGAACGCGAACTCGGCGGCGCCGACGACCCACCCGGTCGGAGTGCCGCGACGTGCGTCAAAGCGGGCCGCATTCTCGCGCACGCGGCGGAGGGCGATCGTGGTCGCGTCGTGAGCGACTTCGGGCAACTCTTCTCCGAGCAGGCTCGGGGCAGCCGTACCGCTCGCGCCGGCGCGAGCGGCGACGCGTCTAGCGATGCGGTCGGCGTTGGCACGCAGATATGCGAAGACGAGGGGGTAGAGCAGCGTGTCGAAGCGGCGGGAACTTTCGCCTTGCGGGTCATCTGCGATCTGGGCAAGCAGCTCGCCGGCCTCCTTGTCAAATCGCTTCAGCTCGCTCATCTTGTGTTCCCGCAACCCGTTGCCCGCCCTCGGCGGAGGCCATCTCAGCAAGCTGGCTACCGTATACGGCTCGGTAGACGTCATCTGCGCATATGCAGTTGGCAGTGCGTGTGCGGGGGCGGGCGAGAACCTGCGGCAGGCCTGCAAGAACGTCGTAGCGAGCCTCCACCACATCGGGCCGACGGTCAGCCAGCTGTGGCGTCTGCGCAATGATCAGTTGCGCCGCGAGCATTACGCCGGCGAGCGCAGATTGGTGCGCGAGTGGCACGAGCGCCTCGGCCGGCGCAGCACCAAGCTCCAGCTCAAGCAGTGCGCCGCCACATATTCCCTCGTGGTAGAGCGCTGCGACCGGGCGCTCGCGCCACGCCTCAAGCTTCTCCGGATCTATGTCCGCAGCCCCTGCGATGTCCTCAAGGAGCGATACTTCGGTCCAGCGCTCGGCACCTGGTGGCGTTGGCAGTTCTGCGAGCGGTTCGGGCGGGCCGTTTAGAGGCAGCCCAACTGGAAGTCCGCGTAGCAAGTAAGCGAGCACGCGCCGCGGGTGTTGGGAGAGGGCAGTCGCGATCTGTTCGAATAGCGCTGGGCGGCGTCCTGTCGGCACGTACAAACAGGCAAGACAGGGATCGTTTCCGAAGGACTCGTGGCGCGACCAGCCGATATCAGCGGGTTGGGTGAAGGCGTTATAGAGGGGGCCGGGAAGGCTGGCTTGGACGGCGATGCGATCCTCGACAGAGTCAAGAGCAACTAGTGTCGGGCGGGTCCGATCGGCAAGCTCGGCGTACCAGCGACAGGCAAGCGGCACCACCTCGAGACTGCTACTTCGGGCGCGGTCGTGCAGCAGATCGACCTTCTTTTCGCCGACATCACTGTCGAGCGCAAGCGCATAACGCTGAAGGTTTGACAGCTCCAGACACTCGTGGTCGATCGCGAGCATCGGCCCCTGGACACCGCTGGCCATCAGGGTGAGCGCCGCTGCCTGTCCGATCGCTCCCGCGCCAATCAACGCGAACTCGCCAAGGTCTGGAGCGCAGCTCTCAGCAGGGACTGGATTCAAGCCGTTCCCGAGGGTGACGAGGTCAAAGGTTCCAGGCTGTGGTGAGCGACGCCCGCGGTGACCTAGCTCATTGGCGAAAACCGTCCGAAAAACCTCACCGGCGCCGAGCGCTGCCGCAGCGAGCGCCGCTGGCACTGCGGGTTCGAGGTCCGCAAGGACAGTGTCGATTGAGGCAGTCCAACCAGCGGCGCTAACCCACACCTCTGTATCCGCGCCCGACGGGGCACCGTAGGACAGCATTGCGTCGACCGGACCCGGTTCGTCGGGCAGCTCAGCCACGGGGTTGACAAGCAAGATTTCCGCGCGGACGCGCTGGACGAGCTCCTCCGGACCGGTAACCAGGATCTTGGGGTACAGGCGAGCGAGCAAGTTAGCTGCAAGGGCAAAACCTTCCTCATCAGCGACTCCGCGCACTTGCGCTCCATGCAGAGCGACAACGGTGTTGCCGAGCCGTTCGGCAACAGCATCGCGCCTAACAGCACCGAGCGCAGGTACAGCTGCGTCGAGGACGCGATCGAGGAATCGCGGAAGGCTCATTCGACTACCCGGATCGTCGTCTCCGGCATGACGGGTGCCCACTCACCGGTCCTCGCCAAGCGGTACCAAGCCCACTCGTCGAATCGGCGCTCTCCGCCGCTGCCAAAGTCCGGAACGACCGCGGACAAGCCGCCGCGCAGCGTGATGATCGGGAACTCATCGTCGGTAGCCGAGTGATAGGCATCGGTTGGGTGGGAGTGGACCTGACCGGCGAGGACGAGGCCATGGCTGTAGAAGTCGCGGTTGACACGAAACAACTCGGCTCCCTCAATCACCACGAGCAGTCCGCGCTCGGAGCGAGTCGAAGTCTGACGTGGCACGTAAGCCTCCTCGAAGCGGAAGGTTGCACTACCGTCCGTGCGCCCGCCCCAGAGGACGAAAGCCTCATATCCCCCGCGCCCGGCCGCCTGCAATGGGCGCAGCGTCCGGGAGACCAGCGTGCGCGGGACGATGAACTCCTCGACGTGGTCGAGCGTCAACTCTCCGTCTCCTGTGCATCGGCAGGCTGCTTCAGCGTGGAAGGACTGAGCCCACCAGCCATGGCGGCGTCAGCCGGCTGCGGGCCAGCCGGCTGCTCGGCTTGAGCCCAGATCTCCGGAGCCTGCTCCCCCGGTGCGCTGACGAGCTGGAAGTTGACCTGCAGGCTGCCGGGGAGCGTCAGCATCTGGATCTGCACCCCGAGCAACGTCCGCGCCATGGTCTGCCAGATCCGCTCGCAGATCAATGCGAGGCTACCGCCGCGCGGCAACCGATAAAGCAGCCACGGATCGCCCGAATGCTGGGGATGGGAGTGATACTGGCGTACACCGGGGGTGCACAGGAATGGTCGACTCGTATTGGGATGCGTACCGATGATTAGGTTCTGTGCACCGCCCTCGTTCGCGACGAGGGCCTTAACGATCGGCGGGGCATAGTCGCGACTGATTGGGTCGATGAACTCGACGGAAGGCGCCCACAGATCAAAGTTTGTGAAGTCAATCTGCACACAGGCCGCGACCGCTGGCACGATATTGCCGCCAATCGGGAGCCGCGCAAGGAAGGCAATGTCGAAAAGGGGCGGCTCGCGACGCAGCATGATCCAGCCACGCCGAGAGTACGTCTCGGCGTTCGCATCCCATAGTTCGAGCTCCCGCTCGACCTTCCGGGCATTTACGTCGGGGGCGACAAGGTTCACCAACCGGTGCTCCCGCCTCCACCGGCCTTGGGGCTGAGGAACAGCGTCTGACCCTTAACGATCTCCGCCTGGGCGACAGTCTGCTCTTGGTCGAGCAGCCGACCGTCCTCGGTGCGAAGCTCCCAATCCGAGGGAGGCTGTCCCTCGTTGCCGCTGCGTGCCAGGGCCTCGCGCACGAGGATTTCCAGGCGCTGGTGGTCGTTGGCCTTGAGCCGCTCGGGCTGGCCTGAAACGACGATCGTGATCTCAATCTCGCTATGGGCTTTGCTTTTGTCGGGCATTCGGGTTCCTCCTGTGGTCGCCAACTGTTCCCCTATAGGGCCGCGGGATCGGATTTCCCCGCCCTTATCTTGCGAGGCTGGACCAAGGTCCTAACTCGCAGCTGCCCATGCGTCGGCTTCGATCAAGAGTGGATGTCTTTGCACGACCTCCACCGCCTTCCCCAACGCGCCGGAGCCCCGTCAGACTCCATCGAGCTCATCGTCGTCGCTCATCGCGTGGTCCAAGGCGGCCTGCCAGCTTCCGAAGCGGAGGTAGACGGTGCTCGACGAAGGCCAGTCCTCGCAGGCGACGGTCCAGTCCGAAGAGCGCGGCCAGAAGTCGGTTTCGCGCTCGAACTCGCGCATCGCCTCGATGATCGCCTCCTCGCTCCAACGCTTTTCGCGCGGCTGCAGGCCGGCCGCTTTCAGGCCGGCGGTGAAGGAGCCGAAGTGGCGCCTCACGGTGCGCGAGGAGGGATAGCCGGCGGGCGGCCATTCAAGCTCCTGCTTTGCCGGCGTCTCGCCGAACTCGGCCGCGTAGGCGCGCAGGGCGACGAGGATCTCCTCCGGGGTCCAGCTCGGCTTGTTGACGCCCACCTGTGCTGCTTCGAGCAACTTGCTCCAGCCGCCGAACACGATCCTGCCGATGCTCGCCGGAGGCCACTCGCCGAACTCCGCCTCCCAGCGCGGGGCGCCGCCGAAGCGGATTGGTCGCCAGTCTTTGGACGTAGGCGCCCGGCCTTCGAGCCGGACCCACTTGCGCACCGCTGCGATCACCTCTTCCTTGCTCCAGCGTTTCGGGTTGCCGTTTCTGGTCGCGCAGACGTGACAGAGCTTCGCCTTGCCAACGACTGGGCCGGCGCATTCCCGGCATGGGTGAGCCTTCAGGTAGCGGCTAACGGTCTCCGGCCTAACGCCGAGCGTGTCGGCGATCGCGCGGTTGCTCTCGCCCGCCGCGTGCATCCGCCGCGCGGCTTCGACGCGCTCGACCAGTGTCCCCTCCGGCCCCGCCGGCCACACGGGTTTGATCCCGGCGGCTTCGAGCGCCGCTGCCCAAGAGTCGAAGTAGCGATAGACGGTCGTGTTGCCGGGCCAGCGGGGGTGCTCGCGCTCCCACTTGGACTCCTCCGGTCCCATGAGGCCCGCCGGACGTGCCGAGCCGGGGCACCACTCCCAGGACTTGGGCGGTGTGCCGACCTCGTGAGTCCACTCCCGCAGCGCCCCCGTGATCCGCTCCTCGTCCCAGCTTCCGGGCTGCGTGTGGAAACGTCGGATCGTCGACCGTCGTGGCGTTATCGGCCGACCGGCTGTCGCCTCAATCCTGGCGCCGGACCTTGGACCTCCTGGAGGCGTGCGCTCGACAGTCGCCGCGCCCACTCGAACGTTCCCAAAGATCGCCCCCTGCGTTCCCACGCCCTGAACTCTATGTCGCCCTGAGCCACTGATGCGATCGGAAACGGCAAGGCCAGGCAGAGCTGTGTGTCCTGGCGGGCTCCTATCTTCAAGGCATGTGGATGAACAGACCCAGAAACCCAGGGCAAAGCACGCGCAGGTCGGGCTCGCGCCACACCAGAGCGGCGGATTATTGGGCGGCGTTCGCCGCCGTTCTCGTGCTGTGCGCGGTGCAAGGACTCGGCAAGTTGGAGATAGGCGCCAGCCTCCTCTGCGTAGCCCTGGCGGCCTACTGCGTCCGCAAGTCACGCGAGCGCTCTCACCTGGCGAGCGCATTCGAGCTCGGCGCCGAGGCCGAGGTACGCGTGGGTGCTCTTCTGGCCGGGGTTCAGGGCTGGGGCTGGTCTGTCCAGCACGACGTGCTGAAGGGCCGTCGCGGGAACATCGACCACGTCGTCCTTTCGGACGCGACGATCTTCACGATCGACACCAAGCGCTCGAGTTGGCGCGAGCGCGATCTCGACCAGGCCCACCGGCATGCCGAATGGGCGGCGGCCCACTACCGCGGGCAGCGCGCGATCGTCCCGATGATCTGCATCCAGCGATCCGGCCAGCTTGCCGAAGAAATCGACGGGGTCGTCGTGGTAGGCAGCGCTCGACTGCTCGACTTCCTCAGCTCCCAGCGCTGGCCTACATACGACGCCGAGATCTTCAATGATGAGCCCGCTCCATATCTGGAGCCGATCGACACCGTGTGGACCGATCCCCTCGCCCAGCACGCAGCTGAAACCGAAGGACCTGATCTACGCACAGAGGAGCGCACCTTCTCCATAAGGTAGGCCAATGAGAGTCACTCCAAGAGAACGCCAACGGACCGAGAGGAACAGATGCCAAGGACCGCAGAGGTGATGGCGCGCCAATTGATCGAGCGGCGGCTGGCCGAGCTCGACGAAGAGCGCGGACGTTTGGAGCGAGCCCTCGCCGGCCTCGACGGCGGAACCGAGAGGCGCGGCCCGAGCCGACCAACCCGAGGGCGAGGAAGGCCACGGCGTCGCCGCAAAGGCGGTCGAAGCGCTCAGGTGCAGAAGTTGATCGCTGCGAATCCCGGTGCCACCGTGCCCGACATCGCAAAGAGCCTGAGGATCAAGCCTCCCTACCTCTACACCCTGCTCGGGAAACTCGCCAAGGAAGGCGTGGTGCAGAAGAAGGGTCGCCAATACTTCCCGGCGGCGTGACGCGGCGTGCCCCCTGAAGCGTTGGGACGCGCCTGATCCGTCAGGCGACTGGATTCGGCCGGGGCGCATGATCGCTAACCTGCTGGCCGTAGCATGGCGGCCGTAGTTCAACGGTAGAACTTCGCGTTGTGGTCGCGACAATGAGGGTTCGATTCCCTCCGGTCGCCTTTACCGTCCCCCTTGAGATCTGGACCCTCAGCCCTCGGAGGCGATCGCGACGAGCGCCCAGGTCAGCGCCTCCGCGATCGCCGAGGTTCTCCGTCCCTCGGAGTCGATCCAGGTGCCGTCACGCTCGCGGCGAATTCCTGCGCGCTCGATCAATGCCTCGCCCAGCGAGCGAGTGACGGAGACGGGCACGTCCGGCACGGCCGCCGCGTGGGCCACCGTGCGCCGCCCTGGCGCGCCCTGCAGCAGCTCCGCGGGGTCAAGCCGCGGCGTGCCGAGCCAGGCCGCGACGGCGCGCTCTGAGTCGAAGTCCGTTAGCTGGATGCGACCCTCGCGGAAGTCGAAGGTGCCTACCGCGAGGAGGCACGCGTGTCGTCGTCACTCCTCAGGCCAGCTAGGTTCGCAAATGCGCTCCTGACACCGACGTTGTCGGACGCTTCGTAGTCCATCGCCTGCGTACCGCTGACCCATTCCCCACGGGCGAGTGGGCTGTCGGGAACGATCGTCACCGACGGCCCCGAGTTGTCGACGACCGCCGCTTCGGCGGTGAAGGTCTGCATGTAGTTGAGGCCACGACCGGAGCAGAACTGGGCCGACGCGGCGCCCACGCAGACGACTCGCTGGACGATCCTGGTTGCCCCGCCGAGGTCGTAGGCGCGCGGCCGCGGCCAACTCGAAGCCTGCGCAGCCTGAAACGATGGGCAGTTGCTATTTGCGCGCACGTTCTTGACCGTCGCGTCGGAGCCGTCTGGGCGCACGGCGTAGAGCTGCAAGGCATAGTGGCAGTCCCGGCGCTGGGCGTGGCCGGACCAGCGCAGCCGCGAGAACGCGGTCCCGGCAGGCGTGTTGAGGACGAAGGCCGACTGCGCACCCGGAGCGACATGGCCGCTTCGGCGCTGGGCGGGATCGCGGTCGAGCGAGAAGGGTCCATCACTACTACAGAGGGACGAGACCGGAAAGTGGACCGCTCCTTCCTTGCCGCTACATCGCTCAACTGCGCCTCCGAGGGCTTCGTGGAGCCAGTTCAGGCGCTCGGCTCCGGCTACCCAGAATCGATGATTATGTAACCCATGCAACGAAGGCTCCTGGGGCCGCCCTGGCCTCGGAGAAACTTCGGACGCAGGCGAAGGCCCTCTGGTTGACCCTGATGGCGAGCGCAAACAGCGCTCTCGCAGGACCTCTGCCCCGTCGCGACGCCCAGCCGCGAGGCGGGCGCAACCGAGCGCACTACTGAGATCGGCGCCTCTACGCCGATCCCACGGCACCGGAGGCAAGGCGCTGGCGGCGCGATGCCGACGCCTGCTCGCGTAACCAGGCGAGCGCCGTCTCCGCGACGTGATCCCCTGAGTGGGGCCGGAGAACCACACCGCGCTGGGCCTTACGGCGTGTTCGGTTTCACGGTCGAGGAGGGCTTCGAAAAGCGCGAGGGCGATGCGGCCGGCCGGTCATCCGGCTCCGAGCCAATCAGCCGCCAGCGTCGAGTAGCTGACGCAGTCGAGATAGCGGCCGTCAACCAGCTGGCGCTGCAGCAGCGTCCCCTCTGTCAAGGCCGGTTGAAAACTCACCCTCTCGCGCCGGTTGAAAATTCACCCACCCCCGGCATCAGCGCCGGTTGAAAAGTGGACCACGCCCAGGCAAGGGAGATGGGTGCATCGGGTGATCGACGTCCCGCCTGCGCAGACGAGCCCGTAGGGCGAGGCGGAGCAGGCGGGAGCGCTCAGTCCCTGGGCGGCGGGGAGCCCAGGTCCTTGTCGCGCAGGCGGTAGCTGTCGCCCTTCAGCCCGAGGATCTCGGCGTGGTGGACCAGCCGGTCGATCATCGCCGCGGCGACCACTTCGTCGCCGAAGATCTCCCCCCAGGCGCTGAAGGGCTTGTTGGAGGTGACGATCAGCGAGGCCCGCTCGTATCTGGCCGAGACGAGGCTGAACATCAGGTTGGCGGCCTCGGGGTCGAAGGGGATGTAGCCGACCTCGTCGATGACGAGCAAGGGCACGAAGGAGAGCCGGCGCAGCTCGGCCTCGAGCTCGCCCTGGCGCTTGGCCTCGCCCAGGCGCGCCACCCACTCCGTCGCGGTGGCGAACTGCACGCGCTGGCCGGCCGGCCAGGCAGGCACGGGTGCCGAGGGCGATCGCCAGGTGCGTCTTGCCGGTGCCGGGCGGCCCGAGCAGCACCACGTTCTCCTTGCCGTGCAGGAAGTCGAGCTGGCCGAGATGCTCGACGACCTGCTTCTTGACCGAGCTCTGGAAGGTGAAGTCGAACTCCTCCAGGGTCTTGCGGGCCGGAAAGCGCGCCGCCTTGATCCGGTTCTCCCCGCCGTGGCCCTCGCGCGAGGAGACCTCGGTGGAGAGCACCGCCTCCAAGAAGCGCTCGTGCGACCACTCCTCGGTGCGGGCGCGCTCGGCGAGCTTGGGAACGGCCCGGGCGGCAGCCGGCGCCTTCAGCGCCCTGAGCAGGTGGGTGAGCTCGGCGGTCTTGGTCATGCGGGGATCAGCTCGTCATAGCGGGCCAAGGCGCGCAGCTCGACCTCGACGTCGGGACCGGCGCGACGCTCACCGCGCAACTTCTCGAGCAGCGCCTGGTCGGCGGGGTCGGTGAAGGTGAGCCCCTTGGCGAAGGAGCGGCGGTGAGAGGCGACGACCTCGCCGGTGTCGAGCGCCACCGCGCCGATCTGGCGCTGGCCGATCCTCGCCTCCACGCGGCGACCGGCAAAGCGTGGGTCCAACGAGTAGTCGTTGGTGTCGAAGCGCAGGTAGGGCTGCAGGGGCACCCTCATCACGAAGCGCACCTCGGTCTCGGGCATGCGCTCGGGCAAGGGCCGCATCCGCTCGCGCTCCTCGGTCAAGCGCTCGGCCGGGCGGGCGCGGATCGTGCGCAAAAGGCGCCCGGCGATCCGCTCCTCCCAGCCGTCGAGCTCGGCTTGGAAGTGCTCGGGGGAGGCGAAGCTTCGGCCCGGCTCGAAGTTGGTCTCCATGAAGCCCTGGTGGCGCTCGATGATCCCCTTGGCCTCGGGATCGCGCGCCTCGCAGAAGTGCCAGCCGACCGCCAGCTCACCGCAGAAGGCGGCGAACTCCTCCGTCGGCCGCCCGCCGCCGGCGTGAAGAGCGCCCTCGCGGTCCCAGACGATCGTCTTGGGCAGGGCGCCGAGGAAGGTCAGGCAGCGCGAGATGCCGTAGCGCAGATCGTGGCCCTGCTTGGAGAAGACGAGCGTCGAGGCCGCGGCCCTCGACCACCCCAGGGCGCAGGTGACGACGAAGCCCTGGCGGGTCTGCCCGTGGCCGACGGGGATCTCTCGCTTGGGCTGCCAGACGTCGAACTGGCAGACTTCCGCGGGGCGGTAGGAGGTGCGCTGGTAGGTGCGGGGCGCCTGGAAGCGGGGGCGGACCTCGCGCAGGTAGTCGTCGAGGATCGTCTTGCCGCCCTCATAGCCCTCTTCTTCGATCTCCTCGCGGATCCGCTTGCCGGGCAGCGCGGCATCGGCTTTCAGCAGCCGGTGGATCCGCTCCTTGAAGGGGTCGAGCTTGGACGGCCTGGGCTCACGGCTATAGCGCGGCGGGCCCTCGGAGCGAAGGGCGGCGCGGACGGTGTTGCGGTCGCGGGCGATCTCGCGGATCGAGAGGCCCTCGACCTTGTGCATCCGCCTGATCTCCGCCCACTGCTCCACGTCCAGCATCTCCCTCTCCTCGCCTCGGTCTGGCTGACCTGGTGAGGGTCGAAGCGTTGCCGGACGAGATCCCCATGCCTCAGGTGGGTGAGATTTCGACCGGCCCAGGTGGGTGATTATTGGACCGGCGACGACGATTCGATACATCGGGTCACCCGTCGCTCCCATATGGCCTGCCGCCAAGAGGAACTGTTCTCAACTCCATTTTTTCGGGGTGGATCGGGGGCTCCGTCAAACCCGGCCTGACTCAAAGCCCACCTCGTTTATTTTTCGGACTGGTGCGCGTTTACTCGAAAGTAGGCAGTGGGCCTAATAGTCTGGGTCCCTGACCCGCGCTGCTTCCAGCTTTCGAGCGAAAATCGCACTCGGTAGAAACCCGGGTGCCAAGTATCTGAGATCGGGACTTCGAGACAACCGGAAGCCGCGTGTGGTTTCAGTTCGGCGAGCTGCAAGCTGAACCCAACAGAGTGACCATCGCGAACAACTCGGCGCGGGTGCCACGTATGGCCAGCAAGTTGATCGAACTGCGGCTCGACCCCATAGGCAAGGGCAGCCGTCCCTCTGTTTCTATCCGCGCAAACGTCCGCGTACCGCTTCGCACGCTAGAGCGCTCCAGGACCACGCCTGCAGCGGTCGCTTGCTTGACTGAAACACCTCGAAAGGTGGGCCCACAGAACTCTCGCCGAGTACTCCAGTCCCGCCTCTGTTCAGCCAACATAATCTGCTTATCCAATGCATGTCGACTATCGCCATCGGGCCGCGAGGGAGTCGACCTGGAGTGCCCCCGCTTTGACGGACACCTGAGCGCTGGGTCGTCTGGCCCGGCGGGAAGGATGTCCAGAGATGGAAAAGAGTGGAAGGGGACGAGGGCCATACCCGCCTGAGTTCCGCCGCGAGGCCGTCGAGCTTTACCGCTCCTCGGGCAAGTCGCTGCGGGTGATTTCAGAGGAGCTGGGGATCTCGATCGAGTCGCTGCGATCTTGGAGCAAGCAACAGGAGGTCGACGTCGGCAAGCGAGAGGGCCTCGCCTCGGATGAGCGCGAGGAGCTCCGGGAGCTGCGCCGCAAGGTCAAGCGGCTCGAGCAGGAGCGGGAGATCCTCAAGCGAGCCGCGGTCTTCTTCGCAAGGGAGACCGAGACCCGGTGAGTGTCTACCGGATGATCTCGGCGGAGAAGGCCCGCTTCCCGGTCTCCTTGCAGTGCGAGCTGCTGGGCGTCAGCCGCTCGGGCTACTACGAGTGGCTGCGCCGGGGGCCGAGCGACCGCGAGATCGCCGGCGAGCTGCTCACCGCAAAGATCCGCGAGATCCACAAGCGGGCCAGGGGCGTCTACGGCGCCAGGCGCGTTCACGCCGAGCTACGGTTGGGACACGGCATAAAGGTGTCCAGGAAGCGGGTAGAGCGCTTGATGCGCCAGGCCGGGATCTCCGGTTTGGTGACCCGAAAGCGCGGTCGCACCACGGTCCGCGTGCCCGGAGTGCGAGTCGCTGATGACCTGGTTCGCCGTGGATTTCGACCGGTCGATCCCAATGTGCTTTGGGTCGCCGACATCACCTACCTCTCGACCTGGGAGGGCTGGCTCTACCTGGCGGCTGTCCAAGACGCCTTCTCGCGGACAATCGTTGGCTGGTCGATGGAGAACCATATGCGAGCGGAGCTCGTCACCGACGCGCTCGGAATGGGGCTCTCCCGCCGTCGGCCCGAGGCAGGGCTGATTCACCATTCCGATCAGGGATCGCAATACGTATCTCTTGCCTTTGGCCAGCAGGCCCGCGACGCCGGCATCGCCGTCTCGATGGGCTCCAAAGGCGATTGCTTTGACAACGCCGTCGCCGAGAGCTTCTTTGCCACCCTGAAGAAGGAGCTCGTCTACCGCGAAGGACCCTGGCCGACTCGAAGCGCCTTAACGTCGGCGATCTTCGAGTGGATCGAGGTCTTCTACAACCGAGAGAGAAGACACTCCACGCTGGGGTATCTCTCTCCTGAGCAGTATGAGCAAGAATCTCTCAATCAAAAGACGAAAGAAGAAGAGTCGACCTAATCAAGCGTGTCCGGAGAAGCGGGGGCACTCCACGCCATGACGCTGGCCATAACAATCGCCCGATGTCGTCTATCGCCACACATCCCCTAGCCCCCTGTTGCGATTATATTCATCTCGGGCGAACGAGACGCGGCGGCCAGTTGCGGCGTCCCGTTGGCGGTGAAACGTAGGGATCCCTGCTAGATCAGACTTCTACCGGCGCTTCTTCATAGTGGACACGTATCGGCGCATTCTGTCCGAATCGCGCCCTGAGCAAACTGGCAAGAGCCTTGACCTGCCCGCGGACAGCCCCAACGTCCACGAGATTGGCTTGCTCGTTGATACCAACGCTGACAATCTTTCGTCTAATTGACTTATCATGCTGCGCGGACTGCCACACACGATGCTCGAGGTCGCCTAGTTCCGCAAGCGGGTGGGTGGGCACATATGGAAATGGCAAAACCTTCACATGAGGATCAACGCCGCCGAGCTTTCCAGCCTTGCGTACTCGCTGCGCTTGTCGCTGGGTAAATCCAACGGCCAGATCGCGACCCTTAACCACATACATTCCAGCGAAGCTGTCTGGAAAGTTCTGCCACGCCCATCGTTCCACAACCTTCTCGGCACGAAGGCTTGCACAAGGTACGCATTTGGTCGAGCGGGCTCGAAGTGAGGGTGACACCAACTTTTGCACGGCGGGGTCGCCGGGCGACTGAAGCCTCATCGTTTGGTCGGTCGGGCGCCCATCGGCCGTTCCCGTGCCAAGGCTGCAGAACACACCAACAAGAAGCAGAAGAACAACCAGAAGAAACACATTTTCACTACGGCGCATAGACGAGAGTTAGTGGTCGCAGTTTAGAATTGGTCAGGCTAGCAGCGTCTTCAGGCATTAGATTTTTACCTTCCACAACACTTGGAAGAAGCGCAGTAGCGCACGTTTCGCGCTCTTCTTCTTTCGCAATTATACCACGACCATGAGTGGCCAGGCCGACTACGGTGTGAGTACCCCTAATCCAGACAGGGCCTCCACTATCGCCGCCGTGAATGTTGGCGCCGAAGCAAAACAAGACTTCTGCGCGGCCGTGGTTTTTTGATTCGTAGAACCACCGGCCATTTCGCACTTTGCCGCAGAGCTTGCTCTTTGTCCCGGTCGGATCACTTCCATAACCGGCATGGCACAGGTACTTTCCTGAATGAGGCATGGTCGACAGAGCCTTCACTGGCAGTGCAGCGCCACGGCCTTGGTTTATGTATCGCGGCATGCCCACCGATCCGTTGAGACCCACGGCGACAGTATCGGCGGTGACGTCTTTCAGAAATGCATCATGACCAGACCGCTTTGCGGAGCCAATTGAGGCCGTTTTGCCAGCACCGTTTTCGCGCCGGACGTTATCGCCGACTTGGAAGCAGTGAGCGGCCGTCAAAGCGAAAAGGCGCTCTTTGCCATCTGCAAGCTTTTGCATCGCTCCAAACCCCGCCGAGCATGTGCCTCCTGTTGTCGTCACCAGGAGGTCGCCGGCGTAGAGGGGCCCGGAGATCTTTCTGCGTGTGCTCATCGGAACCGGGGCGGATTCTTCATATTCAACGAGAATCGGCGCTTCTGCCCCAAAGTTTGCCGTCAGCCAAGACGACGCTTCCGCCACGTTCGTCGCTCCAATCAAAATACGATTAGCTTCTACTTCAATTCCCGTTGAGACGATGAGGCCTTCAGGTGAAGACGGAAGCGATGCAGCGATTGCGCTCTGGCTACCGGATAGATTGGCCAGTGAGTAAGCGGGTGCGCTTGCGAAGCCTGCGATTCGGCGCGGTGCGAGGAGTCCGGAAAGCTGTTGAGCTGCGTCCACAGACGACGACTGGCCGGAAGTAAAGCCGATGCGAATCACCCCCCCGCTTCGTTCGTCCACGTAGACACCCGCGTATGAGCCTGGATAGGTCGCACTTGCCCATGCGTCGAGAAGAGGTATGTCATGGGCGGTGTACTGTTCGCGATATTCCAGCTCCGCCGCGTCTACCGCCCTCAGCGGCACCCCCCAGCGTTCATCCGTCGCCCGCGCGACTTCACCGGCCGGGGTATGCGGGTTGTTCCAGGCACCGATCAAGTCGAAAATTCGTTCGTCGATCGCCAGCTCGTTCCCTTTGAGGTCAAGGTCGAGGCCAAATTCTTCGCGGAAGCGCAAGACTTCACTGAACTTCGGCGGTTCGTCGGCTTCCGGGTCGGGCGGCGGGGTGTAGGGAATGTTGACCCAGAATTTGGAGCTTTCGGTGTTGGGCACGGTTTCGGTGCCTTCGACGCTGTCGGTGACGATCACTTCCAGATAAAGGATTCCAGGCGGCCAGCTGCCTGTTTCGGTGACCCAAGGGTCTTCGACGGTCTGGCACTCCGTGACTTCGTTTTCGTAGTTCTGTTCGCAGGTCTTTTCGTCGACCAGCTGGTTTCCGTTGGCAATGATGTCGATCTTGGCTATCCCTTCGACGGAATGAGCTTGGACGAGCAGCTCATAGTCTCCGGGTTCGATCGCTTTTTCCGTTTCCTTGTTCACGTAGAGGCTGCCCGAGAGGTTCTCGATTTCGGGCGGTTCCTGCTTGTTCCACCACTTGAGCACGGAGCCGTCGGGGGCGATGTCGTAGACCGTGATCGGCTGTCCTTCGGGGGATACGGTGGTGCGGCGCGGTTCGTCTTTGTAGGAGAAGAAGGTGGTCTTGGCTTTGGCCCCTTCGGCGGAGACGGTCACCGCTTTGACGCGGCCGAATTCGTCGTATTTGACTTCGCCCCAGGTTCCGTTGGGCAGCGTGACCTTGGTCAGGCGTTCTGCGGAATCGTATTCGTATTTCGTTTCGCCCTTGGGGCCGGCGACCGCAGTCAGCGTTTCGCCGTTGTGGCTGTAGGTGGTCTGGCCCGCATCTTTTCCTCCGACGCTTTCAACGAGGCCGGCGGAGGTTTCGACTTCGACCTTGGGGTCGTCTTCTTTGTCGAGACCTTCTTCGCTACTCGCATCGCCTGGCTGGACGAACCACTTTTGGACCTGGGAGCTGCCGAGGTTGGCGATCAACAGGCTCCCCTGCGGGTCGATTGCGAGACCCGCGGGTTCGTCGAGCTGTCCTTCGCCTTCGCTGGCCCCGCCGAACTGGCTCAGGTACTGGCCTTTGGCGTCGAACTCCTCGAGTCGCGTGTTGCCTGAGTCAACGACCCAGAGGTTCCCTGCCGCGTCAGTGGCAACGCCGGCGGGGCTCGTCAATTCGCCGTTCCCTTTGCCGGCTTTGCCCGTCTGGCGCAGGTAGGACCCGGAGGCATTGAACTCCTCTATCCGTTCGTGGCCGAGGTCGACCACCCAGGCATTGCGGGAGGGATCGATGGCGATGGCGCGGGGACTGGCGAACTGGCCGTAGCCGGTGCCTTCGGAGCCAAGTTTGCCCAGGTATTCGCCTTTGGCATTGAAGCGCTCGACGCGGTGGTTGCTCGAATCGGAGACCCAGACCACGCCTGCCTGATCGACGGCGATGCCGCCGATGACAGTTCCGAACTGGCCGTTGCCCGTGCCTTCGGAGCCGAGCTGGCTGACGTATTCGCCGCTCGCATCGAACCGCTCCACGCGATGATGGGCAGGATCTGCCACGTAGACGTCACCTTCGGGCCCGACGGCGATCGGACCGATGCCTTCTCCGAACTGGCCATTACCGGAGCCGGTTTCGCCGAACTCGCTCAGGTATTCGCCCGTGGGGCTGAACTTGGCCACCCTGTGGTTGCCGGGGTCTGAGACATAGACGTTCCCTGCGGCATCGGTTACCACCCCGCCCGGCACGGCGAGATGGCCTTCGCCTTCTTCTTCGGCGCCGAGGTCGAAGGCGAAGGTCGGAGGCGGCGTCGTGAATGTTCGATCCTCGCCGTCGGTGGTACCGATTTCGCTGGTGGCGACAACCCGATAATGGTAAAGACGGCCGGGTTCCAAGCCTGAGATAGAGGCGCTGGCGGTCACGTCTTGGATCCCCGAGCCGGCGTCTTTGGATGCGGTGGAGGAACCGTAGTGCTTCGTCAGGCCGTATTCGAAGCTGTAGTGGGTGTCGAGGCTGTGGGGATTGACCGTCGCGCCGAGGCTCGCGGCTTCGCGCGTCACGTCGGTTGCCGATTCTGTGGTGGCTTTCTGGTTTCGCGGTTCGATCCGCTCCGCCAGCGTCGCCACTTCCCCTCCCCCTTCGCTCTTGCCGACCGCCGTGCAGACGAGCGCTTCGGGGCAGGCGACGCCGGCGAGCCAGGCGGTTTTGCCTTTCGGGGTGATCGCCGCCTGGGTGGCCCATTCTTTGCCGTTGTAGGAGAGGGCGAGTGCGGCGGCGCCGGTGGCGTTGTGGCCGGCGGCCAGGCAGGAGACCGAGCTGGCGCAGGAGACGTCTTCGAGGGTGGAGCCTTGGCTCAGTTTGGGCAGCGAGGTGAGGGAGAATTCGGTGCCCCCATAGACCTGGGCGAGGGGGAATTGTTCCCATTCAATGTTGCGGTAGGTGCCGGTGGCCAGGCAGGAGGTGGAGCTGGCGCAGGAGACCGAGGTGAGCCAGCCGTACTCCCATTTTTCTTCTTCTTCGTACCCTTTCAGTTCACTGTTTTCGCTCAAGGGAGGCGCTTTCACGCCGAGGGCGCTCCATTCGCTGCCGCTGAGGCGCTCGGCGAGGGGTTCGCGCTGCCAGCCGTTTGGTTCCCGATAGCCGACCGCCGTGCAGCTGGTGGCTGCGGTGCAGGAGACGTCTTCGAGCACCGCGCCGGTCAGGGCCGGCGTCGTCTGCAAGCTCCACCCCGTGGAGGTGAGGTGCTCGGCGAGGGCGTGCTTGCCTGATTTTTCGTAGTAGCCGACCGCGGTGCATTCTGAGGCGCTCGTGCAGGAGATCGCGTTCAAGTGCAGGTTGGCGGCGCCTTCAGGGACGATCGGTTTGTGCGCGGTGTAGAGGCCGCCCCACCATTCGCTTTCTCCTTCTCCCCATTCTTCGTATTCGTAGCGTTCGACCAGGACTTCGTTTGCCGAGCCCTGGGTGCCGACCACCCAGCAGACGGTGCCCTGGCAGGAGACGTCGATCGGGGACCGGCCTTTGGCGTAGTTGATGAGGCTCCATTCTTTGCCGTTCCAGGCCTCCGCCAGGCTCTCGCCTTCGTTGGCGCTGGAGTGGCCGACCGCGAGGCAGACGCTGGTCGAGGGACAGGAGACGTCTGAGAGGTAGCTGGTGCTGGCGGCTTTGGGGCTGGGTGGGGATTCGAGGGTCCATTCGCTCTGGGTCGTGAGCTCTTCGTCTTTGCCGTAGGTCGTGCCTTCGGCGTTCGTGGCAAGGAGCCGGTAGTGGTAGATCACCCACGGTTTCAGTCCTTTGACGGTCTGGGAGACTTTGACGCCTTCGGCGCCCGAGCCGACGTCTTCGGGCGACGCCGGCACAGTGGTCCCGTAAGAGGATGTGATCCCATATTCGAAGCTGTAGTGGGTGTCGAGCCCGCGAGGGTCGACCGTGGCGTTCAGCGTCGCGGTCGTTTCGCCGACTGCGCTTGCCGCATCGGAGGAGACGACGGGCACGGCTTGGAGGATCCACTTCTCCACCCGGTGGTGGTAGGTGTCGAGGACGAGGAAGTCCCCGTTGGGCTCGAGGGCAAGTCCGGTCGGTTCTTCGAACTGGCCTTCGCCCGAGCCGCCTTTCCCGAACTGGGTGAGGACGTTTCCTTGGGGGTCGAGCTCAACGACGCGGTTGTCTTCGGAGTCGACGACCCAGACATCGCCGGTGGAGTCGACCGCGATGCCCTGCGGCCAGGAGAAATCGCCTCCTCCGATCGCGCTGATGTATTCGCCGGCTGCGTTGAACTCCTCGACACGTTCGTAGTAGAGGTCGACGACCCAGAGACTTCCATCGGCGCCGATCGCAATGTCCCGCGGGCTGCTCATGTGGCTGTCGGTGATCTGGCCGAGGTATTCGCCTTCGGCGCTGAAGTGCTCGATGCGATGATCGGCGTAGTCGGAGGCCCACACGCCCCCGGCGGCGTCGGTCGCGATGCCGCCGATGCCGCTGGAGAACTGGCCGCTGCCCGTTCCCTGCGAACCGAATTTACCCACGTATTCGCCAGTGGCACTGAAGCGCTCGATGCGCCTGTTGCCGGAGTCGGCGACGTAGACGTCTCCTTTCGCGCCGACCGCTACCCCGTTAGGGCTGCTGAACTGGCCGTTGCCTGAGCCGGCCGAGCCGAATTGGCTCAGGTATTTGCCCGCGCTGTCGAGCTTCTCGACCCGGTTGTTGGTGGTGTCGGTGACGTAGATGTCCCCTTGGGCATCGCTGGCGATGCCCTGCGGATATCCGAACTGGCCATTTCCGGATCCCGAAGAGCCGGTGGAGCCCGCAAAGACCGGCGTCTTGGGAGGTTCTGGGGATTCTTCTGGCACGTCGCTGGTGCTCGCCGGGTCATTGACCGCGATTTCGGAGAGATCGCCGCCCCCTCCTTCGTAGGAGTAGTCGACTTTGGCGTAGCCGGGGGTTTGCAGTTCGGTGACCTTGCCGGCTGAGTTGAAGGCCAGCGAGCCATCCGTTTCGCCGCTTTGGTCTTCGACCGTATAGCCGCCGCCCGGTTCCTTGGCCACCACCGCCTGCAGCTTCTTGTCGAACTGCGTGGCGCCGCTTTCGGTCGGCAGGCCGACTGTGCTCTCCAAAGCACCGCTGGTACGCACCATCGAGGCCTTGGCTGGCGGGGCTTTTTCTTTGGTTTCTTCGGGTTCGAGCTCGGGGGTCTGGGCCAGGGTCCAGCCGTCGCCCCATTCGGTGTTGTCTTCTGGGGGGAGCTGGGAGTTGTAGAAGCGTTCTACTTCGAGGTCGACGTTGGGGCCGTTGACTTCGACGTCCTTCTGGCGGTAAACGAGGTTGCCGTTCGTCACGTTTACGGCGAGTTCGGGACGGTTGGGGTGCTCTTCTTCTTCTTCGTTGCCTTCGCCGTCGGGGAGCGGGAAGTGCTGCATCACGTATTCGTCCTTCATCCCGGTGGCCGGGAAGTATTCGAAGTACTTCGTTTCTTCCCGCTTGTTACCGACCTGGTCTTCGGCGATCACTTCTATTTCGTGGACTCCGCCCCCTTCCACTTCGTCCATCGGCACGGGGTAGATCTTTTCCATCGGGCAGCTATATTCAGGCCCCGAGCATCCCTGCGCCGACCAGGGAGCTTTCATTTCTTTTTTGTCGAGGAAGACCGCGATGTTCTTGATGCCCGAGCGGCGGGCTTTCGGTTCGGTTTTGGGGTTGCCTTCGTTGGCTTTGTCGGTGGCGTCGATCCTCAGGTTGTAGACAGGGAGATGGAGCGCGGGAGCTTTTTGCCCTTCCCCTTCTTCTTTGGCTTCTTCCAGCGCTTCGGTGAACTCGCCTTCCAGCTTGACTTCGGGCTTTTGGCGGTCGAGCCGCGTCGTGAACTGATAGCTGGATGAGACGTGCGACGACACATCGGGACCGAGCGGGTCATAGGCGGTGACGCTCGCGCCGCGTTCGCCTTCGAGGAAGTAGGACGTCCCGAAGCTGGTTTCCCAGCTCCCCGGGCAGCGGCTCCCGTTGGCGCCGGCGCAGCCCTGCGAGTTCGTTTGCGGCGAGGCCCCTTCGGGGCTAAGGGTGATGGCCTTGACCCCGAGTCCCGGGTCGCTGACGTGTGGGGTGACCGTGATTTCTTTGACCCAACTGCCGGATGTGCCGCCGACCCAGTTGACCGTCGGCGCCTCGGGGTCCTTTTCCTGGATCGAGTAGCCGCCGACGTAGAGTTCGTGGGCGCACCCGATTTTCACGCCGGTCCCGCCGGTGCCGATGCCGATGATGGCGTCGCGCGTGCCGGTACCCCCGCGCCAGCCGGTTTCGTAGGGGCCTTCGCTGCTCCAGGTCGCCCAGATACCGAGAGCGTCGTAGCCGCCCGAGCCTGGGTTGTAGAGGCCGATGTAGCCGTGCGGATCGTAGGTTTGGCAGGTATGGACGATGTAGTCGACCGGCGAGAAGGTCGCCGCGGCGATGTAGCCTGTCGAACCGTATGCGCCCCAGGCCCACTGGCCGTGGGTATTGGCAGCGTAGAAGTAGTTGCCTCGGGAGATTGCGTCGAGGCTGGACCAGTTGTTGTTGAGGTAGTATTCGTAGCCGGAGTTGAGGCTCGCGCTCCATTCGCCGAACGACGTGGTGTCGTTGACGTATTCGGGATCCAGAAGCAATGGGTAGGCCACTTCGCCGGAGCGGTGGGAGACTTCGAGAATCAGCGAATCCCCTTCGATGGTCGTCGTCACCGGGACCGTGGCGCCTTGGGCGTCAGTTGCGGAGGGCGGCGGCACTTCCCCGATCGTCTCCCCGGATGAGCTGACGATTTCGGCTCCGCCGGCTTCGCTGGGGCGCAGTGTCGCTTCATTGGGAAGCTGAAGAGTGAAGTTGAATCGTTCGGGACTTTCGGGCGAGCGCAACTGCTCGAAGACCTCGACCCCCGAGGCTTTCGGCGAGACGAGCGTGTCGGTCGCAGTCTCGGTTTCCGGATAGAAGAGGTTCATGGCGCCAAGGGGCACAGCGCCGTGGTCATCGCTCGCCGGCAGTTCGACTTCGACCCCGCTTTCGAGCTGGACCGGTTCTTCAGCCGAACCGGGAAGTTCGACTTCGGTGATCGGATTCTGCGGGACGAACGAACTTCCGGATTGTTCCAGGGCGAGATCTACGGGTTCCTTGCCTTCCCCGCCGAGTTCGCTCTGCACCGGGACGGAGGAATCAAGGATCGCGCTTTCACCTTCTTCGTTTGAGACCAAGGCGCCATAGGTGCCGAGAGGCTTTTCGACTTCCAAGGTGCTGAGGACGCGCGCCGGATCGGCATTCAGCGCCTTGAGCTGACCCGGAAAGGCTTCGACCAGCAGGCTCTGCGCTTCGCCCGCCGTGAGGTTGGCATACGCGTTGCTGGAGGCGTCGCGCTGCTTCTGGGCTTCGGGGCTCGAGAGCCATTCGGCGTGTTCGCGCTCTTCGCGTTCAGCTTCGGCGAGTTCGCTGGCGCTCGGGGCAGGAACTTCTGCGAGCGAAGGCGGTTCTTCGGCGCCTCGGGCCGGGGTAACGGCGAAGACGGATACCGCCGTCGCTACACAGACGCAGAGCAGAAGGCCGAAGAGCGTCAGCCATCGCCCGTTGTGCCCCTGGCCAGCTCGAATCGATTCCAATTAAAGGCCCCTCCCCTTTCGATTCCCGGTACCGACGCTATCCATATCCGGTACAGACAGTTATCTATCTGCTTGCCGATCGAGTCGCTTTAAACCCTTTGGTACCGAATTAGTTCCACGTTTGGTACCTAGAACTAGGACTTTGATGCCCGCCCCTTTGTTCGGTGCAGGCCAATGCGTCGGTTCGGTTCAACGAACGGCGAGGCCTCCTCTTCCCACTCGAGCCCGAGCGCGTCGGCGCCCAGCGTTTTCGTTACGTGGCTTTCACGGGCACGCGCCTCGGGGCCATCACTGGCCGCCGCAAAGCAGGCCAGAATCTCGCTCGGCGGCGATCGGCAGCCTGCTTCTGACCAAGGCGAGAGCGTCTGCGCGCGACCTAGCATCTCGGCGGACTGCCAGAGAGCGACGCACTGGTCGCTCATTGGTCAAGGAGCGTCTAATTTGAATTCAACCGTATAGCCGGCCTCGTATTCAAGCTCTACCGAACCCGGCCGCCACATCACGCCGGCAAGGAGGTCGTCTAGCGTGATCGAGAGCGAGCCGGCGAGCCGGAGTGGGTGTCGAGCAGCGAGTTAACGGTTCCGTTCTCGATCGCACCGATCCGATCTGGAGACACCATCGCCAGGTCGGACAGGGCTTCCTGGGAGAGACCGGCGCCCTTTCGCAGCAGCAGCAGGTTGTCGGCTATTCGTGCCCGGGCCTCGTAGGGCAGCTCCCTAGACCGAATGGACCCGCTCATCGGTCTCGCCTCCGACCGCGAGGTAGCGCTTCTCGCAACGCGGCTACCTCCGCCTCAAGCTTGGGGTCGCTCGGCACGTCAAAGCTCCCCGGAACCACAACCGCCTCGGCGGGCGTCCAGAGAATGCCGGCGGTCAGCTCGTTAGGCGTTTGTTCCAGCGCGCCCGCCAAGCGGATGAACGTTGCAAGGCGGGGGACCTTCTGCCCCAGCTCCAGAGGCGAGATCGCCGTCATGTGAGCTTCGGCCCGAGAAGCAACCTCTTCCTGGCTGATACCGAGCCGCTCGCGGGCGGCCCGGAAGTTTAGCCCGAGCCGCTCTCTCAACTCATCCGACGGAGGAACCGGTCGACGTCGCCTGCGAGTAGTCATGAGGTTGTCCTTCCGCTGAGGTCGGAGCGGGGTTCTTCGACTGTGAAGCCCGTCGACGCGCCGGCCGGGCAGCCACCGAAAGCCATCGAGCAGCTCGCAGGGCGAGGACTCCACTCCTGCCGACAGCTTCAGGACGGTGTCAAGCCGGGGAAGCCTCAAGCCGCGCTCGAGAAGGCTGATCTCGGTTCGAGCCAACCCGATCAGACCGGCCAGCTCCTGCTGGCTGAGGTCGGCGCGTCGGCGGCAGCGTCGGAGGTTTCGCCCGAACTTCTCGGCGAGCGGAGAGTCCATCAGGCCGCCTTCCGCGTCGTGGCTGCCGCGTCTTCCACTGAAACGTAGGCCCCGGATCGCCCTTGATCCGTAGCCAAACGCCAGGCCATCCCGGTGAGCAGTTCGCACGGGGGGACCTCCAGCGCGCCAGCGAGCTTGACGATCGTGTCGAGCCGCGGGAGCCTCAGGCCACGCTCGAGGAGACCGACCTGAGTCATATGCAAGCCGGATCGCACGGACAGCTCCCCCTGGGAGAGACCGACGCGGTCGCGGAGCAGGATCAGGTTGTCCCCGAAGCGTCGCTTGAGGTCGAAGACTGCCTGGGTGTGGCGATGGCCCACCGACGCTCACCCTTTCTTCGCCACCTTCAGGTCGTAGGCGACCGGCTTCCGCTTCGCTCGCCGTGCCTGCTTGGCTTTCGCCAGACGGGCGAGGCAGTTCGCGACCGCGCCGGAGGAGCGTCCGATCCCTTTTCCGATCGCGCTCGCAGTCAACGGCAAGTCCCCTTCGTGCTTGCGCATGTGGGCGAGCACGAGTCCGTCCAGCTCGCCGGGACGGAGGCGGGGCTTACTTGCCTTCGAGGCCGCTTCCCTGTTTTTCTTCGCCGCGCTCATGCCGACTCGCCTCCCTTCCGCGGATCGAGATCGGTCAGGAGCTTCTGACAGGTCTCGAAGCCCTGCCGAAAACGCCTGGTCGTCTCGATGTCCTCGAGGCTGTCTTCGCCGCCCGACAAGATGAGCCCGGCTTCGCCGCGCAGGCGATCGAGCAGCTCCATCAGGTCGAAGGGTGACATCGTCAGCGCCACCCCGTCCCGGCCGTCGTCCTCGCCCCAGCCGAGATCCTTCATCAGGCGGAGGTCTTCCTCCAGCTCAAGGCCGAGCTGCTCGGCTTTGGCGAAATCCTTCTCGCGCTCCAGCGCGGCGAAGAGATCGCCAACCGAGCCGAGGTGGTTGCGGACCAGCTCGTAAAGCCCGTCGCGCTGCTCGCGGTTGATGGTGATCGTGGTGGCGTTCACGGCGCCCCCTTTCGGTAGGGCACCGAAGCTCTACCGCGATGCCTCGCCAAAGCACTCCCGGCGAGTAGCGTTTCTCCTTGCATCGAGGTTCCGGCTTCGGTGCCGGCCCCGGGGCGTTTGCGCGCTGCCGGGGCATTTTGCTTATGTCGTCGGCGAACGTAGCTCCGCCGCCGCAGGAAAGCGAGGCGGAATAACCGGAAATCGCCGCGCATCGGCGTATATCGCCGGGCATTCTGGCACTCGTGCCAGAATGGGAGCGCGGAATCGGGTCCGGTTCAAACCCGCTCGGCGAAAGCGAAGTGGCCAATTTGCAGGAACTTCCGACCGAGGTGGACGACCGGATTCGAACCGGCGACCGCCTGGACCACAACCAGGAGCTCTACCAACTGAGCTACGTCCACCGCGTGGCTTTCAATCTAGCGGGCCGGCGGGTGAGGCGGAGGGCTTAGCTGGGGCGGTGGGATTCGACCAGGGAGGCGAAGGCTTTCAGACCGGGGGTCGTGCGGGCGAGCAGGTCGGCCTCGGCGGCTTCGGCTTGGGCGGGAAGGGCGGCAGCTCCGTCGTCGCCCAGGACCACGCAGGCCTCGTGGACCATCTCGGGCACAGCCAGCCAGGCCTCGAGCAGGGCGAAGTCGGACTCGGGGTGAAAGAGCACGCCCCAGGCGTTGCCGCGGCGGAAGGCCTGGACCGCGGTGCGCTCGGAACGCGCCAGGTGCTCGGCGCCCTCCGGCAGGTCGAATACATCGCCGTGCCAGTGCAGGACGGTCGTGCTCGGGGCGAGAGCGCCAAGGACCGGGTCGTCGGGGTCGAGGACCTCGATCGCCGCGTAACCCAGCTCCGGCCCCTCCCCCGCCCGCACCTCGGTGCCGAGCGCCCTGGCCAATAGCTGGGCACCGAGACAGATGCCGAGCACCGGCATATCCCGGCGCAGCGCCTCCACCAGCCACTCGCGCTCGTTCGCCAGCTCGGGATGAACGTCGACTTCGTCGACGTTCATCGGGCCGCCCATCACTGCCGCGCCGGCCACCTGGTCGTGATCGGGCAGGACCTGGCCCGCAAGCGGTTTGACCGTGTGCACGTCGAGGCCGCCGCAGGCGTCGAGGATCCGGTGCGGGCCCTCCCAGGGCACGTGCTGGATCGCCAGCAGGATCGGCCGCTCGTCCGCGCTCATAGGCGCCCCAGGCTAACCGCGCTACGGTTCCGGCGATGCCCCAGCGTCGCGGGATCTCCCTCTTCCGACCCGAGGCTCGGCCGCTCGCCGCCACCGGCATGCAGGCTCGCGGTGCGGCGGCAATCGGCGCTCTCGCAGTTGGTGCCGCGGCGATCGGCGGCTTCGCGATCGGGCGGCTCAGCGTTCGCCGCCTCGAGGTCGGCAAAGCGAGCTTCAGCCGTCTTGAGATCGACGAGCTGGAGGTCGGCCAGCTCGACATCCGCGAGGACTCGCGCAAAGCGTGAGTCGCCCCCGCTTGCTCATCGTCCTCACGGGCGCGCTCGTCGCCGCCGTGCTTCTCGGCGCCGGCCAGAGCGCCGCCGCCAGCCACTATCCGGACCTCGGCAGCTGCTCGGTCTTCCCCGCTCCCCCGCCTGGCACCGCCGCCAACGCACCTTCACTTCCGACCGAGGCCGCCTGGAACCAGGACATCTCCAATGCGCCCGTCGCCCCAAACTCGGTCGCCACGATCGCCTACATCAACTCCCACGGCGGCAAGCTGCTCCACCCCGACTTCGGCTCGCCCCGCGCCTACGGCTTCCCCTACGCCGTCGTCGGCGCCGGCCAACGCAAGCTGCCGGTCCACTACACCGCCTACGGCGAGGAGAGCGACCCCGGGCCGTTCCCGATCCCCAAGGGCGCGCCGGTCGAGGGCGGCAACGGCAGCGACGGCGATCGCCACGTGCTCGTCGTCGACCGCTCCAGCTGCACGCTGTACGAGCTCTACCGCGCCTTCTTCGAGGGCGGCGCCAGCGCCCACTGGAACGCCGACTCGGGCGCCCGCTGGGACCTGCGCTCGAGCGCTCGCCGTCCCGACTCCTGGACCTCTGCTGACGCCGCCGGCCTGCCGATCTTCCCCGGCCTGATCCGCTACGACGAAGTCGCCGCCGGCCGGCTTGAACACGCGATCCGGGTCACCTTCGACAGCACCCGCAACGCCTGGATCCACCCCGCCTCCCACTGCGCCGGCGACACCTCCGACCCCGATGCGCCGGCGATGGGGACGCGGCTGCGGCTCAGGGCCGGCTACGGGCTTGGCCGTTTCAGCGGCGGCGCCAAGGTGATCGCCAAAGCGATGAAGCACTACGGGTTGATCGTCGCCGACAATGGCTCCAACTGGTACTTCAGCGGCAGCAGCGACCGCCGCTGGGACGATGAGAACCTCGATCAGCTCAAGCGCATTCCCGGCAGCGCCTTCCAAGTCGTCAAGAGCGCCTCCCGCCCTCACTCCTGCTGAGCTCGACGTGATGGAACTTGGCCCGCAGGCGTGAGCGCAGCTCGCCGGCCGCCTCCTCCGCATCATCGCCCTCACCGCTGACCAACACCACCACGGTCGCCGGGTAGCTCTGCAGTTGATCCTCGACCGCCTGCACGATGTCCTCGTCGCCGACCCGAGCCTCCGCCGCCACTCCGGCCTTGGCCAGCGCCGCCACCGTCATCACCAGGCGCTGCTGGGCACGGTGGCGGGCGTCCTCCACATCGGAGGCCCAGCGGTCGAGGAAGCCGATCCGCGCCGGCACCAGCACCCGCACCTCGTCCTCCTCGCCGTCGCCACGGATCCCGGCGACTCGGGTGATCTGAGCCACATCGGCCGGGTCCTCCACCCCGCCGGCGGCGACGATCAACACATGGCGCTTGGCATCACCGCGATCCGCCGAGGTGATCGGCCCCTCGGGCCGCTGCCGGATCGCAACCACCACCAGCCCAACCCCCGCAAACGCACCAATCGCGACCCCCACACCCGGTCCACCGAGCATGAAGGCCGCGATGATTGGCACCACAACCCCGGCAACTATGAGAGGCAGCTTCCAAGGGTCCATCGGGCAAGCCTTACATCAGACCATCAGACTTGCCGGGCACCACCCCTCAGGCGCGGTAGCAAGAGCAGCGCCAACCCGATCAGGATCACGATGATCCCGAGGATGTAGTTGACGAGGACCGCCAAGACGATCCCGATGATGATCAGCAGTATTGATAGCTCCATGGGTCACACCTACCCAACGGTTTAGAGCGTCAAACCGGGTCAGCCGCGGGTGCCGCCGCCACTGCCGTCCGGCGACCAGCCAGGGCCACGGAAGACGTATCCGAGCTTGTCGCGCCAGCCCTCGGCGGCGCGAACGTCGCGGGCCAGGTCGACGAACTCGTGGAAGGCGACCTTGGTCGGCCGGAAGCGCCACTGCTCCTGCCCGAGCCCGAGCTCCTCGGCGAGGCCGATCACCCGGTGGTCGGTCGGCAGGACGACGTGGTAGAAGCGGTCGACCTGGTGGCCGCCGAAGTCGAACGACCCGACGAGGCCGCCGAGATCCGGGGCG
>Ga0207652_10000079_pt1 | contig 105322 bp, 103 predicted proteins | sample KBSC63BmetaG_FD_184334 | JGI IMG/M metagenome (GOLD analysis project Ga0207652, IMG submission 184334) | Corn rhizosphere microbial communities from Kellogg Biological Station, Michigan, USA - KBS C6-3B metaG (SPAdes) (version 2) | ecosystem: Host-associated > Plants > Roots > Rhizosphere ... | reverse complement strand
AACCACGCCAAGTGCTTCTCAGGCAGCCAGTCCGTCACCGACGGAGGCATCAAGAACACCTGGTCGCGATCCACAGCACGCACGTTGATCGGCACACCTGATCGTCCCCGTCGGCCGCACCAGCACGCCGCTGCCACGCCGATTCATGCGACAGCCACTGACCTGGGCAAACGCTCAAACGGCGAACAGCAAACGTTCAACTTCCCAAGCTGACAGTGCGAGTTCGATTCTCGTCACCCGCTCAACATGCAGTGACGGCGCCTTTCGCGTTTCAGCGGCGGCGGACGCGACGGGCCGTGCGCCGGGACGTACGTCGTGCCACTCGGCGAGATCCAAACATTGCCAGCACCCCCTAGACCGCGGTGGCTTTGTGAGCGGTTTCCATCTCGTGCATCTGCTGCGCCTCGTCGGCGGCCATGAGCCCGATGCCCACGAGATCCAACGGACTGATGAAGCCGTCGCCGATACGGAACCCGCCGGCGCGGGCTACGGCGTCGCGGAGCGGCACCGCCCACCGATGCTCGAGAAGCACAATTGCCGCCGCTGTGTCGGGCGGGATGTCCTCGAGGACGTCCCAGCCTTCTTCTTCCATGTCGGCGAGAAGGTTTTCGCCTCGTGCCCCGGCTTCGGCGCCAACCTGCGCGCCGGCTTCGGCACCTTCCTCACCTTCGAAGCCCAGGCCGATCAGCGCCGCGACCTTGCTGTCCAGCTCGATCACGTCGTCGCGGCTCAGGTTGCCGAGGTGCTCGGCTTCGAGTTCACCGTCCGCGTCCTTGTAGACGATCAGTGCATCGATCACATACACCGTGTCGTTCTCGCGGAGTCGCCCAAGCTCAGCGATGATCTCTCCACGAAACTTGGGATGATTGAAACCAAGCACGATCAATTGCACGGGTCCGATTGCCACGTCACGGCCCTCCCTCTGAGTGAGGGAGACGTTGGCAACGCGGCCCCCGTGCGCCATCACCCAGCGGGGATGAACGCTCAGTCAGAGAGTTGAGCGCGAGCCAAGGTGACCAGATCGGTCAGGGCCTGCGCGCTTTCGCGGCATAAGCGCGGCGTGGAGAAGAATCCATGACCCATCGTCTGGTAATTGCGATACGCAACAGGCACGCCTGCCTCGAGCAGTTTTTCGGCATACAGCTTCCCGTCGTCGCGCAGCGGGTCGTGCTGGCCGGTGAGAATGACGGCCGGAGGCAGGCCCTCGACTGACTCCGCGAGCAGCGGCGAGGCGAGCGGGTCTTTCACGTCGCCGTCCGGCCCGAGGTAGTGATCGACGGCCTTTGCCAGGTAGTCCGACGTGAGAATGCGGCTGAGCTTCTCGCCGTACGACGGTGAGCTCAGGGTCAGGTCGAGGCCCGGATAGATCAGCAGCTGTTGCACGATCCGGCGACCGTTCTGCGCGTCCCAGAGGGCAAGCGCCGCTGCGAGGTTGCCGCCTGCGCTGTCGCCCGCGACGACGACACGTGACCCGTCGACGCCGAGCTCACTGCCGTTGGTAACCAAGAAGTCGAGGGCGTCCTGACAGTCTTCGAGCCCGGCCGGAAACCGGTCTTCCGGTGCCAACCGATAGTCAACCGAGACGACGACCGACCCCAGCCGCGAGGACATCTCGGCGCACAACCAGTGGCAGCTGTCCAAGCCGCCGGTCACCCAGCCACCGCCGTGGATGTAGAGCACTGGCGCCTGTTCCTGTGACACCGTCGTCGGCGTGTAGACGCGCAACGTCAGCTCGCCGCCGCGGCTGGGCACCTGGCGGTCGGCGAATGCGACGCCAGTCACCAGCGGGAATGTCATCCATCCCGCCGGCTTGCCGGCCTTGCGCTTGGCGACGCTTTGCTTCGTGACGTCCGCGAGGCTCGGCACCAGCCGCATCATCAAGTAGCCCAGGTCGTCGGCGAACTTCTGGCGCCGGTCGAGACGCGCGGCGCGGTCAACGGGTTTGGTCATGCCCATCCTCATAGAGAAATCGGTCTAGCTGGTGGCTCGGTGGACGAGCGTGAGGTCTAGAACAGTGGTGCGGGTGGGCAGCGTCGGGTTAGCCATTCGGTCGAGCAGCGCCTTCGCCGCGAGCTGCCCGCTTCCTTCAAATGGCTGGCACACCGTCGTCAACCCAAGTGCCCGCGCGACATCCGAGTCGTCGAACCCGACAACAGCGAGGTCCGTCGGCAGAGCAAGGTTCAGCTCGTGGGCGGCTTGCAACGTGGCGGCCGCCAAAAGGTCATCGTGCGCGAACACAGCCGTGGGTCGATCCGGCGAGTCGAGCAGGGCGAGTGCGGCCGCGCGTGCGTCGTCGAGGTCGTGCGAGGTGAACCGGACCAGGTCCTCGTCGAGCATGAACCCGGCCTCGGCCATGGCGGCACTCAAGCCGGCGAGGCGTTGCTCGCACTGTGACTGATGCGCGTGCGGGGTGATCCAGCCCTCGCCGAGGAACCCGATTCGGCTGTGACCGCGCCCCAGCAAATGCTGCCCGGCGAGCCGGCCCCCGGCGAAGTCATCCGTCCGAACGGTGTCGAATCCTTCCTGCGTCGCGTCGAGCATGACGGTCGGAATCGACTGCTCCTGCAGGCGATCGCGGACATCGTCACCGACCGGAATCGACATGACGATGAGGCCGTCGACACGCTGGGTAAGCGGCAAGGTCGCGAGGAGCGGCGACACGACCGCTGACTCGTGGTCGTAGACGACGACCTCAAAACTGTTCGCGGCGAGCTCAGCCAGGATGCCGTTGAGGCGGCGGCCGAACGAGGCGTACGACGTGAACGGCGCGATCACGCCGATCCGCCCGACCGCCTTGCGGGCCCGGCTGACCGCATCCGCCTTAGGCACGTAGCCCATCGAGTCGGCCACGGCGAGGATCCGGTCGCGTGTCGCATCGGCGACCCGTGACGGGTGGTTGAGACAGAGCGAGACCGTGGAGATGCTCACACCCGCGGACGCGGCGACGTCGTAGATGGTCGGCGCCGTCACATCGAAGAGCGTAGGTGTCGAAGTGCTTCGATTCAAGGGCTTGACAACGGGACATATCGGGCTGTTTCCTGGTTCGATGCGCCTCGAACCGCTCATCGGGCAGTTCCTCGCCGACGCCGCCGCCGCCATGGCGCCGCTTGGTGATCCCGACCTGACGATCCCGCAGCGCCGCCACCTGGCCGACACCATCGGGGCGACGCTGCATCAGCAGGTGGCCGAACCCGGGCCGGCCGTGGCCGACATCCGCGACCACACCGTCGACGTCGAAGGCGGCCGGATCCGGCTGCGCGCCTACACCCCCGCCGGCCAGGGCCCGTTCCCCGCGCATGTTGTCCTGCACGGCGGCGGCTGGTGGCAGGGGTCGATCGACGACTGGATCTCCGACGTCCAGGCCCGCGAGCGCTGCGCCGCATCGCACTCGGTCGTGGTGATGGTCGACTACCGGCTCGCCCCCGAGCACCCCTTCCCGACTCCGTTGCAGGACTGCCACGCGGCCTGGCTGTGGGTTGTCTCGAACGCGGATGCGCTCGGCATCGACCCCGCTCGGCTGTCCCTCGGTGGCGTCTCCGCAGGCGGCAACCTCGCCGCCGCGCTCTGCCTGCTGCTGCGCGACCGCGGCGAGCCGCTGCCGGTTCTCCAGCTCCTGGAGGCGCCTGCTCTCGACTTCTCCCTCGACCATCCGTCGATGCAGGAGTTCGGTGTCCCCGAGTTCGGCTTGAACAAAGACCAGTTCAAGCCCTTCGTCCGGATGTATCTGCCTGACCCGGCCGACGAGCAGAACCCCTACGCCGCACCGTTGTTCGCGACGGACTTCACCGGACTGCCACCGGCGCACATCCTGACCGCGGAGTATGACGCGCTGCGCGACGCCGCAGAGCTCTACGCCGAAGCCCTGCGCGGTGCCGGCGTACCAGTGACCTTGACTCGGCACGCCGGACAGGTGCACACGTCGCCCGTCATGACAGCGGTGCTCGAAGCAGCGCGTGCCTGGCGCGGCGAAGTGCTCGAGGCGTTGCAACAGATCACGAGCTTGCCCGCGCAGCCACTGGTGAAGGCAGCGCGGTGATCCGTCGGTCCGCTCGCACACGCGCCAAGGCCGCGGGTCTGGCCGCGGCAGCGGCGCTTCTCGCCGGCTGTGGCAGCACCGTGCAGGCCAGCTCCGTACCGACGTCGAGCGATGGTGCGTTGGGTGCACCAGGCACGAGTTCGACGAACGGTCTCAGTGCGCCAGCCGCCGGGCTCTCCGGCTCCGTGGGAAACACACCTGGCGCAACCGGAGCCAACGGCATCTCGAGCGCCACGCCTGGGTCGGTGTCGACGACATCTCCCGACGGCGCAACCACAACCGCAACCGCGCCGCAGGCAAGCGTGCACGCCGGCAGCGTGTCGACGAGGGCGCCGATCACGATCGGGTTCATCGTCACCAACGCGAGCAACGCCGGCAGCTATGGGATCAATGCTGGCCAGACCTACACCGACCAGCAGCTCTACGACGCCCTCGTCGCCGCCATGAACAAGCGAGGCGGACTCAATGGCCGCAAGATTGTTCCGGTCTATGGCGTCACCGATACGGCGGCACCGAACTGGTCCACCCAGTTCCAGGCAGCGTGCGCGAAGTTCACCCAGGACAACCACGTCGCTGCAGTCCTCGGCTACATCTTCGTCTTCATGGATTCGTTCGAATCATGTTTGGCCAGGGCGGGGGTGCCACACCTATACGGCGGCTACCAGCCCGGCGACGTCGAACAGCAGCGCAAGTATCCGACGCTGGTCGGAACCACCGCCCCAACGTCAGACATCCACTGGCGGGTCGGACTTGGCGGCGCGGTCGAGACCGGTCTGCTGACACCGAAGAACAAGCTTGGTGTCCTGGTCGACGCGTGCGCGAATGACAACGCCGCCTTCGATCGCTTCGCGCCGCAGTACCTGAAGGCGCACCACATCACCTACGAACGCTTCGACGTGGGATGCGCGGCGGGAGCGAGTGACAACGGTGCCGCCGCCTCACAGATCCAAAGCGCGGAGCTTCAGTTTCGTGCCGACGGCGTGGATACCGTCTGGGTCGAAGGCGTGCCCGCGTTGGTGTTCGCCGAGGACGCCGAGTCGCAAGCCTGGCACCCGTCGTACCTGATGATGCCGGCTGGAGCGGCGTTCGAAGGCAACGTGCCCAACGACCAGCTCGCAAACTTCCATGGGTTCGGCGTCATACCAGCGGTGGACGTCGACCCACAACATCAGCCATACAAGCCGAACGCGAGCGAGAAGCGCTGCCTCGACATGCTGGCGGAACAAGGCCTGCACCCCAAGGGCTACAACGACTACTTCGAGGCATACACGACCTGCGACAGCCTCTTCTTGTACGACGCCGCGCTCCTCGCGGCTGGCGGGCAGACCGCCGCCGGCCCGGTGGTTTCGGCGCTCGCGTCAGTGTTCGGGAAGACGCTGCTCGCCTCGACCTACAACGGTGTCGGCCGCTACATCCCGGAGCAGCACGGTGGGCCGGGAGTCTGGCGCCAATGGGGCTGGGCCAAGTCGTGCTCCTGCTTCCAGTACGTCGGCCCCACGCACCCGGTCGGCTAGAGCAGCTCGTCGACTCTCATGCGCACCGCGCCGGACAAGCCGGCGTTGCGCAGCTGTTCGGCGACGTGGCTCGTCGTGTTGACGAGGATCAGCGTGCCGAGGTCCCGATAGAGCTCACCTGAGGTCTCCGCCAGGCTCAGGATCTGGGCCGGGCTGAGGCGCTCGAGGTGGCGCAGGTCGACGGTCACGATCGGCCGACCACCCGTGCGCGCGAGGCCGAGGGCGGCATCAAGCTCGTGGTCGTCGAGTGGCCGACCGTCAATGATCGCGGTGAGGACGGTCACGCCGGCCAGATGCGTGACCGCGCGTTCCGCCAGCGGCCGGACGTCGATCGTCGTGGGTGCCGGCAGCAATTGGTCGGCGTAGCTGTCGAGGCCGATGACCTGCACGCGAGCAGACCAGGTCGCCAAATCGTTGAGAGCGGTGAGCTCCTGCTCGTCGAAATAGTCGAACCCGGTGACGTTGATGACGACGCCTTGCTCCGGATCGCGGAGCAGGCTCATGACCTCGCCGGCGACGGCGGCCAGCGACGTGCGCCCCAGCGCGAAATCGATCACGCGCGGAGTTGGCTGCCGTCGACGCAGCAACGCAGCCACGGAGGTGCTCCCTTGGGACTAGGTGTAATAGTCCCTTCGGCCTATCCATTCGATGACTTAAGCGGATTCACCCATTTGCGCGACGGTTACGCAGGGCAACCAGGCCCGCGGCGGCCACCCCGGTCGCCGCCAGGGCGACCGGGAACTTGACCTCCGGCACATCTGAGCTGGGAATCGGCCCGCTCGGCGTGGCCCGCGACGGAGTGGTTTCCTGCGTCGGCATGACCTGGGGACTCGGCGGCCACGGCTGTGGCAGCGCGATCGCATCGATGAGATTCCCGGCGATGGCACGCCGCCAGTCGCTGATGTTCGGGCACTTGACGTTGAACTTGGTCTCGAGCAGTTGGATCACCGACGTGTGGTCGAAGACCGAGCTGCTGACGAGGCCACCCCTGGTGAACGGCGACACGAGCAGGCACGGCACGCGGAAGCCAAGACCGGTCGGCAGTGGTGGGGCAACAGATGCGGGCGAGTACACGTACTCACCTGCTGTGCCCGGCGGCGGGGTCGGCGGGACGACGTGGTCGAAGTGCCCGTCGTTCTCGTCGTAGTTGATGATGAAGAGCGTCTTGGCCCACACGTTCATGTCGGCCGTGAGCGCCTGCAGGATCTGGTCGATGAACTGCGCGCCGCGACGGGTGTCGAGTCGGGATGCTCGGTCGTCTCCCCGGGACCGACGATGTAGCAGAGCTGCGGCAGTTTTCCGTCGAGAACCTGTTCGCGCAAGGTCTGGACGATTCCCGAACCCTTTTGGGCGCCAACGGGAATGTCGATGAACGAGTTGCCGCGACGGTAGAGGTCGCTCGAATGGTCGGCACTGAACCCGCGAAGTAGTGCAGCGGGTTGTCCGTGTAGTTGTCGGAGCTGGCGCCCTCTTGGTAGAGGTACCAGTCGACGCCGGCCTTCTGCAGCGTCTCGGGAAAGCACTCCCACCCGAGTTGCCCGTCGGTGTTGCTGTCCATGTTGTCGGTGACCGGACCGCCGTTGGTGCCTTCGGGATCGATCGTCCCGGACATGAACACGATGCGGTTGGGATCGGTCGGGCCGAACACCGAGCAGAAGTACTGGTCGCACACGGTGAAGTTGTCGGCGAGCGCGAAGTGATAGGGGAAGTGATAGGGGATGTCGTCGCGGGTGAAGTAGGCCATGGTGATCGACTGGTCGCTTTGCGCCGCCATCCAGCCGGTCATCGCGCCCTCGAACCAGGCAAGATGCTGCGCCTGCCATGAATGACTGAGGCCGCCGCTCGACTGCGCATTCGACGTCGTGGTGTCCATGTGCCAGGGCAACGTGTAGCCGTCGGTGTTGACCGATCCGGTCGGGCGGTCGCCGCCAATTTGTTTCCACACGTTGGGCAACGCGTTCGGGTCGTCGAAGCCGATGCGCGAACGTCAGATGGCCAGTGAACGCTGCAGGAAGTCCACCTGCAACAACAGCAAGTTCTCGGCGACGGCCTCTTGCGGCGTCATGTGTGTCACGCCGGTAAGCGGCAGCACCGAATGTGGCCGGCCCGCCTCCGTCAGACGCTGCGACAGCAACAAGGTGTGCGCAGCAACGACGTTGTCGTCTGCCAAGCCGTGGATGAGCAACAGCGGTCGGCTGAGGTTCGCCGCATCCCCGAGTAGCGAGGTCTGTTCGTAGATCTCCGGATGTTCTTGCGGCGTCCCCAAATACCTCTCGGTGTAGTGGGTGTCGTAGTGCGCCCAGTCCGCTGACGGAGCACCAGCCACCGCAGCGTGGAAGACATCCGGCCGGCGCAACACCGCAAGTGCCGCGAGATAGCCACCGAACGACCAGCCTCTGATCGCCACCCGGGACAGGTCGAGATCCGGCTCGAGCTCTGCCGCGGCATGCAGGCCGTCTACCTGGTCCTCGAGCACCGGACCGGAGACGTTCTGATAGATGGATCGCTCGAACTCGGGACCCCGTCCCGGCGTCCCACGGCCGTCGATGACGAGAACGGCGTACCCCTGATCGGCCCACCACTGCGACTCCAACCAGATCCGCCGCGACGCGAGGACCAGTTGTCCGTGCGGTCCGCCATACGGGTCGAGCAGCACCGGCAGCTTCGTCCCTGGCTGATGCCCTGACGGCAACAGCAGACCCGCGCACAGCTCACGCGCCCCCAGCCGCAACAACCTGACCGACGGAGTCAGCAATGGTGTTTCGGCGTATGACGCAACAGCGATCTCGCGTTCGTCGACAACTATGCGATGCCGCTGCCCGCTGTAGTCCAGCGACGAGGACGAGAGGACAACAGTCTGCGCGGACATGCTCGAGCCATGCACACCCACGTCCGTCGTCAACCGATCGATGCCGGACGCGGACCAACGAAACACGTGGACTTGCGCCGGCTCGTCGAGCGTCGCCGTGAACACCACGCCAGCGTCACCAGCGCCTGCAACCCCGCGCACATACATCTCCGGCGGGGAAACAGCGCGGTCGCCGACGAGCAACCGACGTGCTCCGTCGACATCGGCGATGCGCACGACGTCGTTACCGCACCACGCCGGCACTCCCGGGAAGGGCTCGACCCAGACAGGATCGCTGTCTTCGGCCAGCGCCTGCGTCTCGCCGGTCGACACGTCGACCTCCAGCACCTGGCCACGGCGCTGGTCGCGGGTGAACACCTGCAGCAACGGTTGGTGTTCTGACGTCCAGGACGCTCGCGCCAGATAGGGAAACGTCGAGGAATCCCACCGCACGTCGACGACCTTGTCGCCGTCGATGTCCAGCAGATGCAGCGACACGGTCGCGTTGTTCGCACCGGCGTGCGGGTATCGCACCGGCAGCGGCGCCCGGTCCGGGTGTGCCGGGTCGGCAATCCACCAAACCGGCACGGGATTCTCGTCGACGCGCGCGGCGAGCAGTCGCACTCCATCAGGCGACCACCAATAACCGCGCTGTCGATCCATCTCCTCGGCAGCGACGAACTCGGCGCGACCCCAGCTGACCGCGGAGTCCGGCTCAGCGGCGACCTCACGATCGTCAGTGCCGTCAACGTTGATGACGCGCAGCGCCGTGCCACTGACGTAGGCGATGCGCTGCCCGGTCGGGTCGACGCGCGGGTCGTAAACCGAGTCGGCGGCATCCAGCCGTCGTACGGATCCTGCATCGACGTCGGCCACCCATAGACCTGCCGCCGCAAACGAGACAACACGACCGGCGTCATCCGCGGCGTAGGCGACAACTCCGGTTGCGGTCTCGCGGACTCGCTCGCGACGCGCGCGTTCGGCCTCCGGAAGGTCGCCCTCGACCAGCGCCGCCGGGTCGACGACGAGCCGTTCGGCCCCCGTCGTCAGGTCGACCATCCACAAACCGGTGCGCGCATCAGTTCCAGACAGCGATCGCAGGAACAGCACCCGGTCGTCGTACGCGCTGAACGCCCGCGGCTCGCCGAGGGTGAACCGCCGGGTGCGCGCGAACTGACGCTGAAACGTATCGGCCATGACCAGTCAGCGTAGGTCGGTATTTTCCTCGGCGCCCGACGCATCTGCGTTTATGGACGATCACAGCGAGGAAGATCATTCGCAGCCCCGGCGCGGAGAGTCCGCGTCGTCAATACGTGGAGGCCTGAGGACCGTGTTACGACGGCCGGATCCGCTGACACTCGTGGTCGACTTGACCCGTCAGCTCGCAGAAGAGTTCGACACCGTTCCCATCCGGCTCGTGAGCACCGCGGTCAAGTCCGCTGCCGACGCCGTCGAGTTGTTCGGCAACGACATCGCGTCGTCGCTCGAAACCGTTGAGCGCATCGCCCGCGAAGACCTCATCGCCGTCCGCGACGCCGCGACGGCCGCCGCTTAACGACTCAGAGCCGCGCCAGGCCGAGACCAGCCGCCGCGGCGAGTAGTCCTACGGCCATGCTGCCGGCGACATTGGCCACGACCGCGACCAGCTCGTTCGTTTCGGCGAGGACGATCGACTCCCACGCCCACGTCGAGAGCGTCGTGTAGCCACCGGCAAACCCCGCGCCGCCGATGTCGAGAGCGGTCGAGCTCAAGCCATGGTGCGCTGCGAGACCCACGAGAAGCCCGAGCAGCAATGACCCGCTCACATTGACGACGAAGGTGCCCATCGGCCAGTCCGAGCGCGATCGTGCTGCCACCGCGCGGTCAACGAGGTAGCGCAGGACGGCGCCGGCGCCGGCCGCGGCGCTGACGGCGAGCCAAAGCATCAGCCGGTCGTTCCCTCGCCCGCCTTGCGGCCGACATACCGGTGGACTGTGACGTCATCGACGATGACGAGCCCCTCATCGACGAGCTCGTCGAGAACCGGCAGGAAGGCGTCGATCTGTTCTGCCGAGTCAACGATGACGATCACGACGGGGAGGTCCTCCGAGAGGCTGAGCAAGTGCGCGGTGTGGAGGCGCCGGCTGGCCCCGAAGCCTTCGGTTCCGCGGAAGACGGAGCAGCCGGCCAAGCCCGCGGCCTGCGCTCGATGCACGATCTCCGACACCAGCGAATGGTGGCGATAGTGGTCGGAGTCGCCCACGAACACCGTGAGCCGCTTGGCCGGACCGGACAAGGTCATGCGCCCTCCTCTACCCCCGTCACACCGCCGGGGCGGCGCTCGACGAGCGCTCGCGCCAGCACCAGCCCGGAATACGCCAGCAGCAAACCGCCGCCGAAGCTCGCCGCGAGATAGCCAACCGCGGTTCCGGGCTCACCCCTGGCGACCAGCCGATCGACATCGACCACCACCGCCGAGAACGTGGTGAAGGCGCCGCAAAAGCCGGTCCCGAGCAGCGGCCGCGCGTACCGGCTCTGCCACACCTGCCCCGCCAGAACCAGGAGCACGGCCAGGAACGCGGCTCCGGTCAGGTTCACCGCGAGCGTGGGCCACGGAAACGAACCGAGCCGAACGGGCCAGGCTCGGACCGTGGCATAGCGGGCCAAGCCGCCGAGGCAGCCACCGGCGAGGACGGCGCCAACGACGTCCGCACGCGCCCGCATCGGCGGCCTCCCTTCTGGCATGAATTCAAGCGCGTCCTGGGTTTCGCCGATTGCTACTTGTGGGTAACATATGCTTGTTACTCGTGAGTAACACCGGTCGGTAACTCGCCGGACCGGGCACCGCCTTGAAACCGGGGTGAGCCGCATGGGCCACTACAAGGCCAACCTTCGTGACCTCGAGTTCAACCTGTTCGAGGTCTTCGACCGCGAGGCGATCCTGGGCAGCGGCCCGTTCGCCGAGATCGACGCTGACACCGTCCGCGCGTTGCTGGAGGAGGTGCGCAGCCTGGCCGAGGGACCGCTTGCCGACTCCTTCACCGACGCCGACCGCCACCCGCCGGTCTATGACCCTGAAGCCAAGACGGTCACGCTCCCCGAGTCGTTCAAGCGCTCCTACGCAGCATTCGTCGACGGCGGTTGGGATCGCTTGTCGCTGCCGCCCGAGCTCGGTGGTCCGGGACTGCCGCGCTCGATCAGCTGGGCCGCCAACGAGTTCGTGCTCGGGTCCAACCCGGCGATCCACATGTATGGCGCCGGTCCGGCCTTCGCGCACATCCTCCACCGCCTCGGCACCGAGCCGCAGCAGAAGCTCGCGCAGACGATGATCGACCGCCAGTGGGGCGCCACGATGGTGCTCACCGAGCCGGATGCCGGCTCCGACGTTGGTGCCGGTCGCGCGAGAGCCACCGAGCAACCCGACGGGACCTGGCACATCGAAGGTGTCAAGCGCTTCATCACGAGCGGCGAGTGGGACGTCCCGGAAAACATCATTCATCTCGTGCTCGCCCGACCCGAGGGTCATGCTGCCGGCACGAAGGGCCTGTCGTTGTTCGTCGTACCGAAGTTCCTCTGTGACTTCGAGACCGGCGAGATCGGTGCCCGCAACGGCGTCTACGTCACCAACGTCGAGAAGAAGATGGGTCTCAAGGTCTCTGCGACATGTGAGGTGACGTTCGGCGACAAGGAGCCGGCGGTCGGCTATCTCGTCGGCGAAGTGCACGACGGCATCGCCCAGATGTTCAACGTCATCGAGATGGCACGGATGATGGTCGGCACCAAAGCCATCGCCACGCTGTCCACGGGTTACCTCAACGCGCTCGACTACGCGAAGACGCGAGTACAAGGCGCGGACATGACGCAGATGCTCGACAAGACCGCGCCGCGCGTGACGATCACGCACCACCCGGATGTTCGTCGCAGCCTGATGCTGCAGAAGGCGTACGCCGAAGGAATGCGCGCACTCGTCATGATGGCCGCCGTGCAGCAGGACGCCGTACAGATCGCTGAAGCCAGCGGCGAGACCGACGAAACTGCTCATCGCCTCAACGATTTGCTGCTGCCGCTGGTCAAGGGCGTCGGTTCGGAACGGTCCTACGAGTTGCTCGGCTCGCAGTCACTGCAGACACTCGGCGGCTCCGGCTTCCTGCAGGACTACCCGATCGAGCAGTACATCCGCGACGCAAAGATCGACACCCTTTACGAGGGCACGACCGCAATCCAAGGCATGGACCTGTTCTTCCGCAAGATCGTGCGCGACCAAGGCCAGGCGCTGAACGGCTTGCTCGACCAGGTGCGCGAGTTCGCCCAGTCAGAGGCCGGCAACGGGCAGCTCAAGAACGAACGCAACCTGCTCGCGCACAGCCTTGAAGACCTGCAGGCGATGGTGGGGAGCATGGTCGGTTTTCTCACGTCGACCGAGGAAGACGTCCGCAACCTCTACAAGGTCGGCCTCAACACCTCACGACTGCTGCTCGCACTTGGCGACGTCGTCATCGGCTGGTTGCTGTTGCGCCAGGCCGAGGTGGCGCTGGCGAAACTCACAGCCGGAGCGGCTGCCCGAGATGTCGCTTTTTACGAAGGCAAAGTCGCAGCGGCGAAGTTCTTCGCGCAGACGCGACTGCCGTTGCTGGCGGCCGAACGCGTTGTTGTCGACGGCACCAACCTCGAGATCATGGAGTTGCCAGAACTCGCCTTTTAACATGCGTGTCAAGGGATGTTCGTGCGGGTACATCTGTCGTCAACAAGGGATTCGGGCAATGTGGCCCTCCCAAGAAAAGCGACAGGAGCGACAGACATGGGTATCGGCGTCAGCATCTTCCTCATCGCACTCGGCGCCATCCTGACCTTCGCCGTACATGCAACGTTGTCCGGCGTCAGCATCCAGACCATCGGCGTCATCTTGATGATCGCGGGGGCGTTGGGCCTCATCGTGACGCTCATGATCTTCGGCCCGCGTCGGCGCGCCGCCGGTGGCGTCGTCGAGGAGCGCGTCTACGACGATCGTCCCGCCGCCTACTGACGGCGAGTAGCAAACGAAAGGCCGGGTCCCCCCGCGACCCGGCCTTTTGCTTGCCCGCACGTTCTCACTCGTCATCGTCATCGTCGTTGTCCTCATCATCAATGACCGGCTCGTCATCGTCTTCCGGGTCGTGCACCGCAGTCCGGTCCGCATCGGCGTAGTGACGAAGCCCGAACCGTTGTCCGTCGACCCATGTCGAGCCGAACATCTCGTCGATCGCGTCATCGACACCGTCGTCAACATTCAGCCAGCGGAAGCGCTCGATGGCCGAGCTACGCATCAACCGCACCGCAAGACTGCGCGCGGCGACGTCCGTGTTCGGCTCGACCAGTGCTTGGTAAAGCCCCAGCTGACTTTCTCGCATCCGGTTGAGCATCCGACGTACGGAGTACGGCGCCAGGACGCAACCCGCAGGCAGCTCGAGACGAAACGGGATCGGGAAGCTCGGCTGTGCAGCGGCGTGCAGTGCCAGCCGCGGGTCGTCTGAGGGCGCCGTTGCGCCGGTCCAGCCGACGACACTGATCGACAGGTCGCGGAACTCGCCGTCCAGCACCCCGTCGATCGTCGCGGCCGCCGCGTCCGGGGCTGTCGCACAATCGACCACGACGTGAAGGGTGGGCACCGCGTGCGACTGGCGCCAGTCGGGCCGCCGCTCGGGGAGCAAGGGAATCCGATCGGTCAAGGCCGCGGTGTCCGTGCGAGCGCTCGCCCGGGAAACCTTCGTGTCGGTAGCAGCAACGAAAACTGCGCCTCGTTGGGCCAGCCGGTAGGCGAGATCGAGCTGCCAGTCCGCTCCGGCTGTGACGTCGATGCCACCTGCTGTCTCGAACAGCTCCCGCGCAACGACGAAAGCTCCAGCAGCGGCGCCCCGGAATGCCTCATAACCCGCGCGGTTGAGCTGGTCGGACTCGCGCTGATAGGCCGTCAGCCAGTCGTCCTCGCCGCCGGGGTCCACGTCAGACGCGACGCTCACGGCGTAGTGACACACGTGCTGCCACCACGACAGCTTGTCGAGCGTCGGCTGGTCGGGCTCGTGCTCGTGATCAACAAACACGAGAAGGTCAGCTTGGCTGCGCGCAGCCGCCGCTTGCGCGTCGACGACTGACCCAGGTCCCACCGGGCACACGGTCCGGGTCAGTCGTGGTGCCCAGTCCTCGGGCGGGGCAGACTCGAGGTCGGACCATCGGTTGCGCACGACCCGCACAGTCGTGGCCGCCGGCGCGGCCCGCCGGTTCAACACATCTGCGATCCTCACCAGACGCGAAAGTCAAGCACAGGAAGGCACGGGCAGCGTGGACGAGGCGAGCCGAGACCGCCAGGGACTCGTCGTCGCCATCGATGTGCCTGTCGACGAAGCGACCCGCCTGGTTGCTGACGTCGTCGACCTGCCGACAGTCGTCGACGCCGCCACGGAGTCGATCGAGAACCTCGACGACAAGTGGGCACTGGCGTCCTGGGACGTGATCGTCGCGGTGGCCAGTGACGTCGGCGCGCTGCGCCGCGCTGCGCCGTTGTTCGACTCGTTCGGTATGGCGACCACGATCGTCGTGCAACTCGTCGACGAGCCACTCCCGTCGCCGGCACCGCACCGTGGCGTGACGTTGCCGGCATCAACGTGCACCGTCACAACTTCGCTCGACGGAGGTGGCCGTCGCGTCACCGCCACCGCCGCAGAGGCGCAACGACCGCGGTTGGTGATTGCGGCGGTTGCGCTCCCCGGAGTCCTCACTGCGGCCAGTGGCTTGCGCCTCAGTGCCACTGACGCTGACGCGTTGTCGTGGTGTGTCGACGAACCTGACGCGCAAACGCTCGCGGTCACGCGTCGGATCGGCGGCTCGCGAGAGATCGCGCCCGATGTCGTCGTGACTGCACTGCCCGACAGACTCGACAGTGGCGAGGTCGCGGGAATGATCGTCGACGTGAGCCGGCGTTGCCCGCCCATCGACACCCGCGTCGTCAACCCGCGAGAGTTCCCGGTCGAGTTCGCAGGTCAGGCACGCATCGAGCAGGCCGGCGACGGCGTCGTACTTCGTCTCACCGAAGGCGATGACACCGTCGGCGATCCGAGCGGACGGCTCGCTGCTCGCGACCTCGCTCGGCTGCGAGGGCTTCGTCACGTCCGCCTCGAGAACGCCGCCGAGCGCAACCTGCCGGCAGTTCCGCTCGCGACGTTGCTTGTTCATCTCGCTGCCGCCGGCATTCCGACGATCACGCACACCTTGCCGCCCGACGTCGCCGGGCTGCTCCATCCCGAGCTGGTGTCCGTTCTCGAGGCGGCACGTCCGCTCGAGACGGCGGAGGAGCTGAGTCGCGAGTCGGTCAGCGTGCGGCAACGTCGCGTCGCGCTGCGACATCACAACTCGGCGGCGAGCTGGGACCGGTTGCGTTCAGAGCTCGGGCTGGCGGCGCGACCGGCGACGACGACGTCGGTGCTGCTTGTCACCCGCCGGCCTTACTTCCTCGATCACGCTTTGCACTCGATGGCGATCCAGCAAGGCCAGGCGATGGAAGTCGTCCTCGTCACGCACGGCTTCGCGATGGGAAAGCAAGACATCCGCCGGGCTGAGGAGCAATGCGGTCATCCGCTCACCGTGCTGCGGACCGACGACGACGTTCCGCTCGGCGGCGCACTGAACCTCGCCGTCAGCGCCGCTGGTGGAGACGTCGTCACGAAGATGGACGATGACGACTGGTACGGGCCGCATCACGTCGAGGACCTGACCCAGGCGCTGACCTGGTCCGGCGCGACTGTCACCGGTGTGCAGGCGCTCTACACCTACCTTGTCGACCTCGACCTCACGGTGCACGGTCCAGACGCAGGCGTTCGCGAGACGGTCGGACGGCGCGCGCCCGGACCGACGATGACCTTTCGCAAGGCCGACCTGTTGCAGCTCGGCGGCTTTCGCCCGCTGCCTCGCTACGAGGATCTGTCGATCAGCCTGGCGCTCAAGCGCATGGGCGGCACCGTGCATCTCACTCACGGTCTCGGTTTCCTGCGCTGCCGACACGGCGCCGGCCACAGCTGGAATGCCGGCACCGCGCATTTCCTGCGCGGCACGACCGATCAGTGGCGCGGCTTCCGTCCGCCGCCGGAGATCACCGATGACGAAGAGGCTCGCCGGCACTTGGCCGACGTACGACGCCGCTCAGGCGACGTCGCTCCGATCACGACCAGGTGAGGAACATCGCCGGATCGGCAAGCAATGCGCCGACGTCGGCGATCACCTGCGAGCCGAGCTGCCCGTCGATGACGCGGTGATCGAAGGAGAGCGTCAGCTGGGTCACCTTGCGGATCGCCAGCTCGCCTTCGTGCACCCAGGGCATGTCGCGCACTGCACCGAAGCAGAGGATCGCTGACTCCCCGGGGTTGATGATCGGCGTGCCGTTGTCGACGCCGAAGACGCCGACGTTGGTGATGGTGATCGTGCCGTGCTGCATGTCGGCGGGAGACGTCTTCCCTTCCCGCGCCGTGTCGGTGAGCTCGTTGAGTGCTCGGCCGAGCTCGGGCAACGACAGGCTGTCGGCACTCTTGATGTTCGGCACGAGCAGACCGCGCGGTGTCGCGGCGGCGATGCCGAGGTTGACGTAGTGCTTGACCACGATCTCCTGCGCCACGTCGTCCCAGGTGGAGTTGATCAGCGGGTTGCGCTTGATCGCGACGAGCAGCGCTTTCGCGACCAGCAGCAGTGGCGAGACGCGGACGCCCTCGAAATCGCGCTGCCCGCGCAGCTTCGCGACCAGGTCCATCGTGGGCGTGACGTCGAGGGTCTGGAAGATCGTCACGTGCGGCGCGCTGAACGCCGACGACACCATCGCCGCCGCCATCTGCTTGCGGACACCCTTGATCGGGATCCGTTCCTCGCCGCCGGCCGGGACAGCCGCACGTGCGGGAGGTGCCGTGGCGGCCGCGGAGCCGTCCGCCGCACTCTCGACGTCAGCGCGGGTGATCGTGCCATTCGGGCCGGTTCCGGTGACGACCGTCAGGTCGACCCCGAGGTCGCGGGCGAGCTTGCGCACCGGCGGCTTCGCGAGCACGCGGACCTCGCCGCCCGGGGCCGATGCGGCGATCTCGGCGGCGTGTGCGCCGACTGCCGCTGCTGAGACGCGGGCCGGCTGCGGCTGTGCCGCGGCAGGGTCGTCCGAGGCTGCCGCCTTGCGCGGACGCCGGGTCAGTTTTCCACTCTTGGGTCCGCTGCCGACGAGAACCTCGATCTTCTCCTCGGTGTTGGCCTTGGGTGCCGGGCCGCCGGCAAGGCCGGGCTCGGCCGGGATCTGCGGCACCATGTCGGCGGCCGCAGCTACGCGCGACTGGCCGCCACCCGTGTCGGCCGGGGCGGGCTCGCCGGACGGATCCGTGTCGAACGTGATGATCGGCGAGCCGACGTCGACGGTGTCACCCTCGCCGTGATGCAGCTCGGTGACGACACCGGCGTACGGCGAGGGGATCTCCACCGCCGCCTTCGCGGTCTCGACCTCGACGATCGGCTGGTTGAGGGTGACGGTGTCGCCCGGTTGCACGAGCCACTTGAGGATCTCGCCTTCGGTGAGGCCCTCGCCGAGGTCCGGCAGCTTGAAGTCCTTGTACGACGGCATGCAGTCGTGTCCCGGTGTCCTAGTAGGCGAGCGAGCGGTCGACGGCATCGAGGATGCGGTCGAGGTCGGGCAGGTAGTCCTCTTCGATACGCGCCGTCGGATACGGCGTCGAGAAACCGGTGACGCGCAGCACCGGCGCCTCCAGCTCGTAGAAGCACTTCTCGCTGATCCTGGCGGCGATCTCGCTGGACAACGACGAATACGCAGGTGCCTCGGCGACGACGATCGCGTGCTGGGTCTTGCGGACGCTGGTGAGGACGGTCTCCCAGTCGATCGGCGACAACGACCGCAGGTCGACGATCTCGATGTTCTTGCCCTCGGTCTCGGCGGCGGCCGCCGTCTCCAGGCAGGTCTTCACGGACGGGCCATAGGTGATGAGGGTCACGTCGCTGCCGGTCCGCGCGATGGCGGCATCCCAGAGCCCGCGCGGCGCGGTCACGGTGTCGACCTCGCCCTTGTCCCAGTAGCGCCGCTTCGGCTCGAAGAAGACGATCGGGTCATCGCACGCGACGGCCTGCCGGATCATCCAGTGCGCATCGATCGGGTTGGAGCAGGTCACGACCTTGAGGCCCGGCGTGTGGCAGAAGTAGGACTCCGGCGACTCGCTGTGATGCTCGACGGCGCCGATGCCGCCGCCATACGGGATCCGAATCGTGATGGGCAGCTTGACGTGCCCGGCCGACCGATAGTGCATCTTGGCGACCTGGCTGACGATCTGGTCGAACGCCGGGAAGACGAACCCGTCGAACTGGATTTCACAGACCGGGCGGAACCCGCGGATCGCCAGACCGACGGCCGTACCGATGATGCCGGACTCGGCGAGCGGGGTGTCGATGACACGGTCTTCGCCGAAGTCCTTCTGCAGGCCGTCGGTGACGCGGAAGACGCCGCCGAGCCGGCCAACGTCCTCGCCCATGATGAGGACCTTCGGGTCGTCCTCCAGGGCCTTGCGCAGGCCTTCGTTGAGTGCCTTGCCCAACATGAGGGTGCTCATGAGTGGGCTCCCGCCTTCTCGTCCTCGAACGAGGCGAGGTATGACGCCAGCTGTTCGCGCTCTTCGTCGAGCAGCGAAGAGCCGCTCGCGTAGACGTGGTCGAACAGCGTCAGCGGGTCGGGGTCAGCAAGTGCCAGGCAGCCGGCACGGATGTGGGCGGCGAGCTCATCAGCTTCGCGGTCGACCTGCTCGAAGAACTCGGTGGTCGCAATGGCGTTGCGCGACAAGTAGGCCTTCATGCGCTCGACCGGGTCCTTGAGCTTCCAGGTCTCGAGATCGGCGGCGAGCCGGTAGCGCGTCGGGTCGTCGGACGTCGTGTGTGGGCCCATGCGGTAGGTGAACGCCTCGATGAGCGTCGGTCCGCTGCCTTCGCGGGCGCGTTCGAGCGCCTCCCGGGCGACGGCCAGGACCGCGAGGACGTCGTTGCCGTCGACCCGGACGCCGGGGAAGCCGAAGCCCCGAGCGCGCTGGTATAGCGGTATGCGGCTCTGCTTCTCCAGCGGCTCGGAGATAGCCCACTGGTTGTTCTGGCAGAAGAACACGACCGGCGCCTGGAAGACGCTCGCCCAGACGAACGCCTCGTTGACGTCGCCTTGGCTGGAGGCGCCGTCGCCGAAGAACGCCATGACCGCGCCGTCGCCGCCGTCGCGCTGGATGCCCATCGCGTAGCCGGTGGCGTGCAGGGTCTGCGACCCGATGACGATCGTGTAGAGCTGGAAGCCCTTGTCGTAGGGGTCCCAACCGCCCTGGTTGACGCCCCGGAACAGCCCGAGCAGGGTCACCGGGTCGACGCCTTTGCAATAGGCGACGCCGTGCTCGCGGTAGGTCGGGAAGGCGAAGTCACGACCCGTCAACGCGCGGCCGGCGCCGACCTGCGCGCCCTCCTGCCCGAGCAGGCTCGCCCACAGGCCGAGCTCGCCCTGGCGCTGCAACGCCATCGCCTCGGTGTCGATCCGGCGGACCATCACTAGATCGCGATAGAGGTCGCGGTATTCGTCCTCGGTGAGGTCGATCGAGTAGTGCGGGTTGTCGACCCGCTCGCCTTCGGGCGTGAGGAGCTGAACGAGCTCCGGCTCCGACGGCTGAACGGGTTGTACAGCCTGCGCAGATTGGGTGCCGGCGTCGTAGCCGTCCCCGGAGGCGCGCGCCATTGGTCGCTCCTAGGTCTCTTCACGGTGCCGGGATCGCCGGCGCGCCCATCGTCGCAGACCGATGCAGGTCGCATCAAAGCGACGACAAGACCTCAGTCGCCTTCCTGCTCCCCCTCGTGGTTCCCCTGCTGGTCGCCGTCCTCATCGCCGTTCTGGTCGTCGTGATGACACCTGCGGCCGTAGGCGTGGCCCCGAGGCTTGACGGCGCTCGACGAATTCCATGCGGGCTGCAACGTGAGGTGCAGGCCCACCCGGGGTGGACGACCCCGATGCAGGACGATGGACACCGGCCCGCGGAAGGCCGCGGAGACGATCTGCGCCCGGGCCGCGATGCCCAGCGGAGCCACGAGGACGGTCGGACGCTGCGGCGAGGTGACGGTGGGGGTTGACGTCGTCGGCACGGCGGCGGGAGGCGTCTGAGGCGTCGAGGGGGCAGGCGTCGACGGCTGCCTCGTTTGGTGGGTCGCTTGGTGGCTGGCCTGCTGCGGCCCGCCCGGCCGGGCGACGACCTGCGGTTGAACGGCGCGTGAGGGGAGCGCCGGGGTGCTGGGCGCGGGCGGGGTGGCGACGTGCGGGTGGCGCGGCGCCGCTCGGTGTGTCAGCGGCACGGTCACGACGCCAGAACTCGGCAACAGCGCACGCACGACGGGTACGCCGACGGCGCGCTGGACGGAGGACCCACGCCATAACGACATGCCGGCACCCACCACCATGGCGGCGCCGAGTGCCGCGACGACGGCAAGCGCGAGGACGGCGTACCAGCCTGTGGCGAACGGGTCGGGCGGGCTCCGACGCCCTGACCGGGAGACTCGCACTGCCACCTCCCCGTCACATGTTCCTTAAACGCAGTGTATCCGGTCAATTACGGCTTGTGTCCAGGCCCGTAGTGCGATGACTAGTCCGGATACGCTCCGCCGTGATGGCTGATTGGCTGGTGTGGCTCATCGCGGCCGGTGCGCTCGCCGCCGCGGAAGTCCTCACGCTCACGCTGGTTCTCGGCATGCTCAGCGTCGCCGCTGTCGTCGCCGCGATCGTTGCGGGTCTTGGCGCACCTGCGGCGGCCCAGGTCGCGGTGTTCGCCGGCGGCGCCGTGCTGCTCCTCGGCGTCGTCCGGCCGGTCGCCCGGCGCCATCAGCACATGCCCGCGGCCCTCCGAACCGGCACCGACGCGCTCGTCGGCAAGCGCGGAATCGCCGTCGCGGAGATCACTGCCCGAGGCGGGCAAGTGCGCATCGGCGGCGAAGTCTGGAGCGCACGCACCTACGACGAACGCGACGTGATCCCCGCCGGATCTTCGGTCGACATCGCCCAGATCGACGGCGCCACCGCCGTCGTCCTTCCCTGCGAGCTCCCGTAAAGAGGACACAGCAATGACAGCAGCGCTGATCGCCGTCATCGTCGTCGCCGCCGTGGTGCTCATCACCCTGGTGCGGACAGTGAAGATCGTTCCCCAGGCCACCGCGGGCATCGTCGAGCGACTCGGCCGCTTCCAGAGCGTCCGCACGCCCGGCCTCACCGTGCTGGTGCCGTTCGTCGACCGGATGCGACCGCTGCTCGATCTCCGCGAGCAGGTGGTCAGCTTCCCGCCGCAGCCGGTCATCACCGAGGACAACCTCGTCGTCGGGATCGACACGGTCATCTACTTCCAGGTGACCGACCCACGGTCGGCGACGTACGAGGTCGCCAACTACATCCAGGCCATCGAGCAGCTGACGGTCACCACGCTGCGCAACGTGATCGGCGGGCTCGACCTCGAGGACACGCTCACGAGCCGGGACCAGATCAACGGACAGCTGCGCGGGGTCCTGGACGAGGCCACCGGCAAGTGGGGCATCCGCGTCAACCGCGTGGAGATCAAGGCCATCGACCCGCCGGCGAGCGTCAAGGAGTCGATGGAGAAGCAGATGCGCGCCGACCGCGAGAAGCGCGCTGTGATCCTCACTGCCGAAGGCCAGAAGCAGTCACAGATCCTCACTGCGGAGGGCGAGAAACAGTCAGCGATCCTGCGCGCGCAAGGTGAGCGGGAGGCGGCGATCCTTCGCGCCGAAGGTGAGGCCAAGGCCATCACCACCGTGTTCGCCGCGATCCACGAAGGCGCGCCGGATCCCGCCCTGCTCGCGTACCAATACCTGCAGACGCTGCCGCAGATCGCCGCTTCCGACTCTGCGCAGGTCTGGGTGGTGCCGAGCGAACTCACCGCTGCACTGCAAGGAATCTCGCAAGCGTTCACGGCGAAGTCACTCCCCGCACCGACGCGCGGACGCGGCACGAGCACCGGATAACGTCGCCGGGTGGACATCGGGCGCGTCGGCATCTGGAGTGGCCAGTTCGACTTTTCTCCAGCGCATGTCGTGCGCGACGCGGCGCGCGAGGTGCAAGACCTCGGCTATCGGGCGCTGTGGACGGGCGAGGCCGTCGGGCGCGAAGTCCTCACCGCCGCGCAGATCCTGCTGGCGGCAAGCGACTCGCTCGTCGTCGCGACCGGCATCGCCAACATCTGGGCCCGCGACGCCCTCGCCATGGCGGCAGGGCAGCTCGCGATCGGTGAAGCGTTCCCGGACCGCTTCGTGCTCGGCATCGGCGTCTCCCACCAACCGCTGCTCGACGTGCGCGGGCAGGACTACACGAAGCCGTTGTCGTTCATGCGCGCCTACCTCGACGGGATGGACCAGGGGTATGACGTCTACCGCGCCGTCGCACCGGCCACGCGTCCGCCTCGAGTCCTCGCCGCACTCGGCCCGAAGATGCTCGAGCTGGCCGGTGAACGTGCCGACGGCGCCCACACCTACTTCGTCCCGCCGGAGCACACCGCCGACGCGCGTGAGCGCCTCGGCGCCGGCAAGCTGCTGGCGCCGGAGCAGGTGTGTGTCCTGTCGACGGACGCGAGCGCCGCGCGCGAGATCGCTCGGCGGCACACCGCGTCATACCTGCGCCTCGCCAACTACACGAACAACCTCAAGCGGTTCGGCTTCGACGATGACGACTTTGCCGACGGCGGCAACGATCGGCTCGTCGACACGATCTGCGCCTGGGGCGATGTCGATGCGGTTGCGGCGCGGGTGCGCGCGCACCTCGACGCAGGCGCCGACCACGTGGCCGTGCAGGTTCTCGTCGACGACCGGCGCGGGCTGCCGCGCAAGGAATGGGCTGAGCTCGCACCCGCACTGTTAGGTCTCTGACGCCGCTATGAGCGCGTTCGAGAAGGCCACCGCAGTCCAGCGCCGGACGCTGGATGCGGACTACGAGCACAGCATCACCGAACTGCGTTATGACGTCGAGCTGGACCTCGGTTGGTCGATCGGGGGCAAGCCCAACGGCGGCTACCTCCTCGCGATCCTCGCCCGGGCGGCCTGTGACGCGCTGGAGCGGCCGCATCCGCTGGCAGTGTCCGGCCACTTCCTGCGGCCGCCCGAGGGTGGCCCCGCGGAGATTCGCGTCGAGACCGTGAAGTCCGGACGCACCGCCGCAACCGCCCGCGCCACCCTCTGGCAGAACGACAAACCGTGCCTGGACACGCTGACAACCGCGGGGGAGCTGGCTAACGAGCCGCCCGAGTTCGAGGGGCTGAAGATGCCGTCGCTGCCGCCGCCGGAGGAATGCGAAGGCCGCGCCAACGCGCCCTTCCCGGTCGCGATCCTCGACCACGTCGACGTTCGCATCGACCCGGCGACCTCACCGGCGCAACCCAACGGCAATCCGGTCATCCGCGGGTGGCTCGCGTTCCATGACGGTGCCGACCACGACGCCATGGCGTTGCCGCTGGCCGTCGACGTGATGCCACCGACGATCTTTCACCTGAAGAAGTACGGCTGGGCGCCCACGGTCGAGCTGACCTTCCTGCTGCGTGGGCTGCCCGCCAGCGGCTGGCTCGCCTTTCAAGCCGACGCGACGAACCTCGCCGACGGCTGGTTCGACGAGAACGCGACCATCTGGGACAGCACCGGTCGCCTCGTTGCGCAGTCACGCCAGCTCGCCCTCGTCGGGCGCAGCAAGTGACGCACCCCGCGGCGCAGCCCGCCGCAGCCGGGATGCCCGACCAGCTCCGCGCAGTGGCGGACAAAGCCAAGGGCTTCCTGCCGCCGGACGAAGCCGACGGGCTGTATGACGCCGCTTGGGCCATGGCCCCACGCGGGCCGGTACTCGAGGTCGGCACCTATTGCGGCAAGTCGGCGACGTTTCTCGGCGCGGCAGCGAAAGCGCAGCGCGGCGTCGTCTTCACGGTCGACCATCACCACGGGTCGGAAGAAAACCAGCCGGGATGGGAGTGGCACGACCCGGAGCTCGTCGACCCCTACACGGGCGTCATCGACACCCTGCCGTTCTTCCGGCACACGATGCGCGACGCCAATCTCGAGGACACCGTCGTTGCCGTCGTCGGGCCCAGCCGCACGATCGCCGACGCGTGGACGATGCCCCTTGCACTGCTGTTCATCGACGGCGGGCACGGTGTCGAGCACTGCATCAACGACTACGAGGGCTGGGCGCATCACGTCATGCCCGGCGGGGTGCTCGCCATCCACGACGTCTTCACCGACCCGGCTGAGGGTGGGCAGGCGCCGTACGAGCACATCTACCGTCCTGCGATCCGCGACGGGTTCGTCGAGATCAGGCGGGTCGGGTCGTTACGAGTGCTCCTCAAGCCCGACTGAGGACGGGCATCCGCACGGTGTCTCCGCGAGCGGGGGCTCGGGGATCAGGTCGACGCCCGCCGGCAACGTCGTGGCGCGGAAGATGCCACTGCCGGGTGTGGTGAGAGTGAGCGCGTCGGCAGCGAGGATCACCGCGGCGGCCGTCCACGTCGAGTGCTCGTTCGGCCAGTAGATCTGCTCGCGGAACTGCCAGCCGGTCCAGTACGAGCCGTCGCGCTCGCGCAGATGTTGCATGTCGGCGAGCAGCTCCAATGCCGACTCGCGCCGCCCGACACAGTCGAGCGCAAGCACGAGCTCGCAGGTCTCGGCACCGGTCACCCAAGGCTCGTCGCTGACACAGCGGGCGCCGAGGCCGGGTATGACGAACGAGTCCCACCTCTCGGCTAGCCGATCCGCGGCGTCGTCACCACGGACCCCGCCGCCGAGGATGGGGTAGTACCAGTCCATCGAGAACCGGCTCTTGTCGAGGAACGCCTCGGGGTGGTGGGCGATGACATGGGCTAGCCGCCCGGCGTCGAGCTCCCAGTCCGGCTGCGCCTCGCCCACCCAGTCCGCGAGGGCGAGGGCGCAACGCAGCGCCTGGTAGGTCGACGATGACCCGGTCAGCAACGCGTCGGTCGTGGTCGAGCCGTCGGCGCCGACGATCCAGCCGATCTCGCCGCGCACGGTTTGTTGCGCCAGCACGAACTCGACCGCGCGCTGCACGGTCGGCCACATCCGCCACGCGAACGCGTCGTCACCGGTGACGAGAAGGTGGTGCCAGACGCCGACCGCCACGTAGGCGCACTGGTTGGTCTCAGCCGCGGCGTCGACAACGACGCCGGCCGTCACCTTGGCGGGCCACGAGCCGTCCCGGCGTTGCGTGCGCGCTAGCCACTCGTAGGCGCGTCGCGCCGCGTCGAGGCGACCGGCAGCGGACAGCGCCATCGCGCATTCGACGTGGTCCCACGGATCGACATGGCCGCCCGGGAACCACGGGATCGCCCCGGTGCTCTCCTGCGCGGCCTCGATCGTGCGCGCCGTGGCGAGCACGGCGTCCGCGCTCAGGATGCCTGGCACCCATGGCGGTTCAGGCTGCGACACTGACGGCTCCCGCGCTGGCCGGCTTCTCGGCATACATGACGAGGCTCTTTCCGAGCACCGGGTTGAGGAGCTGCTCGGTCACCCGCGTGACCAGCGGCTTGCGCATGATGTCCCAGACGAGAATCTGGTTGTAGGCACGCGATGGAAGACTCTGCCGACCGAGCGCGCAGTTGAGCCACCAGTACGGCGAATGCAGCGCGTGGGCGTGATGACTTCCGTTCGGCTCCAGGCCGGCGCGACGCAGGCGGCTTGCCAGCTCGTCACCGCGATAGATGCGGACGTGGCCACCGGCGACGTCGTGGTATTCGCGCGACAAAGCCCAGCAGACGCGCTCCGGCCAATAGCGCGGCACGGTGACGGCGACCCGGCCACCCGGCCGAACCACCCGCGCGATCTCGGCCATCGCCATCTCGTCAGCCGGGATGTGTTCGAGAACCTCGGACGCCATGACCACGTCGAAGCTGGCGTCCGGGAACGGCAGCGACAACAGGTCGGCGCGGACAGCTCGCGCCAGGTTGCCCGCCGGACCTTCGCCTTCCGCAGCCATCGCGCGAAACATCGCGGTGACCTGCGCGACCTCGTCAGTGCTGCGATCGACGGCAACTACGTGGGCGCCGCGGCGGAACGCCTCGAACGCGTGCCGGCCGAAGCCGCAGCCGAGATCGAGCACTTGCTCGCCGGGCTCGATCGGGAAGCGGCTGAAGTCGACGGTCAACATGCGGCACCTGCTGTTGAGTTGATGGCCTCGGCGTAGACCTCGGCCGTCTGCGCGGCCATGGCTCGCCAGGTGAACCGCTCCTCGACGCGGCGGCGCCCGGCGGCGCCGAGCCGCCGGCGTCGTACCTCGTCGTCGAGAAGGTCGCCCAGGGCAGCGGCCAGGTCGGACGGGTTGCCGGGCTCGACGAGCACGCCGCAGTCACCGACGACCTCGGGCAGCGCGCCGCCGCGCGACGCGACGAGCGGAGTGGCGCAGGCCATCGCCTCCACCGCGGGGATCGAGAAGCCCTCGTAGAGCGAAGGCACGACGGCAACCTCCGCCGAGCCGAACAGGTCGGCGAGTGCCGGATCCGGCAGGCCGGTGACGAAGCGAACCGCGTCGGCGATGTTGAGGTCGTCAACAGCGCGCGCCACCGGCCCGTCGGCCTTTGGCCGGCCAACGACGACGAGCTCGACGTCGCGCTCGGTGCGCAGCTTGGCAACCGCTTCGAGGAGCACGCGTGCGCCCTTCATCGGGCTGTCCGAACTGCTGACCGCGACGATGCGCCCGGGCACCCGCGGTGCCTCCGGCGGGGCGAACACGTCCGTGTCGACGCCGACGGGGATGACCCGCACGCGGTCACGGCGTACGCCGAAGTCCGACACGATGTCCGCCGCCGAACTTTCCGACACCGTGATGAGGCTCGGCAGCCGGCGCGCGACGCGACCCTGCATGCGCGTGAAGCCGTACCAGCGGCGAAGGGACAGCTGCCGCAGCAACGTGGGCGCGGCGTCGATCTCGTGCCGCCGATCGATGGTGATCGGGTGGTGCACGGTGGTGACGAGCGGCAGGCCGATCCGCGACATCGCGAGCAGGCCGTAGCCCAGGGACTGGTTGTCGTGCACCACGTCGAACTCGCCTCGCCGCTCGGCGAGGGCACGCGCGGCGCGGATCGAGAACGTCAACGGCTCGGGGAAGCCACCCGTCCACATCGTGGCCAGCTCGAGGAGGTCGACAGCGTCACGGAACTCGCGCAGGCCAGGCATCCGGAACGGGTCGTCGTCGCGATAGAGGTCGAGGCTCGGCAGCGGCGACAGGGTCGGACCGGCCCCGTTGCCGACTGCGTCAAGATCGGGATAGGGCTGGCCGCTGAAGACCTCGACGTGGTGACCGAGCGCGGCAAGCTCGCGGGAGAGGTGCCGGACATAGACGCCCTGACCCCCACAATGCGGCTTGCTTCGATAGGACAGCAGCGCGATTCGCAGCGGTCTCACCGGGCAGCCCCGTCCTTACGCGTGCGCAGCACGACCACGCTTTTCCTGCCGTTCAATGTGGAGCCGAGCGGGTCAGGAGAACGCCGCTCGGTTCAATAGATGTTAACGAGGGGTCAGTTGACGTCGGCGCCGGGCCGGAGTCGGCCCGCGGGAGGAGGCAGTGATGTCCGCGCTCGAGCCGGATTCGCTGTACACGCTCGCGCCCGACCGCCCCGAGACCGCGGGTCAGGTCCTGGTCGAGATGCTGGACGGCTTCATCGACGCCGGCAACGCCCGCCGGCTGGCCCGGGAACAGCTGCTCGCGGCCGGAGACGCCGTCCAGGTGGTCACGTTCGACGCCGACCTGCTCCACGACTACCGCGCCCGGCGACCGCCCATGCTCTTCGTCCAGGACCACTGGGAGTCCTACGAGGCCCCCACGATCGGCATCGTCCAGCTGCGAGACGCAGCCGGAGCGCCATACCTGCTGCTGCACGGGTCCGAACCGGACGTGATGTGGGACCGGTTCGCGACCGCCGTGGTGCAGATCGTCCAGGAGCTCGGCGTCCGGCTCTCGGTGGGGACCAACGCGATCCCGATGGGCGTCCCGCACACCAGGCCGGTCGGCGTGACAGCCCATTCGGCGCGGCCGGAGATGGTGGCCGACTACCAGCCCTGGGTCGGCACGGTGCAGGTGCCGGGCAGTGCCGCCCATCTCATCGAGCATCGGCTGGCGCTCGCGGGCTACGACTCGATGGGCTTCGCCGTGCACGTGCCGCACTACTTGGCGCAGGCCGCGTTCCCGCCGGCTGCGGAGACACTGCTGACAGTTGTGAGCCGAGCGACCGGGCTCAGCTTGCCGATCGGGCCACTGCCCGATGCCGCACGCGAGGCACAGGAGGCGATCGCCGGGCTAGTGGCACAGTCCGAGGAGCTCGTCGAACTGGTCCGGACACTGGAGACGCAGTACGACGCGGTCGTCGCGGCCCGCACCGAAGCGCAGAGCGGCGGCCTGGCCGGCGAGCAGATGCCGACAGCCGACGAGCTGGGCGCCGAGCTCGAGCGCTATCTGGCCGAGCAGGCCCGACGCCGCGACGACCCGCACTGACCTCGGCCTGCAGCTAGACCGTCACCCTGCAAGCGTCAGTACGTCGTTGACGAACAGGTTGTCGGCGTCCGCAAGTTCGAGTTCGCAGACCTCGATCTCACCAGCGGGTTCAATGCGGGTCACGCGGTCCCACCGAATCTGCGCTGTCGCGAGATCTCGCAACCAGTCGTCATCAAGCGCCTCGGCGACACGCGCCAATCGTCGTTGCGAAACGCCTGCTTTGTACAGAGTGCTGCCGCAGTACGACATCTCCAGACGTCGAGCGAGCTCGCGACTAGTCACTCGCTTAGCCGCCATGACATCGCGGGTGTAGTCCCACACCTCCCGAGGAATGACGTCCACGTTCGGATTTCCCCTGAGGCCGCTCAGCGCGGCGAAGGCCGCACGGCAGTGACGTTCACGCGCACCATGGACGCCGATGCGTATCACGAACTGCAACTGATCGGCCCTGCCACTAACGCGCACCATCCACCCTTGCTTGTGGCGCGAAGCGTCGCGTACAGGCGCGGCGGATAGTCGCGCGCCAATGTCGAGACGGAGCAGCATCGCCTGGACATCGTCAGCGAGACGGCGGCTGGTGGTTGCGTAATAAATTCTTGGTTGCCCGGCCTTCGGAATAGTCACCGACCCATCAGTCGCCCACAGATGGCGGAGAAACAGAGCCGTATCAGCGTTGTGGAGTTGATGAATCGCCGCTGGCACCTGCTTGTTGTGCGCGACCTTGCCGTAGACATCCAAGTCGCGCAGCCAGTCATAAAGCGGATTGGTGCGCCCCCACGTCGCATGTTCGACCATCGGAAAGTGCACGTACGTGACACCGCGGCCTGGACTACGACGCGTGTCAACACCGAACGAGCGAGCGGCCTTCTCTACGACTTCGAGATTTGCCTCGTCAGCCGAGCAGTAGTAGATCGGGTCGCGCGCCACGCAACCGTCACCAAGCAGATGCGCCAAGAGAATCAGGTGGTCTGACGGCCATTCCGTCGGCTGCAGCGGCTCAGGGACGTGCCTAGAAACCGCAATCGCCTCTCCAACCGACAAGTTGACCGTCGGAGCCGGTCCGGTAAGCACGCGGACCTGCTGGTCCAAGGTCACCAATGCGATTCGGCCCGAGGCCAGCAATACTCGAGTGCTCTGCTGCACCCCCGCACTCGTCGCGTTCGAGATCAGCGTGGGGCGCATGCGCAGAGATCGGTCGAGGCCCCACACGCGGGTTCGACACTCGCCGACCAACCGCGAAGGCGCGAGCCGCTCGCCGGTGTCCACCCGCCTTATTAGGGCGTCCGCCGCGGGAAGTCTTACCAATCTCACGCTGGCTGCATGTCGACGAAACGTGAGTAGTGCAACTGCGAAAGCACCACGATGTCCTTAGTCGGACCGTTACGGTGCTTGGCAACGATGAGGTCCGCTTCCCCCGCTCGAGGCGACTCGCGTTCGTACATGTCCTCGCGATGCAACAGGATCACGACGTCACTATCTTGTTCAATTGACCCCGACTCTCTCAAGTCTGACATTTGCGGTCGCTTGTCCGCACGCTGTTCCGGGCCGCGGTTAAGTTGAGAGAGGGCGATAACCGGCACCCCGAGCTCCTTTGCCAACAACTTCAGCGAACGGCTCATCTCTGAGACTTCTTGCTGTCGGTTTTCCACCTTCTTGGGGCTCGACATCAGTTGCAAGTAGTCGATGACGACAAGCTTCAGGTCATGGCGTTGCTTGAGCCGACGCGCCTTGGCGCGGATCTCCATCATCGACAGATTGGGCGAGTCGTCGATGAACAACGGTGCTTCGGCAATCTCACCCATCTTGCGGGCTAGCCGGTTCCAGTCATCATCCGTCATCTGACCTGTTCGCAAATGCGACAACAAGATCCGTGCTTCCGCCGACAGCAGCCGCATCGTGATCTCGCTTCGGTTCATCTCGAGCGAGAACAGAACACTGGTCTGGCCATTCTTGATGGAGGCGGCGCGCAAGGCATCAAGTGCGAGGGTCGACTTGCCGGATGACGGTCTTCCCGCGACCACGATCATCTGACCTGGATGGAAGCCGTTGGTGAGTTCGTCGAGCTCTTTGAAGCCCGTCGGCACTCCGTACAACTCCGAACCGCGGCTGCCCATGGCTTCGATCTCGTCGAAGGCCTGCTGCATGACCTCGGCTAGTGGGACGTAGTCCTCACTCGTGCGACGTTCGGTGACGTCATAGACCGCCTGCTGTGCCCGGTCGACAACCTCGTCGACGTCGCCACCCATGCCGCCGGCGGCGCCGTACCCCAGCTGCACGATGCGGGTGCCGGCCTCGACCAGCCGGCGCAGGATCGCGCGTTCGCGCACGATCTCGGCGTAGAAGCCGGCGTTCGCGGCGGTCGGAACCGACGCGATCAGCGTGTGCAGATAGGGCCCGCCGCCGATCTTGGCGAGCAACCCGGTCCGAGTGAGCTCAGCCGCGACCGTGACCGGGTCGGCCGGCTCGCCGCGGCCGTAGATGTCGATGACAGCGTCGTAGATCGTCTGGTGTGCCGGCCGGTAGAAATCGCCCGGGCGGAGCACCTCGACCACGTCGGCGATCGCGTCCTTGGACAGCAACATGCCGCCGAGAACACTCTGCTCAGCGACGATGTCCTGCGGCGGCGTTCGATCGACGTCCACCCGGCCTTCGCCACTGGGCATCGACACGACGTCCGCGATGCTCACCCTCGACCGTTCCCCTCTGCACGATGCAGGTCGCCCATAAGACCTACGCAGAAAGTTGTAGTCGAGGGCACCGACGTTTTGTCGGATCCAAACGAGCGTTGATACGAGGGCTGGGGATTGTTGGGTGAAGCTCGTGTGGACAGCCCGCCCGGCCGGTGTGCACATGCCGTGGACAGCCTGTGGACAGCTCCGTCGGCCGGAAGCGCGACACGCGCCCTGACCTGCGCGCATGCCCGTCCACGGAGTGTGTGCACAAAAAAGACGACCGCGGAATGAGCCGCGGCCGTCTCTTTTGCGGAGGAATCAGCCCTCGGGGGTCACCTCGACGGTGATCGGCGCCGAGACCTCGGGATGCAGGCGGACCGAGACCGTGTGCGTGCCCACGGTCTTGATGTGCGCGGCGGGCAGCTCGATGCGTCGCTTGTCGAGCGACGGCCCACCAGCGGCCTTGACCGCGTCGACGACGTCGGTGGAGGTCACACTGCCGAACAGCCGACCGCCCTGACCGGCGCGTGCCAGCAGTTTCACCGTCAGCTTCGCCAGCTCGGAAGCAAGCTGCTGCGCCTGGCCGAGGTCACGAATCTCGCGGACCTCCCGGCCACGGCGGATCTGCGCGACCTGCGACTCCGCGCCGCGCGTCCACCTGATCGCCATACCGCGCGGCACGAGGAAGTTGCGGCCGTAGCCGTCCTTGACCTCGACGATGTCGCCAGGACCACCGAGGCCGCCGACCTGCTGCGTGAGGATGAGTTTCATCGCGTCGCTCCTCAGCGGGCCGTGCTCGTGTAGGGCAGCAGCGCCATCTCGCGGCTGTTCTTGATCGCGACCGCGACGTCGCGCTGGTGCTGCGAGCAGTTGCCGGTCACCCGACGGGCGCGGATCTTGCCGCGGTCGGAAATGAACTTCCGCAGCAGGTTGGTGTCCTTGTAGTCCACACGTGCGGCGCCTTCTTTGCAGAAGCCGCATACCTTCTTCTTCGGTTTGCGCGGGGGAGGCTTAGGCATCTCAAATACTCCGGTTCGAAAGTCGTCAGTAGTTAGTTAGAAAGGAGGCTCGTCGCTGAATTCGCCGCTCGGTGCAGGCGTGGCCCACGGGTCGTCGGCTGCGGCCGCTGCCGGCGCCCCGCCGCCGAAGCCACCCTGGCCACCACTGCGCTGGCCGCGGTTGATCTTGGCGGTCGCGTTCTTCAGGCTCGGTCCGACCTCGTCGACCTCGACCTCGAAGACCGTGCGCTTCTCGCCTTCCTTGGTCTCGTAAGACCGCTGCTTCAAGCGGCCCTGCACGATGACGCGCATCCCGCGCTGCAGCGACTCGGCGACGTTCTCCGCCGCCTGCCGCCAGACGTTGCACGTGAGGAAGAGGCTCTCGCCGTCCTTCCACTCATTCGTCTGCTTGTCGAGGTAGCGCGGCGTGGAGGCGACACGGAACTTCGCCACCGCGGCACCGCTCGGCGTGAACCGAAGCTCGGGGTCGTCGACGAGGTTGCCGACGAGGGTGATGTTGGTGTCACCAGCGGCCATCGGGTGTTCCTACTTCGCTTCGGGGCGCACGAGCTTCGTACGCAGGACGGCCTCGTTGAGGTTGAGCTGGCGGTCCAGCTCCTTGACCGTGGCCGGCTCGGCGGTCACGTCGAGAATCGCGTAGATGCCTTCGACCTTGTGGTTGATCTCGAAGGCGAGGCGACGACGGCCCCAGATGTCGACGTTGTCCACGCTGCCGCCGCCCTGACGGACGACGCCCAGGAACTGGTCGAGAGACGGAGCGATGGTGCGCTCCTCGAGATCGGGATCGAGGATGACCATCAGTTCGTACTTGCGCATGAGGGAACTCATGCCTCCTTCGGACTTGGTAACCCATCCGGCCGGAGCCGGGGGCGGCCACGGTGTCGCCTGAGCTAGCCGTGACAGGAGGTGCTCCCGCGGACGCGGTGAGCGCCGACCAGGCTAGCAAGGATCACGTTACGACGGGCGCACGACAGATTTGGGGTTGTCCACAGGCTCGGCGGCGATGACCCGGACCAGTGCAGCGCCCGTTCCCACGACCCCCAGCGCGGCCAAGGCGGCGGGCATGCCGATGCCCCGTCCGCTCGGTGGCTCCACGGGGCCGGTCGCCACAGCCGTGGCCTGCGGGCTGGGGGGCTGGCTGGGCGGCAGCTGGATGGGTCCGGCCGGCGAGACGGGCGGCTGGATCGCGCCGCCACCCGTCGGGGCAGCCGACCGCGAATGCCGGTGCGCCGACGGTGTCGGGGCAACCTGTGGTCCGGTCCCCCCGGACGACGTCGGCACGGTGCTCGGCGCCGGCGCGGGTGTGGGCGTCTTCGAGTGCGGACGCGCGGACGACGGCGCCGGCGCTGGTGCGGCCGCGACCGTGATCGAGCCGTGCGCCGTACTCCCCGGCGCAGACGCCGAGCCGCTGGTTGCCGTCACGGCCTGGCGACCGGACGTCGTTCCCACATAGTCCGAGCTGCCCGACGTGGACGAGTTCGGCGGGACCTGCCGCGAGTAGTGGCTCCCCACGGTGACGGTCGCAGTCGCGGCGGTCTGGTTGGAGAACCGCACGCATCCGCCGAGGGCGATGTCGACGTGGCCGGGCGAGAGGACGACGAACTGCCCGCTGGAGAGTGAATAGCCGATCGTCATCGCCCGGCAGGTCGGTGCGGCAGACACCGCCGCAGAAACCACGGCAGCGACCGTGACCGCCGTGAACGTCAGCATCGACGCGGCGATCGCGGATCTACCCAGACTGCGCACCGGACTCCGTTCAGGCCCGCGGTCGATGCGCGGTGAAGTTGACGACCTGCTGGAACGTCGGCCGGTTCTGCCAGTCGATGGTCCGGGTCCCGACAACGCCGGCCATCACCGGTGAGATGTCGTCGAGCGTCTTGTCGTAGGTGAGCGCAGACACCGTGGACTTGTTCTCCGCCGCAAGTGCGCGAGTAACCGCGGTGTGCAACGACGCGCGCAGGATCTTGCGGCAGGTGGCCAACGTGCCGCAGTACTGATGCGAGTACGGCGCAGTCACATGCTTGCCCAACACTTGGCGCAAGGTCCTGGAGACGTAGCCATACCAGGCGACTGAGTCCCAGGACGAACCCAGACCCTGACGCGGATGGTCGTCGACCCGTTGCGGCAGCTGGTTGACGAGCTTGCCCAGCACATGGCGCATCGTGTCCTTCGCCAAGCCGCCGTCACCCTTGCCTTGGTCGTCCCACCAGGTGTCGAAGAGATCGATTGCCGCCTGATGGTCGTAGTGACCGACGCGCTTGCGATCGACGCGATGCGCGCCGTCCTTCACCCAGGTGCGCAGCAACTGCACCGCGGCACGGTCGCGGGTGTCGTTGCCGAGGACATCAAGCGCGAGAGGCAACAACTTCTCGGCCCGAAGGTCGACAGTGGCCGCGTCGATCATGGCGCCGACCAGTCCCTGACGGGTCACCTTGCCCTGGCGGAACAACCGCTGAATCCGTTCGGCGAGCAAATCGACGCGATGTACCGCGCTGTGTCCCCACTGGTCGTCGGCCATGCCCCAGTCGGGTGCCTGCTTGTTGTTCCAGGAAACGAAGTAGCCGGCGGGTGGGTTGATCTGGTGTGGCAGCTGGTCCGGTCCCAGCCAGCCATGCCAGTCATAGCGTGCGTCGCCCCAGCGCGGGAAGTCCGGCTCGACACTCGACGAGCGGACCGGAAGCAGCCCGGACACCTGGTAGGCGATGTCCCGGTCGTCGGCGTAGAACCAGTTGAACGTGTAGCCAACGCTCGCGAAGGCACTCTCGAAGTCCTTGGCGCTGTGCACGTAGTTGGGGTTGTTGATCCGGAAGAAACCGATCGTGGAGTCCAGCTCGTGGTTGTACGTCGAGCGCTCGGTCACGACTGCAACGGGAACCTGCTTGCCACCGTCACTGGCGAGCGTGCGGAACTGCACGATGCCGTGCCGCGTCTTCATGACGGTGAAGGTGAGCTCTTGCGGGGAACCGGTCCCGCCGGCAGTCGGTACGACGACACCTTCGTCATGCGTATACGTGTCGATCGGGACGCACTCGCTCGCACCCGATGAGTCGTCGACGTAGCTCGTCGAGTCAACCGTGGCCGGCGACCCGTCGGCATTGCACAGCCGCTCCATCACGGTGTCGACGTTGTCGCCGCTCGCGCTCGTCGCCGACCACGCGTAGTCGACGCCATGGCCAAGCTCGACCAAGAGCTGCGTGCCGGCGAACGACACACCGCGTGCCTTGATGTCCGGGCCGTCGAGAGCGACCTCGGTCAGCAACTGGGGTGTGTAGTAGCCGGTTTGTGGTCCGAACACGGCGACCGGATGTCCGTCCGCGGAGTGCTTCGCATCGACGACAAGAGCGTTGCTCTCGCTGTTGGGGTGGCGGGACAGGTCGATCGTGCCGATCGGCGTGGACAGCCGGCCGACTGATCGCTGCCACCGTTGGTAGCCACGCGTCCCGGGGATCGGTGGCGCGGTGAAGGCAACCGGTTCGTTCGCCGACGCAGGTGCGGCTGTTCCCGGTGCAGTCTTCGCGCCGGGAACCGGCAACGCCACACCCGCGCGCCCGGGCGACAGCGGTCCGGTCAGATAGGGGAACCGCGTCGACGCGCTAGTGACGGCTTCCGGATCGTTCTTCTCGCGCAGGTCCGTGTAGACGAGCTTCGCCTGCTTCGCACCGAACTGCTCGCGCATCGCCTCGAAGAACAACGCGTCCTGGTATTCGTTGCCGCCGCCTTTACCGAAGATGCCACCGACGAGCGAGGCGATGTAGAGCACGTCCGTCCGGGTGAATGCCGTCGGCGTCTTCTGCAACGCGGCGTACTCGACCGGGCAGTTGGGCCCGAGCGCGGTGCCGTTGCCACCCGGCGTCGGCAGACCGAACGCACCGGGGCAGAGCGCTTGGGCTGCCGCGTTCATCCCGGCGACAAACGCATCGAGCCGGCTGAGTGCGGCCTGGCCCTCGGCGCCGTACTCGGTGGCCAGGTTGTCCAGCTGCGCGTTGGCCTCGGCTTCTGTGTATGGCGCGGTCAGCAGCTGGGACTGGTCCATCGCGATGTCAGCGTCGGACGGGCCGAGGAACGACGCCATCTGGGCGGCGCCGACGTGACGCAACAGGTCGATGAGGAACATGCGGTCCTCGATGCCGGCATAGCCTGCGCCGAACGCGACGTCCTCATCCGTCTGCCCCACGATGTGCGGCACACCGAACGAGTCCCGAGAAATGACGACACCCGTCTTGGGTGTCTCGGTGCTGACCGGATTGGCCGGTGGGGCGATCGACGCGTCCTTGTAGTACTTCGTGAGGTCGCTCTCCTTCAACGAGTAAGGCGCGATCGTGTTGAGCGCGTCATACATCTCGAGCTGGTTCGCGTAGTTCGGCGGCTGCGTCGGCGATGCGGTCGTCCCGCCCAAAGCGAGAAAGTCAGCCGCATTCACGTTCCCGTTCGACCCGGGCGGCAGGATGTTCAACGTTGCGCCACCCGCGTCATACGTAGTGTCCGTTGCCGCGCCTGGTGCGGCATTCACGCCGGACCACGCCGGCACGGCAACCAGCCCAGCCACGGCGAGAGCGATGACGCGACGCATGATGGTGCCCTTCCCCGGGGGTCAGTCGACCCAGTGTCCCTGAACGAACGTCACGACGCACAACGCCATGAGCGCCGGCGCCACTGACAGATAACCCCAGTGCACCCATCGTCGCCGCACCGACGCTTCTGCCAACAGCAACCACAGCGGCCACCACAACAACGTTGTGCGCGCCACGGACAAGTAGTACGACGACGTTGCGAGCGCCGCGACCTGCCCACCGATGTAGACGAACTCGGCCCACCGGCGCCGGACGAGCAACACGACGCACAACGTCACACCGATCGCCATGGACACGATCTCGGCGCGGAACGACCACTCGTATGACGCACCCAGGCCCCGCTGCGTCGCGGCGTTCCAGGTGGTGTGCAGCGCGGTCCACGGCGCGGTGAACGACCGGCCCCAATAGTCGGCCTGCGCATGCTGCCAGCCCAGCCAGTCACCGGTGATCGAACGGACGTAGCCCATGTATCCGGCGAGAACCGCGAACGGCAGCAGCAACGGCACACCCTCGCGCCAGCGCCGATGCCCACGCGAGTCAATGAACCACTGCACCAGCAGCGCCAGCCCGAGGAACAAGCCCGTGATGCGCACTGACGCGGCTAGCCCCGCCAGCACACCCGCCGCCAACCAACGTCCCCGTTTCGCCGACAGCCAGGCCGGCAAGGCAAACGCCAGGAACAGCGACTCCGAATAGACCGCGAACAAGAAGACCGCGTAGGGCGACAGCACGAGATACAGCGGCGCGCGGGCACCCGCGACGCGACCGGACTCGAGGACGGCGATCCGGGCAAGGGCAACGCAGGCGACGGCACCAGCAACTGCGGAGATGAGAAGCCCGGACGCGATCCAGTTGCGAACGAACAAGTGCACGGCGCGCAACACCAGAGGTTCGCCGGGGAAGAACGCGACGACGCCGTGGTCGGGGTAGTGCCGCGGATAACCCTGATATCCGAACCGCGCGATCTTGACGAACAGCCCGGTGTCCCAGTGGTCCCACCCGGACAGCCAGCCGCGCACGCTTCCGGACGTGCCATCCACGACCGTCCACAGCGTTCCGAGCGACAGCAACGCAATAGCGACCCGCGAACTGATCCAGGTAGCGAGCGCCTCGGCGTCGGCACCGCCGATCGCCCGCCGCAAGCCGCCCCCCCGGGCCGTCATGCCGGTGCTGTCGTCAGGTCGGTATGGCGTCTCCAGCGATCAGGCGCCGCGTCGAGCACACCGCCCGCCGGGTCATCGACACCATCGCGACGGACGACATCGCGGTCGGGATGAAGGATCTCCCAGACGATGAAGCCCATCACGACGATCAGCATGGCGTCGCGCAACGCCACCGCGGCGAAGAACCAGTCGATCGGCAAGCCCTGGCTGCCTTTATGCGCGAGGGCGGCATCGTTGCCGACGAAGTAGTAGTAGCGCGCAAACAGCAACAGCACCTCGGTGGCTTGCCACAACAGGAACAGTCGCCAGCGTGGCCGCGCTAGCGCCGCAAGCGGCACGAGCCACAGCACGTATTGCGGCGAGTCGACCTTGTTGGCCAACAAGAACCCTGCGATGACGAGAAACGCGACCTGGGGCACTCGAGGTCGACGCGGTGCGAGCAACGCCAGCGCCAGCGCTCCGCCTACGAGGATGGCCGTCGCGACCGCTACCCCGAGGTTGAGGTTGTGCGGTGCGGTTCCACACGCAACATTGCCGTCGAGCGGAGTGCCGCGCGCATGTTCGGCCATGAACCACAACGAGTCCCAGTCCGCGACCCGATCCGTATTGAGCCGCCAGAACCACTGCCATGCCGACACGGGATGGGCGCCCGGGCAGGTGGCATCAGGGAACGGAAAGTTCCGCGACAGCAGCCACGCCGGTATGTACGCCACGCAGAAACCGCCTATGGCGAAGACGGTGCAGAGGAAGCCGTCGAACAACCGCCGGGCACGCAACGACAGCACGACGATGACGAGCAGGATCAGCACCGGGTAGAGCTTCGTGGCTGTGGCGACGCCGAGAAGGATGCCTGAAACGATCGCCGGTAAGTGCCAGTCCCAGCGCCTGCTCCAGGCCCACATCCCGGCCGTTGCGAGTCCGACCGCCGCGAGGTCCCAGTTGGTATAGGCGTGCAAGAACAACATGGGCGCAAGCGCGAACATCGCGGCGTCCCAGATCCGGCGTCGACCCGCGAGCCGGGCCACCGCCCAGGTGGTGACAAGCGCAAACGCCGCGAGCATCAGCGCCGTGATGTCGAAGAAGGTTCGGTCTCGGGTGTCCACTCCGTCGCCGGGCTGGTTCGGATGCACGGCGTTGGCGAACTCGCCCGCAACCCACATCAGCCCGCCGATGACGGCCGGGTACTCGACTGGGTGGTCTCGGTAGGGGATGGAAATTCGGCCGACCGTGTCACCGGCCGCATTCACTTTCGAACCCAGCTGCTCGGCGTAATAGAGCGCGAACACGTCCGTGTAACAGACCCGGGTGTACTGGTACTCACCGGACCAGGGATGCGTGCGGCACGGCGCCTTCGCGAGAAAGCCGAGCACACAGGTCAGGACGGTCAGCGCGAGTAGTGCGCGCATCGGCGTCAGCCACCAACGCGGGCGCGATGACGCGAACCGCCCCCATGGCCCCCCGACCACCTCGCTCGCTCCCGCGACGATCGGGTCATCGCGCGACGGTGCAGCGATGTCGGTCACATCACGCATCGTCGCAGGGCGACGCGCCTTATGGAGACCGCCCTCCTTGCGGCGGCGACTCCGCCGGCGCCGCGGTTTGGGTAGGTGGCGGGCTCTGGGTCGGTGGAGGTGACGGCGACTGTGTGGGCGAGGGAGTGAAAAGGGTGGGCGGAGGCGACAGCGACGGCGTGATGCCCGACACCGACGGCGAGGCGCTCGGGGTCGTGGTGGGGGTCGTGGTCGGCGGCAAGGTGGCGTTGCCCTGAGACGTACCGACGTTGGCCGGCGGCGGGAACGACTCGACCGACTGGCCCTCGAGCGCGGCATTCATCATGGCCTGCCATGTCTGTGCCGGCAGCATGCCGCCGTACAGCGGTGCACCGTTCTCGGTCACCTGCGCGCTTCGGTCACTGTTGCCGTACCAGACCGCGGTCGAGAGCTGCGGGGTGAATCCGATGAACCACGCGTCCTTGTTCCCGGACTTCTCCCCGTTGGTTCCGGTCTTTCCCGCGGCCGGGCGCCCGGACAGTGCGCTGCCGCACGCCGTGCCGCCGTACGAGCAGTCCAGCACCTTGGTCATGGCGTATGTCGTGTCGGCCATGACGTCCGAGTCGAACGCATGGGACAGATGCTTGGCCGCCTTGTAGACCACCTGGCCGCCGTGCGTCTCCACCCGAGCCACGATGTAGGGCTGGGCCCGCTCCCCCTGGGCAGCGATCGTCGCGTAGGCATTCGCCTGGTCAAGCACCGACACGTCGTCGACGCCCAGCGTGATGACCGGCACCTCGGAGAGCTTCACCGAGTCCGGGATGCCGGCGTCGTGCGCAGTCTCCGCGACCTTGTCGGGGCCGACCTGCTCGGCGAGTGGCACGAAGATTGTGTTGATGGACTTCGCCAGTGCCTGCACCAAGGTGCAGGTGCAACCCGGCTCGTTGTCGGAGTTGTAGATCGTCGAGCCGTTGACCTGGATAGAGCTCGGGCCGGAGAACACGCTGTTGAGGCTGATGCCCTGCTTCAGAGCGGTGATCAGCGTGTACGGCTTGAACGACGACCCTGCCGGCCGCGCGTAATTGCCGCTCACACCACTGAGATCCGTGCATTGGTCGGGATGTGGATGCGGTCCGCAGTCCTTCGACCCGCCATACATCGCGCGGATCGCGCCGTCACCTGGTTGCACGCTGACCAGGCCGCTCTCCCGGCCTTTGTCAACGCCGCTGCCGAGGTAGCCACCGTTGAACTGCTGCTCGGCGTTGACCGCCGCCTGCTGCGCGTCGGCGCTGATGGTGGTGACGACGTTGTAGCCGCCTGCGTTCAGCCGGTCCTCGTCGAAGCCGTGTTGGGCGAGCTCTTGGCGGACCGCGTCGCAGATGAAGCTCTTCCAGCCCGTGCATGTCGAGCCTTGCCCTGCCGCGTTCTTGTAGACGTGCGGATAGGAAATGGACGCGGCTTGGTCTTTCGTCAGCCAGTTCTGCGACACCATGCCATCGATGACGTACTGCCAGCGGGCGCGTGAGGCCTGCGGGTTCAACGCCGGGTCGTAGTACGACGGCTGGCTGATCGTGGCAGCAAGCACTGCGCCTTGTGCCGCGTTGAGCTTCGACACGTCCTTGCGGAAGTAGGCCTTCGCCGCTGCCTCGATGCCGTAAGCGCCTCGACCGAAGTAGATGGTGTTGAGGTAGTCCTTGAGAATCTCGTCTTTCGACCGCGAGTTCGCCAGCTTGATGGAGATGAAGATCTCCTTGAACTTGCGCGTGAACGTCCGCTGCGAAGTCAGGTAGGCGTTCTTCACGTACTGCTGCGTGATCGTCGAACCGCCTTGCGAGATCTCGCCACCGCGGATGTCGGTGACGAGGGCGCGCAGGATGCCGGTCGGCGAGATCCCCGGCTCGCTGTAGTAGTGCCGGTCCTCGGCGGCCAGAACGGCGTGCCGAACAGCAAGCGGGACCTGCGAGAGAGGTACGTCGATGCGGGTGGAGGAGCCGAGCCGCGCAAGCTGCGTCTTGCCGTCGCTGTAGTACAAGGTCGTCGCCTGGGCGGTCGCAAACGAACTCGGGTTGGGGATCGGCGTCGTCGCGTAACCGACACCGACGAGAATCCCGGCCGCGACGACCGCAATGACCAGACCCCACAACATCTGGTGTTGACGGGGAAGGCTGCGGCGCCACCCCGGCGCTACTTGCTGCTTAGGACCGCGCACGCCGCTCCACGGGGGCGCCTGTACCCAGAACGTACGACGCCAAAAGATGGTTCCACTTGCACTCGGGACAGACCTCGACGAGATAGACGGTGAACTCCGCAATCTCGTCGGCCAGCGCCATCAGCTCGCGAACCGTACGCGCCCGACCATTGACGTCCGCTCGGAAGCAGTCGCCGTAGGTGTAGTTGACCTGTGTGAGCCCGAGATTGGCGCACACCGGGCAGATGTCGTCGGTCTTGTGACCGTGATAACGCGCGGCACGCAGCAGATAGGCCTGCGCATCGCAGACCTCACGACTGCTCACTCGGCCGACCGCAAGGTCTCGCAAGGTCGCCCGCCGGGCGAGCGAGTAGTCGACAACAGCGCGCGCTCGGGTCTCGACGACCGCTCGCCCACCTCCCATGGCGGTCAGCGTAACGCCGACGCAGTTAACCGGAGATTTGCCTTGTGGTCGTTTCCTGGCTAGGCTTCCGCGATGTATCAACTCGATACATCTGACAAGACGACTGAGTGAAAGCCTACGGAGGCTTCCGACAGATGGCCAGGCGGTCCGGCGTGCTCGAGCTCGCCGTGCTCGGGCTCCTTCACGAGTCGCCTTTGCACGGATATGAGCTGCGCAAGCGAGTCAACGCGCTGCTCGGTCCGCTGCGGGCAATCTCCTACGGGTCGCTGTATCCGTGCCTGAAGGAGATGGTCGCGGCCGGCCTGCTGGCTACCGACGACGAGGCGAGCGAAGCAGGTGCCGGTCGGCGCAGCCGCATCGTCTACAAGCTCACCGCTGAGGGCAAAGAACGACTTCAGGAGCAACTCGCTGAGGGCGGCCCGTCCGCGTGGGACGACGACAGCTTCGGCGTGCGGTTCGCGTTCTTCGCGCAGACCGACGCCGACGTTCGGCTGAAGATCCTCGAGGGCCGCCGCAGCCGACTGGAAGAACGGCGGGAAAAAGTGACCAGCGCCTTCGGTCGCACCAGAGAGAAGCTCGATCGCTACACGCTCGAGCTGCAGCAGCACGGCCTGGAGTCGGTTGACCGAGAGGTCCGCTGGCTCAACGAGCTCATCGCCACCGAACGCAGCAGCGTTGCCGCGCGTCCGACTCGCGGCACGCAATCAGACACCGCTTAACCAAGTAATCGACAAGGGAGAACACCGGGATGGGTTCCGTCCGAGTAGCCATCGTGGGCGTAGGCAACTGTGCCGCATCGCTCGTTCAGGGGGTCGAGTACTACAAGGACGCCGACCCACAGGCGCGCGTCCCGGGTCTCATGCACGTCCAGCTGGGCGACTACCACGTCCGCGACATCGAGTTCGTCGCCGCGTTCGACGTCGACGGCAAGAAGGTCGGCCGTGACATCTCAGAGGCGATCGGCGCCAGCGAGAACAACACGATCAAGATCTGCGACGTCCCGCCGACCGGCGTGATCGTGCAGCGCGGTCACACGCTGGACGGCCTCGGCAAGTACTACCGCCTCACGATCGACGAGTCCGACGAAGAGCCCGTCGACGTCGTCCAGGCGCTCAAGGACGCGCGCGCCGACGTGCTCATCTGCTACTTGCCGGTGGGCTCCGAGGACGCTGCGAAGTTCTACGCGCAGTGCGCCATCGACGCCGGTGTCGGCTTCGTCAACTGCCTGCCGGTCTTCATCGCCGGCACCAAGGCGTGGGCGGACAAGTTCACCAAGGCCGGCGTGCCGATTGTCGGCGACGACATCAAGAGCCAGGTCGGCGCGACGATCACGCACCGCGTGCTGGCGAAGCTGTTCGAGGACCGCGGCGTCGTCCTCGACCGCACCTACCAGCTCAACGTCGGCGGCAACATGGACTTCATGAACATGCTCGAGCGCGAGCGGCTCGAGTCCAAGAAGGTGTCCAAGACCCAGGCCGTCACGTCCAACCTGAGCAGCGGGCCGCTTGCCGGCAAGGTCGCCGACCGCAACGTCCACATCGGCCCGTCCGACTATGTCGCGTGGCTCGACGACCGCAAGTGGGCCTACGTCCGCCTCGAGGGTCGCGCGTTCGGCGACGTGCCGCTCAACATGGAGTACAAGCTCGAGGTGTGGGACTCCCCCAACTCGGCCGGCGTCGTCATCGACGCCCTGCGCTGCTGCAAGATCGCGCTCGACCGCGGCGTCGGCGGCCCGATCCTGCCGGCCTCGGCCTACTTCATGAAGTCCCCGCCGGTGCAGGTCGAGGACACCAAGGCGCGCGCGGAGCTGGAAGCGTTCATCGCCGGCTAACTTCTCCGACAGTACGGCGCCCCGTCTCAGGAATTTAGATTGAATTCGTGAGGCGGGGCACTGTCGTTGATGGTGGGGGAATCCGCGCGCTCGCCCGCGAACGTTGGTTCCCGCGGCTGCTCGGGACCCGGCTTGTCTCGCAGGGTGCTGACGGCATTTTTCAGGCGAGCCTCGCCAGCGCAGTCTTCTTCAACCCCGACCACCAGACCGACCCGAAGCAAGCGGCCGCGGGCTTCGTGGTCCTGCTGCTCCCCTATAGCCTCGTCGGTCCGTTCGCGGGGGTTTTCCTCGACCGCTGGCGCCGCCAACGCGTCCTCGTGCGCGCCAACCTCGTCCGCTGCGTGTTCATCGTGGCGACCGCCGGGGTGTTGGCCGCGCACGGTCCACGCGGCTTTTTCTTCTACCTGACCGCACTCGCTGCGCTGTCGGTCAATCGCTTCTATCTCGCTGCGCTTTCGGCGTCGTTGCCACACGTGGTCGCACCGCGACAGCTGTTGCTCGCCAACTCGGTCTCAACAACGGCCGGCTCGTTCTTGACGATTGCCGGGTTGGGCATCGCGCTGACGCTGCGCCACGCGGTCGGCCCGACCAACCACGGCAATGCGGTGATCGCCGTCACGTCGTGCGCGGCGTACCTAGCCGCATCGGCGATCGCCCGGCGGATCCCGGTGCAGCTGCTCGGGCCGGAAGGTGAGCCGGCGCCTTTGGCGCGAGCAATTCGCGCTGTCGTGTCCGGCCTCGCTGCCGGCGCCGCGCACGTCTGGCATCGGCGGCCGGTCGCCCGCGCGCTCGGTGCCATCGCGGCATCGCGGCTGCTGGTGGGCATGTCGACGATCGGAACGTTGCTGCTCTACCGCAACTACTTCCACGACGACGGTGTCCTGCGAGCCGGGCTCGTCGGCCTGGGCCAGGCGTTTGCCGCCTCGGCCATCGGTTTCGTCGTCGCGGCGGTCGTGGCGCCGGTCGCGACAGCCCGCGTCGGAAAGCCGCGGTGGATCGTGATCGTCCTGTCCTGCGCCGCGATCGCGCAGGTCGGCTTCGGGTTGCCCTTCGCCAAGGCACCGCTCTTGGCTGGTGCGGTCCTCATCGGCTTCGTCACCCAGTCGACGAAGATCTGCGTCGACACGATCGTTCAGGAAGGGATCGACGACGACTTCCGCGGTCGCGTCTTCTCCGTCTACGACACGCTGTTCAACCTGACGTTCGTCCTCGCGGCAGTGGTGGCTGCCTTCGTCTTGCCGACGTCCGGCAAGTCATACCCGGTGCTGTTCGGGCTCGGCGCCGGCTACGCGCTGACGGCGTTGCTGTATGGCGCCGCCGAGCGCGGCGATGGACGCCGGCTGACTACTGGTGCGGCGTCTGCAGCAAGGGCAAGCTGACGCTCGGAAGCGGAACAGGCAGCGTCGGCACCGGCAGCCCCGGCAACACGGTGCGAGTCGGAGATGGGGACGGCGTCGGAAGCGGAAGTTGCTTCACGACCTCGCCGACGGTGTTGAGCAGGTTGCCGACCACGCCGCCCGAGGACGGTGTCGGGCTCGGCGTCGGTGAGCTGCCGCCCGTGTTACTCCCGCCCCCGTTGTTGCCGTTGCCGCCGCCCCCGTTCCCGCCACCAGGCCGCCTGTTGCCGTGCCCGCGCGCAGCGGTGATGCCGGGACCGCCCGCGGAGGCCAGCACCGCCGCAACGCTGCCGACCCGGCCCGGCGGCTGGGTCTGCTCGAAGGCGGCGAGCGTCGCGACCACACTGCTTGCCCGCAAGCCCAGCAGGTGCGCGATCACGCCCCACGAGCCGCCCGCTGCGCGATAGGCGACCGCCTCGTCGTACCGCTTGTGCACCCCATCGGTGGACCCGGTGGCGGCAATGACCGCCGGCATCAGCCGCTCGCTGCGGCCGACGCCGCGCGGCGCGGTCAACGGGCCGGACCAGCTGGCCGCGACGACGCGCGCCGTCGACGGGCCGGTCGAGTCGATGCCGCGCGCGAGGCCGTTGAGCGTTTCGTCGTCGCGGACGAGGTCAGGGACGGCGTGGGCTTCGCCGTCGTCGTCGGTGAGCCGAAGCGGCGTGGTGGAGTCCGGCAGCGCGTCGCCGCCGACCATCGTCTGGTGCAGCCCGTCGATGGTGAGGGTCCGCCCGGCGGCGCTCTGCACATCGGCGCGACCCGCGAGCGCAGCGACCCGGACGGTGACGGACCGCTCGGCGCGGACGGCAGTGCCCGCCGGGATCGCGACCGCCAACCCGGCAACCTGGGCATGAAGCTCGGGCCCGTGCTGGGCGTCGGCCACGATGGCGCCGGTACGCAGCACCTGGTGATCGCCATCTATCACCTGGACGGCGGCGCCGGATCCGACGTAGACGACGCGCCCCTGGGTGAGCAGCTCGGCGCGCCCGCCGGAGCCGGTTTCGACCATGTCACCGGGGCGCAGCCTCGCTCCATCGACGGCGGGACTGGTGCTCCCGTCGGAGTGGACAACCGTTGCCGCGAGCACACCCGAAAGCGTCGTCGTCGCCGCGGACACCGAGGTGCTGCAACCGGTCAGGAACGGCACTGCGGCCAGGGACAGGCCTGCGCACACTGCCGTCGCCCTCCGTACATGGAGGGCGCGACCGGGATGCGGCCTTTGTCCCATGTGTCAATGATCGGGCTAGAGCCCATCTCTCCTCTATGGCACGAAATGACTATTCGCGCCTAGTCATTCTGTTGCGCCCTGCTCGGCGGCCCAGCGTTTGAGCTCGGCGACCGCCTCCTCGCGACCTAGTGGTCCGCGCTCCATCCGAAGCTCCAGCAAGTAGCGGTACGCGGCGCCCACGACCGGTCCCGGCTTGATTCCCAGGATCGTCATGATCTCGTTGCCGTCGAGGTCCGGGCGCAGCCGCTCCAGGTCCTCTTGCTCGGCGAGCTCACTGATCCGCTGCTCGAGCGAGTCGTACGCCGCTGACAGCGCGCGGGCCTTTCCGGCGTTGCGGGTGGTGCAATCCGAGCGGGTGAGCTTGTGCAGCCGGTCCAGGAGGTGGCCGCCGTCCCGGACATAGCGGCGCACCGCGGAGTCGGTCCACTCACCCTGGGCGTAGCCGTGGAAGCGCAGGTGGAGCTCGACCAGCCGTGCGACGTCGTCCACGACCTCCTTCGGAAACCGCAGCTCCGAGAGGCGGGCCCTCGCCATGTCCCGGCCGACCACCTCGTGATGGTGGAAGGCGACCTTGCCGCCGGGGCCCATCGTCTTGGTCTTGGGCTTCCCGATGTCGTGCAGCAGTGCCGCCAGCCGCAGCACAAGGTCCGGCTCGCCACCTTCGAGGGCGATGGCCTGGTCCAGCACCGTCAGCGTGTGCACATAGACGTCCTTGTGCCGTCGATGCTCGTCGACTGTCTCCTTCAACCGGCCGAGCTCCGGCAGGCAGTGCTCGGCAAGCCCTGTCTCGACGAGGAGCTCGATGCCACGGCGTGGATTCGGAGCCAGCAGCAGCTTGGTCAGCTCGTCCCGGATGCGCTCCCGGCTGACGATGTCCAGCCGTGGCGCCATGTCCCGGATGGCGGCCAGCGCCGCCGGGTCGACCGCAAAGCCGAGTTGGGCGGCGAACCGCGCCGCCCGGACCATCCGGAGCGGATCGTCGTCGAAGGACTGCTCCGGCGATCCGGGCGTGCGCAGCAGCTTCTTCGTCAGGTCGTCGAGGCCGCCATACGGGTCCACGACGGGCCGCGCCGCCTGGAGCGGCAGCTGGATGGCCATGGAGTTGACGGTGAAGTCGCGCCGGGACAGGTCGCCTTCGATCGTGTCGCCGAAGGTGACGTCGGGCTTGCGGCTGGCCGGGTCATAGACGTCGCTGCGGTACGTCGTGATCTCGCACCGATGCTCGACTCCCGAGTCGACGAGCAGGACACCCACGGTCCCGAAGCTGATGCCGGCCGTCCACGTCGGACCCAGCGGCTTCACGATCTCCAGGAGCTCGTCCGGTCGCGCGTCGGTCGCGAAGTCGAGGTCGTCGTGCAGCCGCCCGAGCAGGGCATCGCGCACCGGGCCGCCGACCAGATAGAGATCATGGCCGGCCGCGACAAATCGTGCCGCCAACTTGTCCGTGGTCGGCGCCACCCGAAGGAGTTCGCGGACCGCGTGCCTGGCGGCCCGCGCTTTCGGGCTCTGCTCGGTCGATGGCACGGGCGGACACTCTATGACTAACAAGTTCAGGTGAAGGGAAGGGAAAGCAACCGTTAAGGGTCTGGTGGCGGCCGAGTTCGCCCCCTAGGGTAATCCTCGCTTCCCCCCGAAAGGCGAACTCGATGAAGGACGCGCTCGACGTCCATCGCTCGCTGCTGGCCCGCGAGGTGCCGCACGAGATCGTTCGCCTGCCCAGGCTCGTCACCACAGCGGACGAGATTCCGGGCGTGTCCGGGCTCCCACGCGAGCGCTGCGTCTCGGTGCGGCTTTACCACGCCGACGACCGCCTCGTTGCCACGCTGGTGCGCGCGGGCGAGCTGCCACATCCCGGCGCTGTCCTCACCGCGCTCGACGCCCGCACGCTGCGTCCGGCCTCCAGCGAGGTCGTCAACCAGGTCACCGACTTCGCGGCGGCGCTGGTGTCGCCGGTCTTGCTGCCCGACACCGTTTCCGTGCTCGCCGACACGTGTGTCGGTCACCACGACGTCGTCTACACCGCGACCGGCGACAGCGGAACGGTGCTGGGCATCCCGGCCCGCTGGCTGCTCACCACAAGCGGCGCAAAGGTCACCGAACTGTGCGCGCCGGCGGTCTCCAGCGTCGATCTCGACGAGGAGTTCAGCACCGAAATCCTTGCCCTGCCGCCCCGCAGCCTCGGCTGGCGCTAGCTCGTCGGGCGCTAGGCGCGGGCGCAGGTCGGCGTACTGCGCGGCAGGTCATCGGCACCCCGCCACGACCGTACGATCGGAGCATGGCCGCGACCCCGCCCCGACGTCGAACAGCGTCGCCAGGTGGGCCGTCCGGCGGCTCGCCCCGCAAGGCGGCGCGACCTCGGCTGCAACGAGTTGAGGAAACGTCGGCCGGAGGCCTGGTGGTGGACCGCACGCGGGGCCCGGTTCCGCTCGCCGCACTGATCGGGCGCATCGATCGCCGCGGTCGGCTGCTCTGGTCGCTGCCGAAAGGCCACGTCGAAGAGGGCGAGACCACCGAGGACGCGGCGATCCGCGAGGTGATGGAGGAGACCGGGATCACCGGTCGCGTCGTCGCCCCGCTCGGCACCATCGACTTCTGGTTCGTCGTGGACGGGCGGCGCATCCACAAGACCGTGCATCACTTCCTGCTGTTCGCGACCGCCGGCGAGCTTTCCGCCGATGACGTCGAGGTCGCCCAGGTCGAGTGGGTGCCATTGGACGACCTGCACGAGCGGCTCGCCTATGCCGACGAGCGCCGCCTCATCGCACAGGTGCCGCAGCTTTTAGCGGATACCGCCTAGATGAGGTTGCGGCGTCATCTCACCGCGCTCGTGGCCGCTGCCGGCGCGGCGGTTCTTCCCTGCTCGGCCGCTGCCTTCGCCGACCTCACGCCGAGCCCGTCGCCATCCGGCACCAGCTCCGAGCTGCCGATTCTCGTCACGTTGGGCGGAGTTCGGCCGCTGGCGCCGCAGCCCGGCGACACGGTCACCGTCCACGGCACCCTGCGCAACCTCGGCGACGCGCCCCTGTCCGACCTCACGGCACAGCTCCTGGTGTCGCGCACCAAGATCGGTTCTCGAGGCGAGTTCGACGCGTTCGCCGACGACCAGACCGGCGATCCACCGATCGACGCGATCGTCGCGCCGGACGAGCAAGTCGTGCTTCCCCGACCCACGCTCGCAACGGGCGGGCAGGAGAGCTTCTCGATCTCCCTACCGGTTGACGAGCTTCAACTGCCGGAGGTCTGGCAGGTCTACGAGATGGCGGTCGTCGTCGACGGAGACACCGCCCTCGGGCATGTCCCGGTCGGCCGGCTGCGCACCTTCCTGCCCTGGGCGCCGCTGGCCGTCCCAGGAGTCGGGTCGCCGACCCGGCTCGCCTGGATCTGGCCGCTGGTCGACCGCCCGCACCGAAGCGACGGCGGCAGTTGGCTCGACGACGACCTGGCCGACGCGCTGGCACCTGGCGGTCGGCTGGGGCGTCTGCTCACCGCCGGTGACATCGCGGTTCATCAGCAGCCTCCACCGCCACCCAAGCCAGCGAAAAGCAGCAAGAAGCACCACAAGCCGGCGCCGCCAGCCAAACCGAAGGTCACGATCCAGCAAGTGCCGGTGACCTGGGTGATCGATCCCGCGCTGGTAGACGACGTGCGCACGATGGCCAACGGCTACAAGGTCCGCAGCGCCGACGGCACGCGCGACGGCACCGGCAAGACACTGGCAACGCACTGGTTCGACCAGCTCAAGCAGGACGTGGGCACGACGGAGTTCTTCGGAACGCCATACGCCGATCCTGACGTCGCCGCAGCCGCGCGCGGTGGCCTCGCGCAAGAGGTGCAGTTCGCGTCGACCGACGGCGACGCGATCCTCAGTGACACCAAGGTGTTCGGACGCTCGCCGCTGCCCTATGCATGGCCGCCGGATGGGCTCGCCGACCAGCGCACGCTGGACACATTCTTCGCGGCAGGCAAGACGACGCTGGTGCTCGACTCCGCCGCGATGCCGATCGTCGGCGCCGCTCCCAACGAGACGCCCGGCGCCCATACAAGGCTGACGACCTCACGCGGAAGCTTCGACGTCCTACTCGCCGATTCCACCCTTAACCAGGTCGTCGACGACGGCGCTCGCTCCACCACCAGTGGCGGCCTCGATGTGCAGCGACTGCTGAGCGAGCTGCTCATGATCCAGGCAGAGCGCCCGTTCGACCAGCGGTCGCTCGTCCTGACGCCTAGCCGGCGGTGGGCACCGTCAGCGTCATACGCGAATGCGCTGCTCGCCGACTCGGGCAAGGTGCCGTGGATCGAGCCGGTGTCGCTCTCCTCGGTTGCCGAAGGTCCGGTCTACGACACCGTCAAGCGCGGTCCGACGGTCTACCCCGAGCTCGAGCGCGCCTTTCAGCTCCCGCGCAACTACATCGCGGGCGTCGCGCACATCAAGCATCTCGTCGAAACGTTCGGCGAGATCGCACAACCGACCGGCGACGCGCTGACGGCCGAGTTCGACGACGGCGTTCGGCGGCTGCTGTCATCGGCGTGGCGATCAAACCCGGTGCTCGCGGACCGTTTTGATGCGGATCTGCTCAACACGGTCAACCGAACGATGGCCCAGGTGCACATCGCGTCGCGCGGCTCGAGCCTGGTTACGCTCACGAGCCATTCCGGCACCGTGCCGGTCACTGTCGCGAATGACCTCGACATCCCTGTACGTGTCATCGTTCGCGTGAAGCCGGACCAACACCTCGTGGTGAAAAACGGACACGCCATACAAGTCATCCCCGCACATCGACAGTTCCCGGTGGACATTCACGCGACGGCACAGACCTCGGGCGTCTTCGGACTGACCGTCCAGCTGACGACGCCGAGCGGAAAGCCGTATGGCGCACCCGTGCCCCTGCGCATTCGTTCGACGGCATACGGCGCGACTGCTCTGTTGATCACTGGTGGCGCGACTGCCGTCCTGCTCCTCACTGTCGTCGTTCGGCTGATCCGTCGTGCCCGCGCCGCGCGTAGGACCGCGCCCGTGTCGGCATGACCGAGCGATGACGACAGGCGGCTCCGGGGGCGAGCGGCTCGCGCGGTCCGGTGTCGTCATGGCGATCGGCACGGCGGCCTCGCGCGGCACCGGCTTCCTGCGCACGGTCGTCATCGCTGCGGCCATGGGCTTGGCCGTCGGCGACAGCTACAACGTCGCCAACACGATCCCGAACATCATCTACGACCTGTTGCTCGGCGGTGTGCTCACCAGCGTCGTTGTGCCGTTGTTGGTCAAGGCGGCTCGCGATGACGGTGACGGTGGCGAGGCCTATGCGCAACGGCTGGTCACGATCGTCATCGCAACCCTGTCAGTGGTCAGTGTCATCGGCGTGGCGCTCGCACCACAGCTGATCCGGCTCTACACGGGTCACCGACTCAGCCCAGACCAGTTCGATCTCGCGACAACATTCGCGCGGTTTTTCTTGCCGCAGGTGCTGTTCTACGGAGTCGGCGCGGTTTACGGCGCGATCCTCAACACTCGCGGCAGCTTCGCGGCGCCGATGTGGGCACCGGTGCTCAACAACCTTGTCGTCATCGCGGCCGGCGGGCTGTTCTTCGCGATGACGATCGGGCACCCCCACCCGGGCGACCTGTCCCACACCGAACGGCTCGTGCTGGCGGTCGGCACGACTCTCGGCGTCGTCTTGCAGACGATCGCGCTTTTACCGGCGTTACGACGAGTGCGCTTTCGCCATCGGTTCAGGTTCGACTGGCGCAACGCAGGCCTTCGCTCGGCAGGCGCATTCGCAGGATGGATCGTCGGCTACGTCGTCACCAACCAGCTGGGCTACCTCGTCATCGTCAAGCTCGCGCTCGCGTCGGGCAACGCCTCGCACAGCTCCGGCTTCTCGCCATACACCTATGCGTTCATCCTGTTCTCGCTGCCCTATGCGGTCATCGCGGTGTCGGTTGTCACGGCGGTCTTCCCGCGAATGAGTCGCAGCGCAGTCGACGGTGATCTGGCCGGAGTCGGCTCAACACTCGCCACCGGTTTGACGACCTCCGCAGTTGTTCTCGTCCCGGCGAGCGTCGCCCTTGTTGCGCTCGGTCCGCTCATCGGCACCGTCGTCTTCGCTCACGGCAACATCGGGTTGTCCGGTGCCCGGCTGATCGGTGGCACCCTCGCGGGCTTCGGTATCGGCCTGGTGCCCTTCTCGGCATTCCAGATCCAGCTGCGCGCCTTTCTGGCGATGCACGACTCGCGCACCCCCGCGCTGGTCAATCTCGGGATCACGGCGCTGAACGTCGCGTTCGACATCGCCCTCTACCTCGCCCTCCCCGCGCGCGACAAGGTGGTCGGGCTCGCCATCGGGTTCTCGATCTCTTACGTCGTCGGCGCGGTGATTCAGGCGGTCATCCTGCGCCGTCGGCTAGGCGAGTTCGACCGACCAGTTCTCCGCACCTACGTGCGTCTTTCCGGCGCGGCGGCCGTCGCGGCGGTGCCGACGTACGTGATCGCCCGGCTGCTCACCGCCGGCCTCGGGCTGGGTGTCCAGGCCGCATTTGCCGCGGCCGTCGTGGCCGCTCTAGCAGGCGGCGCGACGTTCCTGGGCCTGGCGAACCGGATGCACATCGACGAACTGGGAGAAATCCGCCGGCTCGTCCGGCCAGGGTTGCGCCCCGGGTAATTCTCAAGGCTCCCGCGGTCCACGCCGACATTCACGGCGAGGAAGGGACAGACATGGACCGCAGACGCCGTGACGGCGGCAGCATCGTGATCGGCTGGCTGACCAAGCTGATCGTCGTGATAGCCATCGTCGGAGTCGCCATGTTCGACTCGATCTCGATCGGCGCCGCTCGGCTTGGGGCCACCGACGACGCGAACAACGCCGCCGAGGCCGCAAGTGCGGACTACCGCACTTACCACAACGTGAACTCGGCCTACCAGGCCGCGCTCGGCAGCCTCCCCAGCGATTCGGAGAGCATCCCGGCCAAGACGTTCGAGGTGCTGCCGGACGGGACCATCAGCCTTGTCCTGCATCGGACCACGCGCACGCTGGTCGCGTACCGCATCGGCCCGCTGAAGAAGTACACCCTCGTCGTGGTTCACGGCGAGGCAACTCCACCCACGTTGTGACGCGGTCGCCACGGGGGCAACGGGTACGAGCCGCGCTTGCGGTGACGGGTTGCTGCGCGAGTCTTCTTGTGGTCGCTGTTCCGGCCGCCGCCGACACGGTCGCGGACGCGCAGGCGCAGGCTGCCGCGCTCGCCGCCCAGGTTAACCAGCTCCAGATCCGTGCCGAGGTCGCAACCGAGGCGTATGACGCCGCCGAGAGCCGGCTGGCTGTCGCGGTCACCCGACAGGCGCTGGCCCAGCAACAGGTCGAGTCCGACCAGGCGACCGCCCAAAGCGTCAGTGACCAGGCCGATGCGCGAGTGCGCGCCCTCTACGAGTCCGGTGGACGGGCAACGTTGCTCGCCACCGTGCTCGCCGGCAGCGACCCGGTCGATGCGATGGCCCGGCTGCACATGATCGGCAGCCTGTTCCAGTTCGACACCGCCGACGTGGTGGCGAGCGATGCAGTCGCCGACCGCGCCGCGCAACTCGCTGCACGCCTCGACACAGCGACCAAGGACGTCACGCAGCTGCAGCATTCAGCAGCGCTGGCCGCCGGCCGGGTCCGGGTCTTGCTTGCCACCCAACGCCGAGCGTTGCGCGCGGCCACCCAACATGTTCGCGACCTCGTTGCGCAGCAAGAGGCAGCGCAGGCGGCCGCGGACGCCGAAAAGTTCCGGAACGAACTGATCGCCGCGGGCGGATCTCTGCTCGACGACACGACCAACGCTCCCAACGCAGTCGCAGCGGCCGCGATCGCGGCCGCGCGTACCCGGCTTGGCGACCCCTACGTGTGGGGCGGCAGCGGGCCGAGTGTCTTTGACTGCAGCGGTCTCACGCAGTGGTCCTATGCGCACGCCGGCATCGGGCTTCCGCGGGTCGCCGCCGATCAGTACAACGTCGGCACGCACGTCGGACTCGATCAGCTGCAGCCCGGCGATCTGCTGTTCTGGGCGACCGACACGAGCGATCCCGCCACCATTCACCACGTGGCGATGTATGTCGGCGGCGGCATGATGCTCGCGGCGCCACACACCGGCGATGTCGTGAAGATCGAGCCCGTGTATCTGTCCGGCTACATCGGTGCTACGCGGCCCTACGTCACTACAGCAACCGCAAGCTAGCCGCCGAACCCAGGTCCTAGCATGGCGACGTGGCAGCGCGCGTCGGCGACGAGCCAGCCGCTGCGCCCGGACTGGTCATCGACGACCGCTATCGGCTCGACCAGGTCCGAGACGAGCAGCAGCCGCAGCCCAGTCTGCACACCGTGCTGTGGCGGGCAACCGACCTGTCTCTAGGTCGAGCGGTTGCGATTCAACTGATCAGCGGTCTCGGCAAACGCGATCACAAGCAGCTCGTCGGCGCGGCCGCGCGGGCGAGCCAGGTCTCAGATGCGCGCTTCGTCCGAGTGCTCGATGTCGGACGGATCGAGGACGGTTCCACCGCAACCACATGGCTGGCCACGGAATGGGTGGACGCACCGACGCTGACGGCAGCCGTTCGCGGTGAACCGTTGCACCCGGAAGTCGCGACCTCGCTAACGAAGGACTGCGCAGAGGCGCTGGCAGCGGCCGCAGACGCCGGCTGTTCACATCAGCGCTTGCACCCGGACCAGGTCCTCATCCCACGCGCCTCGGGCATCCCGCGCATCACCGGGCTCGAGACGGCAGCGGTGCTGCACGGCGCGACAGCGTGCACCGACGACGTCCGTGGCCTCGGTGGCCTGCTGTTCGCCGGCCTCACCGGCCAGTGGCCGTTGCCGGGTTGGAGCGGCCTGCCGGCCGTCGACCAACGCGTCGTCACCTCGGCACGACCAAGACTTGTGCGAGCCGGCATCCCGCGCGACCTCGACGAGCTCACCCATCGCATGCTCACCGGCGCCTATCCCGACGCTCGAGCTATTGCGCGCGCACTCGCCCTGCAGCCGAACCGACGATGGAACGAGCCGGTCGAGGTCACGGACGACCCCCGGCCCGTGATCCTGTCCCGCTGGGCCTGGCGTTTGGTGCCACCACTTCTGGTGCTGGCCATCGGCATCGGCGGGTGGGCGATCGGCAGTGACCTTGGCCGAGTGCCATCCTCCGCCCGCCAACCCCGCGCGGCCGCTCCGGCGGGCCATGCCTCCGCGCCCGGCATCGGCAAGGCCACGCTGGTCTGGCACCACCCGCCGTCCGCCACCGGCTTCGACCCCGAAGGCGACGGCCAGGAGAACGACGACGAGGCACCGCTCGCCGTCGACCATGACGCCACCACCGCGTGGACGACCGACCTCTACCGCGGCAGCTCGCGGCTCGGCGGCCTCAAGTCCGGAGTCGGCCTGCTGCTCGACCTAGGTCGTCCCACTTCGGTCTCCCTCGCTCAGCTGGTGCTGACTGCGCCCGGAGCGGATCTCGAACTACGGGCCGGGAACACCGGGCCACAGCAGGCCGACGACCTGCCGGTCGTCGCCAGTCAGAAGCAGTCGAGCATCAAGACCAGGCTCGACGTGGATCCGGCGGTCAAGGCGCGGTACTGGCTGTTGTGGTTCACGAACCTTCCCAAGGACGGCTCCGGCTACCGCGTCGGCGTGGCCGAGGTCGCCCTCTACGGGTAACCGCCCGTTGCGGGCTACTCTCCCGCCTGAACAGCACCACCCGGCAACGGCGTACGGAGGGCGGATGACCGAGTCGCCGCCGACCGACCGCGACCTGTTGACGCGGCACACCGGGGGAGATCGGGACGCGTTCGCCGAGCTCGTCCAGCGCCACCGCGATCGGCTCTGGCGGGTCGCCCTTCGCAGCCTGGGTGACCCGGAGGACGCGGCGGACGCGTTGCAGGACGCGTTGCTGTCGGCATACCGCGGCGCCGCCGGCTATCGCGGGGACGCTCAGGTAACGACCTGGCTACATCGGATCGTCGTCAACGCCTGCCTCGATGTCGCCCGCCGCCGCGCTGCCCGCCCGACAACCCCGCTGTCGGAGACCGCGATGGAACAGACGAGCGCCGTCGACGTCCTCGCCGGTCGTGAAACCTCAGCGATGATCCTCGCCGCCCTCCGCGAACTGCCACCCGAGCAGGCGGCTGCCATCGTCCTCGTCGACGTCGAGGGCTACCCGGTAGCCGATGTCGCCGCGATCCTCGAGGTGCCTACCGGAACGGTGAAGAGCCGCTGTGCCCGGGGTCGGGCGCGTCTAGCCGAACGGCTACACGACCTCGCCCCAGGGAACCCACTTCCAGGCCCGCCCGTCCAACCCCAACGAGAAGATAGGGAGACGACGTGACATCCGAGCCGCCAACCGGTTGGGGCGCAAGCGCCCATCCGGGCTTTGAGCGGCTGGCTGAGCTCGATGAGGGCCTGCTCGATCCGGACGAGACCACGCAGACGCAGGCACATCTCGCCGGCTGCGCCCAGTGCCGAGACCAGCAGGCGCAGCTGCAGCGCGCGACGACGCTGCTCGCACAGCTGCCGCCGGAGCCCATGCCCGCGGCGGTCGCAGCCCGTCTGGACGCTGCGCTCAGCGCTGCTGCGGCGCCCGGATCGACCACAATCGTTCCGCTGGATGCGCGACGGTCCCGCTGGCTCTCCAAGCCGATGGCGGCCGGGCTCGGTGTGGCCGCAGCGGCGGTCGCCGTCGTCGTCGCCCTCACCGTCGGTGGCGGGTCCGGAAGCAAGCATCCGGCGACGGGTCCGGTGGCCGGGGCGAGCGCGTCCCAGGCCGAGTCGGCGCTACAGAACCTGACGACGTCGGTCTCGGGGACCAACTACACGAACGGCAACCTCGCGGCGACCGTCCCCGGCCTGGTCGAAGGTCCGGTGGGGACCAGCGGCGCGGCGGGGGGCGCGGCACCGGCTCCCACCGCACCGAAGGCCAACTCCGGACCTCACAACAAGGCCGGAGCGAACGCCCCGATGTCGAGTGCGATAGCCGTCGGGCCGCCGGCCGCCCTGCGCCCGCTCTACAGCTCCCCCAGCGCACTCCGCGACTGCGTCCGCGGCGTCGAGGCGGGCGGCGCGACCCAACGGCCTCTCGCCATCGACTTCGCCACCTATCTGGGCAAGCCGGCCGTTTTGATCGTCCTGCCAGGGCTTTCGGCCGGCAACCTCGACGCGTGGTTCGTCGGACCGGCCTGCAACGCGACCGACGTGCACTTGCTCGGCTACAAGGCGGTTCCGGCCTCGTCGTGACCGGCGCCTGACGGCTGTCGGCGCGAGCCGAAAAGCACCGGCCAGATCGCAATGCCGACGATGGCCGCGAGATAAGGGCCTAGGACCGTGTCCATCGGCTGCAGGGGATCCTGGCCTCCCGGCACCAGCCGGAACCCGAGGGCAGTCCCCAGCCACGCGCCGGCCAGCGCAATGGGGTAGGCGATGCGGCGAGGCAGCGCCCGCGATGCGGCCGACACCGCCCAGGCAGCGACCACGCCGACCAAGCCTGGCGCGAGCAACGACATCAGGTGCACCCGCACGTACTGCGTCGCCGCCCAGCCACCGACATAAGCCACGGCTACCGCCGCCAAAGCGGCGCGCACGACGAGTTCGGGGCGCCGGGCGGATACCCGGGTTGGCGGCCCGACCTGGCATGCCCCGCAACCGGCAGCGCCGTACTGTGACGCGTCGACGTTGCACCGACCTCGTCCGCAGACCGGGCATTCCTCCACCGCCGGGCGGGCGGGATGTACGGCGCAACGCATGGCGGGAAGCCTCGCACGGGAATGTCCGTCCCTAGACTCGCGTTCCGGCAGCGCAAGAGTTTCGCCGTTGAGGAGAACGTCCGTGAGCAGCACTGAGAACGTCCGTGACGTCGTCATTGTCGGTTCCGGGCCGGCGGGTTACACGGCCGCCGTCTACACCGCGCGCGCCAACTTGAAGCCACTCGTCATCGAGGGCGTGCAGTATGGGGGCGCTTTGATGCAGACGACCGAGGTCGAGAACTACCCGGGCTTCGCCGACGGCATCCAGGGGCCCGACCTCATGGATCACATGCGCAAGCAGGCGGAGCGCTTTGGCGCCGAGCTCGTGACCGATGACGCCACCGAGTTGGAGCTCGCCGGCGACATCAAGCGCGTCACCGTCGGCAGCGAGACGTACCTCGCACGCACGGTGATCCTCTCGATGGGGTCGGCCTACCGCATGCTGGGCCTGCCGAACGAGGACCGCTTGATGGGCCATGGTGTGTCGGCCTGCGCGACATGTGACGGCTTTTTCTTCCGCGGCCAGGAGATCGCGGTCGTCGGCGGTGGCGACTCCGCGATGGAGGAGGCCACGTTCCTGACCCGGTTTGCCGACCGTGTGCACATGCTGCATCGACGGGACGCATTCCGTGCGTCAAAGATCATGCAAGAGCGCGCGCTGTCCAACGACAAGATCCAGGTGCACTGGAACACCGTCGTCGAAGACATCCTCGGCGAGGACAAGGTCGAGGGCCTGGCCGTCCGCAATGTCGCGTCTGGTGATGGCTCGACGCTGAAGGTCGGCGGTCTGTTCGTGGCGATCGGTCATGACCCGCGCAGCGAGCTCGTGCGCGGCGAGGTGGACCTCGACGCCGAGGGTTACGTGCTCGTGGACGCCCCGTCCACCCGGACCAACCTCGCCGGCGTATTCGCCTGCGGTGACCTCGTCGACCACACCTACCGGCAGGCGATCACCGCCGCCGGCACGGGCTGCGCCGCAGCCCTCGACGCGGAACGCTTCCTCGCGGAGCGAGGAGATTGAACAGAGTCTCCGGCCGCGGAAGCGGCTGCGGAGCTCGGGGAATGAGTGACCGCACCGCTACGTTTCACGTTGAACACCTCGCAGACAGGGAGTGACCATGGGCGCGGCCACCAAGACCGTTACCGACGCCAGTTTCGACACGGACGTTCTCGGCAGTGACAAGCCGGTGCTCGTCGACTTCTGGGCCGAGTGGTGCGGGCCGTGCAAGATGGTCGCCCCGGTGCTCGAGGAGATCGCTGCCGAGCACGGCGACAAGTTGACGATCGCGAAGGTCAACATCGACGAGAACCCTGAGATCGCGCGGCGCTACCAGATCATGTCGATCCCCACGATGTCGGTCTTCCGCGGCGGCGAGGTCGTGAAAAGCATCGTCGGCGCCAAGCCCAAGGCCGCCCTGCTGCGTGACCTCGAGGGCTTCGTCTAAATCCGGATTAGACCCTCCGTAGCTCACCTCTTCGGATCGTTTGAGGTGCCCGCCGCGGGGCTAGCATCCGCTAGTGGAAGCTTTGCGGCGAGGTGACAGCGGCCCGGTTGTCGCTGAGATCCGGGCAAAGCTCGCCCGGCTCGACCTGCTGGTCGTAGCGGGCGGTTCCGCTTTCGACGATGACGTCGACCGCGCCATCCGGGCTTTCCAGCAGCGTCGGGGACTGCGCGTCGACGGCGTGGTGGGCACCGAGACCTACCGCGCACTCGACGAGGCGCACTGGCGGCTCGGGGACCGGCTGCTGTCCTTCACCGCGGGCCATCCCTATGTCGGTGACGACGTAGCCTTGCTGCAACAGCGGTTGCTCGACCTCGGCTTCGACCCAGGCCGCTGCGACGGCATCTTCGGCCGGCAGACGGATGCCGCCGTGCGCGACTTCCAACGCAATGTCGGCCTCCTGTCCGATGGCACCGTCGGCCCGAAAACGCTTCGCTCGCTCGAGATGCTGCGTCGTACCGTCACCGGCGGTTCGCCGTCACAGCGCCGCGAGGAAGAGCGCCTGCGCCGCGGGGGCGGGGCCCTGGCGGGCCGGATCGTGCTCCTCGATCCGGGGCATGGCGGCGACGACCTGGGTGTCTGCGGACACGACCTCGCCGAGTCTGAGGTCGTGTTCGACCTGGTCAACCGGGTCGAAGGCAGGCTCGGACCGCTGGGCGTGCAAACGTTGCTCACGCGCGGCCCGGACAACTGCCCCGATGACGTCCAGCGGGCCGTGTTCGCCAACGAGACCGGCGCCGACGTCCTCATCTCGCTGCACACCGACGCCGCCACCAGCGCCGGTCCGTGCGGGGTAGCGACCTACTACTACGGCGCGGAACTGCCCACCGGCAAGGTCAGCTCGGCCGTGGGCGAGCGACTTGCCGCGCTCGTGCAAGGCGAGATCGTCGCCCGCACCGACCTGGTCGACGGCCGAACCCACCCCAAAGCATGGCAACTGCTGCGTATGACGCGAATGCCCGCCATTCGCATCGATCTCGGCTATCTGTCCAACGAGGCTGATGCGGCTCGCCTCGTTGCCGCGGAGTTCCGCGACACGGTTGCCGAAGCGATCGTCACCGCCGTCCAGCGCCTCTATCTCCCGGCCGAACACGACCTCATCACTGGGCAGTTCCGCATCCCCGCCCTCACGGCCTGAGCCGTAGCTGTCTAGACGGGCCGGAGCGCTCCCTCGGGGCTCATCGAGCCGAGTAGCCGTTCCAAAGCGACCTCAACATCCTCGCGCCACGAGGCAACTGTCTTGAGCTCGAGACGTAGGCGCGGGAACCGCGGATGCGGGCGCACCGTCTTGAACCCGACCGCCAGCAGGTAGTCGGCCGGCAGGACGCAGTGCCCTAGCCCCTGCCACTGCGAGTCACCGAACGCCTCGACCGCCTTGATGCCACGGCGGGTGAGGTCTTTCGCGACACCCTGCACGAGCATTCGAGCCAGGCCGCCACCACCGAAGTCCGGCAACACCTCTGCGGTCATGAGCAGCGCCGCGTCCGCGCTGACTGGCGACGTGGGGAAGGCCACCGACCGCGGAACGTAAGCCGGCGGGGCGAACAGGACATAACCGGCAGGAACCCCGTCGACATACACGATCTTGCCGCAGCTGCCCCACTCGAGCAGCACCGCCGACACCCAGGCTTCTTTCTCGAGCTCGGTGTCGCCTGTCTCGGCCGCCCGGGCGCCGGCAACCGGGTCGAGCTCCCAGAACACGCACTTGCGACAACGCCGAGGCAGATCGTCGAGGTTGTCCAGCGTGATGTTGACCAGGCGGCGGGTCACGCGCGCTCGAACCTCCTGAGGGAGCCCGTCGATCGGGGAAGTGACCGACTCGAGCCCGTCGAGGATCGTAACGCTGTCGCCCCGTCTGCCCAAGCGTCCAAACGGGGAAAAATGTCTGCCGGCGCGGTGAGACCCCGCACTAGGCTGCGGCCTCGTGGAGATCCGCCAGTCCGACAAGCTCGCTCAGGTTGCCTACGACGTTCGCGGACCGGTTCTCGCCGAAGCCATGCGCCTGGAAGCCGACGGCCACCGGATCTTGCGGCTCAACATCGGCAACCCGGCGCCGTTCGGGTTCGACGCGCCGGACGAGATCGTCGCGGACATGGCCCGCACCCTCGCCACCGCGCAGGGATACAGCGACTCCAAGGGAATCCTGCCTGCGCGCCGCGCCGTGGTGCAGTACCACCAGGCGAAGGGCGTCGAGGGTCTGGACGTCGAGGATGTGTGGCTCGGCAACGGCGTGTCCGAGCTCATCACGATGACGCTGCAGGCACTCCTGAACGACGGTGACGAGGTGCTGATCCCGGCGCCCGACTACCCGCTCTGGACCGCCATCACCACGCTGAGCGGCGGCCGCGCCGTCCACTACCTGTGCGATGAGCAGTCGGACTGGCTTCCCGATCTCGCCGACATGGCCAGCAAGATCACCGACCGCACCAAGGCCATCGTCGTCATCAACCCGAACAACCCCACCGGCGCGGTCTACCCGCGCGAGGTCCTCGAGCAGATCGTCGATCTCGCGCGCGAGCACGGTCTGCTTCTGCTCGCCGACGAGATCTACGACCAGATCCTGTATGACGGCGCCGAGCACGTCGCGCTCGCGTCATTGGCGCCGGATCTCCTCTGCCTCACCTACAACGGGCTGTCAAAGGCCTACCGGGTCGCCGGTTATCGAGCCGGATGGGTAGTTGTGTCCGGTCCGCGCGAGCACGCCCGCAGTTTTCTGGAGGGGTTGACGCTGCTGGCCAACATGCGCCTATGCCCGAACGTCCCGGCCCAGCACGGCATCCAGGCGGCGCTCGGCGGCCCACGGAGCATCACCGAGCTCGTCCTGCCCGGCGGCCGGCTGCACGAGCAGCGCGATCATGCCCATCGCCTGCTGAACGAGATACCGGGCGTGACCTGCACCAAGCCGCTTGGCGCCTTGTACGTCTTCCCGCGGCTCGACCCGGCGGTGCACCCGATCGAGGACGACGAGCGGTTCGTCGTCGAGTTTCTGCACTCCGAACACGTCATGATCGGTCACGGCACCGGGTTCAACTGGCCGCGACCCGACCACGTGCGCATCGTCACGCTGCCCTCGGTCGACGAGCTCACCGACGCCATCGGCCGGTTCGCTCGGTTCCTCGACCGCCGCGCTAACCAGAGCTAGAAGCTCAAGTTCAGCACTGAGTAGTCGCGCGACTACTCAGAGTGGTGTTGCCCGCCGTCGTGCTGCTCGCCTTGCTGGTCGTGCCCCTGCCAGTCGTGACCTTGCGCGTCGTGTCCCTGGCCGTCGTGCCCGTGCTCGTAGTGCCCCTGGCCGTCGTGGCTCTGTTCGTCCTCGTGTGACCCGCCGTGGATGTCGCTCGAAGCGACCTCGGGAGTCACACCGAGCAGCCCGGCGATCCGCTCAAGGTCGTCGAGTGATCCGAACTGGATGACGACCTTGCCGCGGCGCTTGCCGAGCTCCACGGTGACCCGGGTGTCCAGCCGCTCCGACAGCCGGTCGGCCAGGACGGCAACGGCAGGGGCTATCGGCTTTCGAGCCCGCGTGGTCGGTGTGGGCCGCTCCTGCTCGCCGAGAGACACGATCTCCTCGACCGCACGCACTGACAGCCCCTCTGCCACGACGCGTGCCGCGAGCCGCTCCTGTGACTCGGCGTTGTCCAGGGCCAGCAGAGCGCGCGCGTGCCCCGCGCTCAGCACGCCGGCGGCGACGCGGCGCTGCACGCTCGGGGTGAGATGGAGCAGTCGCAGCGTGTTGGTGACGTGGGAACGGGAGCGCCCCACCCGGTCGGCCAGTTCCTCGTGGGTCGCGCCGAACTCCTCGAGGAGTTGGGCATAGGCCGCGGCTTCTTCGAGCGCATTGAGCTCCTGGCGGTGCAGGTTCTCGAGCAGCGCGTCCCGCAACATGGCGTCGTCGCCGGTGTCGCGGATGATCGCCGGCACGGTTTCCATCCCGGCTTCGCGGCTGGCTCGCCACCGGCGCTCACCCATGATGAGCTGGTAGCGACCCGGGTCGAGCTCGCGGACAACCACCGGCTGCAGCACGCCGACTTCGCGAATGCTGGTGACCAGCTCGGCAAGCGCGTCGGGGTCGAAGACCTCACGCGGTTGGCGCGGGTTGGGCTCGATGGAGTCGAGGGGGACCTCTTCGAATCGCGCACCCTCGATCTGCTCATCCTCGGTCGGTCCTGTCGGGATCAGCGCACCCAGGCCCCGACCGAGCCCACCCCGCCGTACGTTCATGGAGTACTCCGTTCCTGCACCGGCCCGGACTCTGCGGTTCCGGGCGCATCCATCGACTCGGTGCCTTTGACCGAGTCCCGGTCCTGATCAGCTGATCGCTCGGCCATTTCCCGCGCCGCCTCGATGTAGGCCCGGGCCCCACGCGAGTTGGGGTCGTAGGTGAGCACGGTTTGGCCATAGCCGGGCGCTTCCGAGATCCGCACGCTGCGGGGGATTGTCGGGCGCAGCACTAGCTTGCCGAAGTGCGTACGCACCTCTTGCGCCACCTGCTCAGCAAGGCGAGTCCGGCCGTCGTACATAGTCAAGAGGATCGTCGACACGTGCAGCGCCGGGTTGAGGTGCGATCGGACGAGTTCCAACGTGCGCAGGAGTTGGCTCAGCCCTTCAAGTGCGTAGAACTCGCACTGGATCGGGATCATCACTTCCTGCGCGGCCACGAGGGCGTTGACGGTGAGCAATCCCAGCGACGGTGGGCAGTCCACGAACACGAAGTCGTAGCGCTCGTCCATCTGCGCGAGCGCCCGGGCCAGCCTGGACTCGCGCGCCACCATGGACGCGAGCTCGATCTCCGCGCCGGCGAGGTCGATCGTCGCGGGCGCACAGAACAGGCCTGGAATCTCCGGGACCGGGACTGCGACCTCGGCTAGCTCACGGCCGGCGACCAACACGTTGTAGATAGACGGGGTTCCCGCCCGGTGTTCCACCCCGAACGCGGTGGAAGCATTCCCCTGCGGGTCCAGGTCCACCACCAGCACCTTGGCTCCGTGCTGCGCCAGTGCCGCGGCCAGGTTGACGGTGCTCGTCGTCTTGCCGACGCCGCCTTTCTGGTTGGCGACGCCGATGACCCGCGTCTCGACTGGGTGCGGCCACGAGCTCGTCGCGATGCCAGACTCAGTTTCACGTGAAACATCAGTGGGCGCTGGCTGCGGTGTTTCACGTGAAACCGTGACCGCGTCTGGGAGCAAGGCCGTTTCACGTGAAACATCTACCAGGTCAGCCCGGATGGCCGAGGCCATAGGTAGTTCGTCCGGTGTGGTAGCGGGCGCGTCCGTGCCGTCTTCGCCTGAGGTGGTGGGTGGTGCCGCCTCACCGTTGGGGGCCTGGGGCCAGCCGAGCGGTCCACTGGGATTGGTGTTGTCCGACGGCCAACCCAGCCCGGTGTCGCTGCTCATCGTGTGCATCCTCCGCTGTGGGCCTGTGCCTCGTCCAGAACAATCTGGACAACGGTGGTCGGTTGCGGGCCAATGTTGACGGTGTGGGTCTCGACCTTCGCGTGCGGCCATGCGCGCAGCGCTGAACTGGCAGCAGCAACTTCGTCGTCGGCACGACTTCCCTTGAGAGCCAGCAGCCGCCCACCCGGTCGCAGAAGTGGCAGCGCGAGCGCGATCAGTCGCGACAGCGGCGCCACTGCACGCACCACGACGGCATCCGTCGTTGCTTTCGGGAGCTCTTCCGCTCTCGCGCGCCGCACCGCGACATCGAGGAGGAGTCGCTCCACGACCTCCTCGAGGAACCTGGTACGGCGGCTCTGAGGTTCCACGAGCGTCATGCGAACGTCCGGGCGAGCCAGCGCGACTGGGATCCCGGGAAGCCCCGCTCCGGACCCGAGGTCAATGACGTCTGCCCTGTCCGGCAGAAACTCGGCCACCGCGACGCTGTTGAGCAGGTGCCGCGTCCACAGACGTGGTGTTTCGCGCGGCCCGATGAGACCGCGCTCAACGCCTGCCGTGGCCAGTAGCTGCACATACTCCTCGGCGCGTTCAAGCCGGTCGGCAAAAACAGCGGCAGCTTGCGCGGGGACCGACTCGACTGCGGCCGAGCCAGCCGCGTCGGTCACGCCGGCGTCGACGGCGGCAAGGGCCGGACGACGATGCGCCGGTTCGGCTCCTCGCCTTCAGACTCGCTGAGAACGCCCTCGAACTCGGAGACGGCGTCATGCACGACCTTGCGCTCGAACGGCGTCATCGGGTCGAGGCGCACAGCGTCCCCGCTCTCGCGCACCTGCTCGGCAGTTCGGCGGCCAAGGGCGGACAGTTCTTCCCGTCGCTTGGCGCGATGACCGCCGATGTCGAGCATGAGGCGACTGCGTACCCCGGTTTCGCGCTGGACGGCGAGCCGGGTGAGCTCCTGCAGCGCTTCCAGAGTGGCGCCGTCAGATCCCACCAGCGAGCTGAGGTCGGCGCCGACTATAGACACGGCCGCCCGATTCCCTTCCACGTCGATGTCGATGTCGCCGTCGAGATCGGCGATGTCGAGCAGCGCCTCCAGGTAGTCCGCGGCAATGTCGCCTTCTCGCTCGAGCAATGCCGGGTCAGCGGCATCAGTCAAGGTCATGGTCTCGCGGGTCCCAGTCGCCTCATCAGTCACAAACTTCTCCCGGGGTACAACTTTCTAGAACGGGGGTTCAGCGCCGGCCCCGGCGCTTACGGTTGCGGCCGGACGGGCGACGGTTGCCCCCGGGGCGCGACGGAGTTGTGGGCTTGGCACCGGCTTTGCCATTTGCGCCGGTTCCGCCGGCTGCGGTGGAGCCGCCAGCAGCACCCGCGGCCCCTGGAGCGGGGGAGCCTGCGGCAGGCGCGGGTGGAGAGCTCTGGCCGGTCGGAGCGCTAGGCGGCTGCTGGCTGGGCCGGATCGGCTTGGCACCGGGGGCCGGGCCGGCAGGCGCGGGCGCAGCCGGCACGCCGGCAGTCGCGACGTCCATCCTCCGGATGACGAACCGCTGCTGACCCATGCTCCAGATGTTGGTGGTCAACCAGTAGATGAGCACACCCATCGGGAAGCGGTAGCCGAAGATCGCGAAGGTCAGGGGCAACACGTAGAGCAGGATCTTCTGCTGCTGGGCGAACTGGTTGTTCGCGCCGGCGGTGGCGCTCGAGCGGGCCATGAGCTGACGTTGCGTGAAGAACGTCGACGCGCCCATGAGCACGATCATGATGGCCGTCACGATCTTGACAGTCGTGGCGTGCGCGCCGACCTGGTCCAGGGCCGACTGGCTGGTGTTGAAAGCAGCGAAGATCGGTACGCCGAACACCTTCGCGTTGGCCGCGGAGGCGACCAGGTGCTGGTTGATGCCGTAGTGGTGGTCGAACATCGAGCCGTTGACGGTGATGCACGTGCTGGAGCCCGTGCAGTCTTTGGGCTTGAGCGAGTTGAGCACCCGGAACAGCGCGATGAACACCGGGATCTGCAGGACGAGCGGCAGGCAGCCGGCGAGCGGGTTGGCGCCGTGCTCCTTCCACAGCGCCATCATTTCCTGGTTGAGCTTTTCCTTGTCGTTCTTGTACTTGGCCTGCAGCTCTTTCATCTTCGGCTGCAGGACCTGCATCGCCCGCTGGTTCTTGATCTGCTTGACGAACAGCGGGAAGAGTAGGAGTCGCATCGCGACGGTCAGCAGCACGATCGACAGGCCCCAGGCAGCGCCGCTGTTGGGGTCGAAGATGTGGCTGAGTCCGGCGTGCAGGTGGACGATCAGCCAGGCGATCGCCTCGTAGAACGGTTTCATCCGCGGGCCTTCATGGGTCCGGTGTTGTATGGCGCCCTAGGTGGCACCGGGTCATAGCCACCCCGGTGGAACGGGTGGCAGCGCGAGAGTCGGCGCACGGCCAGCAAGCCGCCGCGGCCGAGACCGAACTCGGTGATGGCCTCGCGCGCGTAGGAGCTGCACGAGGGCTCGAAGCGGCACCGTGGCGCAAACATCGGAGAGATCCAACGTTGGTAGCCGGCAATGAGCGCCAGCACGCAACGGGTCGGCAACATCACTGGCTTGCTCCGATCGCTGCTGCCGACGTCCCCCGGGTAGCTCGTGTGAGCGCCCGGTCGAGGTCATCGGCGAGCTGGCGCGAGGGTAGGCCGGCGGCGGCGGGGGTGGCTCTGATGACGAGCTGAGCGCCGGCGGGCATTGCACCGAGCCGAGCAGCCACGAGATGCCGCAGCTGTCGGCGTACCCGATTCCGGGTCACGGCTGGCCCAACAGATCGTGACACGACGAATCCTGCGCGGCGCGGCCCGTCCGATCCAGCGCCGGGAGTCACGATGAGGTGCGCGACGAGGGTGGGGGTACCAGCCCGCGAGCCGCGGCGAACAACCTCGGCGAACTGCGCGCGACGACTGAGGCGCGCCGACGGGGGCAGCACCAGCGCCGGTCAGGCAGACAGACGACGACGGCCCTTGGACCGGCGCGCCGAGAGGATCGCGCGGCCGGCACGGGTGCGCATGCGCAGACGAAAACCATGGGTTTTCGACCGCCGACGGTTATTCGGCTGGAAGGTCCGCTTGCTCACCGAAAAACTCCAAACACCCTTTTCGCCCGGGGAAGATGTCCAACGCCGGGGAATGATGACAGCACGCTGACGCTACCCAAACGGGCGGCCCGACCACGTTACGGGGGCCCGGCACCACGGTCAAACGAGCAACCACAACGGCCTGCAGGATAGCCGGTCAAGACGACGCGCCGACAGGCGCGCACAGATTCTGAAGAGGTTGTGGAGAACCGCTTGAAGGCCCCGCTTCCAGGCTGTTAGCGTGCCACTTCACCGGCTCTTCCCCCGTCGTTCCTCACCCGGACGGCGTGCGTCTTCGGGCGTGTTCGTCGGTGCTCTCGGGTCGGGTCAGCCAACACCCCGCAGTGGCGGTCCACAGACTGTGGACGCCGATGTGGACGACCGGTAATTCTCGCGCGAGAGCTGGTGGTTTTGGCTAGCGGTATCCCCCGATTCGAGGTGTCTTGTGCCTGTTCACCCGACTGGGGCGCCCAGTGACCACTGAAGACATCCTCGACCTGGACGCCGTCTGGTCGCGGGCGATCGCCGACCTCGGTGACGACGTCCTGCCGGCGCAACACCGGGCATGGATGCGACTGACCAGGCCGTTGGCCCTGGTGCAGGACACGGCGGTGCTGGCCACCCCGAACGACTTCGCCCGCGAGGTTCTCGACTCCAAGCTGCGACCGCTCATCGTCGACGCGTTGTCCCGCCAGCTGGGTCGCGACGTCCGGGTCGCCGTCACCGTCGAGGCTGAGGCTCCGTCGACTTCGCTCGCCGACGAACCCGAGCCACAGCCCGAGCCCGCGCCCCCACTGCTGCCGCCGGTCTACCGGCCGCAAAGTTCGGGTGCCAGGGCCGAATCGTCCCGGCTCAACCCGAAGTACCAGTTCGACACCTTCGTCATCGGCTCGAGCAACCGGTTCGCCCATGCCGCCGCGGTCGCAGTGGCGGAAGCGCCGGCGAAGGCCTACAACCCGCTGTTCATCTACGGCGAGTCCGGTCTGGGCAAGACGCACCTGCTGCACGCGATCGGCCATTACACCCAGCACCTCTTCAATGGCCACCGCGTCCGCTACGTGAGCTCCGAGGAGTTCACCAACGACTTCATCAACTCGATCCGCGACGGCCGAGCCGATGGGTTCCGCCGCCGCTATCGGGAGATCGACGTCCTCCTCGTCGACGACATCCAGTTCCTGGAGAACAAGGAGCAGACGCAGGAGGAGTTCTTCCACACCTTCAACACGCTGCACAACGCCAACAAGCAGATCGTGATCTCGAGCGACCGGCCCCCGAAACAGCTCGTGACACTGGAAGACCGGCTGCGCAACCGGTTCGAGTGGGGGCTCATCACCGACGTCCAGCCGCCGGAGCTGGAAACCCGCATCGCGATTCTCCGCAAGAAGGCCGCGCAAGAGCGGTTGGACGCTCCCCCTGAGGTGCTCGAGTTCATCGCCGGCAAGATCGCGAGCAACATTCGTGAGCTCGAAGGCGCGCTGATCCGAGTCACGGCGTTCGCGAGCCTCAACCGTCAACACGTGGATCTGGCGCTCGCCGAGGTCGTGCTCAAGGATCTGATCGCCGATGCGGCCGGCCCCGAGATCACCGCCGCGACGATCATGGCGCAGACCGCTGCCTACTTCGGGATCACGATCGACGACCTCTGCGGCTCGTCCCGCAGCCGCGTTCTCGTCACCGCCCGCCAGATCGCCATGTACCTGTGCCGCGAGCTCACCGACCTGTCGCTACCGAAGATCGGACAGCAGTTCGGGGGTCGCGACCACACCACCGTGATGCACGCGGACCGCAAGATCCGCTCGCTGATGGCTGAGCGCCGCTCCGTCTACAACCAGGTCAGCGAGCTCACCAACCGCATCAAGTCCCAGGCCCGCGGGTGACCCCCGCCGTGGCGCCGCGGTCGGGGCTCCGAACGCGGTCCGTCGGGCGTGCACAGGGTGGGGACAACCTTGTGGATGCGGGTGGACAACAAAACCGCAGCCGGTTCGTCCACCGCCCGCCCACGTCGTCCTCGACTTTCCGCACAGCGTCTTGTGGCTGGGAACAGGCCTCTGACCTGCGCAAACGTCCGTCGTCCCCAGTGTGCACGGGACTTACGGAGAAGACTTCTCTCAATTTTTCTGTCAGACCCTTTTTCGAAACTGTGAGTTGGTCCGCGGTGGAAGTCACGTCCGCCACGGTTGACCGACCTGAAAGGCGGTACCCATGAAGATTCGGATCGAGCGAGACCCGCTGGCTGACGCGGTGGCCTGGGCGGCCCGGATCCTTCCGCAGAAGAGCCAGCTCCCGGTGCTCGCCGGGCTGCGCCTCGACGCCACCTCGGAAGGGGCGTTGCGGCTGTCCGGGTTCGACTACGAGGTGTCCGCCGAAGCCGAGCTCGACGTGATGGTCGCGGAGGCGGGCTCGGTGCTCGTGCCCGGCCGGCTGCTCGCCGACATCACACGGAGCTTGCCCGGCCAGCCGGTCGAGCTCGTCACCGAGGGGACTCGCGTCCAGCTGTCATGCGGGTCAGCCCGCTTCACGCTGCCGACGTTGCCGCTCGACGAATATCCGACCTTGCCGGACATGCCCGAGGTCGCCGGCACCCTCGGCAGCGATGCGTTCGCCGCGGCCGTGTCGTCGGTCGCCATCGCGGCCGGGCGGGATGACACGCTCCCGGTGCTCACTGGTGTTCGCGTCGAGATCGAAGGCGAAGACGTCACGCTGGCCGCGACCGACCGTTATCGGCTGGCTGTCCGAACCCTGCGCTGGCAGCCGGCCGACCCGTCGTTGCAGGCGACGGCCCTGGTGCCGGCCCGCACGCTCGCAGAGGCCGCGAAGTCGCTGACTGCGGGCGCGGAGGTAACGCTCGCCCTGGCTGCTGGTGGCACGGGCGAGGGCATGTTCGGCCTGTCCGGCGCAGCTCGTCGCACGACGACCCGGCTGCTCGACGGTGAGTTCCCCAAGTACCGCTCGCTGCTGCCTGACTCGTCGTCAGCGACGGCTTCCGTGGACACCAACCAGCTCATCGACGCGGTTCGCCGCGTGTCGTTGGTGGCGACACGGACCTCACCGGTGCGGCTGTCCTTCTCGGCCGATGGCGTCGTCCTCGAGGCGGGCGGGCTCGACGAGGCCGAGGCAGCAGAGTCACTGCCCGCGAGCTTCGACGGTGAGCCGCTGACCATCGCGTTCAACCCGACCTATCTGCTCGACGGCCTGGGCGCGATCGACTCCGACGAGGCACGGTTGGCGTTCACCGCGCCGACCAAGCCCGCCGTGCTCACGGGCAAGGCGAGCGGCGACGAGTCGGGTGACTACCGGTATCTGCTGATGCCGGTGCGCTTGGCGGGTTGAGAAACGGGAGAGGATCGAGCCGTTCGTTCGCCGTTAGGAGACTGACGTGGAACTCGGCATGATCGGGCTTGGCCGGATGGGCGGCAACATGGCCGAGCGGCTGCGCCGCGCGGGCCACACGGTTGTCGGCTTCGACCGCTCACCTGAAAGTGGCCGTGACGTGGCCACCCTCGAGCAGCTGGTCGAACGCCTGACTCCGCCTCGCGCGATCTGGGTCATGGTGCCGGCGGGACCGGCGACGTACGAAACCGTCGAGCTGCTCGGCAACCTGCTGGCGGCCGACGATCTTGTCATCGACGGCGGCAACTCTCGCTATACGGACGACATCCGGCATGCGGATGACCTCGCCGCCAAGAGCATTGGGTTCGTCGACTGTGGGGTTTCGGGTGGGGTTTGGGGTCTCACCGAGGGCTACGGACTGATGTGCGGCGGCGAGCAGCGCTACGTCGACCGGCTGATGCCGATCTTCAATGCGTTGAAGCCGGACGGTGACTACGGGTTTGTGCACGCCGGCCAAGTGGGCGCCGGGCACTTCGCGAAGATGGTGCACAACGGCATCGAGTACGGCCTCATGCAGGCCTACGCCGAAGGCTGGGAGCTCCTCGAGGCCACCGACCTCGTCACCGATGTCCGCGAGGTCTTCCGTTCCTGGCAACAGGGCACCGTCATCAGGTCGTGGTTGCTCGACCTCGCCGTTCGGGCGCTCGACACCGACCAGCACCTCGAGCAGCTGCGCGGCTTCGCGCAGGACTCCGGCGAAGGACGATGGACCGTGCAGGCGGCCGTTGACCATGCCGTCCCACTTCCGGTGATCACGGCGGCGTTGTTCGCACGCTTTGCTTCGCGGCAGGACGACTCGCCGGCCATGAAGATGATCGCGGCGTTGCGCAACCAGTTCGGCGGTCATCCGGTGACGTCGGCAGCCGGCTCGGTGGCCAAGGGTGCGGACGCGCCGGGCGCTGACGTCAATGGGGACAGCGGCAAGCCGGAAGCCACCGCCCGCTAGCCCATGTTTGTTCGCGCCGTCTCACTCCTCGACTTCCGCTCGTACGCCGCGGTGGACCTCGAGCTCGAGCCCGGAGTGACGGCGTTCATCGGGCCGAACGGGCAAGGCAAGACCAACCTCGTTGAAGCGATCGGCTATCTCGCCACGCTCGACAGTCATCGCGTTGCCGCCGACGCTCCCCTGGTGCGGGCCGGCTCGGAACGCGCGGTCATCCGTGCGGGCGTCGTTCGCGACGGCCGGGAAACCAAGATCGAGGTCGAGATCGTGCCGGGCAAGGCCAACCGCGCCCGGCTCGGTGGCGCTCCGGTCCCACGGCCGCGCGAGATCCTCGGCACGCTGCGCACGGTGCTGTTCGCGCCGGAAGACCTCGCTGTCGTCAAGGGCGATCCGAGTGAGCGACGGCGGTTTCTCGACGAATTGCTTGTTGCGCGAGCGCCGCGCTACAGCGCGGTCCGCGCCGACTACGACCGGGTCCTCAAGCAGCGCAATGCCTTGTTGAAGTCGGCCGGGGCCGCTCGCCGGGCGGGCGGGTCGGCGCTGCGCACGCTCGATGTCTGGGATGCGCACCTCGCGACCGCGGGTGCCGCCTTGCTCGCCGCGCGCCTCGAGCTCGTCGACGCGTTGTCGCCGTTGGTCGACAAGGCCTATACGGCCGTAAGTCGCGGCGGCTCGCCGGCGACCTTGGCCTACAGCTCGACATTGCCCCCGGACAGTCTCGCGAGCCGAGACCGCGACGTGCTCGCCGCCGCACTCGCCGCGGCGGTTGCCGGCATGCGAGAGGCCGAGCTCGACCGCGGTGTCACGCTCGTTGGCCCGCATCGCGACGATCTCGTGTTGAGCCTCGGCGATCTGCCGGTGCGCGGTTATGCGAGTCACGGCGAGTCCTGGTCGTTCGCGCTCGCGCTGCGGTTGGCGGCGTACGACTTGCTGCGTTCCGACGGTGGCGAGCCGGTGCTGATCCTCGACGACGTCTTCGCCGAACTCGATGATGCCCGCCGCGAACAACTGGCTGATCTCGTCGCGCCCGCCGAGCAAGTGCTGATCACTGCCGCAGTCGTCGCCGACGTGCCCGCGCAGCTGACCGGCGCGCGGTATGACGTGGCGGCCGGGGAGGTCCGCCGTGTGCGCTGACAAGAGCTCGCCAGGTGAGGGTCCACGCGACCAGGCCCGTCATCTGCTCGACCGTGCCCGCAAGGCGGCGCCGGCCCGGCCGCGGCGGCCGCGGCGACCACCGCCGGACGAACAGTCATGGAGCGGACCCGGTCCGGACCAGCGGGATCCGGCGACATTAGGCGCCGTGGTCGACGGCCTGGTCCAAGAGCGCAACTGGGCATCGACATTGCGCTCGGCCGGCATTCCGGCGCGGTGGGAGCAGATCGTCGGCGCCGAGCTGGCGGGGCATTGTCGGCCGGTGCGTCTCGAGGCCGGCCGACTGACATGCGTCGCGGAGTCGACCGCGTGGGCGACCCAGATCCGGCTGCTATCCCGCTCGCTACTCGAGCGGCTGGCCGCTGAACTCGGCGCGGGTGTCGTCACCTCGCTGCATGTGCAGGGGCCGACTGCCCCGGATTGGCGGCACGGACCGCTGCGGGTGACCGGCCGCGGCCCCCGCGACACCTATGGCTGAGCTATCTCGCTGATAGCTCCGGAGGCCCGCCTCGACCCTCGTCCCCAGTATGGGGACATTAACCCGGCCTTGGGGACGCGCCACGCTGGTCCACAGGTACCCGGGAATGGGGATTCTGACGGCGTTCACAGGTAGACTCGGCGGCACACCCACGCCTTGCAGCGCCTGTCGCGCCGCTGTACGCGTGCCGACGGGCAGGAGCCGCATGTCCTACGACGCCAAGTCGATCACAGTTCTAGAGGGACTGGAAGCGGTCCGTAAGCGACCGGGCATGTATATCGGATCCACCGGCGAGCGCGGGCTGCATCACCTGGTTTACGAGGTAGTCGACAACGCGGTCGACGAGGCACTTGCAGGCCACGCCGACACCATCTTGTGCACGTTGCTGGCCGACGGCGGCGTTCGTGTTGACGACAACGGGCGAGGCATCCCGGTCGACCGGCACCCGGTCGAGAAGCGACCGGCGGTCGAGGTCGTCCTGACCACCCTGCATGCCGGTGGCAAGTTCGACGGCAAGTCTTACGCCGTGTCCGGTGGTCTGCACGGTGTCGGCGTCTCCGTCGTCAACGCGCTGTCGAGCCAGCTCGACATCGAGATCCGCCGCGACGGGTTTGTGTGGACCCAGTCCTACGCCAACGGCGGCAAGCCGACCGGTCCGCTGAAGAAGGGCGCGGCGACCAAGGCAACGGGCACGACGGTCACGTTCTGGGCGGACGACACCGTCTTCGAGACGACCGACTACTCGTTCGAGACGCTTTCCCGCCGCTTGCAAGAGATGGCGTTCCTCAACGCCGGCCTGTCGATCACGTTGCGGGACGAGCGCGACGAGGTGCCGACGGAGATCGTCTACCACTACAAGGGCGGCCTCGAGGATTTCGTCAAGCACCTCAACGCGACCAAGACTGCTGCGCACGACTCGGTCATCCACTTCACCACCGAGACCTCAGGTATGGCGCTCGAGGTCGCGATGCAGTGGAACAACACTTACGCCGAGTCGGTCTACACGTTCGCCAACACCATCAACACGCACGAAGGTGGCACCCACGAAGAAGGCTTCCGCGCCGCGCTGACCTCCGTCGTCAACAAGTTCGCGCGCGACCAGAAGATCCTCAAGGAGAAGGACGACAACCTCACCGGGGACGACATCCGCGAAGGTCTCACCGCGATCATCTCGGTCAAGCTCGCTCAACCGCAGTTCGAGGGTCAGACGAAGACGAAGCTCGGCAACACCGAAGCGAAGTCGTTCGTGCAGAAGGCGTGCAACGACTGGCTCGGTTCCTGGTTCGAACGCAACCCGCGCGAAGGCAAGACCGTCGTACAGAAGGCGGCGTCTGCTGCGCAGGCACGCATCGCTGCTCGCAAGGCGCGTGATCTCGCGCGCGGCCGTAAGGGCTTGTTGGAGTCGGCCGGGCTGCCCGGCAAGCTCGCCGACTGCCAGTCGACGAACCCCGAAGAGTGCGAGATCTACGTCGTTGAGGGTGACAGCGCCGGTGGGTCGGCAAAGGGTGGCCGCAACCCGATGAACCAGGCGATCCTTCCGATTCGCGGCAAGATCATCAACGTCGAGAAGGCGCGCATCGACCGCGTCCTGCAGAACACCGAAGTGCAGGCGCTCATCACTGCGCTCGGCACCGGCATTCACGACGACTTTGACATCGCGAAGCTGCGCTACCACAAGATCGTGCTGATGGCCGACGCTGATGTCGACGGCCAGCACATCCGCACGTTGTTGCTGACGTTGCTGTTCCGGTTCATGAAGCCGCTGATCGAAGCCGGCCATGTCTATCTCGCGCAGCCACCGCTCTACAAGATCAAGTGGTCGCGCGAAGACCCGGAATACGCCTATTCCGACCGCGAGCGCGACGGCCTGATCCAGGCCGGCACCGAAGCCGGCAAGAAGCTGCCGAAGGAAGAAGGCGTGCAGCGTTACAAGGGTCTCGGCGAGATGAACGCCGAGGAGTTGTGGGAGACCACGATGAACCCGGCAACGCGTGTGCTGTTGCAAGTAACGCTCGATGACGCGGCAACGGCTGACGAGCTGTTCTCGGTGTTGATGGGTGAGGACGTCGAAGCTCGACGTTCGTTCATCACCCGCAACGCCAAGGACGTCCGCTTCTTGGACATCTGAGAGCCCGACTTTTCGTTTTCTAGTAAGGACATTCCTTGACTGAGGTCACTACTCCTCCTGGTGGAGATCGCGTCGAGCCGGTCGGGCTCGAAGTCGAGATGCAGCGCAGCTTCCTCGACTACGCAATGTCTGTCATCGTGTCTCGCGCGCTGCCGGATGTGCGCGACGGCTTGAAGCCGGTGCACCGTCGGGTGCTCTACGCGATGTTCGACGGCGGCTATCGCCCGGACCGTGGGTTCTCCAAGTGCAGTCGCGTCGTCGGCGACGTGATGGGTCAGTACCACCCGCACGGCGACTCCGCGATCTACGACACCTTGGTGCGACTGGCACAGCGTTGGGCGATGCGGCTGCCGCTCGTCGACGGCCAAGGCAACTTCGGCTCACCGGGCAACGACCCGCCGGCCGCTATGCGATACACGGAATGTCGTCTCGCGCCGGTCGCGATGGAGATGTTGCGTGACATCGACCAGGACACGGTCGACTTCACGCCCAACTACGACCAGCGCGGCCAGGAACCACTCGTTCTGCCGGCTCGCTTCCCCAACCTGCTTGTCAATGGTGCGGCCGGCATTGCGGTCGGTATGGCGACCAACATCCCACCGCACAACTTGCAGGAAGTTGCTGCGGCGGTGCAGTGGTGCCTGGAGAACCCGGACGCGTCCGACGAGGAACTGCTCGAGGCGTGCGTCGAGCGGATCAAGGGACCGGACTTCCCGACCGGTGCACTCATCGTTGGCCGTGACGGCATCGACGACGCGTTGCGTACCGGGCGCGGCTCGATCCGGATGCGCGCGATCATCGAGGTCGAAGAGGACGCCCGGGGCCGGCAGCAGCTCGTCGTCACCGAGCTGCCCTACCAGGTCAACCCGGATGCGCTTGCGGAGAAGATCGCCGACCTCGTCCGTGACGGCAAGGTCGCCGGCATCGCCGACGTCAAGGACGAGTCGAGCGCGCGGACCGGTCAGCGTCTCGTCATCGTGCTCAAGCGTGACGCGATCGCCAAGGTCGTGCTCAACAACCTTTACAAGCACACGCAGCTGCAGGACTCGTTCGGCGTCAACATGCTGGCGCTTGTCGACGGCGTGCCGCGAACGCTGAACGTCGGCCAGATGGTGCGGCACTACGTCGCGCACCAGGTCGAGGTCATCGTTCGTCGTACGCGCTATCGGTTGCGCAAGGCCGAGGAGCGCGCGCACATCTTGCGTGCGCTGCTCAAGGCGATCGACGTCATCGACGAGGTCATCGCGCTGATCCGTGCGAGTGAGTCGGCCGACGCAGCTCGCACCGGCCTGATGTCTCTCCTCGAGATCGACGAGGTTCAGGCCACGGCGATCCTCGACATGCAGCTGCGCCGTCTTGCCGCGTTGGAACGGCAGCGGTTGCAGAGCGAGTACGACGAGCTGATGGCGGAGATCGCGGAGTACGAAGCGATCCTCGCGAGCCCGGAACGCCAGCGGTCGATCATCGGCGAAGAGCTCGGGGAGATCGCCGCCAAGTACGGCAACGAGCGGCGTAGCCGGATCGTCGCCTACGAGGGCGACATGAGCCTCGAGGACCTCATCGCCGAAGAGGACGTTGTCGTCACGATCACGCGCGGCGGCTACGCGAAGCGCACCAAGACCGACCTGTACCGCACGCAGAAGCGTGGCGGCAAGGGAGTGCAGGGCGCGCAGCTCAAACAGGAAGACATCGTCGAGCACTTCTTCGTGACCTCGACGCACCACTGGATCCTGTTCTTCACGAACAAGGGCCGGGTCTACCGAGCCAAGGCACACGAGCTGCCCGAGACCTCACGCGCGGCGCGGGGACAACACGTCGCCAACATCCTCGCCTTCCAGCCGGATGAGCGCATTGCCCAGGTCATCGACATCAAGGACTACAGCGTCGCGCCATACCTCGTCCTTGCGACCAAGCACGGGCTGGTGAAGAAGACGGCGCTGACCGATTTCGACTCCAACCGGTCCGGCGGCATCGTCGGCATCAACCTGCGTGACGACGACGAGGTCATCGGGGCGCGACTCGTCTCGGCGGAGCAGGACCTGCTGCTGATCTCCAAGAACGCGCAGTCGATCCGCTTCCACGCGACCGACGAGGCGCTGCGACCGATGGGCCGGGCGACGAGCGGGGTGATCGGCATGCGGTTCTCCGAAGGTGATGAGCTGCTCGCCATGGAGGTCGTGTCGGGCGACGACGTCGACGTCCTGGTGGCGACCGACGGCGGGTTCGCCAAGCGCACGAAGATCGAGGAGTACCCGGTCCAGGGCCGCGGCGGCAAGGGTGTCGTGACCGCGAAGATCGTCGCCAAGCGTGGACAACTAGTGGGTGCCCTCATTGTCCGGGTGGACGAGGAGGTCTTCGCCATTACGTCAGGTGGCGGAGTCATCCGCACCCGGGTGAAGGAAGTCCGCCGGGCCGGGCGGCAGACTATGGGTGTGCGTTTGATCAATCTGCCGCCGGACAACACCGTGGTGGCGGTCGCTCGCAACGCCGAGCCCGACACGGAGGCAGACGAGTCTTGACGACGCCGGGGCGCGGCGATTCCGAGCCGCCGCCGGTGGGTTGGCCCCAAGACGGGCCGGCCTACCGTCCGACCACGCCGCCGCGCCCACCGTCGGCGCCGGGAGATGGCCAGACATCCGGTTCCGGGCAGCAGCCCGGGGCGGCACGGCCCACGCCGCCTCCGCTGTGGCCGGATCCACCGGCCCGGTCAGGCTCGTCCGCACCAGCCCCGGCAGCGGCCCAACGTTCGGCACCCACGCAGCCGCCGCGCCCAGCCGCTCGTCCGGCGCAGCGGGCAGTGACAGTGGCTCCGTCCCGAAAGCAAGGCCGGCGGGCCCGACTGACGGTCAAGCGGATCGACCCCTGGTCGACGCTGAAGTTCTCGTTCGTCTATTCAGTGGCCGGGCTCGTCGTGCTTCTGGTCGCGGTGATCGCGCTCTACGCGATCGTCGATGCGATGGGCGTCATCGACTCGATCCGAAACTTCCTCAACGACGTCGAGGGCAACAAGAGCAGCATCGCCGAATGGCTGGGCTTCGGCCGCGTCATGACGGTGGCGCTGGTCATCGGCTGCGTGAACGTCATCCTGTTCACGGCATTCGCCACTCTGACCGCGTTCGTCTACAACGTCTGCACCGACCTGGTCGGCGGCATCGAGGTCACGCTCGCTGACCGGAATTGACCCGACTTCGCCGTACGGCGCTGGGGTAACCTCGTCGGGTCGTACGGGCCTGTAGCTCAGCTCGGTTAGAGCGCTTCCCTGATAAGGAAGAGGTCGATGGTTCAAGTCCATCCAGGCCCACTCGTATGAGGCGCCTCGCCCTGCTGCTGGCCGCGGTTGCCGGCGCGCTCGCAGCCGCTAAGTCGTGGCGGACACGGAAAGCAGATGCCGAACTTTGGGAAGAGGCCACCCGCGATCTAGGCTGATGACAAACACCCGGGGCTGTAGCTCAGCTGGTAGCAGCGCCTGCTTTGCAAGCAGGAGGTCAGGGGTTCGAGCCCCCTCAGCTCCACAAGATCAAAAGTGTCGGAACCACCGCATAGCGTCCGCGTATGGACCAAGCTCAACCGGAGCCGATCCGGGTACCAGCCGTCGTCGCCAAGGTCTGCACTCGTTGCGGACAGTTAAAGCCGCTGAGCCATTTCGGGCGACTGGCGAATGCGAAAGACGGCCTCAATTACATGTGCAAGCGATGCGCCGTCGAGCGAACGTTGCAATGGATGCGGACCAATGCGGACCGCTACAAGGGAACGCCTCCTGCGTATCGCCGTCATGGGCTGAGTGACGCGGAGTTCGAAGAATTGCTTGGGAGCCAGGACGGCGTTTGCGCGGTTTGCGGCCGACCGCCTCACGCGGGCGTGCGGCTGGCCGTCGATCACGATCACACCTGTTGCCCAGATGTGTGGTCCTGCGGCGATTGTGTGCGGGGGCTTCTCTGCCATCAGTGCAACCGGGCGGTTGGACTTCTGGGTGACTCATCGGCCTTGGCTCGCAGGTTGTCGACCTTCCTACAGCGGCCGCCGTTTGTTCGGTTGCAGTCCAACCGATGAAGGTCTGCAAACGTTGTGGCGAGCTCAAGCCGTTGTCCACGTTCGGACCCCACAAGCACACGCGCGACAAGCTCAACACCATCTGCAAGCCGTGTGCCGTCCAGCGGACGCTTGCCTGGCAGCGCGCCAATCCGGATCGGTCGAAGCCTGACTGGCCCAGCTATCGCCGGCATGGACTCAGCGACCAAGACTTTCAGTCGCTACTCGACAGCCAAGGCGGTGTCTGTGCCGTCTGCGGTCGGCCGCCCCGCCCCGGTGAACGCCTCGCGGTTGACCATGATCATGGCTGCTGCCCTGGCACGTGGTCGTGCGGCAAATGTGTGCGTGGTCTCCTTGGTCAGCCGTGCAATCAGGCGGCGGGGATGCTCCGCGATTCGCCGACGCTTGCCGACAAGCTCGCGGACTATCTCGACGCGCCGTTCTTCCGCAAACGGCGTCAGAGTTGACACGAATTTCGCGAACCGCTTGACACGGTGCACTCCTCGCGGAAGTGTCCCGGGACGGCTCAGCATTCACACGTGGGGCACCCGCTTTTGGGTCAACGGAGGGGAGTGCGGTTCAGTGCGTATCAGCAAATGGGGTGGCATCACCCTCGCCGGCGCAACGCTGGCGGCCATGACAGTCCTGCCAACGACGGTCAGCAACGCGGCCGGGCAGACGCTGTCGATTCAGGTGGGCGGCGACAGCACCGTCAGCGGTGTCGGCTTCGAAGGCATGCGCTTCCTGGCGCCCAGCACGCTCGTGGTGAACAAGGGAGACACACTCTCGTTCGCTTTCGCGGGCTTCCACACCGCAACCCTGCTTCCCGCCAACCAAGGCGCGGACGACTGGGTTGCAGATAACGCCACCGGCCTCGGCAGTACCTACGGGCTCGTCGGCCTGGACACGAGCGAAAGTGGCAACTTCGTGGTCAACCCGAAGGTGGCCTTCCCCTCCGATCCCACGTGCGGATCGGCGTCGACCCCGTGCGCTTACGACGGCTCGGCCGTCGTGAACTCCGGCCTCTCGGTGTTGATGTCGTCGCCGACTTGGTCGGTCACGGTCAATGCCAACCCGGGCGACACCTTCTGGGTCATCTGCCTCGTTCACCCGCACATGGCGCTGCGCGTCCAGGTTGCGAAGGGCCCCCAAACGGCGACGACGCAGGGCGCCATCGACAGCTACAAGACGGCAACCCTCGCGTCCGACCATGAGGCGGCGGCCGCGTTGATTCCCAAGCTGAACAAGCCCACGAGTCACAAGACCGCGGGCGGCGCCGTGGTGTGGGACGCATACGCGGGCTTTGACCAGGACGGTTATGGCATCGACGGCATGTTCCCGAAGTCGCTGCACATCAAGAAGGGCCAGACCGTGCGCTGGCACTTCACTCAGCTGATGGGCAACATCCACACAGTGACGTTCCCGAAGAGCAAGGTCGGAGCGCTCAACGCCGCATTCCCGAACCCCGTGTGCGAGGGGGCGAGTGGCGATACGCCGCCTAGCGCCGCGCCGCCACAGTTCTGCTCGACCGGTCCGCAGGACTTTGAGCTCGAACTTGCGGGATCGTCGGTACTCCCCTCGGGTGGACACCGCTACGCCGGAGGCACGGCCCTGCTGAACTCAGGCGTCGAGGGTGCGGGTGCGCCAAGCAACGCTCCGTTCGACGTCAAGTTCACCAAGGCGTCGAGCAAGAAGGGTTACAGCTACGCCTGCATCGTTCACGGCGTCATGATGACCGGCACCGTGTATGTCGCGAGCAGTTAGTACCGCTTAGCCGGCCGGACGGTCGGATGGCTGCGAGGCCCCTGCGACACCCGTCGTGGGGGCCTCAGTCATGTCCGCCCGCGGGAATGGCGACGCCGTCGGCTGCGGCGGTTCCGGACGGCGCTGCGACATACCGACTGCTGCGCCGAGCGCGGCACCACCGATCAGGCAGGCCAACGCCAGGGGCCACCGGCGTGCGCGCTTCGGCTTCTCGCCCCGAAGGACGCGGATCGCCTCGGTGGCGCGCACTTTGGCCTCCGCCCGAGCCGGTGCGGAGTTGTCCCGCGCGCTTTCGGCAGCAGCCACGACGGCCGGCACCACGTCGCTGCGCAGCTTCGTCCGCGCGGTTTCGACGGCTGGGCTCAACCGGTCGACCGCAGGGGCGAGCCGGACCTTCGCCTCATCGAGAACAGGTACGACCCGGGCCGTCGCGGTGTCGACATACGGAATCACGACTTCGCGAGCAGCAGTCAGCCGGGGAGCGAGTGCCTCGCGCGTCGTTCCCCAGGTTTCGAGCAGCCGATCCTTGGCGGCATCGGTATCTGGCGTAGAGCGCACCACGGTGACCTCCGAACGACGCTGGACCTCTCTGGTCCGTTCCCCACGCCGAGCGGCCGCAACCACTCGGCGTCAACCCACAGGTGGCAACCCCCATGCAAGGATGGCCGTTCGACCTGTGCAAGCCCTATATGAAGGAGCGCCGTGGCCGAGGACCTCTACGCGACCCTGTCTACCTCTGAAGGCGATATTCGCCTGAAGCTTTTCCCGAACCACGCCCCTAAGACCGTGGCCAACTTCGTGGAGCTCGCGGAGGGCAGCCGGGAGTGGACCGACCCGCGTACGGGGGAGCGAAGCAAGTCCTCGCTCTACGAGGGCACCGTCTTCCACCGGGTCATCAGCGGCTTCATGATCCAGGGCGGTGACCCGCTCGGCACCGGCACCGGCGGGCCGGGATACCGCTTCAACGACGAGATCCACCCCGAGCTGGCCTTCACCCGGCCCTACCTGCTCGCCATGGCCAACGCCGGCCCGGGCACCAATGGCTCGCAGTTCTTCGTCACCGTCGCCCCCACCACCTGGCTGACCGGCAAGCACACCATCTTCGGCGAGGTCGCCGACGACCAGTCACGCGGGACCGTCGACAAGATCGCTGCGACACCGACCGGCGCGCAGGACCGTCCGGTCACCGATGTCGTCGTGCAGAAAGTCACCATTGAACGGGTGCCTGCCTGAGTGAGCGACGCGTCAACCCCCAGCCCCGACGACGCCACCGCGGCGCCCGGCTCCGGGCTTCCCACCTGCTACCGGCACCCCGGCCGCGAGACCGGAGTCCGCTGCACGCGCTGTGACCGGCCGATCTGCCCGGAATGCATGGTTCCGGCGTCTGTTGGCTTCCAATGCCCGGAATGCGTCACTGAAGGACGCAAGACCGTGCGCGCGCCCCGGACGGTCTACGGCGGAACGGTGCGTCGAGGCGGCTGGGACGTCACGCGCACGCTCGTGGCCATCAACGTCGCTGTCTTCATCGCTTCGATCGCGAGTGGCGCCAACCTGATCTCGGGCGAACCAGGAAAGTCCACCGTCTACGACAACTTCGCGCTGGTGCCGGTCGCGGTCGCGCACGGTGACTGGTACCGCCTGTTCACCGCGATGTTCCTGCACTTCGGCTTCCTGCACATCGCCTTCAACATGTGGGCGCTGATGGTCATCGGCACCCCGCTCGAGCAGCTTCTCGGCCGGCTGCGTTACCTGACCTTGTATGTCCTCGCGGGGTTGGGCGGCAGCATTCTGTCGTTCGTCAACGGCAGCATCGGCGAGAACGCTGCCGGCGCCTCCGGAGCGATCTTCGGGCTGTTCGGCGCCTACTACGTCATCACCCGGCGGCGCGGGTTGGAGACCGGACCCATCGTCGGTTTGATCGCGATCAACCTGGTCTTCTCGTTCACCTTCTCCGGCATCGACTGGCGCGGTCATGTCGGTGGACTCGTGGTCGGTGCGCTGGTCGCCGTCGTGTTTGCCTTTGCGCCGACTGGACCCAATCGCAACCGCGTTCAGGCCGCGGGCTGTGTGGCGATCGCGCTGCTGCTCGCGGTGGTGGGGATCGTCGGCGCGAAGCACGTCCGCAACGAGTGCCCGGCCTACGACCTCCGGCACAGCGACCGGGGTCCAATCGTGCTGTGCGCGCCTGCGGTCTAGTGGCTGTGCGCGCCTCCGGACTAGCTGGGAACAACCCGGACTAGAACGACGTTCTGTTTGCGCCGTACCATTTCTCAGGTCAGTGCCGAGAAGGGAACCGCCATGCGCGACGCCGTCATCGTCGATGCCGTTCGGACACCCGTGGGACGCCGCAACGGCGCCTACAAGGACGTCCACCCGGTCGACTTGTCAGCCCATGTGCTGAATGCACTCGTCGAGCGCACCGGCATCGACCCCACGGTCGTCGACGACGTGGTCTGGGGCGTGGTGAGCCAGGTCGGTGAGCAGGCGATCAACGTCGGCCGCAACGCCGTCCTCGGAGCCGGCTGGCCCGAGTCGATCCCGGGTACGACGGTCGACCGCCAGTGCGGCTCGTCGCAGCAGGCTGCGCACTTCGCGGCGGCTGCCGTGATCTCCGGGCAGGTCGACGTCGCTGTCGCCGGCGGCGTCGAGGTCATGACGCGCGTGCCCATGGGGTCCTCACTCGGCACCAACGTCGGGTTCCCGATGGGCCCGCGGATGCTCGTTCGCTACGAGGGGCAGCAGATCAACCAGGGCCTCGGCGCCGAGATGATCGCCGACAAGTGGAGCTTCTCCCGCCAGCAGCTCGACGAGTTCTCCCTGAGCTCCCACGAAAAAGCTGCCGCAGCGATCGACTCGGGCGCCTTCGCGGGTCAGTACGCCGCCCTCCCGGGCACCGGCCTCGAGGTCGACGAAGGCGTACGCCGCGACACCACGCTGGAGAAGCTGGGCTCGCTCAAGCCGGCGTTCAAGGAGGACGGCGTCATCCACGCCGGCAACTCCTCACAGATCTCCGACGGCTCCGGCGCCCTGCTGATCACGACGTCGGACAAGGCGCGGGAGCTCGGCCTCAAGCCGCTCGTTCGGCTGCACACGTTCGCGCTCGCCGCGGACGACCCGGTCATCATGCTGACGGCGCCGATCCCGGCGACCGCGAAGGCGCTCGCCAAGTCCGGCCTCTCGATCGACGAGATCGGGGCGTTCGAGGTCAACGAGGCGTTCGCGCCCGTCCCGCTTGCCTGGCTGTCAGAGACCGGTGCCGACCCGGCGCGGCTGAACCCGCTGGGTGGGGCGATCGCGATCGGTCACCCGCTGGGTGGCTCCGGCGCGATCCTCATGACGCGGCTGGTGCACCACATGGTCGACAACGGGATCCGCTACGGCCTGCAGACCATGTGCGAAGGCGGCGGCATGGCGAATGCGACGATCTTGGAGCTGCTGTAGCCGTTATCCCCACTGGGGATAAACCCTGTGGGAAATGACATCGGTGCAACTACCCCGTTGTGGGGATCAGCGCGCTAACGCCACTGAGTTGATACCGCGAAGCCGGCGACGATGAAACCGAAGCCCACGAGCAGGTTCCAGTTGCCGAGCGCGCTCACCGGGATGGCGTTGTTGGAGACGTAGAACAGGATCAGCCACACGATCCCGACGAGGAACAAGCCGACCATGAGCGCGCCGATCCAGGGTGGGCTGACGCGCTTTTTCGGAGACCGGGTCGGCGGCGGCGTGTAGGCCTCCCGCCGGCGCACACGCGACTTGGGCACTTCTGGGTCCTTCCGGCTGGATCTTCCGGCGCGCCGAAACAAGTGCGCGCGTTCCACTCATAGCCTAGTTGCTCGTGAACGGCTGGAAACCGCTCGTGCCGCTCGCCGCCGGGTTGGCGGGGCTGCTGCTTGCCACCAGTGCGGTGACGGCGCGTGGCACGGAGCTCCGGTCGACATCTGCACTCGACGTGTCCCAGCTCATCGCCAACCAGCAGCGCACGCTGGCGGGGTTGTCTCACGACGAGCAGACCTTGCGCTCCCGCATCTCGGCCGCCACCGCCCTCGCCTCCGTCGGCAACCGCAAGATCCGCGCGCTGCGCCGCGACGCCGGCCGGCTGCTCCGCCCGGCCGGGCTCACGCCTGTCGTCGGCCCCGCCGTGAGCGTCGCGCTCGACGATGCCTCCAGGGCCGACCAGCAGCGTGACTTCGACGCCGGCGCTCAACCCGACGACCTGGTGATCCACCAGCAGGACGTGCAAGGCGTGGTCAATGCTCTGTGGGCGGGAGGCGCCGAGGCGATGTCGATCATGGGGGTGCGGGTCGTCGCGACGACTGCGGTCCGGTGTGTGGGCAACACGCTGCTGCTTTCGGGCCGGGTCTACAGCCCGCCGTTCGTCGTGACGGCGATCGGCGACACGCGCCGGCTCCGCCGGGCTCTCGACCGGGACAAGGCGGTCCAGGTGTTCCAGCAGTACGTCGCGGCCTACGGCTTGGGGTATCACGTGTCGATAGGTAGGAACGTGAGACTGCCGGCATACTCCGGACCTTTGGAGCTTTCTCAGGTGCAAGCCTCATCATGACCGAGATGACCGCAACGGCCGACCGCGCCGTCCGCACCGGCCGCGCACCCGGCGATGGGTGGCGGATGGCCGTGCGCGGCCTTGGTCAGCTGCTCATCACTGCCGGGGTCGTCATCCTGCTGTTCGTCGTCTATGAGCTCTGGATCACGGGCCTCTACACCGCGCGCGAGCAGCACAAGTTGCTTTCGGGTATCGAGGATCAGTGGCGGCACGGTGGTGGCGTCGAGGTGTCGACGGCGACACCGACGGAGATCAAGCACATCCCGATCGGCTCGGGCATCGCGATCCTGCGCATCCCGCGGTTCGGCAGCGGTTATCACATGGTCGTCGTCGAGGGCACTGGCTACAGCGACCTCGAGAAGGGGCCGGGCCACTACCCCGGCACGGCGTTCCCCGGTCAGGTCGGCAACTTCGCTGTTGCCGGTCACCGCACGACGTACCTGCATCCCTTCTACAACATCAGCGAGCTCAAGCCCGGCGACGCGATCGTGCTCGAGACGAAGACGATGTGGTTCACCTACCGTGTCGAGGACATCCCGACGACGAAGGGCTATCCGAAGATCTCCTACCAGGAGATCGTCGATCCCAGCGCTGTTCAGGTCGCCTATCCGGTTCCGGACCAGCCGAACCCGAGCGCTAAGCCGAGTCTCAAGCTGCTGACATTCACGTCGTGTAACCCCCGCTATTCGGCGGCGCAGCGCATCGTCGTGCACGCGATGCTCGCGCAAGCGCTGCCCAAGGGTCCCGGTGTCGTTCCGCCGGCATTGGAGCGCTGAGCCATGTACGTCTGGATCTGGCGGCACATCCCGGGTGGGATTCCCGGCAAGCTGCTCGGCTCTCTGGTCCTGCTGGTGGCCGCCGTCGCGCTGCTGTTCTTCGTCATCTTCCCGCGGGTCGAGAAGAAGCTGCCGTTCAACGACGTGACGATCAACCAGGGCGGCACACATGCGAGTGCATCGCCGTCGCCCACCGGTTAACCGACTGCGTGAGACGCGTCTGTCAGTGCCAGACTTCCCGCCATGACGGTGGAGTCGGCGTATGACGATCGGCCGTGGCTCGCGACATACCCCGACGACGTCCCGGCTGACTTCGACTTCCCGCAAGTCCCGCTGACGCGACTGCTCGACGATGCGGCTGCGGAGTTCCCGTCCGCCGTGGCGATCACGGCGGGTGCGGCGCGGGTTCGCTACGCCGAACTGCTCGACCGGGTCAACCGGCTGGCCGGCGGCCTCGCCGGGCTCGGTGTCGGTCATGGTGACCGCGTCGCGTTGGTGCTGCCCAACTGCCCGCAATACGTCGAGGCATTCTTTGCGGTGCTGCGGCTGGGTGCGACCGTTGTGCAGTGCAACCCGCTCGCCACCGCCGACGAGATGCGCCGTCAGCTCGTGGACGCCCAGCCCGTTGCAGCCGTGTGCCTGGACAAGAGCGTCGGCATCGTCGAGGCGGCGCGTGCCGACTCCGGAACTCGTGCGGTCGTCGTCACCTCGCTGGTCGACTACTTGCCGACGGCGGAGCGGCTCCGGCTGCGGTTGCCGCTGCCCTCCGCACGTGCCGCGCGCCGGCGGCTGCTCGCGCCGGTCCCGGATTCGGCCGGCGTTCATCGCTACCGCGACCTGTTGAGCGCTGCTCCTGCGCGCCAACAGTCCGTGGATCCGGTCCGCGATGCGGCGGTGCTGCAATACACCGGCGGAACGAGCGGGATCGCCAAAGGCGCGATGCTCAGCCACGCCAATCTTGTTGCCAACGCTTATCAAATGCGGCTGTGGTTGCCCGAGGTCACGAGTGGCGGGGAGAGCACGCTCGTGGTGCTGCCGCTGTTCCACGTCTATGGCCTGACGCTCTGCCTGCTGACGTCGGTGCTGCTCGCCGGCCGGCTCATCCTGTTGCCGCGCTTCGACGTGACAGATGTGCTCGACACCATCGAGCGCGAACAGCCGACGCTGATGCCGGGTGTGCCGCCGATCTACCAAGCGATTGCGGATTCGTTGCGCGCGAAGCGACGTGACCTGTCGTCCATCCGTACTTGTGTCTCTGGCGCAATGCGTCTGCCGGTCGAGGTCCAGGAACGGTTCGAAGCGCTGTCCGGCGCGACCCTTGTGGAGGGCTACGGCACCACGGAGTCGTCCCCTGCGACGCACTGCAATCCGGTTCGCGGAGGACGCAAGCCCGGCAGTGTCGGCGTACCTCTTCCGGGCACCGACGCACGGATCGTCGATCCGGGCGAGCCCGGGACGGTGCTGCCGCCCGGCACCGTCGGCGAGCTCGCGGTCAAAGGACCGCAGGTGTTTCTCGGCTATCGCCATGCAGCGGACGTGGATGAGGCGGCCGCTGATGACCAGGCGCTCTTGCCCGGCGGCTGGCTGCTGACCGGCGATCTGGCGCAGATGGACGCGGACGGTTTCTTCACGATCGTCGACCGCAAGAAGGACCTCATCATCGCGGGCGGGTTCAACATCTATCCGGCCGAGGTCGAGGCAGTCATCGAAGGACTGGATGGCGTTGCCGAAGTCTGTGTCATCGGGCTGCCGGACCGCTACCGCGGCGAGACGGTGAAGGCCTACGTCGTTGCGACCGACGGCGCCACGCTGACTGCCGATGGCGTGCGGGATCACTGCGCGACGCTGCTTTCGGCATACAAAGTGCCGCGCGAGGTCGAGTTTCGCGACGAGCTGCCACGTACCGTGGTGGGCAAAGCGTTGCGGCGGTTGCTGGTCGCTGAGGAGCTCGCGAAGGCAGGTCAGGTGTGACTCGGATCCTGGTCGTGGACAACTACGACAGCTTCGTCTTCAACCTTGTCCACTACCTCGCGCAGCTCGGTGCCGACGTGACGGTGCGGCGCAATGACGAGCTCAAGGCACGCGAGCCACGAGAGCAAGGTGTCGACGGAGTGTTGCTGTCGCCGGGACCCGGCCGTCCCGAGGACGCCGGTGTGTGCGTCGACCTCGTGCACGAGGTCGGAGCGGACCTGCCGATTTTCGGGGTCTGCCTTGGTCACCAAGCCATCGCCGCGGCACACGGCGCCCGGGTCGAGCGCGCACCGGAGCTGCTGCACGGAAAGACGAGCGTCGTCGAGCATGAGGGCGTCGGCGTGCTGGCCGGGATGCCGAACCCGTTTACGGCGACGCGCTATCACTCGCTGGCCGTCGTCGAAGACTCGATGCCCGCGGAGCTCGAGGTCACCGCACGCACACCCGGCGGGGTTGTCATGGGGCTACGGCACCGCGACCTGCCGCTCGAAGGCGTGCAGTTCCATCCCGAGTCGGTGTTGACCGAAGCAGGACACACCTTGCTGGCCAACTGGCTCGTGGCTTGTGGGGACACCGAGGCGCGCACGCTCGCGCCAGCCCTCGTCGCCGCGGTCGAAAGGCAGCGGACGGCCGCTAGCTAGAGCAGTCGAGTGCGACGTTGACGTCGACTTCACGCCACCAAAACCAGCGCGAAGGTCGCACTCAACATGTGGTCAGAAGGACGGCAGCGGACTTGGCGATTCCGATGTTGTCGGTGAGGGTGACTCGCTCGGGGTCTCACTGGGACTTGGTGTCGGAGTTGGCGACGGAGCATCCGTCTGCAACGTGACCGTCGACCCGTAGGCGACGAACGATCCGCCGGCGGGGTTCTGGCTGATCACGTTCGCGTTGTCCGGTGAGGTGGCCGGGTCGAGAAGCACCCGGAAGCCTGCCTGAAGGAGCTGCGCGCGTGCGTCGGCGACCTTCATGCCGACTACGTCGGGCACCTTGACCTGACCGTTGGAGACGGTGAGGACGACGCCGCTGCCGATCGGTGCCTGCGAGCCCGACGGCGGGTTGACGCTGAGCACCTGACCGGCCGGCCGGTCGGAGTTCTGCGGCACGATCTGCGCGACCTCGAGGCCTGCTGCCTTGAGCGCCTGTTTGGCTTGCGCTGACGTCAACCCGAGCAGGTTGTCCGGCACCAGGACGTAGTGGATGCCCTTCGACACGACGATGTCGACGCTGTCGCCCTTCTTCAACAGGATGCCGTCGGCCGGGTCCTGATGAAGGATCACGCCGGCCGCCACCGTGGGACTGAACTGCTGGGTGATCTGGCCGATCTTGAGTCCCTTGCCGGCGAGGATCGCCTGGGCGTCCGCCTGCGTGAGTCCGACGACACGCGGGGTGTTGACCTCGCTGCTGCCGCCGGACAACAGAGCGCGTGCGATGAGCAGCGCAACGACGAAGACGGCGATGGTCGCGGCGGCAAGGCCGGCATAGGCGGCGGCGCGTCCGGTGCGTGGCTGCTGGTGGCGGAGCAGAACGGTGGTCGCCGGCGTCGGAGCGAGCAACGCGGCGTCATCGCTGAGGATCGGGGTGGCCTCGACCGGACGGCCCGCAAGCGCGCGCTCGATGTCCGCACGCATGTCCCCCGCGGACTGGTACCTGTTGGCGGGGTTCTTCGCCATCGCCTTGAGGACGATCGCGTCAACGGGCGACGGGACGTCGGACTCGAGCCGCGACGGCGGCATCGGGTCTTCCCGCACGTGCTGGTAGGCGACGGCTACCGCCGTGTCGCCGGAGAACGGCGGGGCACCGGTGAGCAGCTCGTAGAGCATGCAGCCGACCGAGTAGACGTCGCTGCGGGCGTCGACGTGCTCACCGCGCGCCTGCTCCGGCGACAGATAGTGCGCGGTGCCGATGACAGCAGCGGTCTGCGTCATCGTCGAGGTGCTGGTGAGTGCGCGCGCGATGCCGAAGTCCATGACCTTGACTTCGCCGCCGGGGGTCAACATGACGTTGCCCGGCTTGATGTCGCGGTGGACGATGCCGGCGCGATGCGCCTCGTCGAGAGCGGTGCAGATCTGCGCCGTGATCTCGAGCGCGCGCTGCGGAAGCAGCCGGCCTTCGCTTTCCAGCACCTGGCGGAGCGTGCGGCCCTCGACGTACTCCATGACGATGTAGGGCGTCACTTCGCCGTCACGGTCGTCCTCACCGGTGTCATAGACAGCGACGATCGACGGATGGTTGAGCGACGCCGCTGACTGTGCCTCGCGACGGAACCGGCTCTGGAACGACGGGTCCCGCGCGAGGTCCGACCGCAGCATCTTGATGGCGACTTCACGCCCGAGCCGGACGTCCCGGCCGCGGCGAACCTCGGCCATCCCGCCGTAGCCGATGACCGCCCCGAGCTCGTAACGGCTGCCCAGCAGGTGGGCTTCAGTCACCATCTTGCTTGTCCTTGTGCGGGCCGTGACCGTGCGGCTCGTGCGGTTTCGGCTGCTTGCCGGGATGTGGAGCGGGTTTGGTCGGTGTGATGACCGGCGGAGCTACTGGAGGCACGGCGACCGTCAGGGTCACGGTCGCTCCTTCCGCTACCGAGCCGGTTGGCTCGACGCCGATCACGGTACCCGCGGTGGCTGAGGAGGTGCGCGTCTTCCGTGCAACCACGAAGCCATCGCCACGCAGCGCGTGCGCAGCGGCGGAATACGTCTTTCCCATGACGTTTGGGACGCTCGCTCGGTTGACACCGCTGTCCGTGCACGAGTGCAGAAGCAGGAAGCCGAGCAGGATCACCGCTGCGCCGACCCCGATGAAGATGTTGCGTATCCGACGCTGTTCCTGGTCATGTCCCGCGAGGGCGGTGGAGACCGACGCGGCCGCAGCCGCCGCTGCGGCGGGCATTTCGCCGGTCGCCAGGACGGCGGTCGGCTCGGGCCGCGAACTCAGCTGGGCCGAAAGCGCCAGAGCCGTGCGGCCGAAGTCGCCGGCGCTGGGCTGGCGCTGCGCCGGGTCCTTGCTGAGCGCGCGCATGACGAAGTCCGCGACAAGCGGCGGCGTGTCCGATGGCAGCGCCGGTGGCTCCGTCGTCGCGTGTGCCATCGCGATCCCGATGGCGGAGTCCGCGACGAACGGTCGCGTGCCGGCCAGGCACTCATAGGCGACCACGCCGAGTGAATAGATGTCGCTGGCCGGCGTCGCGGCCCGGCCGGACGCCTGCTCCGGCGACAGGTATGACGCGGTGCCTACGAGCGTCCCGGTTTGGGTGACGGGCGCGCTGTTGACGGCGCGGGATATGCCGAAGTCGGTCACCTTGACGACTCCGTCGGGGCGGATCAGCAGGTTGCCCGGCTTCACGTCGCGATGCACGACGCCGGCGTCGTGCGCGGCCTGCAGCGCGAGCGCCGCCTGCCCGACGATGTCCATCGCTTGCTCGGGTGGAAGCGGGGCGGTACGCGCGATCAATGTCGCGAGCGGTTCACCCGGCACGAGCTCCATGACCAGGTAGGGCGTGTCGCCTACCTCGCCGTAGTCGTAGACGCCGGCGATGCCGGGATGGGACAGCGCGGCCGTGTGTTTGGCCTCGTCACGGAACCGCCGCAGGAAAGTTGCGTCGACGGCGTACTCCTCTTTGAGGACCTTGACCGCGACGTCGCGATCGAGCAGCGTGTCGCGGGCGCGCCAGACCTCACCCATGCCGCCGATCGCGATGCGTTCGACGAGCCGGTAACGCTCGCCGACCGTCAGCTCAGGCGCCAGACTCACTGGCCGAGCACCGCCTGCATGACCTGGCGAGCGATGGGCGCGGCCGTCTGACCGCCGACACCGCCATGCTCGACGAGGACGGCGACCGCCACCTGCGGGTTCTGCGCCGGTGCGAACGCGATGAACCACGCGTGCGTCGGCTGGCCGGGGGCGTTCTCGGCGGTGCCCGTCTTGCCCGCCACCGTCACGCCGGGAATCTGCGCAGCCGTGCCGGTGCCGTTCGTGACGACGGCTTCCATCATCTGCGTGAGGTCAGTCGCCACGCTGGGGCGGATCGCGCGGCCGATCTCCTGCGGGCTCGTCGTCGACAACGTGGACAGATCGGGCGCGAGTGTCTTCGCTACGAGATACGGCTGCATCACAGTGCCGCCGTTACCGACCGCGGCGGCAACCATCGCCATCTGCAGCGGCGTCACGGCATCGTCGTACTGCCCGATGGCCGAGAACGCCACCTGGGGTGGCGGGATGTCCGACGGGAAGACGCTTGGTGCCACACCCATCGGGATCGACAGGGTCGAGTCGTTGAAGCCGAAGGCTTCTGCTTGCTTTCGCAAGGCGGTTGGACCGAGCTTGAGACCAAGACCGCCGAACGCGGTGTTGCACGAGACGCGCAACGCGTCGGCCAGACTGATCTGGCCACCGCCGGCGCACTGCTCGCCTTGAAAGTTCTGCAGCTTGTGCGTCGTCTCCGGCAGTGACAGCTCGTTGGGCGCTGGAAGTTGCGACGACGGCGTGTACTTGCCGCTCTCGAGTGCAGCCGCTGCAGTGACGACTTTGAACGTCGAGCCCGGCGGATAAGTCTGCGAGATCGCGCGGTTGAGCAGCGGTGACGCCGGATCGTGCAGCAGCGACTGGTAGGCGCGCCGAACCGTCGCGCTGTGGTGCGAAGCGAGCGGTGCAGGATCGTATGACGGCGAGGTGGCGAGCGCGAGGATGGCGCCGGTCTGCGGGTTGAGGGCGACGACCGCGCCGCGTTTACCCGCCAAGGCTTGGTATGCCGTTTGCTGCGCGTTGGCGTTGAGCGTCAGCTCGACCGCGCCACCCTGCGGCGTCCGACCGGTGAAGTAGTCGGAGATCCTTCGTACGAAAAGCTTGTCGGAGTCGCCGGAGAGGATCTCGTTCTCGGTTTGTTCGATGTCGGTCGCGCCATACAGCAACGAGTAGTAGCCGGTGACGGGCGAGTAGGTCGGACCGCCGGGATAGAAGCGCTGGTATTTGAACAGGCCACCGACCTTGCGTGAAAGCGCGACCGCTCGGCCGCCGACGATGATCGGTCCTCGACGGTGTGAGTATTCGCTATAGAGCACGCGTTGGTTGAGCGCGTTGCTCTTGAGCGAGTTCGCCTGTCCGACCTGGACAACGTTGTCGTTGATGAGCAGTGCCAGGAACATGACGAGGGCCGCGATCGCGACTCGGCGCAGGCTTCTGTTCATGCGCGCCGCACCACCATGGTTGTGGCGTCGTCCGGTCCGGGCAGCGGTTGCGGGATCTCCTCCGGCCGGCGCGCGGCATCACTGATGCGCACGAGCAACGCAAGCGCGATCCAGTTGCTGATAAGGCTCGATCCGCCATACGACAGGAAGGGCAACGTCAGGCCCGTCAACGGGATGAGCCGGGTGATGCCGCCGACCTGGACGAAGACCTGCAACGCCAGTCCGAACGCGAGGCCGGCGGCGAGCAGCTTGCCGAACGCGTCCTTGGTGCCGATGGCCGCACGAATGCCGCGCGTGACGATCAGAAGGTAGAGCGTCAGCACGGCCATGACGCCGACGAGCCCGAGCTCCTCACCGACCGTGGACATGATGAAGTCGGTGTTGGCGAACGGCACGATGTCCGGTCGCCCCTGCCCGAGTCCGGCTCCGAAGATGCCGCCGGTGGCAAGGCCGAAGAGCGCTTGCGCGAGCTGGTAGCTGCCGCCGACTGCTCTGTTGTAGATCTCATGGTTGAACGGGTGCAGCCATGCCTCGTAGCGGTCGTGGACATGCGAGATCGTGGCACCGGCGAAGACCGCGCCGACGACAAACAGCACCACACCGATGAGCAGCCACGAGGCGCGCTGGGTCGCGACGTAGAGCACGACGAGGAAGATGCCGAAGTAGAGGAGACTGGAGCCGAGATCGTGTTCGCGGAACAGGATCAACAGTGACACGAGCCACGCGAGCAGGATCGGACCGAAGTCGCGGCCGCGGGGAAAGTCCACGCCGAGGATGCGTCGGCCGGCGAGCGCAAGTAGTTCGCGCTTGCGCACGAGATAGCCCGCGAAGAAGACGATGAGTGCGATCTTCGCGATCTCACCGGGCTGGAACGAGAAGCCGCCGAAGCGCACCCAGATGCGCGCGCCGTTGACCTCGCTGTGACTTGCCGGGAGCAACGCGGGGATCACGAGCAGCACGAGAGCGACAGCCATCGCGGTGTAGGTGTAGTTCTGCAGCCGACGGTGGTCGCGGACAATGACGAGCACTGCGACGAACAGCACGATCCCGATGACGGTCCACTCGAGCTGAAGCGGCGCGGCGGCGTGCTGTCCGCTCTGGCTGCTGGCGTTGTCGAGTCGGCGGATCAGCACGAGTCCGAGACCGTTGAGCAGCGCGGCTGCCGGAAGGAACACCGGATCGGCGTGCGGGGCGAACCGCCGGACGGCGAGATGCGCGACGAGGAAGAGCGCGGCCAGGCCGAGCCCGTAGCCGAATGTGCCGGGTGGAACGCGGTGGTGCTGCGCGAGACCGACGTTGGCGTAGGCGACGACGGTGATGACGACGGCGAAGACGACAAGTGACAGCTCGGTCCACCGACGGGCCTTTGGTGCGGGTGCAGCTGCAGTCGTCATGGCGTGGTCACGCAGTAAGAGGGTGGCGGCGACGGCGTGGGAGACGGAGCGGGTTTCGGGTGCGCGCGCCTGTGCTTGTGCGTCGGGGTGCGTGAGGGAGTGAGGGTGGGACGGGGAGTGGGCGACGCTGAAGGCGACGGCGACGCACTTGGGCAGGCGGCCGATCGCAGATTGGCGACGATGCGCGTCGCGTCGCTCTTGCCGTTGGCCTCGATCCCGTCGCTGACCTGGCCGCGCTGATACTCGGGCAGCGACTGGAGGGGGATGTCGGTGCGAGTCGCCAGCCGGCTGAGGTCGACGCCGAGCGCGCTGCCTTGGACACCGCGGTAGATCGCGACGGTGGGGGGGCTGCCGTTGGCGACGCCGACGTAGTACTGCGAGCGCACGTAAAGGAAGGTGGCGAGCGCGCCGGCGGCAAGGAGGACGAGGAGCACGACGAAGACGATGATGAGTCGGTGCGGCCGCAGTCGCTGGCGCGGTTCGGAGCCGGCGTCAATGTCGCCGTCGCCGGCTGCCGCGGTCTGCGGAACCTCGCGCATCGGCCTGCGCCGTTGCCGGGGCGCGACGGCGGCCGCGCGGGCGGCAGGACTGTCGTCACGCGTCGGGGTCGCCGGTGGTCCCGGGTCGGCCGCGGCACCACCGACGATGGCGTTCTCGCCGCTGCGGTCCTCCTCGACCACCTCGGCGACGATGCAGCTGATGTTGTCGAGGCCGCCGGCCCGCAGCGCAAGGTCGACGAGCTGGTCGCAGGCGGTCTGCGGATCCCCGTCGGCCAAAGTCTCGGCGATCGTTGCTTCGCTCACATAGCTGGACAGGCCGTCGCTGCAGACCAGGTAGCGGTCACCCACGCGGACGTCGTGCATGGACAGGTCGAGATGGATATCGCGCCGTCCGTCGAGCGCGTTGGTGATCCAGGACCGCTGCGGATGCGTGGTCGCCTCGTCGGGCGTGATGCGGCCCTGGTCGATCAGGCTTTGAACGAACGTGTGGTCATGGGTGACCTGTTGGAGCTGACCGCCGCGGAGCGCGTAGGCGCGTGAGTCGCCGATATGCACGAGCGCGAGCTGTCCGTCGGCCCAGAGGAACGCGGTGAGCGTCGTACCCATGCCTTCGAGCGCGCCGTCGGCGGCGACCATGTCGCGCAGGTAGCCGTTGGCGGTCTCGACGGCGTTCTCGAGTGCGGTCGCGACGTCACCGTCGGGCGGAGCGGAGTCGAGGCGCGCCAGTGTCTCGATGACCACGCGGCTCGCGACTTCGCCGGCTGCGTGGCCGCCCATGCCGTCCGCAACGGCGAGCAGACGCGGGCCGGCATACAGGGCGTCTTCGTTTCCGTCGCGGGCGAGCCCGACGTCGGTGCGCGCGGCGTAGCGCAGGCTGAGGCTCATTTACGGAGCTCCAGCACGGTCTTGCCGATGCGGATGGGCACGCCCGGGGCGACCGGGGTCGGCGACGTCACGCGCTGCCGGTCGACGTACGTGCCGTTGGTCGAGCCGAGATCCTCGATCAGCCAGCTGTCGTCCTGCTGCACCAGGCGAGCGTGCCGGGTCGAGACGTAGTCGTCCGTGAGCCGGATCGTCGAGTCGTCGGCCCGGCCGATCGTGATCGGCTCGCCGGTGAGGTCGACCGAGGTGCCCGCGGCGGCGCCGTCAACGACGACGAGCTGACGGGCGGTGGGCTTGCGCTGCTTGGCGGCGCGAGGCGTCGGGGGAGGCCGGGTGGCTCGGCCCGACCGAGCGGCACGGGCGGGAGCAGGTGAGGGTTGCCGGCGCGGGCGGGTGCCGAAGATGTCGTGGCGCACAGTGACGATCGCGGCGACGACGAAGCCCCAGAGAAGGACGAGCACGACGGCACGCAAGAGAAACAGGACCGCGGTCATCGGCGGCGCTCAGTCCTCATCGAGGCGGAAGATCAGGGTGGTGGAGCCCAGCTCGATCCGGTCGCCGTTCAGCAGGTGGTGACGGGTGACCGGCATCGCGTTGACCCGGACGCCGTTGGTCGAGCCGAGGTCGACGAGATGAAGGTCGTTGCCCTCGCGCCGGATCTCGGCGTGCCGCCGGGACACTCCGGGGTCGTTGAGTCGCAGATCGGCTTCGGTGGCGCGGCCGATGACCGTCGTCGCCTTTGTGAGGAACAGGGTCTGCTCCTCGCCGCGCGCCTCCGGCGTGCCGCGGGTGGCCTTGCCGTTGGAGCCGATCACCAGCCGAGGATGCCCGGGCAGCGCATTGAGGGGGACCCCGCCGGCTGCGGCGACATCGCTTGCCGGGGCGCTCGCGTGCACGATCCGGCCGCCGTCGACCAGGTCGCCGGCAGAGACGCCACTGCGGATCCGGAACGCTCCCTGGTTGATGTCAGGCATCAGCTCGAGGGCGACTTTGACCGGACCGACGAAGGAGTACCGCTGCTCGGCCGCATGCTCCTTGACCATGGCGGCGAGCTCGTTGCCGAGTGGCTCCGCCCAGGGGCTCAGCCGGTCGTAGTCGTGCTGTCCCAACTCCACGACGAAATCGTTCGGGACGAGGATCTTGCCCTGGCCGACGATTGTTTTCTTGTCGTCCGTCTCACGCTGGAGGGCGCTGGCGACCTCGACTGGCTGCACGTCGCCCTTGAACACTTTGGCGAAGGCGCCCTCGACCAGCCCACCGAGCCGCCGCTCGAAGCGCTGCAGGACTCCCACAGAAGCGTCCCTTCCCCGCCGACCAGCGATCGTATCCGTGCAAGATCACAGGCCCGGGCTGGCGCCCGCGGAACGGGCGGTTAGTGGCATGACCGCTGATATCGTTGCTTGCCGACTCGGGCGAGTGGCGGAATAGGCAGACGCGCACGGTTCAGGTCCGTGTGTCCGTAAGGACGTGGGGGTTCAACTCCCCCCTCGCCCACCATCCACAGATGCCGATTCACCTGGGCTTTCTGTCGTAGGGCCGCTCTACGGTCGCTTCCAAGGCATAACCGAGGCATAACCGTTGATCTTGGAGCGGCCCCATGGCGACCGTCGTCACGCGCAAGCACAAGTCCGGCGAGCACACCTACAAGGTGCAGTGGCTGCTCGGTGGTCGCCGCGGTGCGCCATGGCAGTCCGAGACGTTCACCGACCGTCGGGCCGCGCTGAAGTTCGTCGCCCTCGTCGACGCGGCCGGCCAGCGGTGGCCCGATGGCTGGGTCAAGGGCGTCGGTTTCGGCGAGGCACCCGAGGACCCGGCGCCGGAGCACCCGCTGCTCGATTTCGGGACGGCGTACGTCCGCCGGTTGACGAGCGCGGGGCCGGACACACAGACCAAGTACGTCCAGCAGCTGACCGCGCTCAACGGCTGGCTGGCCGGGATCAAGCGGTGCGGGCCGACGGTAGAGAACGTCACATCGGACGACGACCGGGACTGGATCGTCGCTCGGCGGAAGGCCGGCGCGAGCCCCAAGACGATCGCGAACTACCACGGTCTGCTCGCGGCGGTCCTCAAGAGCGCGGTCGAGAAGGGTCTGATCACGCGCAACCCGTGCGAGGGCGTGAAGCTCCCGCCGATCGACGACGACACCGAGGACGACGACGACAAGGTCTTCCTGACCGAGAAGGAGTTCTCGCTCCTCCGGCTGTGCATGCACGAGGACGACCGGGACTTCCTGACCGTTGCTGTCGGGACCGGGTTGCGGTGGGGCGAGCTCACGGCGCTGAAGGTGAAAGACCTGAATCTCGACACGTCACCCGCCACGCTGACCGTGCGCTGAGCGTGGAAGACGAATGGCCGCGGTGAGTTCGCGCTCGAGCAGCACGGCCGGTTCTACCTCGGCAAGCCCAAGACGAGGGAGTCGCGGCGGCGGATCACGATCGCGCCGCTCGTCGTACAGGCGCTGCGCCGGGCCGTCGCCGGTCGTGGGCCGGACGACCTTGTCCTCGGGGCGCCGCGCGGCGGCCGACTCGACCAGGGCAACTGGTACGAGAGCCGGTGGCAGCGGGCGATCAAGGTCGCGCGGACGAAGGGGCTGTCGAAGACGCCGCGGTTCCACGACTTCCGGCACACGCATGCCGCCTGGTTGATCTCGGCTGGCGTGCCGCTGCCCGTGATCCAGAAGCGGCTCGGCCACAAGAGCATCCAGATCACGGTCGATGTGTACGGCGGCCTGCTTTTCCAGACCCACGAGGTTGCCGACCTGGCGATCGAGCGGGCGCTCGGTGGTCGGAAGGTTGTCACGGCGACGCGGCAGGGGAGCATGCAGGCGGCTGAGTTCCTCGCCGACGAGGAGTCGGCGTGACAAGGCTCGTGGCACTTGTGGTCAGCGACGCCGCGTGCGGACGTCAGTGTTTTCAACGGGATGACGCTCTGGGATGGGCTTAGCCGCCGACGCCCATAGGTACTGTCGGGCGAGGAGGTCGTCGCGATCCACGATGTCGGACGACGGTCCACAGCCGGGCTTGCACCACAGTCATGCCTCAGCCAGTTGGCGTGAAGTCGCCCTCGGGCGGATAAAAGCGCCAGCTTGTGGTGACGTTCGTTCCCTCAGCGCAGTCCGGGCTGCAGTTGTTCGCGCTGGTGGACAGGGCTGACCCAGAGACGACGACATCGCCCATACCGATCCAGTTTGACCCGGGTGTGTCGCCGTGGAAGTGGACAAGGTGCCAGGTGCCGCCGACGTCGCTGACGATGACTGTGGGGGTGTAGTCCGCGCCCGCGGTCGGAACCTCGAAGTCCGGTAACAGGCTTGTTGTTACGTGAATTGGGGTCGGCCGGATGAAGGGCTGAGCAAGGTCCTCGCCGCGCCCTAGTACAGCGGCGACGCGCCAGCCATCCGTCCCATGAACGGCGACGTCAATGATGGCGATGTAGCTATTTCCGCTGGTGGGACGAGCGACGACCGCGACCTGACCGATAGGGGTGTCTACCGGCCGAGAAACGAACGTGCCCTGAGGGTCGAATGCGACCAGGTCACCTAATGTCTGCACCGGGTTCGCCTGAGGCGACCCCGGCGTGGCGGTCGCTATGGGGACTACGGCGCTGGACGGCTGAGGTTGGCCTTGACGCCCGATCGCGTCCAGCAAGCGCACACGGTCTTGTTGGAAGCTCGTAACTGCAGACTGCAAGCCGATGACACTGGGCTCGCCCGCACCGAGGGGATTTGTGCCGGCAACGAAAGCTTGCACGCCTTGCAGATCGCCACTGATGTCGCTCACGTCTGTGCGGAGTGCCGCGAGATCGGATCGGAGATTCGTCGGCTCACGTACTCCATCGAGCGCGTGCGCCGCGTTTGCGAGGTCTTCCAAGACGGGGTTGAACAGCGTGGTGAGGGAGATGTAGTCCGTCCGCTGCGCAGCATTCAGGAGCGGAGCCACCTCGCCTACTGCCGTCGTTGCGGTCGACAGGCGCGGGACGACTCGCTGTGCAAACGCGGTAAGCGCCTGGTGCCGCCTTTCCGCAGACGTCGGCCCCGACGAGCATCCCGCTGCTGGCAGCGCCAGCAGAAGGCAACCCACCAGCCACCGAGCTGAGACCTTCATCAGTACGAGGTGCAGACCGCGTTCAGGATGTTGTAGAGGTCGCTGTAGTACTGGCTGTCGTAGCTGGCGCCGCTCCCGGTCTGCTCGCCGTTCAGATTGGACTGCTCGCTTGCCACGGCCTGGCTGTTACAGATCTTGTTGAGGCGGCTGGACAAACTGCCGGTCTTCTGCGTAAGGCTGCTGACCGTGGTTTGAAGGGTCGAGACCTCGCTGTTGAGTGCCGCCACGCCGGATCCGGACGAGTCGCCGCTCAGGGTCTTGACTTGTGCCGCCAACCCGCGGTTCGCAGCAGATACGCGGCCGATGTCGCGACGGGCCTTCGAAGCGACGTTGGATGCGTGTATCGCTTCGAGGCCGGCGAGAAGGACCGCTACGACGACGACGAGTACGCCGATGCTGAGGGGCAACCACATACGCAGAACACGGCTCGGGCTCCGGCTGATGTCGTCGGTTGCGCCGTTGTACTGAAAGTCAGCCGGAATGAACGACTGTGTGTGTTGCTCGGACATTTCATTCTCCTACGTTTGGAAGCGCGAGCGGGGGGGTGATCTGGCCGGGTCTCAGTTCTTGATGACTCGCTTCAACGGCTTGGTGGTTGAGGCTGCATAAGCCTTGTTGGCGGTCAGAGTGACCCGCAGGTACGTGGTGCCGGCGCGCCGGGGCATTGCCGACCAGCTGACCCGACCGGACCCGGAGGTCACGCTTTGAATCTGTCGCCAGGCACCCTCGTAGTAGCTCTGCAGGTGGCCACTTACTCCGGCCGGTAGGGCCGGCACGGTGCAGCTACCGTGGTCGAGCTTTCCTACGGTCGCGTGCGACGTCGAGAACTTGCACGTCATCCTCGCCCGCACCAACTGCTTCGCCTCGCCCGCGCTCGAGCCATACCACGTCGTCGCGGCTGTGCGGATCTCGAACACCGTGTTGGTGCGAACCGTGAAGGAGACGGCGAAATATCCGTGGCTGTCCGTGGTGGCGTGCGCCGTCTGGCTTGTGCCAGCCACCGGCGCTGACGCAACGGTGACGGGCACCTGTCCAGCACCTCTCCCGTCCGCCGTGGCACGGATGTAGCCGCGGACTGAGACGGTGCTGCCCGAGGTGACAACCGACAGAGCCTGCGGGCGGACAACCGTTCGGCTGTACACGTTGACGGAAACCACCGGGCTAAGCGCGCTCTGGTTGTTGACCGTCGACAGTTTGACCCGTAGGGCGTGCTGGCCGGACAGGCCAGTGGTGTCCCAGGCGAAACTCGCGGCGCAGCTGTAGGGGTCCGGTCCGCTGCTGCAGTCGTAGGTGTCGGCGTACTGGCCGTCGACGTAGAGCTCGATGTAGTCGACCTGGTCCGACTGTGACGAGTCGACTGAACCACTCGCCTGGACCGTGACCGTGCCCTGCACGGTCGCCCCCGACGACGGCGAAGTGATCGACACGTGGGGAGCCGGGCTGTTGACGTTGACGGTCACCGACGGGCTGAGCGCGCTCTGGTTGTTGACCGTCGACAGTTTGACCCGTAGGGCGTGCTGGCCGGACAGGCCAGTGGTGTCCCAGGCGAAACTCGCGGCGCAGCTGTAGGGGTCCGGTCCGCTGCTGCAGTCGTAGGTGTCGGCGTACTGGCCGTCGACGTAGAGCTCGATGTAGTCGACCTGGTCCGACTGTGACGAGTCGACTGAACCACTCGCCTGGACCGTGACCGTGCCCTGCACGGTCGCCCCCGACGACGGCGAAGTGATCGACACCGCCGGTGAGGTTGATGCGAGGGCCGACGGGGCGGCAGTGACTGTGGACAGGACGGCGAGACAGAGCGGCACAGTCAACGCGGCAAGGCGCTTCACCCAGACCCCTTGTCTTGGTGATCGAGCCGGGCGTCGGGCCCGGCGACTCATGGCTTGTACGGCGTTATTCGACCATTTGAGGGCTCTGAGCGGTATTGGGCGTTTGGGGGATTTTCACCTAGTTCCTTAGGGCTAGGTCCGCTGGTCAGAGGCGCCCTCTGGCGTTCGCCGACCACCGGCCGGCGCGGAAGGACGGCGGTCGTGGCCGCGTGCCTCGACCCTCGTCAAACCGCGCGAACCGAATGGTTCAGCCGCATGGGCGGGGCGTTGGACTGCCCTACTGACGGTTACCGATGGGCCCGCCGCGCCCGCGAACTGAGGCCCTGTCCGACCGCTTCGGCTGGTCGCGCCGGCTCCTGTTCGCCATCGGCGAGGATCCGGCGCAGATGCTCGTCGGTGAAACGCACGTGTTTTCCCAGACGTGTATGCGGCACAAGGCCGGCGGTCACCTTCTTACGGAGCCATCCCTCTGGTACGCGCAACGATCTCGCCGCTTCCGCAATCGTGTAGACCCGCAGCGCGTCGTCCTCCGCGTGAGCGATGGGCGGATCGACCACCGCTGGCCGCCTCATTGACGGGAGGGGGTGAACCGCTGGCTGCGTCATAGCTCGATGCCGTAGCTGCGGTCGTGTGGCTCGACGACGAGTCGGTGGAGCCGATCGTGGTCGATGGATGGTTCTTGCTGGCTGGCCAGAATGTGGGTCTTGGTCTGGCTCAGCCGGTCGGCGAGGGCGTCGAGGACGTGGGCGGGGTCTGGCCCATTGAGCAACTGGAAACCAGGGTCAACGGACGGTCGGCCGGCGTCGAGCCCGCTGAACGTGGTGTAGACGTGGTTGGCTTCGCGGCCGCGCGAAAGGGCGACGTAGCCGGCTTGCTGGCAGAGCGCGCCGGTGCCGTAGAGCAGGCACTCGGTCGTCGTCAGTCCTTGCGCCTTGTGCACCGTCATCGCGTAGGCGTGGGCGACGCGCCCGGTCGCCCACGTTGTCGGGACGGTGACGTCACGGCCGTCCTCGGTGTGCAACGTGAGGCGCTTGCTGTCGACGGCGGCCAGTTCTGCTCGGGTCCCGTTCAACAGTCCGGTCGCCGGGTCGTTGCGGGTGACCATCACGAGGTCGCCGACCGCCAACGGAATCGATTTGCGGTTATGGCCCCGGACCGTCACTCCGTCGCTGCGGATGGTGCGGTCGGCTTGTAGGCGGTCGCGGATCGCTGCATTGAGTCGGTGCACATCGGCGCGGCGGGATGCGAGGGCTACGACGCCATACGGGCCGTGACTGCTGCGGCTGGTGACGTAGTCAGCCGCGATCTGATCGGCCAGCTCGACCGGTGTTTGCAGCACATGGATGCGGTCGTGCGCGAGGTAGTGGTCCAGCGCCTCGTCGACTGCGCCGGACCGCAGCGCAACGAGGGCGTTGCGTTCCCAGTCGTGCACCTGCCGGGCATTGCTGAATCGCCCCGGCGATTCCGGAGACTCGAATTGTTGAGTCAGCCGGCCTCGGCGAGGGGGCTGTTGTGACGGTAGTAGACGTCTTCCAGTTCGGCCGGTGGCATGTCGCCGTTGACCTCGAGCAAC